>WNGI01001320.1_pt1 | contig 20396 bp, 16 predicted proteins | sample 5400621 | NCBI WGS metagenome assembly WNGI01 (sample SAMN13153374, study PRJNA577476) | soil metagenome | isolation source: 20 cm soil or saprolite under Garry oak tree replicate 1 | place: USA:California | collected 2016-06-15
GCGCGAGCTCCCAGCCCTTTTCGAATTCCCCGGCCGCCGCGAGGTTCAGATAACCGCGACAATTTGTCTTCACGGGGCAGGCTTCCTGGCAGGGAATGTTCTCCTGGTACCAGGCGGGACCGACCTCTACGACCTGGTAGAGCTCTCTCATTCGGGCGATTCGTCATGCTACCGGCGCGTAGTGGACAGTCAAACGCGTGCGGCGATCACCGAGCGCAAGACGCGACTCGATGGATCAGTCGTGGAGTACGCCTGCGAGACGCTTGTGGTAGAGCCGGGGCGCCGCGCGGTCGTGCGCTACGTCACCGAGCAAGATCGGGCGCTCGAGGGAACGGACCTCGTGCTCCGCAAGGGCACCGTGACCGTCGGCCATTTCTGGACCGATCGCCCGTACAACGTCTACCACTGGCTCGAACGAGGCCGCACCGTCGCGCTCTACGTGAGCATCGCGACCGACACGACGATCGATCCCGAGGTGATCGCATACCGCGACCTCGTCGTCGACGTCCTCATCCGTCCCTCGGGCGCGATCGAGATACTCGACGAGGACGAGCTGCCGCCATCGATCGAGCCGCGCTACCGCCTCGCGATAGCGAAGGCGCTCGAGACGTGCGTCACAGAAGCGCGCCGGCTTACGGCGGAGATCGAGCGGGAGACGCGAGCCGTGCTGCCGGCGTGATCCTCGGGCTCAAGCTCGTCCTGACGCCGGCACTCATCGCGGTCGCGACGTTCGCCGGCCGCCGGTTCGGACCATCGATCAGCGGCTGGCTCGTCGGACTGCCGTTCACGTCCGGCCCCGTCTCGTTGTTCCTCGCGCTCGAGCAGGGAACGGGTTTCGCCGCGGCGGCCGCCGCCGGATCGATCGGGGGAGTCGCCGCGTCGGCGGTCTTCGCGGTCGCATACGCCGCGATGGCGCGGCGCTTCGCGTGGCCGGCGTCGCTCGGAGTCGCGAGCCTCGCGTTCGCCGCGACGGTGATCGCGCTCCGCACGCTGCCGCTGGACAGCGGCCTCCCGCTGCCGCTCCTCGCGCTATACGCAGGCGGGGTCGCGGCGGCGATCGTCGGCATCCGGCTCATTCCTCCGCCCGGCGTGCTGGAGGAAGCGGCCGAGCCGCCGCGGTGGGACCTGCCCGTGCGGATGATCGTCGCGACCGCCCTGGTCGTCATCATCACGAGCGCCGCACCACTTCTCGGTCCAAAGTTGAGCGGTCTGCTCACGACGTATCCGGTGTACGCGGGTGTGCTCGCGGTCTTCGCGCATGCGCAACGTGGCGGCGCCGCGGCGGCGCAGGTCGTGCGCGGCCTGTGCTACGGGATCATTGCGTTCGCGACATTCTTCCTGGCGATTGGGGCGCTCGTCGGGCGCGCCGGCATCATCCCGGCGTTCGCCGTCGCTGCCGCGGGCGCCGTCCTGGTTCAGGCGATGACGCTGACGTTGATTAGGAGAGGTTCGCCTTCACCGACAGCCTGACGTTGCCCTTGAGGGCGCGCGAGACGGGGCAATTGTCCTTCGCGTCCTCCGCCGCTCGCACGAACTTCGCGGCATCGGCACCCGGGACGTCGCCCTTGACTTCGAGCTCACTCGAGACGACGGTCCAGCTGTCGCCGATCTTGTCGAAGGTGACCTTCGAACGAACCTCGAGGCGATTCGGCGGCGTGCCCGCGCGGCCGAGGCCGGCCGAGAGGGCCATCGCGAAACACGACGCGTGCGCCGCGGCGAGCAGCTCCTCGGGGCTCGACTTTCCGCCGGGCTCCGTGGTGCGGGCGGACCAGGACACCGGTACATCGCTGAACTTTCCGCTCGATGCGCCGCTGACCATTCCGGTCCCGCTCATCAGATCTCCGCTCCACACCGCGCGTGCTTCCCTCGTCGCCGCCATCTCACACCTCCCGATCGCACACAGGGTACGGATGTGGGGGCGCTCGCGTCGGGCCGCGGGTCAGGCGGCGGCGGACTTGGACTGAGCGGGCTCGGGGGTGCCGGTGCGGGGGGTGTCGAGTGAGGTGATGATCGCTCGCCGCGCGACCGCGTCGCCATGTGTGGCCGCAATGCGTTCACGAACGTCCGCAACGGACTCGCCGCGCATGTGGTGTACGAGGTTCTCGTCGGTGCGCCAGAAATAAGCGTTCATGTCCCGCACAACAGCGGCCGCGGGCGCGAGATTCCTCAGCGGACTCCGGATGTATCGCATTTATCGAGATCGCCGGTCTGGTAGCCCGTGCGGAACCACTGCTGACGCTGCGCGGCCGAGCCGTGCGTCCACTGCTCCGGTTGAATCCGACCCTGCGTCTCTTGCTGGATGCGATCGTCGCCGACGGCGGCGGCGGCGTCGAGCGCCTGCGCGATCTCGGCGTCCGTGGGCGCCTCGAGGTACCCGGTGTCGGCCGCATGCCGCGCCCACACGCCGGCGAGGCAGTCGGCCTGGAGCTCGACCCGGACCGACTGCGCGTTGGATCCGGTCTGCGTGAGGAGGCCGAGCTGGTTCTGCACATGGTGACCGTACTCGTGGGCCACGACGTATCCCTGGGCGAACGGGCCGCCTTTCGCGCCGAAGCGCTGCGTCAATTCCTGGAAGAAGCTGATGTCGAGGTAGACCTTCTCGTCCTCGGGGCAATAAAAGGGTCCCATCGCGGCTTGGGCGAATCCGCACGCACCCTGCGTGGCGTCGGTGTAGAGGACGGTCTTCGCCGGTAGGTAGGTGTCGCCGCGGCGCGCGAACTCGTCGCCCCAATACTTCTGGATGCTGTCAACGAATCCGACGATGCGGCAATCGTCGCGCTTGTTGGCGTCGGCGCCGGTCTGGCAGTCCTGGACCGACGGCGCGCCGTCAACCGAGGGACTCGTCGAGGTGTAATCGGAGAGCGGATTCACACCGAGGAGGAGCGACACGATGAGGATGACGAGCCCGATGCCGCCCCCACCGACGATGACCGGTCCGCCGACGCCACCGCCGAATCCGCCGCGACCGCGCTGGTCTTCGACCTGCGATGGATCGAGGGGCGCGCCACCACGAAATGTCATGTTCGTACGGACCGCAATTCGGCGGCCAGCGGCGTAGGCTCGTGCACGTGGCGAAAACGGCCGAACCCACAGAGGGGGTCTGGGAGATCCATCGCGGAAAGCCTCGACCGAAGAGATCCCGGCCGAAGATCAGCTCGGTGGAGGACCTGCACTACAACAATCCGTACGGCTACAAGATCGAGCGCGTGTGGTTCGACAAACATGTCGTGTTCGCGACCGAGCAGGGCGACCTCGAGGTCGATCCGAAGAAGATCAAGGTCGCGCAGGAATATCAGATCGTGTACTCCGCGAGACTCGACCGGAAGAAGAAGCTGATCACAGCCGAGCGAGTCCGCGGGCAGTTCAACATCTACGACTCCATCCCGGGCATGAAGAAGTACAGCCCGATCTGGCAGTTCAACTACGTCATCGTGCCCCGGGACTACGTCGCGAACACACTGCGGTCAGAGCGCGATTGCCTTCGCAGCGGCTACGAGGTCCGCAAGAGCCTCGACTTCGAGAACTGACCGGTGCTCTAGCGGTCTGCGGTCGCAGGCCTGTGCACCGAGGAGAGCCAGGCCGCGGCTTCCCGGGGTCGACGAAAACGGTGAACCACCAGATGCGCGTTCTCTGGGCGCCCGTAGACGAGCGGCAGTGCGCGCCGGCGGCGGTGGTGTGTCTTCAGAGCCCACAGGAAGAGGCTGTCGCGCGATAAGAACTGGTTGCGAAAGGTCTCGCGATTGCCCGGCAGGTCCCAGAGCTCCTCGCCGCTTCGGATGCGCCGAAGCGCACGCGCGAGCAGACGCGGAAAGATCACAGCGAGCGGCGGGTCGAGCCAGATGACCGTGTCGGCGCGAGGGAGCACCAGACTCTGTGCGCCGCGACCGCCGTAATTGCCGTCGATGACCCAGGCCTCGGCCTCGACGGCGCGAGCGACCCGCTCCTTGAAGACTTCGACCGGCACGAGTGTCCAGTTCGGACCCCAGTTCAGCGCGTCGAGCTCGACCACAGGTATGCCGAGCCGACGCGCTAACTCACGCGCGAATGTCGTCTTGCCCGATCCGGTCGAGCCGACGACCGAAATCCGTCTCAGAGGTCTTAGGTCTTCGTCACGCGGCGGCCACTCGCGACCGGCTCACCGCTTCTTCGCCGCCTCGATCTCGTCACGCGCGATCTGCGCGATGAGGTTGAAGCCGGCGTTCACCGAGTTCACCTTGCCCTCTTTCAGCTTCAGCCCTTCCCCGAGATCTATTCCCTTTTCCTTGTCCTTAGGAGTCAGAAACGCCTCGACCAGCGCAGCCACGCGATGCGGATCCGGAACCTTCGTTCCCGCTCTATTCCAGACGTTCTTACCGGAAATCCCCACGACGTCGATTCCGAGCGTTACTTCCACGATGAGATCACGGTGCCCAGGCATGCTTCCCCTCCCTCGTTCTCCCCGAAAGCGCGCGCAGGGAATAATGCGCAGGACGTCAAGTCGGCGTACAGCCCGCTCCTAGACTCCGGTCGTGCCGCAGGAACGTAAGGTCGTTACCGTCCTGTTCGCGGACATCGTCGACTCGAGCACCACGACGCGCTCGTACGACGCCGAGGTCCTCCGCGCGGCACTGGCGCGCACGTTCTCCCGGACCCGAGAGATCCTGCAGGCGCACGGCGCCACCGTCGAGAAGTTCATCGGCGACGCCGTGATGGCGGTCTTCGGCGTTCCGGCCGCACATGAGGATGACGCCGACCGCGCGGTCCGCGCGGCGCTCGCACTTCGCAGCGAGGTCGCTTCCCCAGGCCCGGACGGACGCCCAGGCTTCACCCTCCGCATCGGCATCAACACGGGCGAGGTCGTGACCGGTGATCTCGACGGGGCGGAGTCGCTCGTCACCGGTGGCCCGGTCATCGTCGCAGCTCGCCTCGAAGAGAGCGCTCAGCACGGCGAGATCCTCGTCGGGCCGCTCACCCGCGAACTCACCCGCGGCAGGATTCGATACGGCCCGCTCCGAACGATCGACGCGAAAGGCATGGGGCGAGTCGAGGTCGCGCCTGTCGAGGGAGTCCTCGGAGCGTGGAAAGATCGGTCGGCGTCACCGACGAGCCCGTTCGTCGGCCGCGATGCCGAGCTGCGCCTTCTCGGAGAGATGCGGCGACGCGTCGCGACCACGGGACGGCCGCACCTGGTCACGGTGTTCGCGGATGCGGGCATGGGGAAGTCACGGCTGGCGGGCGAGTTCCTGGCCACGCTCGGCCCCGAACCGGCGGCGAGAGTGACGTGCCTTCCGTACGGCCGCGCGATCACCTACTGGCCACTGCAGGAGCTCATCCGCGGCGAGGCCGGGATCTTGCCGACCGACCCGCTCGACGACGCCCGAGCCAAGATCGAAAAAAGGGTCTCGGAGCTGGCGGGTTTCGACGAGCAGGAGCGACGCGCCGTCGTGCGCGAGCTCACCGCCCTCGCGCTCGCGGGTCCTGAGGGTGAGCCGTCGGATCTCACGTCGGAGCTTCGACGACGCGAGCTCGCGCTCGGGATGACGCGCTACCTGGAGGCGCGCCTCGGCACGACGCCGGGCACGATCGTCCTGGAGGATCTGCACTGGGCCGAGGAGCCCCTGCTCGCGCTCCTCGAGGAGCTGCTCGAGCACCTGCGCGCTCCCCTGCTGCTCGTGTGCCTCGCGAGGACGGATCTTCTCGTGCGGCGGCCCAACTGGGGATCGGGCCGCAGCAACGCGATCGCGATCACGCTCGAGCCACTCGACGGCGGGGAGACCGAGCGCCTCGCGCGAAGGCTTCTCGGTGACCGCGCCGACGAGCGCGTCCGCGAGATCGTGACCCGCACCGAGGGAAATCCGCTCTTCGTCGAGGAGTACGTCCGCATGCTCGTGGATCAGGGCTCGGGCGCCGTCGTTCCGCCGACCCTCCACGGCGTGATCGCCGCGCGCCTCGATGCACTGAGACCCGCGGTCAAGCGCCTTCTGCAGGAAGCGAGCGTCGTCGGACGCGAGTTCTGGCTGGACGCTCTACCGAATGAGGTCGCGACCGCGGGTGCCGATGCGGACGAGGCGGAGCGGCGAGGTCTCATCGCGCGGACGGCTATGCGCGGGCCTACCGGCACGCACACCTATTCATTCCGTCACGGCCTCATTCGTGACGTCGCCTATGCGTCCCTCTCGAAGGCCGAGCGCACGCAGGTGCACGATCGGTATTCGAAGTGGCTCGAGCGCGCCGCTGGAGAACGGGCGTCGGAGTACGCCGAGATCGTCGCGTACCACGCTGAGCGCGCCTTCCACTTCGCGCAGGAGCTCGACCCATCGGGAGGGTCGGAGCTGGGCCACCGGGCGTTCATGCTCCTCAGGCGGAGCGCGTCGGCCGCTTCCGCGCGCGGCGAGTTCCGCACCGCGCGCGAGCTGATCGATCGGGCTCTGGCGGTCGCCGCTTCCAGCGGCGTCGCCGCCGCAGAACGCGCACCCGCACACGCGCTCTCCGCGATCGTGAAGCTGCGTCTCGACTCGGACTCCGCGGCCGTCGGAGAGCTCGACGACGCGATCGAGACTGCACGCGCGTCCGGACCGAGCGACGACCTGGTACGGCTTCTGATCTGGCGGGCATCGTCGGTGACGATCTTCGACGATGTCGCCGCGGCTCGGGACCTCTTCGCCGAGGCGGTGGCGGTCGCAAAGGCAACCGGGGACCGTGGGATGGTCGCGTACGCAGTGTGGGCCTCGAGCGAGCCTGTCGGCGTCACCGGTCAGCTTGACGAGCAGGCGCGTCTTCTGAACGAAGCGCTCGCCCAGATGCGTGAGGCGGGGATCACGCAATGGGAGGTGTCCTGCCTCGCCGAGATCGCGCTCAACGCCGTCGAGCGCGGCGACGTCGAGCTCGCGCGCTCACGAGCGCGTGAGGCCGTCGCCCTCGCCGATCGCGGCGCGCGCCGCATCGACGGATTCAAGGCCGCGGACGCATGGGCGCGGGCGCTCCTCGCGAGCGGCGACGCGGATGCGCGGACCGCGGCAGTAGAGCTCGTCTCGCTCGCGCGCACTGTTGGCGGTCACTGGGCGATGGCGCGCGCCGCCGAGGTCGCGAGCCTCGCACGAGAGCTCGGCGGCGACGCGGAGGGTGCGCAGCAAGTGCTGGTGGAAACTCTCGCGCAGTTCGACAGCGCGCGGATGCCGACACAGCGCGAAGCGATCGCCCGTCTCGAGGCGATGCGCAGCCGTCTCGCCCTCGCGTCAGGTGACATCGCTACCGCGCGAGCATCGGCCGAAGCGGCACTGCGGGCCGCTCCACCGACGCACGTCGCGGCACGTGCGTCCGCCAACCTCGCCGCCGCTGCGGTCGCGCACGCGGATCGCGACGACAACGAAGCGCGCCGATTGATCGAAGAGACGCGGTTGCTTCTCGCACCGACGCAATATGGCGGCCTGCGCGAGCGAGCCGAGCTCATGGCACGCGAGGTCTTACAGCCGAGCGGTGGCCGGAGGTCACCAGCGCGCTGACCGTCGCCGGTGCTATGTTCGGCCGGCCCAGTGAAGCTCCACGAATATCAGGCGAAGCAGATCCTCGCGCGCGCGGGCATCCCCATTCCAGACGGCCGCCTCGCCATGTCAGCGGACGAGGCCGAGGCCGCGGCGAAGGCCATCGCCGCGCCGGTCGCTGTGAAGGCGCAGGTGCACGCGGGCGGGCGCGGAAAGGCAGGCGGGATCAAGGTCGCCAAATCGCCGGGGGAAGCGAAGGCCGCGGCGGGGGCGATCCTGGGAATGCAGATAAAAGGACTGCGCGTCGAGAAGCTCTACGTAGAGCGTGCGGCCGATGTGGCAAGCGAGCTCTACCTCGGGATCACGCTCGACCGCGATCGGCGCCGACCGGTCGTGATGCTCTCGACCGTCGGCGGCATGGACATAGAAGAGGTGGCCGCGTCGCGTCCCGAGGCCATCGCGCGTGGCTGGCCGAGCCCGCTCCTGGGTCTCCTGCCGTTCGAAGCCCGCGCCCTTGCGTTCGCGGCCGGGGTCGCGCCCGCGCAGCGTGACGCCGTGGCCGACATCGCGCAGCGCCTGTACCGCGTGTACGGCGAGACCGATGCGACGCTCGTCGAGATCAACCCACTGTTCGTCCAGAAAGACGGGTCGGTGCTGGCCGGCGACGCGAAGCTCGACGTCGACGACAACGCGCTCTTCCGCCAGACCGAGCTCGCCAAGCTCAAGGAGGTCTCACGCGACGAGGAGGCGGAGGAGAAGGCGCGCGCGCTCGGGTTCAGCTACGTGCAGCTCGATGGCGAGGTCGGGATCATCGGCAACGGCGCCGGGTTGGTCATGGCAACGCTCGACGCGGTCCAGCACGCGGGCGGCCACGCGGCGAATTTCCTCGATGTCGGCGGTGGCGCGAAGGAAGCTGTCGTGAAGGCGGCGCTCGAGATCGTCCTGTCGAATCCTCGCGTGCGCAGCGTGATGATCAACATCTTTGGCGGCATCACGCGCGGCGACGAGGTCGCGAAGGGCATCCTCGACGTGATCGAGGCCCATCCCCCGCGAGTGCCGCTCGTGGTTCGACTCTCCGGCACCGAGGCCGATGCCGGGCGCAAGCTCCTCGAGAACGCGCCGCTCGAATCGCTCGCGACGATGGACGAGGCAGCCGCCGAGGCCGTACGCCTTGCAAAGGAGCCCGCGCGCACGTGAGCGTGCTTCTCGACAAAGACACGCGAGTCATCGTGCAGGGTCTCGGGCGGGAGGGACGCTTTCATGCCGAGCGCATGAAGGAGTACGGCACCAGGGTGGTCGGGGGCACGAAGCCCGGTGCCGGTGGCACGACGGTCGACGGGATCCCGATGTTCGACACAGTCGCGAAGGCGGTCGACGAGACCGGCGCGAATGCGTCGATCGTGTTTGTCCCGGCTCCCGCCGCGATGGACGCGCTGCTCGAGGCGATCGACGCGCAGATCGATCTGGTGATCGCGATCACCGAGGGGATCCCGATCGCGGACATGCTGAAAGTGGCTGCCGTCCTCGAGACCGCCGCGACGACACTCGTCGGACCGAACGGACCGGGCGCGATCACGCCCGGACAGAGCAAGATCGGGATCATGCCGGCGGAGAACTTCTCGCCCGGTGGCGTCGGGTTCGTCTCGCGCAGCGGCACGCTGACCTACGAGATCGCCGACCTGCTCACGCGCGCGGGCCTCGGGCAGTCCACGTGCATCGGGGTCGGCGGCGACCCTGTCGTCGGCCTGCCCACCCCGAACGCGGTGCGCCTGCTGAATGAAGATCCGGAGACCGAGGCGATCGTCATCGTCGGCGAGATCGGCGGCTCAGCCGAGGAGCGCGCGGCCGAGTACATGCGCGCCGAAGGGAAGAAGCCGGCGGTCGCGTTCATCGCGGGTCGGTCCGCGCCGCCCGGCAAGCGCATGGGTCACGCGGGGGCGATCGTCTCAGGGAATCAGGGCACGGCCGAATCAAAGGTGCGGGCGTTCGAAGAGGCGGGGATCCCTGTCGCGAACGCGCCGAGCGAAATACCCGGCCTCGTGAAGAGGGCGCTCCGCAGGAACTAAGCCGCGGGCCGCACGAGCGGGAAAGTTTTCCTCGGTCCGCCGACCTCCTGGAGGAAACCCCCGGAACTGTCGAGGATCAGCAGCATCCTCTCGAGCACCGGTGGCCTCGCGCCTTCGGGGAGCGGCCCGCTAACGGTGATGGTTCCGTCGAAATAACAGGAGGCGATGCTCTCGCCCGGCGGGTGCGACCGGAGAGGTGACATGCCCGCACCGGCATGGCCGCCTCCGGGGATGAGACCACTCTCCTGCCAGGCTGCAATTTCCAAAGCAGTCGATTCGAAGACCGCGACCAACTGCGCATGGTCGCTGGGCTGGAGCTCTGCCAGTGCCGCCTCACAACGCGCCTGCGCTGTCGGCGGCGGTACCGGCGGAGCCGCAGGGCGCTCGGCCACGCTGCCGCACGCCGCCAGCAACAGCGTCGAGCCGACGAGGGCCGCGGCTTTGAGATGCACACGCTAAGTCTGCGTGCGAGGGCAACCTCGCCAGTCATCGGCCGCGTTACAGAACGGTCTAGCGAGCGTTCCTAATTCCGAGTGAAGGGTCGGCAAGAGGGGCTTCGTCCGGTAGAGTGCTTGCGGATGAGATTCCGCCGCGTCGCGACATTTCTTCTCACGCTCGTCATCTCCACCACGTGGCTCATCCCCGCCGTCGCGCCCCAGTCGGGCGGCGTGGCCGATGCGCAAACGCTCGGGCAGGGTTATTCGGTCGCCGGGGACTTCAAGGGCGCGGGCTATCAGCAGATCGCGACGCTCTACGACCCGAACGACGATCTCGGTCTGCGCATCGCCGTCCTCGATCGAACGACCACTGATCCCAAGATGGTCGCGACCCAATGGTTCCTCACGGGGACGAATAGCTTCGACCTCGGGCGGATGAAGGTCGCGGCGCTCGACCTCAATGCCGACGGCAAGACCGACATCGCGGTCCTGTACAACGACGGCAACTTCACGGTGCGCCTCGTGGCCTGGGTCTCGACCGGGAGCGCGTTCACATATCTCGGCAGCATCTGGCGCCACACGAGCTTCGAGTGGCAGCGCGCCGGCGATCTGCTGACGGGTAAGTTCACCGGAAGCGGTCTGCCGGGGATCCTCATCCCATACGCGCAGGACAACTTCGATCTCAAGTTCCTCTATCTCGAAGCGACCGCGGCGGGCATTCGCTATCCCGGCGATCGCGGCCTCTACGACTCGGGGCCGAATCAGATCTGGCCCACGCAGGCTCGGTTCGTCGCCGGCCGCTTCACGCGTACGACCGGCACCGATCAGGTCGCGATGATCTATCAGTACGACGACGGCTCGATCAAGATCCACATCTTCGAGCTCGACGCCGGCGGCAGCCTCGCGCCGCAGGGCGGCGGCTTCGGCGGGCACTGGAGCTCGCCGCCGGCGTTCTTCGACATCACCAAGGCCCGCTTCGCCGCCGCTGACATCGACGGCGACGGACGTAGCGACATCGTCGATCTCTACGACTACGCAGACGGCTCATCGCGCGTCCACCTGATGCTTGCGGCGGACGGACACGCGCTCCGCGACGTGATCGGCGTCGCGTGGCCGGTCGGCGCGATGCCGTGGCTGCCGACGCAGATCGTCACGGGCGACTGGAACAAGGACGGCAAGGCTGACGTCGCGACGGTCACGGCGGGCCAGGATGGCATCACCCACGTTGGGCTCCTGACGAGCCTGGGCCGCGCCCTCCACTACGACGCCGACGCCTGGACGACGCCGCCGAGCGAGCTTCGCGCGCTCGGCTGCGCGAGCTGCTGGCCGCTGAACGGCATGCCCCTCCTCGCCGGGCAGCCGAACCCGCACCGCCGCCCGCTCGCCGTGAAGATCGACAACGCGCCGGCCGCGCGCCCGCACTACGGGATCAGCCAGGCCGACATGGTGTGGGAGCTTCTGGTCGAGGGCTTCATCACCCGCCTCGCCACCTATTACCACTCGCAGGACCCGGAGACGATCGGCGCGGTCCGCAGCGTCCGCTTCTCGGACCGCTACACGACGCCCATGGTGCGCGGATCGCTCGTCTTCTCCGGTGCCTCGCAGCTGATGGAAAGCCTGGTGCGCGGCGATATCGCGGCGGGCTCGTACGTCGGTGTGTCGCCGCAGCTCGGACAGGGCAACGCCTTCTATCGCTCCGGCGTCGACGGCAAGGTCGCGCCGCACAACCTCTTCACCTCGTCCAACGCGCTCCGCGCCGCGACGAGCGATGTCGGTGGCGGCGGTGCGGTCGACGTCCCGCGCTGGGACTTCCTCGCGCAGGCGAACCACCCGGCGACGATCGGCGGCTTCCTGGGCAGCATCCCGGCGAGGACGCTCACGGTGCCGTACCGCGCCGATGCACTCGTGCGCTATGACTACGACGCGAACGCCAACGTCTACCTCCGCTACCAGTCGAACGGCGCGCGCTTCGTCTTGGAGGTGGACGCGGGGAACGGCGCATGGATCATGGCGAAGAACATCGTGGTCATCCGGACCGACGTGTGGGTCACCAACGTCGTCGACGACGCGGGCGGCGCGCCGAGCCTCGACATGCGCCTCACCGGGTCGGGCCCGGCCTCGATCTTCCGGGACGGCCTCCGTCAGGACGGGACCTGGTCACGGGCGAACCTCGTCGACGCGTTCACGTTCACGAACCTGTACGGGCACAAGATCTATCTCTCGCCGGGCCAGACGTGGGTCCACGTCCTGCCGATGGACTGGCAGGTCTACTCGAACTAGCGCGCGCGCAGAGCCTCGCGCCACAGCGCGGCCCAGAGCGCACGACGCTCGTCGTCACTCAGCGGACGGCCGAGGCGCGCGCGCAGCGCGGTCACGCCGTGACCAGCGAGGGCTCCCCAGGACTTCGGCCGCGCGGTCCGCGTCCCGACGGCGAGATCGGGCCAGATCTTCACGGTTTCCCGCGCGACCTCCTCGATGAGATCGTCCATCGGCCTACCCTAGGACCGGTGCGCGTCGTCTCCCTCGTACCTGCGGCAACCGAGATCGTGTACGCGATCGGGGCGACCAGTGAGCTCGTCGCGGTCACGCACGACGACGACTACCCGCCGGCGGTCCGTGTCCTGCCCCGGGTGACCCGCTCGACGATTCCGCGAGGGGCGAGCGCGCGTGAGATCGACCGTCGGGTCCGCGAAGCGGGATCGCGCGGCGAAAGCACCTTTCATCTCGACGAGCAGGCGCTTCGCGACGCGCGGCCGGACGTGATCCTCGGGCAGACGCTGTGCGCGGTGTGCGCGATCACGCTGGATCGCATTCCGGCGCATCTTCCGCGCACGCCGCAGGTTGTCTCATTGGATGCGTCGAGCATCGACGGGATGTTCGAAGACGTCCGGCGGATCGGTGCGGCCCTTGGGCGCGACGGCGAGGCCGAGCGTCTGATCCACGGTCTCGAGTCTCGGCTCGCCGCGGTCGAAGCGCGGGTCACCGGACGTGCGCGCCCACGCGTGGCTTGCCTCGAATGGCTGGATCCACTGTTCAACGCCGGCCACTGGGTACCCGAGCAGGTCCGCATCGCGGGTGGCGAGGACGTTCTGGGAACGGCCGGTGCACGATCGCGAGAGATCGGCTGGGCCGACGTCCTCGCGGCCCGCCCCGAGATCGTGATCGCGATGCCCTGCGGCTGGGATGCCGAGCGTGCGGCGACGGAAGCAGTCCGCCTGGGTGAGTCAGTCGGCGACGCCCGCGTCCTCGGGGTCGACGGCGCGGCGTTCTTCAGCCGTCCGGGTCCGCGCCTTGTGGACGGCGTCGAGCTCCTCGCTTCGATCTTCCATCCGGATGCCGTCGCCGCGCCCGACGGAGCGATCGCCATCCCCGTCAGCGTCTGACCATTCGGCGAGCGGCAGCTCCACCGCGAAGATCGATCCGGCAGGCGAGCTGTCCTCGACGAAGAGGCGGCCCTCCATGCGCGTCGCGATCGCCCTGCTGACGTACAACCCGATCCCCATGCCGGGGTGATCCGCGGCCGCGGCGCCGCGGACGAAGCGCCCGAATATCCGCTCTCGGTCCAGAAAGCCGATCCCCGGACCGTGATCGCGCACCCGGATGACGGCGTGACCGGCTTCGGCAGCGGCCGTGATCTCTATCGCGGACGCGCGCGGGCTGTAGGCGATGGCGTTCTTCAGAAGGTTGTCGAAGATCTGATCGAGCCGGGCGGGATCGGCCCGCACCATGACCGCCGCGGCCGGTGCGTTCACCGTGATCGGGCGATCGGAGTCGAGAGCCTGCACGCGTTGCGCGGCGGCACGGGCGGCCGCGACCACGTCGAACGCCTCGGGCTCGACACGGAAATCGGCGACCCTCGTTGAGATCACCTGCAGGTCATCCGCAAGCCGAACGAGACGGCCGACCTGGCGCTTGGCCTCATCGATGGAGGCCGGAACGCGGTCCCGCATGTCCTCGCGCGCGGCGTACCGCGACGCGAGCTGCAGATGACCCGAGAGCGAGGCGAGCGGGTTCCGCAGCTCGTGATTCACGGTCGCGATCAATGCGGTCCGCTCCTGCTCAAGCTGCTCGCGACGACGAAGGCTCTCCGCCGTTCGCGTGAACGCGGCGCGGACGGCGGCGCCAAGGATCGCGATTACAAGACCCTCGAAGAAGAAGCCGATCACATCGAGGCCGTTTCCGTTCAGCGAAAACGCGAAGCCGGCAGGCGGGGTGAAGTACGCCGCGATGAGCGTGGTCCCGATGATCGCGACGAGAGCCGGGCCTAGTCCGGCGAGGACCGCGCTCGCCGCGACCGGGATGGTGAGGAAGAGGTCGGGGCCGGGGGTGCCGAATGCGGGGATCGCGAGCTTCAGCCCGGCGACCGCGAGCGTGAAGACCACCGCGAGGCCGTACCGCACCGGCCAGGGCCAGTCCGGCCGCAGTAGACGGAGAGAAAGATCGAGAAGCCGGTCCTGCGCCGCCTCCACGCCCGAGACGCCTCCCGCGCGATGCCTTCCGTCACCTTACCCGACCGAGCAAGCGAGAAGTTTCGCGCGGCACGGCTAGAGGCACAGGCTAGAGCAGGGGCACAAGCATCCCGACCTGGCGCGCGTACTCGTCGTACGCGGCGCCGAAGCGCTCGCGGAGCAAGCGCTCCTCGCTCCTCACGCGGAGATAGAACACCGGAAGGATCACAACCAGCGTCCCGACGATGAGAATGCCGTTCCCCGTGGCGATGCAGGCACCGAGCAGATGCACGGCGAGGCCTGTGTAGACCGGATGGCGCACCAGTCGATAGGGCCCGCGGCGAACAAGCTCGTGGTCCGCATGGATCTCCAGCTCGAGGTCGTAGTGGCGTCCCAGAACGAGGACCGCGCGTATCGCGAAGACGATCCCCGCAACGGTCAGGAAGAGGCCGAGCCACCGTAACCATTCGGGAACGTCGAGCTCCGGCCCCAGTCGGAGCGCGACGACGAGGTACGGGACCCAGAAGAACATGGCGGACCACTGCGCGATGCCCTGGTCGCTCATCTCTGTCGGCCCACGCCGCGCACGTCCGCGCAGACGCGCGATCTGGGCCACGAGCATGAAGGCCGTAAAGGACGCGACCACGACGAACGCGATGAGCTCTGGTGACGGCGGACCGCGGACGCCACAGCCGAAGATCAGGACCGGACTGAGCTGCACGTAGAACTTCGTGAGGTCCGTGGTCGTCGCGGGATCGATGAACAGGGCAAAACCTGAATCGCCCCGACACGCGGAGATCTCATCTTCCGGCGCCGGGGGTATTTGAACGCTCACCGACCAGCCGCGCTGGATGAGCCAAGTCTCGTAATAGAGCAGGACCAGCTTTGGCGGGATGGCCGTCTCGTAGTGCATCAGAAGATAGGGATACGGTCCCCCCGACAACGATCGCTCCTGACGGACGAAGACCGCTCCGGCCGGGGCAAGCGACGCCTCCGGCAGCCGCGCGAGCGAATCGAGGCTCGGGTGCAGCGATCGGAGCCAGGCTGCGCCCAAGCTAAAAAAGAAGACGACGAGAAGGACAACAAGCCCCAGGGCGCCGATGGCGACGCGCAAGCCGCGAATACCCGACGAGATACACCTAGACTCGCGCGCCATGCAAGTCGCCTGGCTGGGTGAACCCTCCTCCCTCGACGCGACGACGGTCGGCGGCAAGACCGCCAATCTCGGCCGCCTCGCGACATCCTTCCGGGTGCCGCCGGGCTTCTGCCTCGACGTGTCGGCGTTCGACGAGCTCCGCCACGCCCTCGACGGCGACATCCCGGCCCGCGCGCGGCTCCGCGAGCTGGTCGCCGCGTCCTACGCCGACCTCGCCCGTCGCGTCGGCGAGCGCGAGCCGAGAGTCGCCGTGCGGTCGTCGGCCATCGGCGAGGACTCGGGCGACGCGTCGTTCGCCGGACAACACGACACGGTGCTCGACGTCGCCGGCGTCGACCCGATCGTCGACGCGCTTCTCGAGTGCTGGCGCTCGGTGTATTCCGAGCGCGCGGCGGCGTACCGGAAGCAACGCGGCATCGCCGGAGCGCCGCGGATCGCGGTGCTCGTGCAGCTCATGGTTCCGGCCGACGCCTCGGCCATCGCCTTCAGCGCGGATCCGGTGAGCGGCGCCCGCGACGTCGTCGTCGTGAACGCCGCGCGCGGGCTCGGTGACGCGATCGCCTCAGGCACGATCACCCCGGATAGCTACACCGTGCGCAAGCGCGACCTCGTCATCACGTCCCGGGCGTGCGTCGATGGCGGCGCGGTCTCCGACGGCGATATCGCCGCGATCGCCCGCCTTGCGATCCAGCTCGAGACGGTCATGGGCGGACCGGTCGATATCGAGTGCGCGCTACGCGACGGCGAGCTGCACCTTCTCCAGTGCCGTGCGATCACGACCCTCGCCGACGAATTCCCGGTCACATGGGATGACCCCGAGGATGCGAAGCTGACGTGGGAACGAGAGGACTCGCATTTCGATCGGGTGTTCGCGCCGCTGTCGTGCGAATTCTTGACCAATGGACCCGACTACGGAATTCAAAAGCGATTCGTCGAGATCCGTTTTCCTCTCCTCGTCCGCCATCGGGCGTTCAACGGTCGCTTCTACGTGAGCGAGAAACCGCTGGTGCCCGAGGCCCGCATGGCCGAAGAGCTCACGCGCGCGGTGAATTTCCGGCGCGCGTTCGCACGCACGCTCCGGCGCCAATGGGACGACGAGCTCCTCCCCGAGCTTCACCAGCACTACGCGTGGATGCGCGGGCTCGCTCCCGCAGGGATGTCCGGCGATCAGGCGGCTGAGGCGTGGCTCGAAATGTGGCGCCGCGTGAATCGCATCTGGACCATCCACTTCATCGTCACGGGGTCGGCATATCCCGTGATGGAAGAGCTCGCGCAGGCCTACGAACAGCTCGTCGGCGGAAACGGCGCGGAGGCGCTCGCGATCACGCAGGGTCGGGCGCCGACGTTGCAGCGGCTCGAGCACGATCTACACGAACTGACGGAACGCACGCGCCGCTGGCCCGCGATTGCGACGGCATTGGGCGAAGGCGAGCGCTCTGTCGTCGAGCTCGCTCGTCTCGAGGGCGGCCCGGAGTTCGCGCGCGCGCTCGATGCCTTCCTCGGTCTGCAGGGCGATATCGGACAGGAAAACTTCGACCTCGAATCGGCGCCGTGGCGCGACGATCCCTCGAAGGTCCTGGCCGTGCTCGCGCAGCGCCTGCGAACGGTTGGCGAGCACCCGGATGCGCGCGTGGCCCGCGTGCGCGCGCTCGCGACCGAGACCCTCGACCGAGCGCGAGCGCATCTGGCCAACCGCCCAGAGGATCGCGCCCGCTTCGAGGAGGTGCTCGCCGCGGCCGCGAGCGCCGGCCCGCTCACCGAGGAGCACAACTACTGGATCGACCGCGTATCCCAGGCGCACGTTCGCCGCCTCTGTCTCGCGTTCGGCGAGCGGCTCGTGCGAGATGGCGCGTTCTCTTCGGCGGATGAGATCTTTCTTCTCTACGTGCCCGAGATCGCGACCGCGCTCCGGGCGCCGAAGCCCCACGGCGAGCTGGTCTCGCGAAGACGCCACGACCTCGCGCGGTGGCGGCGCCTCGCATCGCCGAAAACGATCGGCGCCCCACCCGCCGGGCCCGAAATCATCACCCCCGGCGTTGCGGTGGAGCGGACTTCCTTCGAGTACACCGTCGCGCAGGATGACCGGTACACGCTCAAGGGCGTCGGCGCTTCGGCCGGCCGCGCACGCGGCCCCGCACGCCTCATCACCGGCGACGAGGACTTCTCGAAGATGCGCGCCGGCGACGTCCTCGTCTGCCGGCAATCGACGGTCTCGTGGGCGCCGCTCTTCACGCTCGCCGCCGCGGTCGTGACCGAGATCGGTGGATCGCTCTGTCACGCCGCGGTCGTGGCTCGCGAGTTCGGCGTTCCGTGTGTTGTCGCGACCGGCGGCGTCCTCTCGACGGTCGCCGACGGCGAGCCGCTCGAGGTCGACGGTTCGGCCGGGACGGTGCGCCGGCTTTTCCCGGTGACGTGGAACGATCCCGAGGACGCGAAGCTCCTGTGGCGTCGCGACGACGCCCACGTGACGCAGGTCATCACGCCGCTCGGGATCGAGTACACGCGGCACGGCGCCAACTACGGCATGAGACGCCGCGACGAAGAGCTCGGATCGCCTGTACTCATGCGCCTGGAGAGCTTCAACGGCCGGAGCTACTCAGGCAGCAAGGCGCTCCGACCGCCGGACGAGATGGCGGTGCATCAGAGGGCCCTATTGGCGAAGCGCCGGAGCCTCGCCCGCCGCCTGCGGAGCGATTGGGACGAGCGGTACCTGCCGGAGCTGAACGAGCACTACGCGTGGATGCGAGCGCTGTCGCTGGATAACGCGAGCGGTGAGGAAGCGGCATCCGCTTGGGATGACCTCTGGCGGCGGCATCGCCGGGCGTGGCGAATTCACATGCTCGTGACGGCGGGGGCCTACGCGATCATGGACGAGCTCACCGAGACGTATCGAGCGCAGCTGGGCGGATCGCAGGCGGATGCCCTGGCGCTCACACAGGGACTTGCCCTGACCCTGCAGCAGCTTGAGAAGGACTTGCACGATCTCACCGACGCCGCGCGGGGGTCCCCGATCGTCGCCGAAGCGATCACGGATGGGTCCTCCCTCGACGAGCTGCGCTCGCGCGACGCCTCGTACGCGCGAGCGGTGGACGCATTCCTTCGCGTGCACGGCGAGGCGGGCGCATCCGGCGACCACTTCGGTTCGGTCGCATGGACCGATGACCCCGCGCCACTCATTCGCGCGATCGCGCAGCGTCTCACGATCCAATCCGTTGACCCTGATGTTCGGCGCGCGGCGCTTCGCCGGCGAGCGGATGAAGTGGCGGCATACGCGCGAACGACGCTCGCGGACCGTCCCGAGGACCTCGCGCGATTCGAGGAGGTGCTCGCGGCGGCACGCGCGACCGGTCCGTTGACCGAGGAGCACAACTACTGGCTCGACCGCCGCAATCACGCGAACGTCGGCATGGCCACGCGAACGTTCGGCCGGCGCCTGGTGCGTGACGGGGTCATCCGCGACCGCGAGCAGATCTTCCTTCTGTATGTCGACGAAATTCGCGACGCGCTTCGCGAGCCGCGCGATCTCTCGGTGCTGATCGCAGAGCGAGAAAAGGAGCAAGACGACTGGCGGCACATGGAAGCGCCGGAGACAATCGGGGACAAGGACCTGCCGACGCCGAGGACCGCTCCCATCTGGCACCTGCTCTATCGCGAGGTCCAGGACGATCCCTCGCGCGCGCTTCGCGGCGCGCCGGCGTCGGCGGGTGTGGCGCGCGGTCCCGCGCGTCTCGTGCGCAACCTCGAGGAGTTCGCGAAGTTCCAGCGCGGCGACGTCCTCGTGTGCCAGTCATCGAACGTCTCGTGGATCCCGCTCTTTACGAGCGCCGCCGCGGTGGTCACCGAGGTCGGCGGTCCGCTGTCGCACGCCGCGGTCGTCGCGCGCGAATTCGGGATCCCCGCTGTGGTCGGCACATCGGTCGCGCTCTCGACACTCGTGGACGGCGAGCCGCTCGAGGTCGACGGCTCCGCCGGCATCGTGCGACGCCTTTCGGCCTAGCCCGCGAGCTCTTCCCCGATCGGCTCGTGGGCCATGCCCCCGCCGGGTAACGCGAGGCTCGGGATCGCGGCCGCGAAGGCGGCCGCGGTGAACAGCCAGAAGAGGGCGCGCAGCGAGTCCGTCGTGACCGAGCCGGCGAGGACGATCGCGATGGCGATCGACCCGAGCATTCCTCCGAAGTAGCGGCTCGTCGAGAACACGCCTGATGCGAGCGCCGCGTAACGCTCGGGCACGACCTCGACCGCCGCGAGCCGCATCGACGGGAAGGTGAGCGCGAGCCCGACGCCGGCGAACGCGAGCGTCGCGGCGAGAAGCTCGAGGGGGAGCTGACCCGCGGAGATCGCGAGCGGCGTCAGCCCGATGCCAAGGAGCAGCGCGCCGGCCACGGTCGGAAGGCGCGGTCCGTAGCGATCGGCGGCGCGCCCGCCGAGCGGAGCGAGGATGATCGATCCACCCGAGAACGCGGCGAGCGCGATCCCGCTGCGCACGCTCGCGCCGGCGAGCGCGACCGGGAGCGCGAGGAGCGTCCCGTACATGGCGAGGTTCTGGAAGGCGACGGTCGCGCACGCGGCCGCGAACGCCCGGATCCGAAAGAGCGAGGGCGGAAGCGCCGGGTCGGGATGACGCGACTCGTAGCGCAGGAGCGCCACGGCCGCGGGCAGGATCGCGACGCCGATGGCCACCGTCACCGGATCGACCGCGCGGCCGAGCGAGACCAGGACCCACGCGGCAGCGAGGAGGACCGCGCCCAGGCCGACCGCGCCGACGAGATCGAATCGCGCGGTCTCGCGCGCCGCCTTCGGGGGCAGGACGCGCCACGAGAGCGCGAGCC
>WNGI01006786.1_pt1 | contig 20388 bp, 11 predicted proteins | sample 5400621 | NCBI WGS metagenome assembly WNGI01 (sample SAMN13153374, study PRJNA577476) | soil metagenome | isolation source: 20 cm soil or saprolite under Garry oak tree replicate 1 | place: USA:California | collected 2016-06-15
TAACGTTTTGTTTCGATAGATGCGATATTTTACGAGTTATAGGCGAAAAACCGCAAAAAACGGGCGGCCATCTTGAAAAAATGGCCGCAACTAATTTTGCTCAAGGTTGCCAAGGTGGCAACAGGCAGAATCGGATTCAGCACCCCAAAATACATAAAAATCAATCATAACATGTTAGATATACTCTAAAACACGACATGGCTATTGACTGACCTAGACTAGTTGTTCAGCTGTCGGAGGTGGGAATAATTATCACAGAAATAGATCTATTGTAACGCCACGTAATTTTATCAACACAAAAAATTGTTATGTTGTTTCCGTTTTAAAACAGATGATTTTCCATATTTGTTCAGTGCAGCAGTTGACAAACGTCGAAGGCGCCGATTGGCTGTCGTGATGTGCAGAGGAAAACATTATTCCAAATATAAATGTCGATATTTTTATTAAATACGAGTAATTTTTCGCAAAAAATATTTGCAAAATATTCGAATGCGGGATACGTTGTGCCCGAGTTACGTCCCTACGAGATGTTTGACAGGAGCCGAAAATGCTCTGGATGACGTCACGATACGTTGACACAGCTTTTTTTTCACAAAATGCGCGATATTCAAAATGATAGATTTTTTTATTTTTTATTTTTCGTCTACTAAATACAGTTTAGGTTGCAGAGGAGATGGCACGTTTGGATCAGTTTCATGTAAAATATAAAAACATACTTACCTCAGTTCTTGTTCTTGAACCGCCATGCCAATTAGTTGTTCGAATCTTGGGAGAAAATTCATCTCGAATCTTGCAAAAAATTTCGATGAAAATTAATAACCCATCCCCCTAAACTCCATTTTGAAATAATGAAGACAACATTGGTTTTATATTTAAAAATAAAATGGTTTTATTTCAAATTGGCCTACATAATTCTTTATTTGCTATGGTTAATTGTACTTGAAAATGTAGAAAAAATTGGCCTAAATAAATTATATTATTTAAAAAAGCTATACCCACCTCGTCGGGGGAACCAGGTTGTTAGACTTGGAAGAAATATGGAAAGAGAAAAAAAAAATTATTAATAGGTCAGGTCCACTAGGACGGTGACTAGTTCGTCAAAGAAGACAAGGTGTCATCGTCTCCATCTTCTGCTCTATTGGCTCGGAGTCGTGTCCATTCTGTCCAAGGTCAAATCAGACTTTATTTTTCACCAGAAAAATATCACATTACTAGGCACTTATAAGAAGATACACAGAAGTATAAAAACAAGAATGAAAACACATAAAAATACCGGGTCCATACAAAATCTACTAAAAAGTACAAATAGTGCGAATAAAAATAACCTAAAAGTATTAAAGTCTATCACAGAATTTAGGGTGGGGGCAGGGGAAAGGGGTGGTCTTCACAGCTAATTATTGATCTAGACCTATGGAGGGCCTGGGCAAAACTGGCAGTAGAAGGCTGTAGGACCAGAGCGGTTTGAAGTTTGTTCCAGTCACACACTGTTCGAGGAAAGTAGCTATAATGTCTGGTAGTCAGTTGAACAGCCCCGCCTGTAAAGTTTACGAGGGTGGTCGTGTCTAGCAATGTAGTGTCCAGCCTCGACGCTCGACGTGGTCCGTAGGTTCCATACTAGTTCTTCTTTCAAGAATATTATACAGAAGAATAAGACGTCTCTCTCCCCTCTAGTCCTCTCCTCTCTGCCAGGGCCTGCACAAGACTAGTCACACAAATATCCCGCTTCCAGGAAATTATGTACCATCCTGGCTGCAGTCCGTTGGATGCTCTCGCGTGCAGCGATGTCACCCAGCTGCCGCATAATAATCCAGGATAGGTCGGACAAGATATTCGTATAGGGCCTTTTTGGTGTTAAACGAGGCGTCTTTGAAAGTTCCACCCAAGTAGTAGAGTCTGCTCCGAGCCCTCTTCACATCACAATCATAGTGATGTGGGGTTTCCAACTCAATCCTCACTGAGCAGAACTCCGAGGTGTTTAGTGGTCTGGACATGCTCAAAAGAGAAAAACAACGGTGTAACGGCAGAAAGAATAATAAGTACGTAATATTACTCCAACTGCTAATCTAATCCTATAAATATAGTAACAACGACTAAACCAAATCACCTAAATAAACATCTAGTCTGTACGCCCATAAAACCATTCACGGGCAAGCTCGTTCCGAGCACCGCGAATATTATCTCGCGGGTACTGGCGAGATGGAACGAACTTCCCTTGTCGTTCGAGAGCAACTGTGAACCTTTTCGATTCATTTTGAGCTTGCTGTGCTTGAACTTGTTCGATCTCAACATCGCCATTCCAGAAAGTTGTCAAATTTACCATGGACGAGTTGCGCCAATCCACTCCCAAAACCAATTCGAAAGGAATGTTTCGAAACACTGGTACTTCTTTCAGTTGGGTTACCATTGGTCCAATCTCTACATCCAAATCAACCATACCAATAGCTTTACATTCACCCGCAAATCCAACAAAGTTATTTAGCCGTTCTGTCATCGGTCGAGGAAGAATATCAGCTGGTAGGCAATCCTCTGATACAGCGCTAACCACTGCTCCCGAATCCAAAAGTGCCTTCACTGGCTTATCCCAATTCTTAATATGAACTCCGATATGTGACAACATGGTATCTGGTCTTTCGGTCTTGACTATGAACCGTACCTTCGGTTTATCCTCAAGAGAAGAGGGTTCCTTGACATCAGTCGAGAGTCGATGATGGGCCTGCTCAACACATTCGTAGTCAGAGGTCGGTTCATCCTTGGTAGCATCAATCGTTTCTAGAGAGCCGTCTTCCGAGATGGAAGCGGCCTCAATAGAAGGTTCGTCGACGTCAATTGCTTCATGCGAGTCGTCTTCTGTGATAGATGGGGTCAGTTTATCCTCAAGAGAAGAGAGTTCCTTGACATCAGTCGAGAGTCGATCATGGGCCTGCTCAACACATTCGAAGAATGGCTCGTCGTCGTCAGAAGTCGGTTCATCCTTGGTAGCATCAATCGTTTCCAGAAAGCCGTCTTCCGAGAGGGACGAGGTAGGTTTAGCATCGGAAGATGCCTCAATATATGAAGATTCGTCGATGTCAATTGATTCCATCATGAGTCGGCGGTAGTCGTTGACCGACATGATTACGGTAGAAAGCCTGGCAAAGTGGTGGGTCTATCCTTGACGTAGTCCTGAGAGAGGAAATCCCCATACGCGGCTGCCTTGGTCTTGCCAGTGGCTTGCGCTTTCTGGCCAGTTTTTACGTTCAGCACCTGCACGGGATTAGTCTGGATGGCGCGGCTGTTGGTTGACAATGCAGAATGACCGAAGACGGGCGAAACGTGATCTTGATTCTCCGTGGGTCGACGTCTCTCAGCAGAAGAGCTTAGCTCAAAATCCAAATCCCATGATGATGTATAGCTGAAAATAACTAATTACTATCGTAATAAAAAATAATTAAATTAATCGAAAAATATATAGATTATGGGCTTAGAAATTAAAAAAATTCGTATCCGGTTAAGCTCACGTTATAGGTGGGGGAAAATTGAAAGGAAAAATCGAACGAAATTGGGTGGGGACGGAAAAATAAAGGGATAAAAAAGGAGGAAAATTCGTGCTCAAATTCGAAAAATATTAGATTATGGGCTTAGAAATGAAAAAAATACTTATCCGGTTACTCTCAGTAACGGTTCTCTTCACTCTTGCTGTTAATATCCTAGAAATAGTTCGCTTTTTTAGATCGATAACTGCACAGACTCGTACGCAAACGCAACTGTTCTCTATCTCTCTCAAAAGTAAACTGAAATATTCGAACGTATTCCCATCATATATATAATCTCTTCGCGAATGGCGCAATAGGCGCGCGCCTTGGGCGCGCGCGATGAATCCGATAGGCTAAGACCCACCATCTTCGTAGACTATGTGGTACGACGTCCGTAGAAGCGCTATAGTCGTTTTTGGCCGAAGCACGGCGCGTTATTCGAATTCACTGCTTCAGCTATTTTCCTTATTCTCCCTAAATATAGCTTAAAAATACCTAGAAATAATTAATCGAGCTTATAAAAACGAATTTTAGAATTTATTACGTCGTTTTAAGCGGTTTTTAAGTACGAAAATAATAATTTTGTTTGAGATCATCGCTGATTGGTCGAATAGACGATGGCGGGAAGTTCAAATTCATCGGATTGCTATACGGATGATTATAAAATTTATTATCGGAATGTATTATCGATTTTTTAAAGCCGATTTTGAATTTTAGTTAAGAAAATAAACAATTTCTTTTCGAGGCGGTAATAAAAATCAAAATGGCGGCGCCCATGATAGTTTGAATCGAATGCAGTTTCGGAGTTCTACTATTTTCACGGGTTTACATTTCCACTAACGAAGAAAGAAATCAGGAAATGTGTAGAGCATTTTAGCTTGGACACATTGGATTGGATTCCACCATCAACAGGAAGAATTTGCGAGGTAGGGTACCATGAGTAAACGATAAATATTATTCACCCTTTTTATTACATATTAACACACAAGACACGAACGAATGAGCCACGTGTGCGATTTGTGTGTTAGCGTAAGTGTAGCCCAGGTTGCCAAACGTTTTACTTAATGGGATACACCATAGGGTGTGTGCCCCCGTAGCAATTACACAGGAGCCGATGTTTGTGTGACAAACCCCCACCCCCCTCAATTTTTTACTGCTTCTGCTAAGCTTTACATAAACTTAATAACACTTCTACCAACCATAGGTTCACTGCGATCAACCATATTGAAGAAGTGCAGAAAATGGAGCCTCGAGGTTCGATCAACAATGCGAGGATGGCACGTCAGGAACGACGAGGGTGGCCGAACGTTGGTGGTCGTCGCTTCCGATTAAATCTTGATATGTGTTATTTTAGATCGGCTCCGAATGGAGTCCCCGGCAAGCGAAGATGATTCTTACAACCAGCAGTGTTTCCGACATCCACAGCGTCATGGAAGATGTAGGAGGCGGCGGTGGCAATGGAGGTATTTATTTAATGACCGAATAAATTCTCTATTAAAACCTCGTATATTTCAGTTTTTTCCTACTTATAGCCATTGGCGAGTTAAAATTGTTATATTTCTGGTATTTAGCAGTAAATAAAGACTCGATAATATTTGGGTTCCTCTATATAAAAAATTGTATTCTCCCCGTTACAGTTCCACTATATGATGTAACGCCGTTAGGCGGCGCTGCTGTTACAATAATAATCATCAAAAAGTCTATATCCCTGACAAAAATGGCTGTAAAAATACGACGTCAAAGCTGTTGTAAAATCACCAAAAAAATTCCAAAAATATGAAAAAATATCCAAAAATTTCTAAATATTTGTAGAGATTTACGGGAATTTTTTCAGATTTTTTGGAATTTTTTTGGGTGATTTTACAACATTTTGCAACATTTTACAAACCCGTGACGGGAATTTATTTTAGAATTTTTTTGGAATTTTTCTTATTTTTTGGAGGAATTTTTCCATATTTTCCTAAAAAATTCATAAATTTCCCACAAAAATCTATCAATTTCCCTAAAAATTCATGAAATTCTCTCAAAAAAATCACGAATTTCCGTTAAAATTTAAATAAATTTCCTTCAAAGATTCAAAAAAACTCCCTAAAAATTCAGAAAATTCGTCAAAATTCATAAATTTCCCTAAAAATTCCTGAAATTCCCTAAAAAAAAATCACGAATTTCCTTCAAAAATTAAAAAAACTCCCTAAAAATTGAGAAAATTCGCTCAAAAGTTCCTAAAAAATTCATAAATTTCCCATAAAAATCTATAAATTTCCCTAAAAATTCATGAAATTCCCCTAAAAAATCACGAATTTCCCTCCAAAAATTCAGAAAATTCACGTAAATTTACAAAGAAAAATTCGTTAAAAAAAAAATCAAAATTTCCACTTAAAAATCACAATATAAAATAATCAATACTTACGTAATGATAAGTCCCAATTCCGCCCATGTTCTTCACTCTCGTAACAATGCTCTCCCACGATTTCGCCGTCAAATAGGGATGAATCGACGAGATGTATTTAAACGTCGGTTCCACGTCGTCATCATCGCTCGCATCTGCAGTCAAGGGTCTGTAAGACCGAGCCTCGTAGGTCTTTAGGAACTGGTCGAACGCGCACCATGCGTGGCACATGTTTAACAGACAAACGATCCACGTTTCCTCGTCTCTATCGACGGCTTGAATCAAGAGACGGCCCAATGTCTTGGCGGTGTTACGAAACAGTTCGTACATCTCTTCCTTTTGCGCCGAGGGAGTGGAGTTATCGAGACGAGTGTTGAACTGCGTGTGGGCGAATAGGTTGCTGGTCAAACTGAGAAAATTGTTGAGCGCTGGAAGAAAAAGTTAAAAATTCATTAAGATTTTTCCCCCCATTTTTTTGGAATTTTTCTTATTTTTTGGAGGAATTTTTCCATATTTTTTTTAGGAAATTTTGGTGGAATTTTCAGATTTCTGTGGAAATTTTTTGCATTTTAAGAAATTTTAGGGAATTTCCATATTTTTAGCAAATTCTCATTTATTTTGGGGAAATCTTAGGAAATTTTATGGAATTTTTTTCCATTTTTTTTTGGAAATTCTGGGGAATTTTCAGATTTCTGTGGAAATTTTTTGCTTTTTAGGAGATTTTATGGAAATTTTCATATATTTTTGGGGGAAATGTTAGGAAATTTTTCAGATTTCTGCGAGAATTTTTTCAAATTTTTTCAAGAAATTTAAAGAAATTTAAATATTTCTGTTGAAATTTTTATTAAATTTTCATTTATTTTGAAGAAATTTTAGGGAATTTTCCATATTTTTTTTTAAGAAATTTTGGGGAATTTTTCAAATTTTTTTACGAAATTTTAGAGAATTTTTCAAATTCTTTTTTAGATATTTCGAGAATTTTTTTTTTAAAAATCGAGAGTGGAAATTTTACCTCGAACTTTCGTATTCTCCCCGGTTTCCAAATTCTTAGAAACGGTGGACAGGTGATCGAGGAACAGCCTCCATATCTCCAGCACCTGTGTCACCGGCAACGTTGAGACGCTGTTACCGTAGCACTTGCAGAATTCGATCGAGAATTTCCTCAGCGGTTTCCTTGTCTTTCTACTTTCCCTCGTCACTTTTAACAACGTAGACACCAAAGTTGGCAGCTTGTTCAGCTTTATAAACTGATTGAGGAACGTCAGAAGGAAATCGTCCTGGCATTTTATCGTCTCATCGTCGAGCTGTGTTTAAAAATAAATTGTAAATTAAATTTAAAATAAATGTAAATAAAATTATAATTATTTTTCTGTCTCAAATATTTTTTTACTACGAATTTCCATAGAAAATTCGCAAAAAATTACTCAGAATTTTCCTTTAAATTCAGATAATTCCTTAAAAATTTCACGAAAATTCCCTAAAAAATAATTCACTAAGTTCTTTTAAATTTAAATAAATTTCCTTCAAAAATTCAAACAACTCCATAAACATTCAGAAAATTCACTCAAAATTTCCTAAAAAATCATAAATTTCCAGCAAAAAATCCATAAATTTCCCTAAAAATTCCCTCAAAAATCACGAATTTCCCTAAAAATTCATACAATTTCGTCAAAAATTCACTAAAATTTCCTTTAAATTTAAATAAAATTCCATAAAAATTCAGAAAATTCGCTCAAAATTTCCTAAAAAATTGATAAATTTCCCGCAAAAATCCATAAATTTCCATAAAATTCACGAAATTCCCACAAAAATCACGAATTTCCCTAAAAATTCATACAATTTCGTTAAAAATTCACTAAAATTTCCTTTAAATTTAAATAAAATTCCTTCAAAAATTCACAAAAATCGCTTAAAAGTTCCTAAAAAATTCATAAATTTCCCTAAAAAATTCTCGAAATTCCCTCAAAAAATCCCTAAAAATTCATAAAAATTCGTAGATTTCCCATCAAAAATTCACCAAATTCTAAATAATTTAATTACGTGTTTGGGTTTGATCCAAGCTTCGTGGCATATCCGCGAAGCCTTGGAGACCGTGTCCTTCACAGATAAGGCAACGGAACCACGATCTGGATCTCGTGTCGACTGTTTCTAGCAACCAGTTCGTCAACGACGCCAGCCATGCACCGGGATCGTAGCTATCACCTGGGCCCATGACAAAGGTGTAGCCGCTAAGAACGACGTCCAGTAGAGCTGCAACTGTCTCTAAGTTGTGAATCCAGATCCAAGTTTTTTATCTGTAAAAGATTTCACGTTAAATTCATTAAAATTTCATCAAAATTCGTGAAAATGTTTGCAAAATTCATGAAAATTTCTTAAAATCCATGAAATTTTCACCAAAATTCATGAAATTTTCACCAGAATTCATCAAAATTTCATGAAAATTCTCGAAAATTTCACTCAAATTCCCTTATAATTCATGAAAATTTCAAAATTCAAGAAAATTTCACTTAATTCCCTTAAAATTTCTCCAAAATTCGTGAAATTTTTACCAAAATTCATAAAAATTTCACAAAAATTCTTTGACATTTTTGAAAAATTCAAGAAAATTTCAACAGAATTCGTGAAAATTTAATTTAATTCCCTTAATTCATGAAAATTTCTATTAAATTCTTAAATTTTTTTTACTAAATTATGAAAATTCCACCAAAATTCAGGAAATTTTCGGCAAAATTCATGAAAATTTCAGCAAAATTCAAGAAAATTTCAGCAAAAATTCCTAAAAAATTTCAATAAATTATGAAAATTCCACCAAAATTCAGAAAATTTTCACCAGAAATCACGAAAATTTCGCTAGAATTCCATACAAATCTGTTTCATGAAATCATTTCCCCTATAGCATTTCTTGATGTTGAGTGCGCTCTCGTTCACTGGATCGACGCCAACGATTCCGCACGGCAATGCAAACATCTGGAACAGTGCAACTCGCTCCATCGTCCCATATCCGTCATAGAATCCGACCAGGAACTTACGGACGCTCCTCAGATACCTCGATCCCGGCAGCAGCGGATCCCGGTCCGGCTCGATACGGGTCGACGCACTTGCAGCTTTGCTCAACGTCCTGATGACCTTCTTGATCGACTCGGGAACTTCGCCTTCGCGAGTGAAGTAGAAGGTGAGCGTCTGCTGGTAATCCTTGGCCATGTCCCTTTTAATGAGGAGTTTATGGTACAGTTAGTTTCGTTAAATTTTCCCCTTCGTAATTTTTATAAAAAACGTAAAAAATTCGCTAAAAAATCAAAAAATTTATTAAAAAATCCCAAAAAATCATCAAAAATTTATCTAAAAATTCTTGAATTTTTTAGAATTTTTAGAATTTTTTTGGGGGAAAAAAATCTGAAAAATCACTAAAAATTCGAAAAATTCACAAAAAATTCACTAAAAATTAAAAAAAAAAATCAAAAAAATCCACAAAAAATTCGAAAAATTCACAAAAAATTCATTAAAAATTCACTAAAAATTTAGAATTTTCAGCTACATTTTTGGCGAACTTTCCAGAATTTTTTACATTTTTGGTGAATTTTTTCAGTATTTTTTGGTCGTAGAGATACTAACGGTTGAAACAGCATCCTGAACACAAGCCTATCGACATTTTTGACCGCGTCTCCGTGTATTCGACGTAAGGACCGAGCAGGGTCTCGACGCATTCGTCGAATATCTTCGATCTCGAGCATTCTTGGGCGTAAGCCTTCTCCAGCTGGCCGACGACCTCCTTGTCCACGTTGCCTTCGAGCAGCTTTCTTCCAGTTCACTCCTCGAAATACCTGTTGTTTTTTTTTTAAAAAAAATTTGAACACGCGCGCACTTTATGCACGTTTTTCTCGAGTTCGAATGCGATTTCTATGTAAATAATGAGTGTAGGGCAGTAAAATATCGTAACTCACCTATTTTTGCTACCATTTTATGTCGATTTTAACTTGTAATTTGATAAATAAGCGAAATAAATGCCATCCACATGGCACACGTCGTTTCGCAGGTGGGAATAGCGTCGTCGCACTTTGGGCTACAAACCCCGGAAAACTTGATTTTTTTTTTAAAGACGTAAAGAAATGATCGTTTAAATTAATCAGTTTCCAGCATGAAAATCGGGTCAAAGTATACTGGTTGAAAACAAATATTTTAATAAAATATTGATATCAGCGCCATCTAGCGACAATCAAAGAAAAAGCCGCGAAATTTGAATTTGTTTAAATCACAAATAATCGATAATTTACTACTAAAAATGACGGTTAATTATAAATATGGATTATATGGTAGAGAGTAACACAAAATGGAGTAAACGAGTTAAGTATGAACACGAGAACGTATTAGGCTACCTAATTTACATTTTTAAACTTAAAAAATGTTAATAAAGTTAGAATAGGACTTGGGAAAATCAATGGGTCTGACGTCTCTACATATAGGTAGGCCTACAGGCAATTAACAAAAACACAGTGTATTATAAAATTGAAAACTAAACTAAAATAATAAATTTAACGAAACTTTCGTCTGTAAAAATGTTTGTGAAAACAAAACAGAAGAACCATGTTTGGGCAAAAAAATAAAATGTCTATAGTTTGGCGAGGACGAGTTTGGTCTTCATAAACAGGTGTGCGGTGAGAAATCGGCTGTTCAAGGAAAGTGTCGACTCTGGATATGCTGGGAAATTGATCTGCAGCATTAATTCTCCATCTATTTGGGCTGGTGTAGGGCGTGATGCCGATTCCTCTGCCATAGCTGCACCCTTGTGAGTCTTTCGGTGTTCCTGATAATTTCCTTTCGTTTTGAACCGTTTCCCACACGATTTGCACTGGAATGGACGATCTGTTGAGTGGACCTTCTGGTGTTGCCTCCATTTCTCTGGTTTTTTAAATCTCTTGCTGCATATTTGGCATTGATGTGGCCTTTCCATGGCACAAGCAGGTCGATGTTCCTCCAAGGCCTCTTTGGTTCCGAATGGTCGTTTACAGTCCGTACAGATGTGGGCAGAGGTTCTGAAAGGGCCTTTGTGCCCGGGCACTTGGGCACAATGGCCAGTCCGCCCCTGCGATATTCGATCCCAGACAAAAGTCTTAATATCTATAGGACTAGTACTCCGTATTGACAATGACTAGGATGCTACTTGCCTATTAACTTTATCCAAAACGTGAAGTTCGTAGATATTTCTAGGATGTCGACATTCGCATTTTATATTACGATTTTCGAACCAAATAAGTCCTATAAACACCATACCGACAAATATATATATCCACAGTGCACGTGTGGTTAAAATATATTTCATCCATACCAGCTTAAAAGAACGTCTTATAACACCTTTCATCTTATACAGTATGCTTCCGTCTAATACAGAGAATATGATGTGCTTTCACACGTGTACTGGACGTAAAGTGTATTACTTCCAATATTGATCACAAGTTACAAAACATTTCAAAGACTATTTATTTTCTCTAGTAAATAGTCCTTGGTGTAATATGCTATGACTACCAGCTGGTAAATGAAATGTTGTAGGCGTGATGCATGCAACGCGAGATGTACTAGTATATGCCCGAATTCATCCACACAAAATGCAAGACGGTCTTGAAGACAGCGTTTGGTCAGGAGGATTGGCTTTATATTAGGACTGGTCTTAGAATAGGCTACAGGCAGGTCATTGGCTAGAAAGCTAACACCAGTCTCAAGACAGGTCAAAAAACGTGGGTTGAATTCGGCCCTAAGATATGCGTTTTTCTAGTTAGCAAAGATTTAGGAATTATTATGTTTGCTCATTAATTTTTGGCCAGCCTACGTGAGGAAAAATATAAATTGTTCTTGATCTGCACAAATTCTGCGAAATAAATGGGTTCGGTTTTTTTATTTGTTGCAAAAGCAATTACAAGTTGTGGTACAAATAGCATTCAAACTTCCTTGTATGTATTGAGTAGTTTAATATGAGTTGTGGTGGTACGCGCATAATATCAATAATTGTCGAACTCTGTGTTTACTCTAGATTATAAGGTATAACGGCCAATTCAATTACAATGTAACTCCTACATTATATTAATAAGAATTAGCCATATATTAGGAACGCAAGGTTATTATAACAATTTCCGCCTTTTCGGAAATTCAAAAGGGATGAATGAGACAACGAATATGCATTTTGGTGAAAAGTCGATACACGAATAGGCTATTAATTGACATGCCATGGATTGGATATATGCCTAGAAATTAGTTATTAATTTTTTGGCAATATCGTAAGAAATCAGTCTCGAATAAAATGTATTTTATTGTTTTTCTAAGCTCTTGATAAACATATCTGCAATGCTGAAGCACGGATTTCGATGGTCTATATCGAGGAGGTTTTGGCGAAACGGTTCAATGAGGCCACGTTGTAATCCCAGAGTCACGTTGAACTACAAAAAAAAAACAATATTTATTAGGTAAGATATTCTCACAGAATAAAATATTAAAAGAAATACTGTTACATTTGCCCACGAGTCATAGAATAGTTTAAATACAGGATGTGGTTTTTTATTAAAGGAAAAGTAAGTTCCGTGTGCCAAGGAGACTCCTTCCAATTCAGCACCGTTACAGATGCCAACCGGATGATGCTCGCAGTGATGTTTACGAAAGTTCCATTCGCAAGGCAGTTCGTACAATAATTCTGTGAAGAAATCATTTTAGGTAAGTTTCTTAATTATATGGCTCTTCTTTTTGTTTAAAAGGTTTTAACCTGGACTACAGCAAAATATTATGTTGTAAATATCTTGATCCGGAAGTAGAAGGATGCTTCGATATTTCTTGTTGACTTCCAAAAGCCAACTTGTAAACAGCGTTTCACGCATGCGTGTCAGGTTCATCAACATAACTCCAGAATTTAAACCTTATAATTCGAAAAATAATGGTTTGAGGTTAGCCTAGTTTATATGCCTACGGCTACGTTTCAATGAGACCACAACTTTAAACCTAATTCGCCATAATGTGGAGTCCTCTGCTTATTGTAGTACCCGTATTCTGGGCTTTCGTGTTCAGGAGCCATAGCAGCTAACATCGAGTCATTCATTAACGAAAAATAGCTCCAGAGCTCCTCCAAAGGTCGAAGGAACAGTGTATCGCTGTCAACATAAATGATCGAATCGAATTCGGGTAACACCAACTACATATATAGATTATACAATTATTTTATAATTCCGTTTAGATAATATGGTTGGAAAAATTAAATCAACTTAACTGGAAAAAATATTCTTAAAGATGAGCAGGGCGCAAAAAGATGCCTCCATTCCCTCGTATTTACGAAATCCGGATAACTGCTTAGCCTTAACTCGTAGGTGAACTTTGACAGGAGCTGTAGAGGAAACTGCAATAACTGGGCATCGTAATGCGGAAATAGTGTGTCGTCAATGAATAATATTAAATGAAAATTTTTCTTGGCTAGAAATGCAGCCGACTTAATCATTAGGAACAATTCTTCCTCACGTGAAGTACCGCAAGATACCGCTACCAGTACCGCAATGTCTTTAACAGTCGAAGTACTGTAAACAATATATTTACCACTGATCTCAATGCGAGCTAGGCCTGTATTTCATGGTGGGAAAAAGTATAAGGCTACTTACCTATTAACTTTATCCAAAACATATGGTTCGTAGATATTTCTAGGATGTTGACATTCGCATTTTTTATTACGATTTTCGAACAAAATAAGTCCTATCAACATCATAACGACTAATATCCACAATGCACTTGTGGCTAAAAAATGTTTCTTCCAAACCAGCTTGAAATAACGTCTTGTAACACCTTTCATCGTCAGATCATATGCTGTGCCACTGTACTCACCTACTATCAACTACTACAGTATTACTCTGTATCGACCCTATACTTCCAATATTGATCACAAGTTATAAAAGATTAATAGTTTATTGATCTGGACAACAAAATCAATGGGGTTCGGTTTTTTAACTTGTTGCTAAGGTATAGTAGGAAAACAAGTTGTGGCGGTCGTGGTAAATAGCATTCAAACTTCCTTGCATTGAGTAGTTATTAGGCGTTATCGTGCAACGTATACGCGCGTTATATCAATAATTGTCGAACCTATGTTTACTCTAGATTATGTGATACCCATTCTATTATAATGTAGGCCCTATATTATTTATAAGAATTATAGCCATATTCGGACATATACGCAAGATTGTTATCACAATTTCCGCGTTTTTCTCGCAAGACAATACACATAAGAAGTTCATGTTTTTCTTTTTAAAAATATTTTAATAGTACGCGAATAAAATGTGGAATTATTATAACGATTATACCCCGTATACAATGACAGCCAAAGACAGGTTTCAGATGAACGAGATAATGAATAGTGCACTTGATGAAAAGTCGATAAACGAGTAATCGACATACCATGGATATCGATATCGAAGTTAGTTATTAATCCCGGTTATTTTACAAATCTTCCAGTATTCATCTTCTATCATCGTATCCTTGTCTCCGCAACTATTTGCATATTTGCATACCCTCTCGAAATGACGAAGGCTCGTTAAGCATTTCGAGGACCATTTACCTTCCTCACAATTCGAATTCGGACGAGCAGTGCAAGAAGTACTTTTCTCAATCACGGCAGCTTTGCACCTATCAGTTTTCTTCATCAAGTAGGATTTGACAAATTTGGTGACGTCGTCTGTGACTTCTCCGTTTGAAAGCTGAAAAAGATATTTATTTCAGCACGATATGGGAAATATTTTCAATTCTGATAATCTTACCGTCATGTCATTAGACGGGTAACCATCAGCATTTCCAAGAATTCCAGTTGTAGTGTTGGCAAGAAGTACTGGTATTTGGATCAAACATGATTTTTCGTCTTTCCGACATTCGACAACAGCGTTTTCTAACTTTCCATTGTTGTTAGTTGCAATCCTTATAGTATTTGACGTCTCGATAACCTCTACGTTACTTGATGGAAATAAAAAAATTATAGCAAATTTTTGAGACCTATGATTTCGTTTGATAATCTCGAAATGGACTTACTCGTTCTTTAAAATTAGCTTCCGAAACACATTCCTATAAAATTAGAAAAAGTTTGAAAATAATTCGATAACGGTACTTTTCGACTTGTCTTCGATATCTTCAGAATTACTTTTATTTCCCCTTTCGACCGTAACGCTGATTGGATTAGTGTTCATCAACACCGAAATCTTTATCGACCTTCGAAAGTCGGGGTAATTTGAGTAATTCAATTGCGAAACGTAATACGTCAATTTGAAAGGTGTTGCAGTTATCGTATAGGTTCCATCGTAGAAATCGTGAGCTAATAAAACTGGACATTCTCCTTTGGAAATGTGGAACAGAAGTGGTAGGCCATCAAAGGTGTAGGTTCTCAATGACGGGAAAGATATCAGTGCCGTTCTAATCTCCGGATTAAGATACTTCTGCGACATGCTTTGTACTGTCTTTGGATACTCCTGTAAAATACATATGGTTAAGTAGCAATAATTGCAGTTGTCTGACAACACCTACCAAAAAAGATCTGAGAACATAATGTTCCAATTCAAATATGTAGTGAGAAGCTTCGATATTGCCAATAGAATCGCTATCGTCATACTCATAACTATCGACCATGGTCATTGCTTCTTTGGTTTCTTGGATAATGGTGTCCATATCTATGTCCGACAAGAAACGACCTATTTTCGAGAGTGTGAAATGGATTACGGGGTTTCGGGATTTAATAAAATTATGAGGTGAATTCGAATGGAATATACCTGGCAAGGAGTTCCACCAGAGATCGTTTACATGAACAGCAACATTTACACATAGCTTCTGATGTGGGTTCGATAGTTTCGTCCAGGTCTCAGTGGGATAGATTGTGTCATCGATAGCATTCTTTGCAGCTAATAAAGCATTTTGTTCCACTTGTTTTACGAACTTATAAACAGTCGTTCCAAGGATGGGCTTCCAGATTTGGTTGAAAGGATGATCTGGCTCCGTAGTGATTTTTATCAGAAAATCTTTCATCTATAAATATTTTATTTTAAAGTTTGAAAAGCATCTTGAAATTGTTGGAATAATATACCTCTAATTCTTTCTTATCTGCCCACGACTCTAATTCTGCAATCAAATCTACGTTCACATAGGTTTCCAATGTAATTAGAGCCGTCAATGGCAAATCGAATCTTGCCATTAGAGCCCTCTTCTTAATTCCTTCCTGAATAATATAGAGAGATCGGATTAACATGAAGCAAATTATGGACCACCTTTTGATAAATGTGGAAAACCTACTTCATTATCGTAATCAGCAGTTATTACAAACGTTCTGCCATCGTCAACAAGATCGCCAGAAATGAAGATTGTTTCCTTACTATTCGGGTAAGACAATTTAAATGTGATTTTATTTCTCTGCGACAGTTTAATTTCCCAGTTCATGGATGGAACAAACGAACCAGGCTGAAAGTAAATTGATTTAAAAGATATAGTATCATATGTTTATATTACTGTATTTTGACTCCGAAATTATTTACCTTGTTGGAAACAACAGTTGTTCTTTCATACATGTTGAAGATATCATTTGCATCATATTTAAAAGTGGTCGAAAACTTTCCTCCTTTGTATTTGTAATATTCTTCACCAGAAGCCTCATCCTCATCTGCTTCTGATTTTGATGAACCTGAAACATCATGGTGAATGCTTTTATAAATTGACCAAGCAATATATTATTTAAACAGAACAACATAATTTTTAAAGGAAACGATTTCACCAAATATCAAAGCAATGCATTTCGATTTACTTCATACCGATTATGAAACAAGTCAGGGGCTTGGAAGAATTTTCAAGTTCATAGAATCCACCCACGAAATACCGACTATGATTGGTCTATCGTTACGATGGAAATCGGATGCGACCCTTGCTTATTCATTCACAGGAGAATTTGGAATAGGTTCCAGAGCAACATTTAAACCGAGGTATTTCTGCTGTGGATTTATTACTAATTTGAACTATCTGACTATAACCCTTTGAATTACTACAGTGCAGCATTTGTGCTTACGAACGAAATGGTCATGAATCTTCCCGGATTCACAAGAGTTGGTTTTACCACTGAAACATCAGCTCGAACCTCCTTTGAACTAAGCATGGAGATGAGGATAGAAGCAACTTTCAAATCAATTTACCGCAGAAAACAACTTTCATAGATTTCCAGTAATTTTTCACCCAGTTTAAAAGTTCGTTCTACATCTTATTTTACATAATTATTACAGACGAGTTAATGAGCTCATCAGGGGTGATGTCCACGAAGATCTATCGGATCATGACGTAAGTAAAGTTCAAGACAACTGGTGCTGGAACGAGAACTTGCAGCAAGTGACCGGACATAAACTATGCCATGGCCATAGCTATGTCGACTTAAAAAATATTCACGAAAAACCCTGGACCCTCTTGGCAGGAAACGCAAAATATTACTGGGCTTTGGAAAAAGTTGACGAGTTAGTTCAATTTTTAATCACGATGTCCCAAAAAAATTACGATATCCTATAATGTATTTCTAATTACAGGGACTTGAAATCTATTAATATGTACGATTTCAAAATAACCCACACCGAAGAACGACGACGAATAGAAACATTCATAATTGACGCAATAGGTACAGTTTTGATGATTTGGTCGTTGAATATCGAAGGCTTAAAATATTAAAGGCCGGTTTACAATTGCAGGTACAAATTTCACAAGAACAGCTAACATAAAATTCGCTATCGGAATTAACCCACTAAGCGGACTGTCAGACCTGGCTTTTGTAGCCAAATTTCCAGAAGCTCCTTACGCCCATTTGACGTTTTATAAAATGCCAGTAGATTCTTTTCTCTGGGTCAACTACTTAGATAAATCCGACACAAACAACAAGCATTTTAATATGGAACTTAAATATCATCCGGAAGGATCTTATCGCGTAGAGATGACGGTACGGTATATTGGTTTCTTTTGAATTTTCCCGCTTATAATTATATTAATTTTATAGCATCTGGAAAAAAATACATCGGAAGAAGTGAATGGATCTTCTTATTTTGATTCTTTTAACGTTGTTTCCGAAAATTTTAACTGTGGTATATTTCACGAGTTCTCAACAAGTTACGACTCAATTACTGTCAATTCTTTGTTTAAACATTGGAGGTTAGATATTATTTGTATTCGATGCTAATTTGGCAGACTAATATTATGCTTAATATCACCCATTAGCATGCATACAGAGGGCACCATAATGCATTCTCTTTTCCCGGAAGAATTTTGGGAAGACGATCGTCAAACCATGTCCAGTCAACTCAAGGTTCGAATCGCAAAGCCAATCATAAAGGCTTCTATTGAACTGCCAAAACACGTCACTGAATTTGATGCAGGAGTCAAACAGGAACACTCCGGTCCCGAATTTTTCGCAAAGCTGCAAATGCGTGATCCAGCAGGAGTTCTGGAACCAGTAAGCTCTTATACAATCTTGATGTCAGAAATACAACTTTAATTCTTTTCAGGTTCGAGCCAACTTCTCATTATCAGTATCCACACCCTACATGTTAGTCAGAACCGAATTGAATCTACCTTTGAGGTCACTGGTGCTATCACAAACCAAAGATTCCTCAACTGTGGGTGACCTTTTAATTACCACAAGCAATACAAACGTAAAGTACATTGTGTGGAATCAAAGGATTACAGGCAACAAGGTCAGTGCTGCGTCGGCAATCGGCATCAAGTGCAAAGTAATTTGTTCCAATTAAAAATTTAGGAAAAGGAATGGAATCTTATTCACAAGGAGAAGAAATGCATAGAATGTTCTGCTTTTTCCTCTGTCACCAAGGCCGATTTGTTCGAACTACATTTTCCACTACTTGGAAAAAATCATTTCTTTAAATTCGAAATAGCGGTATACGACCAGTAAGTATTTAGGCGCAACCACGCAAAACCTACGATTAATATAATCTTCTTTTCAGTGTATTTTATGGAGCGAAGATTGAGGAAAGCTTGATGGATACAGTTACTATTCTTTCTCCCGTGAACATTCTCGATTTCATGATGGGAACTGGGAGGTGGGAGTTGGGACAGATCGATATCGTCCACGTTCCATCTGGAATCACGGTCAACAACACATTCTTTCTCCATTAAATATTGCAGTGTTAAATATAAGATAATATACCGACAGTTTATAAATACTTACCTCCTTTTCTTCTAATTTGAGAGGATATTTTACTTCCGGGTCTAATAAAGTTTTAGGAGTTTTTTTCTTTGAAAATAGAATTTTCGCCAATACCAGCTAGTGTGATCACAACTGCACCTGCAGCCACAAGAGCAGGAAATATCTATTTAAATAAAATAAAATAAAATATGAATCAACATTGTATTACACAACCCCCAAGCATTCAACAGTGTAATATTTTTTCAAATTAATTCACAGTAAATGCTACAGGTACAGAAACTGTGAAATACCAACTATAACAATATTATTATTATGTATGTAATGACCAGCTACACTGACTTTTCCTTGGCAATAAACAAAACACCAGATGCACTGGCATTGTGGAGGAGTATATTTATTATCAATTATTTATCAACATGACTTGGCTCTCTATTACTTTAATACTGGCATACCACTAGGCCAATAGTAGGCCTACATATACTAGGTTATAGCATACTGATAGTGATAGTTATTATCACATTTTGTAATCGAGGTGGGTGATGCAATCACTTTTGAAATTTTGCCATCCCTGCATCTATGCTTTTAATTGCACGAAGTATCGGTGGAAGCTACTTTAAAGCTCCTTTCCCCGTAAAAGGTAGAATTGTCATGGGTCTGAACGTGAAGCCATATATACTGTAATGTGGATGCGATATTAAATATTACAACTAATGTTAATGAGTGAGCTCTTGATTGTCACTGTATAGGCTATCTGTAGGCTACGTGTAGTCACGTAACCTTGATCTCTTCAAAGTTATAGCCTATTGCCATGATGCCATCATTTACGCGGTGCAATGTTAATTAACTTGGAACCCTGTATAAAATAATACATTATTAAATACTAAGTCACATCTAAACAGGGGTCTATGCAAAGACAAGGACCCCTGCTCCAATAAAGTTTTTTTTTAAAAAAGTTACAGTAGGTTTTTTTACTAGACCTTGGAAATTGCCTTTTAGTTTTGGAAGTCTAATCCTTACCTGATTTGAGCTCATGTTCGGTTAGGAGTTCATTTTTTAGAAAAGTGACCTAGTCTATTTTGTTTCCTGCGGTTTTGCGGCCAAACCGCCGCTCCTACCGGAATTCTACTAGAGGCCATTTTTATAGGTAATTTATCGTTCTTTACTTTTTATATAACGTTTTGTTTCGATAGATGCGATATTTTACGAGTTATAGGCGAAAAACCGCAAAAAACGGGCGGCCATCTTGAAAAAATGGCCGCAACTAATTTTGCTCAAGGTTGCCAAGGTGGCAACAGGCAGAATCGGATTCA
>WNGI01001321.1_pt1 | contig 20384 bp, 18 predicted proteins | sample 5400621 | NCBI WGS metagenome assembly WNGI01 (sample SAMN13153374, study PRJNA577476) | soil metagenome | isolation source: 20 cm soil or saprolite under Garry oak tree replicate 1 | place: USA:California | collected 2016-06-15
GTTGTCGGCTCCACAGCAAAGGATTCCACGACCACGCTGCCGCCGAGGGAACCCCCGGTGCCCGCCAGGCCGCCCAGATCGTTTCCGAAATACGCCTCTTCGCCGTGCTGGCTCAGATCGAGACCCGCCGTCTCCTCAGGAATATTCGCCCGCGCGCCGATCGTCATGTCCACGAGCTTCAGGATCCCCAGAGTCCCGATGCCCGCGAAGGCGACGGTGGCCAGGACCGCGAGCAGCTGAACGCCCATCTGACCGGCGTTCCCGGCGAGCAGTCCATCGCCACCGGCGGGGTTCACGAGTTTTGTGGCGAAGACGCCGGTCAACATGGCGCCAGCCATACCGGCGAGCCCATGGCAGGAGAACACGTCGAGCGCGTCGTCCAGCTTGGTCCGCGACCGAATCTGGATGGCCGTGTAGCTGACACCCGCCGCGAGCACGCCGATGAGGAGCCCGGACAGCGGCGTCACGTATCCAGCCGCCGGCGTGATGCCGACGAGACCCACGACGAGACCGGTTGCGGCGCCCACCGCCGTGATCTTGCCGGTGCGCGCGAGATCGAGCCCCGCCCAGGTGACTAAGGCGGCGGCCGCGGCGGTGTTGGTGTTCACGAACGCCACCGCGGCGAGGCCGTTCGCCGCGAGCGCGGAGCCCGCATTGAAGCCGAACCAGCCAAACCAGAGCAGCCCGGCGCCGAGCAGCACCAGCGGGACGTTATGTGGCGCAATGGGAGCGCGGCGGTAGTCTCGCCGCGGCCCGAGGAACCATGCAGCGACGAGCGCAGACACGCCGGCGCTGATGTGGACGACGGTGCCGCCGGCGAAATCCAGCGCTCCGCGCTTCAGCAACCAGCCGCCGGAGCCCCACACCCAGTGCGCCAGCGGGTCGTAGATCAATGTCGCCCACAGAATGAGGAACACGATGTAACCCCGGAAGCGCATCCGCTCTACGATCGCGCCCGAGATCAGGGCGGGCGTGATGATCGCGAACATGCCCTGGAACATCGCGTGGGCCTGCAGCGGAATTGTCGACGAATACGTCGGATTAGGGTCCAACCCTACGTTGTTGAAGCCAACCCACGACAGGCCGCCGAGCCACGAGTTCCCGGGGGAGAATGCGATGGAATACCCGACCAGCATCCACTGGACGCCGATCACGCCGAGCGCGACCACGCTCATCATCATCGTGTTCAGCGCGTTCTTGGGGCGCACCAGGCCGCCGTAGAAGAACGCGAGACCAACGGTCATCAACAGGACGAGCGCGCTCGAAACGAGTACCCAGGCAGTATCGCCCGCCGAAACTGTGGCTTGTGTCACGCTGCACCTCCTATACCGGCTGCGTTGATCGCCGCGCGTTGGATCGCGTCGGCATTGACGGCGGTCAGAGCGGCATTGTCCACCTCACCCGTGCGGATGCGGATCACCCGCTCGATCGGCTGTATGAAGATCTTGCCGTCACCCACCTCGCCCGTGCGGGCCGAGGAGAGGATCGCTTGCACACACGGCTCGACGAATGGCTCGGAGCACACCATGTCGATCTTGACCTTCTCGTGGAATTCCATGACGAGCGCGGTACCTCGATACTGCTCGTACCGCTCGTGCTCGCCGCCGTGGCCGCTGACTCGGCTCAGCGTGATGCCGGTGATCCCGGCCCGGAACAGCGCCGCCTTGACCTCGGCGAGACGGTCGGGACGCACGATCGTCGTGATGAGCTTCATGCACGGCTCCCAGTGGATTGGAGGGGGGCGAGGGGGACCGGTTCGGTCACCGCCACTGCAGGCGGTGCGACCTTGCGGAACAGCGCGCGATGCGCTTCCCACTGGCCCAGGATCTTGCGCGCGCGAGCGCTGCCAGTCTTGTGGAAGTGCTGCTGAATGAGTTTCCGCACTGCGCGTTCATCCATCGTGTTGAGCTCGCTCACCGCCGCCATTTCCAGATTGCAGTGTGCTTCGAGCTCGCCGCGTTCATCGAGGACGTAGGCGATCCCGTTCGACATGCCTGCGGCGAAATTGCGGCCGACTGGACCCAGCACGACGACCACGCCGCCGGTCATGTACTCGCAGCAGTGGTCGCCGGCGCCCTCGACCACGGCAATCGCGCCCGAGTTGCGCACGGCAAAGCGATCGCCCGCGCTGCCCGCGACAAAGAGCCGGCCCGAAGTGGCGCCGTAGAGCGCCGTATTGCCGACCAACACGCCGCTCTCGTACCCGGCGCCGCGGAATGGCCTGATCACGATCTCGCCGCCACACAGTCCTTTGCCGACGTGATCGTTCGCCTCTCCCTCGAGATGGAAATGCATGCGCGGCAGCGTGAAGGCGCCGAAGCTCTGGCCCGCGCTGCCGCGGAAGCGCAGCCGCAGCGGCTCGCCAGGACCCGTCCCGCCGTGCGCGCGCGCGAGATCGCCGGCGATGCGCGCGCCAACCGTCAGGTGATGATTGCCAATGGTGAACACGTGCGGCGCCTGCTGGTTGCTCGCCATGATCTCCGCATCGAGCGACACGATCCCCGGCCGAACGTTCCGCGCGACGGTGCGGCGGCGCGGTGCCGTGGTGTTGGCGGGAGGCACGAGCAGGAGCCTGAGGTCCAGGGTGCTCGAGCGCGGAGTCTCGGGGCGCTCGATCCGCTGCAGCAGCTCCACGCGTCCGATGAGCTCATCGAGCCGCCGCGCGCCGAGCGACGCCATGATGCGCCGCACGTCCTCAGCGATGAATGTGAAGTAAGCGATGACCTGCTCGGGTGTGCCCGTGAACTTGGCCCGGAGGTCGGGGCGCTGCGTCGCGATGCCGGTCGGGCAGCTGTTCAGGTGACATTGGCGCGCCATCGCGCAGCCCAACGCCACCACCGTTGCCGTGCCGAATCCAAACGACTCGGCGCCCAGCAGGGCGGCGATCACGACGTCCCGTCCTGTGCGGAGCCCGCCATCCACGCGCACTTCGATGCGCTCGCGCAGCTTGTTCCGCATGAGAATCGCCTGCGTCTCCGCGAGGCCGACTTCCCACGGTGAGCCGGCGTGCTTGATCGACGACAACGGCGACGCGCCGGTCCCGCCGTTGTGGCCGGAGATGAGCACGTAATCGGCGTACGCCTTGGCGACGCCCGCCGCGACGGTGCCGACGCCGGCCTCGGCGACGAGCTTCACGCCCACACGCGCGGCTGGATTCACTTGCTTGAGATCGTGAATCAGCTGCGCCAGATCCTCGATCGAATAGATGTCATGATGCGGCGGCGGCGAGATGAGCGGAACGCCGACGACGGCGTGCCGCAGCCGCGCGATCAGGTCGGTCACCTTGTGGCCGGGCAGTTGGCCGCCTTCGCCGGGCTTCGAGCCCTGCGCGATTTTGATCTCGAGCTCGTCGGCCCGAACGAGGTACGCGGTGGTCACGCCGAAGCGGCCGGACGCGACCTGTTTGATCCGATTGTCGGCGCGGTCGCCGTCTGCGCGCGTGACATAGGTAGCCGGATCCTCACCGCCTTCGCCCGAATTGGAGCGGGCGTGCATCCGGTTCATCGCGATGGCGAGTGTCGCATGCGCTTCGGGCGACAGCGCGCCGAGCGACATCGCGCTGGAAATGAAGCGGCGACGAATTTCCTCGGCAGGCTCGACTTCGTCGAGTGGCACGGGTGCCTGCGCACGGAAGTCGAGCAGATCCCGTGGGCCGGCAGCCGCGCGCGCCCCGGCGCGATCCGCGAAGGCGGTGTACTCGCCATCCTGGAGCGACCGCACCAGCGGCGGCGACCAGCCGTGATCCTCGCCGTCGCGGCGGTAGCGAATGCGTCCGTGATCGGGGAGCGCACCCGCCGCCTGGTGACGCGTCAGCACGTCCTCCGCGATCTCCCTGAAGCCGATCCCACCGATCACCGACGCGGTGCCGGTGAAGCAGCGGTCCATCACTTCAGGACCGAGACCGATCGCTTCGAAAATCTGCGCGCCGGCGTAGGACTGGAGCGTCGAGATTCCCATCTTGGAGAGAATCTTGAGCAGCCCTTTTTCCGAGGCGCTGCGGTATTTCTCCGCTGACGATGCCTCATCGCGCAGGCACTGCAGCGCGAGCCAGGGGTGAACGGCTTCCGCCCCATAGCCGAACAGCGTCGCCAGGTGATGGACGTCCCAGGCATCGCCAGCCTCGGCAACGAGGCCGACGCGGACGCGCTGGCGCGCCTGCACGAGCCGCTGATGCACGGCGCCGATCGCGAGCAGCATGGGAATCGGCGCGCGAGTCTTGTCCGCGTCGCGGTCGCTGATGACGAGGATCGTGGCGCCGCGGCGCACGGCGGTCACCGCGTCGCGAGCCAGTGCGTCGAGCGCGCGCGACAACTCCTCCGGTCCCGCGGCCGCCTCCCACACTGCGCTCAACGTTGTCAAGTCCGACCCGCCCGCCCCGCCGCGCCGGACCGCCGCCATCTCATCGGCTAAGAGCACCGGATGCTCGACGCGCAGCAGCGTGCGGCCGCCCGGGCGCTGCGCGAGCAGCGAGCCGCGCCTGCCGAGGTACATCACGAGCGACATCACCAGCTCCTCACGCAGCGGATCGATCGCCGGGTTGGTCACCTGCGCGAAGCGTTGCCGGATGTAGGCGTACACGTTCTGGGGCAGGCGAGACAGCGGCGCGATCGGGGTGTCGTCGCCCATGCTCCAGATGGCGTCGTGCCCGGCCGTGGCCATCGGATTGATGACGTAGCGCAGATCCTCGTGACTGTACCCGAACGCGTGCTGACGCGCGGTCAGCTCCTCGGCCGGCAGCGCGGGCCCGAGGGCCGAGACGTTGTTCGGGAGCTGCTTCACGACGCGGGTCGTCCAGCGCCGGTACGGTAAACGCTGCGCGACCTCCATTTTCGCATCGACGCTCCGCAGCACGACGTTGCGCTGCGTATCCACGACGAGCAGCTCACCGGGACCCAGCCGGCCGGACTCGACGACGTCAGCGGGGTCGAGATCGACGATGCCGACTTCGGATCCCGCGACCACGACATTGTCGCGCGTCACTTTATAGCGGCAAGGCCGCAGTCCATTGCGGTCGAGCGCGGAGCCGGCGACCACGCCGTCGCTGAAGGCCAGGGCGGCGGGTCCATCCCACGGCTCCATCAGTCCCGCGTGATACTCGTAGAAGCTCCGCAGTGCCGGATTCAGATCGGGAATCCGCTCCCACGCTTCCGGCAACAGCATCATGAGGGCGTGCACGGGATCGCGGCCGGACCGCACCAACAGCTCGAACACATTGTCGAGGCTCGCCGAGTCGCTGCCGTCTTCCCAGACGACCGGCTTGAGCAGCTCGACGTTCTTGTCCCATACGGGCGCGGCGAGCGCCGGTTCGCGCGCGCGCATCGCGTTGCGGTTGCCCCACAGGGTATTGATCTCGCCGTTATGCGCGAGCAGCCGGAACGGCTGCGCCAGCGGCCAACTCGGCAACGTGTTGGTCGAGTAGCGTTGGTGGAACACCGCGATGCCGGTCTCGAACAGGGGCGACCGCAGGTCGGCGAAGAAGTGCGGCAGCTCGGTGCCGACGAGGAGAGCCTTGTAGACCACGGTCCGGCACGAGAGCGAACAGACAAAGAGCTGCAGACCGGACCTCGCCGCTTTGCGCTCGATGAGGCGGCGCGCCAGGTACAGACGCCGCTCCCAGGCCTGCGCATCGAGGGGTCCTGCCGGCGGTCCGACGAACAGTTGTCTGATCGCCGGCTGGCTGGCGGCAGCGAGCGGGCCGAGCACGCCGCCGTCCACCGGGACGACGCGCCATCCCAGCACCGACATTCCGAGGCTCACCAGGACGCCCTCGACCAAATCGGTGGCGTGATCGAGCGCGGGTCCGGGAGGCAGGAAGAACATCCCCAGCGCGACACGCTCGGCGGGCCCGACGCCGAGCAGGCGATGGGGGATTTGCGTCAGGACACCGGCGCCGTCGCCGGATTTATCGTTGGACGCCGCGCCCCGGTGCGCGAGGCGCGCGACGGCGGTGAGCGCCATGGCCAGGATGTCGGCTGAGCGGATGCCGTCCGCGCGCGCGACGAAGCCGACGCCGCAGGCGTCGCGCTCGCGCCAGGGATCGAGCAAACGAAAAGCCCGCTCCGGTGAGGGAGCGGGCTGGCTGGGTTCAGGTCTTGGTGTCACTATCGCGCCCTGCCGCTCCCTATTGAAGGTGTGTGCGGATTATTAATCGGCAGCGGGGTGTTCGTATGTTTATGCATGCGCTGACATAAATATGCGACTGCGTTCGGAACTATGCAAGGGGGGGAGCCGAGGGTCATCCGACCAGAATGCGTTCCTGCGGTTGCGTATACCGGTAGGTCTTGCCCGTGTAATTGCGCAGCACGACTTCGGTATCAGTCAGTTTGACGACGTACTCGGGGAGCAGGGGGATCTTGCCCCCACCGCCGGGGGCGTCGATGACGAAATGTGGAACGGCGAGCCCGGACGTCCAGCCGCGCAAGGCCCTGATGATCTCCAACCCCTTCTCGACCCCGGTTCGGAAGTGCTCGGCCCCCGCCACCTGGTCGCACATATAGATGTAGTACGGCCGTACCCGGGCGGCGAGCAGCCGCTGCATCAGCAGTTTCATGACCTCCGGATCGTCGTTCACGCCCTTGAGCAGCACCGTCTGGCATCCGAGCGGAATGCCGGCGTCGGCGAGCATGCCGAGGGCGTTCACCGCGGCCGGCGTCAGCTCGGCGGGGTGATTGAAGTGCGTGTTGAGGTACAGCGGGTGGTACTGCTTCAGGATCCCGCACAAGGCCGGTGTGATCCGCTCGGGCAGGTGGCAGGGCACCCGGCTGCCGATGCGCAGCACCTCGAGATGCGGAATCGCCCGCAGCCGCTTGCAGATATCGTCGATGCGCCGGTCGGAGAGCAGCAGGGGATCGCCCCCCGACATGATCACGTCGCGGATCTCCGGGTGCTCCGCGAGATAGCGGAACGCCGACTCGAGCTGCGACATCGGGATCTTCTCGGGGTCGCCGACCTTGCGGCGCCGAGTGCAGAACCGGCAATACGCCGCGCACACCGGGGAGACGAGAAAGAGCGCCCGGTCGGGATAGCGATGAGTAATGTTCGGAACGGGGGAATTGGCGTCTTCCTCGAGCGAATCCACCAGCCCGTCGTGCACTTCCAGCTCCTGCACGGTGGGCACGTACTGACGCCAGATGGGGTCGCCCGGCGTCTGGATCAAATCCACCATCGCCGGAGAAATGCGAAATTCGAAATTTTCGGCGGCTTGTCGCAGCCGGTCGATTTCGCCGACGTGCTCGGGGCCGAAGCGCTCGGCCAGCGCCTCGAGCGATGTGATGCTCCTTTTACGGAGCAGCTCCTGCCAAGTCTCCATTCGTCAGATCCTTGGTAAAGATCACGAGATCGTCACCCGGCGCGTAGTACCCCGGGATGGTCGCGGTTCTGGCGTAGCCGCGTGTTTCGTAAAAGCCTCGCGTCGGTCCGTAATCGGCGCGCGACGAGGTCTCCACGACCACGAGCCGCCGGCCGTTAGCCCTCAGCCGATGCTCCACCTCTCGCAGGAGCTGCGAACCCACGCCGGTGTTCTGGCGCTCGCGGTCCACGACGATCCAGTAGAGATCGCTGGTCGCCTGCGTGCCCGGGGTCGGGCCCCAGCACGCGTAACCGACCAGGTGATCGCCGTCGAACGCGCCGAGGAACTGATAGTCCTCGTCGCCGTCGAGGGACTCGTCCAGCAGCTCGACCGCGGTCGCGACCTCCTCCTCGCGGAAGAGACCGGTCGCCCGCGTCAGCTGCTCAAGCCGTGCGCGGTGCGCGTGCCCGACGGGGCGCAGCGAGCAGCTCACGCGCGGCCTTCGTCCCCTGCGCTTCGCGCAGGGCCCCTTCGGCAATGCGGCGTATCAGCTCGGAGTAATCCCACCCGGCGGCCTTCGCCATGCGCGACAGTCCGGCGTCGTCGGTGAGGTCGGGATTCGGGTTGACCTCCAGAATCCACGGCTTCCCCGCGTCATCCACGCGGATGTCGACGCGACCGTAGCTCTTTCCCTGCATCGTCCGCCACGCGGCCTCGGCGAGGCGGGACAAGCGGTCCGCGAAGCGCTGCGAGATCTGCGCGGGGCACACCGGCCGGCTGCCGAGATCCTCCACCGATCCGGCCTGCCACTTGGCAGCATACGTGAGTATCGGCCAGGTCCCCGCGGGCATGTCGCTGAAGTCGATCTCGGCCAGAGGGAGCGTGCGGTCGCCAACGATGCCGACATTGAATTCGCGTCCGGCGATGTACTGCTGCACCAGGACCTCGTCGAACTGCTCCGTCATCGCGGCGATGCGCGCCTTGAGGCTCTTGCGATCGGCGACTACCGACTGGCGGTCGACTCCGGCGCTCGCATCCTCGGCGGCTGGTTTGACGATAGCCGGGAGCGGAAAATCCTCGTCGATCTTTCCCTGCGCCAGCGTCCAGCGCGGCACGGGCAATCCGGCGCGCTCGAGCAGCATGTTTGCGACGGCTTTGCGCCGGCACGTCGCCGTCGTCCATGGCCCGGCGCCCGTATACGGGATGCCGGCGAGCTCGAGCGTGCCGACGACGTGATCTTCCCACTGCGCCACACCGCGCACGCCTTCACACAGATTGAAAACGAGATCGGCGCGGCGGCAGGATCGGAACCACCGCATGTCGTGGCGAACGGGGACGCGCTGAACCTGATGACCCAGAGTGCCGAAGATGGCCGCAATGTCGTTGACAGCCTCCATCACCCCCGCGACGTCTTCGGCGGTCCAGTCCTCGGCTCCAGGATCATACAAAACGACGACCCTCACGCGCTCGCCGCCGCTGTGGCCGGGAGAACCGCCCGGCCCATCATCCTTCTCCAGGCGATCCGCAAGACTTCCTGGATCAGCTCGTCATACGAGTACCCGGCGACCCGCGCTGCTTTCGGGAAGCAGGAGTTCATCGCCGGATCGGGAATAATCCCCGGGAGCGGATTCAACTCGACCACGTTCGGCACGCCGAAGCGATCGACGCGCACATCGATGCGACACCAGTCGCGGCACCCGAGCGCGCGGTACGCATCGAGCGCCACGCGCTCCGTCTCCCGGCACAGCGAGTCGGAGACGCCGATCGGCGGACACTGGAAGATCGCGAGCGGATGCTCGCGCGTGTCCCAGATCCACTTCGCTTCGTAGCCGTAGACGGGCGGCGCGCCGGTGGGCAGGGTGGCGAAATCGAACCCGACGATCGGCAGGCAACGCACATCGCCGTTGTTGCCGAGGATTGCGACCGTGAACTCCGGGCCCGGGAGATAGGTCTCGACGAGTACGGGCTGGTCGTAGCGGTCTAAGAGGAAGAGGACGCGTTCCGCGAGCTGCGCGGGGGTCTCGCATAAGTTGTTGACGAATATCCCTTTACCAGACCCCTCGGCGACCGGCTTCACGAACAGCGGAAAGGGCAATGGCATCCGCGCGACGTCCGACAGGCGCTCGATGACGCGGAACGGCGCGGTCGGGACGCCGCGATACGCGAGAATCTCCTTGGTCCGTCCCTTGTGCAGCGTCAGCGCGAGTGTAAGCGGGTCCGATCCCGTGTATGGGATGTTCAAGTACTCGCACAACGCCGGGACGTGCGACTCGCGACATGGCCCGTGCAATCCTTCGGCCATGTTGAACACGATGTCGGGACGGGCGAGCGTCAGTTTTTGCGGGAAGGATTCGTCGGCTTCGAGTCGAACGACGGTGCCGAAGAGACCGAGAGCCTGCTCGACCGCATCGATGGTGGATGGATCATCCCATTCGGCGTAAGCATCAGACGCGGAATTCGCGTCAGGCTTCTCATTGTATGCGAGGCCTATTCGCATTCTGAAAAACAACATGCGAAATGATCTCTCGATGCGCAAGAGAGAAACGACGATTTTCTGCGACGAGGTCTTCGACGATTTTCTTTTCGACGACGGTGTTCGACGGTTGCGTGCGACGAATTTTTTCGTCGTCTACACCTTATGGTGGAGAACACGTGCCGCTTCTTGTTGATCAGCGGCAGTGTAGACCTCGAAGTCGGAGAAGAGCGCGCCCGCTTCTTTCTGCAAGACGCGCAACACCGCCATCGCCATCCGCCGGATTTCCAGCTCGGCGCCTTCGCCGCAGCGCAGCTCGAGCATCGTGCGCCAGGCGCGCGCGTTTCCGGAAACGACGATCTTCACTTCGGTGGCATTGGGGAGCACGCTCCGGGCCGCTTCACGCGACATCTTCCGGCGGTGCACCTTGTCGGTCACCCATTCGTAGCGCCGCATCAATCCTTCGACCGCCTGAACGTAGGCCGCCTGCGCCGCGGTGACCTGGCGCTCCCATTCCGCTTCGAGCGCCGGGTCGCCCGCGACCGCGGGCGGCATGACGAACGCGGCGTGCGATTCGTCGACGTAGCGCTGTGAAAGCTGCGAATAGCCGAACCCCGCGCGGTGGCGCACCAGCTCATGAGAGCAGGAGCGCGAGATGCCCTCGATAAGCAGCACGTACACGGCATGCTCCAGCACAGACCCATGGCCCTGTTTCTTGATGTTCTCGAGGTATTCGGCGGTCGTGCGGTTCACCGGATTGTGCTGGCTCATGTAGCAGAGCCGGCCGGCATACTCGGCCAGGCGCTCGCCGTCGCTCGCCTCTCCCCGCCACTTCACGGCTAAATGCTCGGGTTCGAGGAATTGCGGCCGCGCGATCAGGGAGATCCGGGGCTCGCGGAAGATCTCCACGGAGTCGGTCAGGTTTCCGGTGTCTGGCGTGCCAATTCCGGTTTCGGTGTGGCCCATGCTGCGCTGCGCTCCACGTCTCGTAGTCGGGTGGCGATGTCGTCGGGGATCGCCGCTGCGCCGTCGCCGACCTTCAGCGCGTCCAGGGGCGACCAATCGGTCGCGGGAATGATAACACCGGGGTTGAAGATGGTCAGCGGGTCGTAGGCGCGCTTCACGTTGCGAAACAGCTCCATCACCTCGCGTCCATAGAACTTCTCCAGCACTCCCGCGCGCAACCGGCCCACGCCATGCTCACCCGACGGCACGCCGCCGAGGCGAACGAGGACATCGGTGACATCATCGAACAGCCGGCGCAGCGCATCCCGCCACCCTGGTCGCGTGATGTCGGGAAGTGCATTCACGTGCACGTGGCCGTCTCCCGCGTGTCCAAAGATGGCCACCGGGATGCCGCGCCGTGTCGCCGCGCCGCGGAGACCGGTGACGTACTCGCCCAACCGCTCCACCGGGACGCAGCCGTCCTCGATCACCTGGAGCGAGCGCTGCGGGAGCGGCAGACGCGCGAGGGCAGGTGAGGCGAGACGCCGCACCTGCCACAGCTTGTCGAGGCCAGCCCGATCGACTGCCGTCTCCACTTGCGCCAGCGAGTGCTTCAGGCCACGGACCGCGTCGCCAACGACCCCGCGCGCGGCAGCGGCGGTTTCGCGCTCGAACTCGACAATGAGCAGGCAGGCAACTGCCGGCGCATCAGGGATGAACTTGAGCAGGGTATCATCGAGCAACTCCAACGTCGACGGCTGCAGCGACACGAGATAGCGGACCGCCTCGGCCATCGCTGCCAGGTCCCCAAAGCCGAGCGCGGCTCCTGCGATGTGAGGCGGGATCGGATCGAGGCGCCACAGGACCTCCGTGATGACCGCGAGCGTGCCTTCGGAGCCGACCAGCAGGTCCACTTCATCGCCGGTTTCCGCGAAGTGGTCGAGCGCGTAGCCGGACGAACTTTTGGGCGTCCTCGGAAACCGCTCGGCGATCAGGCGTCTGATGTCTGGTGTCAGGTTGACCCGCTCCCCGCTCCCCGCTGCCCGCCTCACGGTTCGCACCGTCCCCTCCGCCCCGACCACCTCCAAACCCTCCACCCACCGCCTCACGCTGCCGTACCGCACCGTGCGAGGTCCGGCCGCATTGGTCGCCACCATCCCGCCGCATGTCGCAAAGAGTCCCGATGATGGATCTGGAGGAAGGCGGAGGCCGTAGGGTTTGGCGGCTGCGTTCACTTCCGCCCATGTCACGGAGGCGCCGGCACGCGCGATGCAGCTGTGTGAGTCCACCGTGAGAGCGGAGAAACCAGCACTCATGTCGATTATGACCCCAGGCCCGATATTCCCTCCCGGCATCCCGCTCCCGGCTCCTCGAGGAATGAGTGCCGTGCCGGAGGCGGCCGCATGTTGAACGAGCGCGACGACTTCAGCCGTGTCCCGGGGAATCGCGACCGCATCGGGCACGATGCGATACACCCCGGCGCCCTCTGCGTACGCGGCGCGAATGCGTGGATCAGTGACTAACACACCCCAAACTTGACACCCGTGAACCACCACGTGAAGCTTCGTTCCTTCAATGACTCGCGCTCAGCTCATCCACATCGAAGTCGATAGACGACTCGGGCACGAATGGGACGAGTGGGATGGACGTCCCCTTCCTCGCGCCGGTGACTTCTCGGCTGCGCCTGGTCTCTTCTTCCGATTCGCCGCCCTGACCGTGGTAGCCGCCGCGGGGGCCGTGGCCCTTCTTCTTTATCTGATCGGCCCGAGGCTCGGAGGGCTGTGGAATCCGCTGCCGCGGATCCTCTGGATCACGCTCGCCACGCTGACAGGCCTCTTGGCGCTGTATCTCAGCGTGCTGGCGGCGTCCCTCTACGGCGGGAAGAACCTCCTGCCCGAGCGCCTGATGGAGCGTGGCCCATATCTCCAGCTCATGAATTACACGTCGTTCATCGCGCGTGGCTTCGGAAAGCGCGACTGGGTGGAGCATGCGGCGATCGATATCTACAACACCTTCGCCGAGCGGCGGGGCAGAAAGGTAGGGAAGGGCGAGCTGCTGGTGCTGATCCCCCGCTGCCTGTCGAAGCAGGCGCTCGACGGTGTGCTGGAGATTGCGGGGCGCTACGAGGTTCCCGTGTTCGTCGCGACGCGGGGCCAGCTGGCGCGCCGGGTGATCCGCGAACGGCGCCCCAGGGCGGTCGTCGCGGTGGCGTGCGAGCGCGACATGATGACGGGCTTGCGCGACGTCGCAGGTAAGCTCCCGGTGCTGGGTCTGACGATGCAGCTCCCGAATGGGCCGTGTCGCGATGCGGCTATCGACTTGGCGCAGATGGAGCAATGGGTGCAGGGGCTCGTTGCCGAAGCGCCAGGCCGAGCACACACCAGGCAAGAAACGCGAGCCATTCCACTCCCGTAAAGCTGCCCGGCACCGCGGGCACCACCTTGATCAGCACAATCGCAATACTCACGCACGCACCGGCGCCCGCGGCTGTGAGGCCGGCGCGCGTGCCCGCGCGACGCGCCATCGCGATGAATGCGAGGCACGCCGCGGACCACCCGATCGCGGCGGCGGCTGCGCCTACTTCGCTGATCGGAACCAGGACCGCGTCTCCCAGAAACGCGGCGGCGCCGGTGAGCAACGTGACGAGCGCAATTGCCGGGGCCGGCGTTCCGAACGTCGGATGGACGGCGCCGAGCGATGGTGTGACGAGTCGCCGCCTACCCAGGGCGTACAACAGACGGGTCGCGGCCACAAAATTTCCGTTGAACACCTTGAACAGCGACAGCACCGCCGCGGCGATTATCAATCGCGCGATCCAGGGCGTCCCAAAGGCGCGGGCGAATGCTGCGTCGGTGCCGAGCTGCTGGCCAACGATGCCAGTCCAGGGATACACCCAGGAAACGACGCCGACGACCACTACATAGAACAGCCCACCGGCCAGCAACGCCACCGTGATGAGCCGTGAGAGCGTGCCAGGTTGGAGTCCCGGTAGCGCTTCCTCCGACGCTTTGGGAATGGACTCGAAGCCCGCCATGAAGTAGGGCACGATCTGCAGCACGAGAAGAACGGAGACGAACGGTCCGGCAGGTGCAAACAACGGCTGCACGTTCGTCGCCGACCCGCGACCGATCCCGAGCAGCACGAACACCGCGAAGCACGCGAGCAGGCCGATGGTCGTGAGGTCCTGGAAGCGCCCACTGAGCCTGATGCCGCGGTAGTTCACGATGCCGATGACGGCCGTCAGCACGAGTCCGGCAACCAGCCTCGGTAGGGTGATGACTTTTCCTGCGACTGTGTAGAGCGCGACCGCGTTCATTTCCGGAAACAGGCGCGCCAGCAGGTTCCCGATCGCCACTGCCTCCCACGGACAGACGATGGCGTAGGCCAGCATCATCATCCAGCCGGCGATGAAACTCGCGGTCGTGGGGAACACGCGTTCGGTATATGCGACTTCGGCGCCGGCATCGGGAATCATCCGGACCAGGCGACCATATGTCAGGGCTACGGGCATGAGCAGCAGCGCGCCGCCGAGAAAGCCGAGCATCGCGCCGCCGGGACCGCCGCGTCCCAGCCAATCGTCCATGACGACGAGCCAGCCGGCCCCGACCATACTCCCGAAGCCGAATGTGAAGTACTCCAGTGCGCCGAGGCTTTGGCGGAGGCTAGTAGTTTGTGACTCCAAGCTTGTCCTTGAGTGTCGCGAGCAGTCGCGCGGCGTGGAGCTGACCGGGCGAGCCGGGCGGCGAGGCGCGCTCGAGGTCGCGCTGCGTCCGTGACGGATCCTCGATCGGGCGATACACCGCCTCGATCGTGACGCGGGACCTGCCGGGCACATCGGGATCGGCCCAGAGACGCAAGCGGTGGGTGCCGGCGAAGTCCTTGGTCTCGAGCCAGGCGTCGCGTGCGTTCACGAAGCGCACGGGGATGGTATCCGCGGCGAGGAGCTGCGCGGCTGCCTGTGCGACGGTGGCGGGAGGGGCGTTGATTACGGCGTGCAGCGCCTCAGGAATTGGGGCGAACGTGGGCCGCGTGGAAACGGGAGTGCATGCGGCAACACAGAGCGCGACTGCGGCGTGCGAAGTGCGGCGCAGCACGTCGAGTCTCGTGGCGAGAAACGCCGCACGCCGCATCAGTGACTGTGCGGCGGTGTGCCGGGCGGGTGGGTGTGTGTGGCTTTCGCCGAGTCGGCCGCCTTGGTGGTGTCCGCCGCAGCCCCCCCCCCGTGCTCGTGCTCCTCACCCGCTTCGTGTTGGTGTCCCGCTTCGCGGTTTTCGATTTCCGCCTGGAGCGTCTGCGTGGGGATACCGGCCGCATGCTCGAACACGAGCCTGCCACCGAGAATGCCGGTCCAGATCAAGCCGAGGATCCCGACGACACTCAGCGCGCGGGTGAGCGCCAGCTCCTGCGCGGGCATCTGAAAGCGGCGCGCCATTTTCCAGATCAGCACGATGGTGAACAGACCCATGGTCATGAGCGCCATGCTTTCGTGCTTCTCCATGATCTCGTGAATCGCCTCGCCGTGCTGAATCGAGCTCTCGGCGAGCTTGCCCGCGATGACTGCGAGCCACCCGCCAATCACGCCGGCCCAGAGCGTCCAGATGGCGGCCCACATGAGCGACTCGCGCTTCAACGCGGCGGCTGCGAGGTCGAACAGCACCGCGACGAACAGCAGCGCGGCGGGCAGGTCGTTGAGCACGGCGTGCCAGCGGGCGGCATTGTAACCAAACATTAGAGCCCCAGGTTGTTGACGATCGGTGGATTGGCGGAGTAATCGTAGAAGCCTTTGCCGCTCTTCTTGCCGTACATCCCGGCGAGGACCATGCGCTTGAGCAACGGCGGTGGTGCGTACCGCGGCTCCCGGTACTCCTTGAACATGATCTCGGCAATGTGGTGCGTCGTGTCGAGCCCCACGAAATCGAGCAGCGTCAGCGGACCCATGGGATAGCCGCAGCCGAGCACCATCGCCTTGTCGATGTCGGGAACGCTGCCCACGCCGCGCTCCACCGCGCGAATCGCGTCGAGCAGGTAGGGGACGAGGAGCAGGTTCACAATGAAGCCCGAGTTGTCCTTGGCGGCGACGGGCTCCTTGCCGAGCGATGCCGCGAACGCGAACGCGCGCTTGAAGGTCTGCTCCGACGTCGTCACGGTGCGGACGACCTCGACGAGTGGCATCAGCGGCACGGGATTGAAGAAATGCAGCCCGACGAAGCGGTCCGCCCGCTTGGTCGCCGCGGCCATCTCGGCGATCGTGAGGCTCGACGTGTTCGATGCGAAAACCGTCCCCGCGCCACACAGGGTGTCCAGTTCCTTGAAGAGCGCGTTCTTGAGCGCGAGGTCCTCGGTGATCGCCTCGATCACGATATCGACCGGCTGGAGATCGGCGACCGCGGTCGTGAATGTGAGCCGCTGGAGCGCCGCGTCGCGATCGGCGGCCGGGAGCTTGCCTTTCTCGACGAATTTCGCGAGCGATTTCTCGATCCCGGCCCGGCCGCGGTCGAGGAACTCCTTAGAGACGTCGCGCACGATCGTGTCGTAGCCTGCGGTGGCGGCGACTTGTGCAATTCCGCTCCCCATCAAGCCACACCCCAGCACCCCGACGCGCTTGATCTCGGCCATGACGGTCTTCAGCTCCTCGGCTTCGGCTTGGGATTCTCGAATACTTTGCGGACTTCCTCGGCGATGCGCACGAACGGCAGCGCCGTCTGGCTCGGTGACCCGCGAGTCTCACCGCGCTCCAGGCGGTCCAGTACCTGCTCGAGTCCGACCTGCATGCGCTCGTTGGCGCCGCGGTGCGTGCGCGCGATCACCGCACCGCCCAAGGTCAGGCCGACACCGGGGACCATCGCGAGGATCTGGGCGAGCGCGAGCGGCGGAGCGATGAGGGCGGTCGCGCCCGTCAGCCCCCAGCCGAACATCGCCATGACCATTCCACCGGTGATGCGGTTTCGCCGCTGCTGGCTGATATCGGCTTCGAGCCGTACGAGGCAGAATCCCGGCTCGAGCTGGACGACCTGGGAAGTGATGTCGCGCGCGCTGGCCAGTGAATAGCGGCGTCGTCCCGAGATCGCGCGCTGAATCGAAGCGAAGGCGCCGGCTTTGGCCTCCCAGGACGTCCGGTCGGCGTATTGGCGTTTGGGCTGGAGCAGCTCGTCATCCGTCATCCAGCGGCTGAGCGCGCGCTCGACGGTGGCGCGGTCGCCGGGAACGACGCGATGCGCGACGAGCGAGTGGGGTCCGGTCAGCCACGTCCAGGTGCCGGTTGGCGACTCCGGTGCCGTGCGTGTCCGCTCCTCGAGCATGGCCTGTCGGAGATAACCCTCGGGGATCCCAACGTCCTTGCCGAGTGCGAGGACGTCCTGGCTCGTCAGGCCCTCGCCGATATCCTGCGATCCGGCCTGCAGCTCGGCGGCGCGACGGACGATCCGCTCGAGGGCCTTCCGGTCGATCAGGTCGCTCACGTCTTGGCTTTCGATTTCCGCGGAGCGTCGGGCACAGGTTCACCGGACGTCCGGGCGGGCAACGTGCGGGTGTTCGAGTTGTCAGAGGCGCTCGCCGCTCTCGCGGCGTTTTCGATGAACCCGCGGAACAGATCGATGGGAATCGGGAAGATCGTGGTCGAGTTGTTCTCTGACGCGATCTCGTTCACGGTCTGCAAATAGCGCAGCTGAATCGCGGCCGGCTCGCGGCCGATGATGTGCGCCGCCTGCGCCAGTTTCTCGGACGCCTGCAGCTCGCCCTCGGCGTTGATGACTTTCGCGCGCCGCTCGCGCTCGGCCTCGGCCTGCCGCGCCATCGCGCGCTTCATCTCGGGCGGCAGATCGACGTCTTTCACTTCCACCGCCGACACTTCGATGCCCCAGTCTTCCGTACGCGTGTCGATGATCTGGCGCAGGATGGCGTTGATCTTGTCGCGGTCGGCGAGCAGCTGGTCCATCTCCGTCTCGCCGAGTACCGAGCGCAGAGTGGTCTGCGCGAGCTGGCTCGTCGCGTAGAGGTAATTCTCGACCGCGACGACCGCCTTGTCGGGTGTCTTCACCCGCATGTACAGCACCGCGTTCACCTTGATCGAGATGTTGTCGCGCGTGATGACGTCTTGGGGCGGGATATCGATGGCCATCACGCGCAGCGATACCTTCTGCATCTTGGCGAGGAGCGGCGGCAGGAAAATCAGGCCCGGTCCCTTGGTGGGACGCAGATGTCCGAGCAGAAAGTAGACGCCGCGCTCGTACTCGCGCAGCACGCGGAGCCCCGAAAACAGATAGAGGGCGATGACGCCGAGGGCCGTGACGAGGATGTCGGTCATAACGCTTCGACGATGACCGCCGCTCCCTGCCCACCACCGATGCACGCCGAGCCGAGTCCAAACCGCTTCTGTTCGCGGCGCAGCGCGTGGAGGAGGTGGATCGTGATTCTCGTGCCGGTCGCCGCGAGCGGATGGCCAATCGCGATCGCGCCGCCGCACGCGTTGGTGCGAGACCGGTCGAGACCAAGCTCGCGCTCGACGGCGAGGTATTGGGGCGCGAATGCTTCGTTCACTTCGACGAGATCCATCTGCTCGAGTTTCATGCCCGCCTTGGCGAGGGCTTTGCGCGCGGCGGGCACCGGCCCGATCCCCATGTGCCTGGGCTCGACGCCGGCCACCGCCCAGGCGACCAGCCGGCCGAGCGGCTTCCGCCCGCGGGTTCTGGCGTACTCCTCGCTCGCAATGACCGTGGCCGCGCCGCCGTCGGAAATGCCCGACGCGTTTCCGGCGGTCACGAGCCCGTCCTTCTTGAAGTACGGCTTGAGCGTGCTGAGGATTTCGAGCGTCGTTTCAGGCCGCATATGCTCGTCGGTCCGGAACTCGACCTCCTTGCCTTTCACCTTGACCGGCACCGGGATGACTTCGTCCTGGAAGGCGCAGGCGTCCCACGCCTGCTTCGCCCGTTTTTGCGAAGCCACCGCGACCTCGTCCACCTCTGTGCGCGTCAGCTTGTACTTCTCGGCGAGGCTCTCGGCCGTTTCAGCCATCGACAAGCCGCATTGTGGGTCCTTCAGCGCTTCCCACAACAGGTCCTCGAGCGGCGCCGGTCCCAACCGCAGGCCCCAGCGCGCGCCGCGCACGACGTGGGGTGCCTGGCTCATCGATTCGGCGCCGCCCGCCAGCACCGCGTCGGCTTCGCCGAGCAGAATGAGCTGCGCGCCCTGGGTGATCGCTTCGAACCCGGAGCCGCACAGCCGGTTGACGGTGACGGCCGGCGTTTCGATCGGCAGCCCAGCCTTGAGCCCAACGTGGCGGGCCATATAGATGGCATCGGCGGATGTCTGGAGCGCATTGCCGAACACCACGTGCCCAAAGTCGCTCGCGGGAACGCCTGACCGTTGGATCGCGTGGCGTGACGCCACCACGCCTAAATCGATGGCCGACAAATCTTTCAACGAGCCGCCGAATGCGCCGAATCCCGTCCGTACACCGGACAGGAAGACGACGTCCTTGGTGGCGCCCTGGGTTTTCATGGGGATGACTCCGCTACGAGACTCGGGGGAATATAGTCGCTACAAACCTGCGGCGATGGCGGCGGCGACGTCGCGCGTCGTGGACGTGCCGCCCAGATCGGGCGTCCGCGCGCCGGCTGCAAGCGCTTGTGTGACGGCGCGTTCGAGATCGCGAGCGGCGTCGGGGTGTCCCAGCTGCTCCACCATGAGCGCGCCGGTCAATACGGCTGCGACCGGATTCGCGATTCCTTTCCCGGCGATCGGCGGCGCCGAGCCGTGGACCGGCTCGAACAATCCACCGCGACGTCCGGGATGGAGGTTGGCGCTCGCCGCGACCCCGAGCCCGCCCACGAGCCCCGCTCCGAGATCCGAGAGGATGTCGCCGTACAGGTTGTTGGTCACGATCACCTGAAAGCGCGCTGGCTCGCGGACGAGTTCCAGCGCGAGCGCATCGACGTAGCGATGCTCGCTTTGAATCCCCGGGTATTCCGCCGCGATTGCTTTGAACTTCTCCTGCCAGATCTTGTGCGTGGGGATCGCGTTCGACTTGTCGCTCATCGTTACGCGCGTCTTGCGGTGACTCTGTGCCCACTCGAACGCGGCGCGGATGATGCGCTCGACCCCCTTGCCCGTGTTCACTTCTTCCGCGATATGCTCATCGCCGCTGTCTCGGCCGCGACCGAGGTATTGGCCCTCGGTGTTCTCACGAAAAATCACGAAATCGACGGGCGGAACGGGCGGTAATCGCAGGGGGGTGAGGTCCGGGTGGAGCAGGACAACGGGACGGAAATTGACGTACAGGTCCAGTTTGAATCTCAAACCGAGCAGAATGTCTCGGGCATGCTCGTTCCCGGGCACTCGGGGATCGCCGAGGGCACCCAGAAGGATTGCGTCGACGTCATCGCGCAGATGGTGGAAGGCAGCATCCGGCAGCGTTTCTTTCGTCTGGAGGTAATGATGTGCTGAGTAGGGAAGTCTTTCCCACAGAATACCAAAGCCGTGCTTTTTCGAGGCGCCATCAATAATCGGAATCGCCGCCTCGATGACCTCGGGCCCGATACCGTCACCCGCGATCACGGCGACGCGATGTGTCTTCAACGGCCTGTCATTCGAATCCCGTCGCTCTCCCACACGCCAGACAATACGCCCATCCGACGTCCAGCACCGCAGCGCAGCCCTGGCATTTCAGCTCGCCCTCTTGCG
>WNGI01002382.1_pt1 | contig 20380 bp, 19 predicted proteins | sample 5400621 | NCBI WGS metagenome assembly WNGI01 (sample SAMN13153374, study PRJNA577476) | soil metagenome | isolation source: 20 cm soil or saprolite under Garry oak tree replicate 1 | place: USA:California | collected 2016-06-15
TTCGAGCTGGTGCTGCTTTGGGTCGCCGGCGATTCCACATCACTCGTCTTCACCATTCTGCTCGCCGTCCTGCTCACTCCGCCTTTCATGGCGACTTTCGCCGCGGCGGCGGTGAGCAAATCCAGTCCGGATGCGAGCGATTCCTACGGCGTGAACCCGTTCATCGCTACGCGGCCGCTGACCAACGCGGAGCTCGTCGCCGCCAAGTTGAAGATGGCGGTCTGGAGCACGATTGCCGCGTGGGTGCTCGTCATCATCGCCGTTGCTTTTGCGCTCGAGCTCTCGGGGACATCGGCGGTGGTGCTCGAGCGATGGCATCGCTTCAGTGCGGTCGTCGGAGGTCCGCGTGCGGTCGTGCTGTTGCTGCTGATACTCTGGGGATGCATCGCATCGACGTGGACGCAGCTGGTTCAAAGTATGTACATCGGCCTCACTGGTCGCGCCGCCCTCATCAACGGCAGCGTGGTGCTCGTTCTGGGGTTCTTTGTTCTGTTCGGGCCATTCGCCGAGTGGATCGTCGAGACTCGGCGCCTCGGTGAGATATGGAGTGCGCTCCCGCTGGTCTTCGCCGTACTGGTCGCCCTGAAAATGATCGCTGCGGTGTGGATCGGCGTGCGTCTCTACGACCGCCGTTTGCTGAGCGATCGCACGCTGGTGACTGGTGCCGCGTGCTGGTCTGTCGCGGTGTTCGCGCTCTACGGCTTGCTCATCTGGCTGCTCGATACGCCGCACATCCCGCACTACCTGCTCATGCTTGTCGCGATCCTGTCGATTCCACTGGCGCGACTCTCGGCGGCTCCGCTGGCGCTGGCGTGGAATCGGCATCGGTGACGAAAAACAGGAAAGCGGTGCTCGCGGCGGCGCTCGCGCTCGTCGGCCTGCCGGTGGTGATCGTCCCCATCGAGGCTTTCTCGTTCTACTCGGCGAATCGGGACAACGGCTCCTTGGTTTCCTCGGGCGAAAAACGGGAGTATCTGCTCTATGTCCCGAGGAGCTATGACCGCTCGAAGCCGACCGCTCTCGTCATCAGCATGCACGCCGCGGGGCTGTGGGGCGCGTCTCAAAGGGACATAAGCCGGTGGAACGAGCTGGCGGACAGCAAAGGATTCATCGTCGTCTATCCGTCGGGAGTCGGTGGCAAAGGAGTCCGAGTCTGGCGGGCGGAGCCGGGCAACGATCTAATGAAGGACGTCAGATTCATTACCGGGCTAATCGATACGCTCAAAGCGTCCTACAACATCGACTCCACTCGTATTTATGCCAATGGGCTTTCCAACGGTGGCGGGATGTCGTTCGCGCTTTCCTGCACGCTGTCCGACCGAATCGCAGCCGTGGGGATGGTGGCAGCGGCGCAGACACTGGCATGGAGCTGGTGTACAGATCATCGAGCGGTTCCGATGATAGCGTTTCATGGGACAGCCGATCCGGAGGTTCCGTACAATGGCGGCTCCTCGTGGGTATCCCCGCGACTTTTCCCGAGCACCCCGAGATGGGCGGCCAATTGGGCGCAAAGAAACGGGTGCGGAGCCGACCCGATCGAATCGACGGTCGCGGTTGACGTCACTCGTCGCGCGTATGTGAACTGTGCGGACGACGCGGCCGTGGTGCTCTATACCATCCAAGGAGGAGGCCACACCTGGCCGGGCGGCACGCCGCTGCCGAAATGGTTCGTCGGTCGCACGACTCAAAGCATCGATGCTACGAGTTTGATGTGGTCGTTCTTTAGTGAGCACCCGATGGTGAGGAAATAGCCGTAATGGCGGCCATCGAGCCCGTGTCCGTCGATAGCTTTGAGCGACGATGATTCGAAAAAGTGTGGACAACGATTTCACAGCAATGTTGGCAATTATCAATGACGCGGCACGCGCCTATCGCGGCGTGATACCGGCGGACCGATGGCATGAACCCTACATGCCGGCGGATGAACTCTCGGAAGAAATTGCCAGCGGGGTGGTGTTCTGGGTGGCGGAGCGAGATGGCCAGCTGGCAGGATTGATGGGAATCCAGGACAAGGGTGAAGTCGCGTTGGTGCGCCACGCGTATGTCGCCCCTAACGCGCAAAAAACCGGTCTGGGCACCACGCTCCTGCGCCACGTGCAGAGTCTGACTGACAAGCCCATTTTAATTGGTACCTGGGCAGCAGCGTCATGGGCCATCGAGTTCTATCGGCGGAACGGGTTCACCGTCGTCTCTATAGCTCAAAAAGACCATCTCCTGCGGAAATACTGGTCAATTCCCGTGAGACAGATCGAAACCTCGGTTGTCCTTGCAGATCGGCGATGGATGGAGTCTCAACAGCTGGTCTGACATTACACTCGAAGGCTATCCGCCTGGCTCTCGACGGTACTATTTGCGAAAGCGACTCAGATCTTAGGCGGCGATAATTCAAGGAACTACGTCCATCTCGTCCAGTAGAATCTGCGTTGAACGCAGAGACTCGATAACGATCTACTACTTAGTATGGGCGCTGGCGCTTTGTTGCCTGGCGCCCCTGCCGGCGCGTGGGCAAGCCTGCTCTGCCCTTCGTAATCTACGACTGGAGAATACGACAGTCGTTTCGGCGCAGCTGGTGGATTCAGGCAAGTTTGTGCCGCCGATCATGATGCGTAGGGCTTCACCGGAATTCTTCACTGCATTCAACACCTTGCCGGCGTTCTGTCGGATCCAGGCGGTGGCGCGACCATCGTCGGATTCGGAGATCAGCATTGAGGTCTGGCTTCCCGCCACTGGTTGGAATCGGCGTTACCTCGGCGTCGGCAATGGCTCGTTCGGCGGCTCGATCAACTACTACCGTCTCGGTGAATCACTGCTCAGTGGCTATGCAACTTCGTCCACCGATGCCGGGCATCGCGGCAGGCCGAGTCAGTCGGCGTGGGCCGCGAATCATCCCGAGAAGCAAACAGACTTCGACTATCGTTCGGTCCACGAGATGGCGCAGACAGCGCAGGCACTGATTAAGGCCTTTTACAACTCCGCGCCGACCCGGTCCTACTTCAGTAGCTGTTCAAACGGCGGTCGACAGGGCCTGATGGAGGCGGAGCGCTATCCAACGGACTACGATGGCATCATGGCGGGAGCGCCGGCAACGCACTTTGGTTTCAAGACTTTCATCACTGGCGATTTTGCGGCATTTGAGAAGCGCGGCGGCAAGATCATCATCTATCAGGGTGGAAACGATCGCCCCGAGGCCAACTTGAACTTTTTTTCGTCTGTGCGCAGGCGCATGGGAGATGAGACGGTTAACAATTTCCTGCAGCTCTACCTGTTCCCGGGGATGGGGCATTGCGGGGGTGGCGACGAGCCGAACGACTTTGGCCAGTGGCTGCGCCCAGGCGATAGTCCGCAAAACAGTCTCTTCTTGGCGCTCGAGCAGTGGGTGGAGAATGGTGTCCGACCCAGTGGTGTGATCGCCACCAAATTCGCGATCGATGGCGATCCGAGGAGTGCCGTCATCAAAAGGCGTAGGATCTGCCCATATCCGCAGGCCCCGCGCTCGAATCATTTGGGGAGCGATTCGGACGCGACGAACTACGTGTGTATCTTTTGAGCGATGCCATTCACCAAACGCGCGTTGGGATTTTTTCGCGGCCTCGCCCGGCACAACGACAAGCCCTGGTTCGAGGCGCATCGCGACGAGTACGAAGCCGAGGTACGCCAGCCGATGCGAGAGCTGATCGAGGATCTCGACACCCGCTTTGCGGAATTCGCGTCGGAGATCGGTGGCGATCCCAAGCGATCGATGTTCCGCATTTACCGCGACATTCGCTTCTCCAAGGACAAGTCGCCGTACAAGACCCACGCGGCCTGCTGGTTCCACCATCTGAACGCAGCTCGCACCGTCGGCGCGGAGGCGGATGCGGGAAGCGCCGGCTACTACTTCCATCTTCAACCGGGCGGGAGATCCGCACTCGGCGCCGGCCTTTGGATGCCGCCGCGGCCGCAGTTGAAGAAGCTGCGCGACGCCATCGCCAAGGATCCTAAAGGATTCGATCGAATGGCGCGCTCGATTCCGACCCGATTCGGTGGGCTTGATGACGAGGGCGCGCTGAAGCGGATGCCGCGCGGGTACGCCGACGATCATCCCGCCGCGAAGTGGCTGCGATTCCAGTCGTTTACGAGCGGACGCACGCTGACCGACAAGCAGGTGACCAGTCCGTCGTTGGCGTCGTTCCTGGCGAGCGAGTACGAGGCACTCCTGCCGCTGGTGCGGTGGCTGAACGGTGCACTCGGCTTCAAACCCGCTTTGAGGCGGTGACGAAAATGAAACTATCCTTCAGCTCTGCGCTCGCGATCTGGTGCATCGGTCAGCTCGTGGCTGCGCCTGTCAATGCGCAGATCCTTCGTGTCGAAGGGTTGAAAACCGAGTATCAACAAAATCCCATCGGCATCGATGTGCGGGCGCCGCGTCTCAGTTGGCGGATTCAGGCAGACCGACGCGGCACGTTGCAGAGTGCCTATCAAATTCGCGTCGCGACCGATTCCGGTTCGCTGGCGCGCGCACCGTTGTGGGATTCCGGCAAGGTTCCGTCGGGTTCGTCCATCTTTCGGCCCTACGGCGGGCCGGCGACCCGCTCGGGCACTCGCTACTACTGGCAGGTGCGCGCGTGGGATAACGAAGGACGGATGTCATCGTGGAGCACACCGGGATTCTGGGAGACGGGTCTGCTCGATCGCGGTGACTGGAGCGCGCAATGGATCACTCCTGACCTCAGCGAAGACAGCTCCCGAGCGAATCCGAGTCCGATGCTGCGCCGTGAGTTCACGCTTCCTCAGCGCATTGCCTCAGCCCGACTCTACGTCACGAGCCTCGGCCTCAACCTCGTCGAGCTGAATGGCCAGCGCGTGAGTGATCACCTCTTCAGACCAGGCTGGACCAGCTACGACAAGCGCTTGCAGTACGATACCTATGATGTCACCGGCCTTGTTCGCTCGGGCGCGAACGCAATCGCTGTGACGCTCGGCGATGGATGGTATCGCGGGCATCTCGGCTTCGAGGGCAAACGGAACAACTACGGCACGCGACTCGGTCTGCTGGCGCAGATGGTCGTTCGCTACTCCGATGGGCACACGCAGGTGATCGGCACAGATGGACAGTGGAAATCATCGACTGGACCGATCCTGATGTCCGACATCTATGACGGCGAGACGTACGATGCGCGACTCGAAAAGCCCGGCTGGAGTAGCGCCGGTTATGACGATCGCGCGTGGCGCGGCGTTCGAACGCTCAATAGTGTCGCCGCAGCCTTGATCGCGCCCGTCGGTCCTCCAGTCCGACGGATGGAGGAGCTGAAACCGGTTCGCATTATCCGCACGCCGGCTGGCGAGACGGTGTTCGATCTCGGGCAGAACATGGTAGGATGGGTGCGCCTCAAAGTGAGCGGACCAGCCGGAACGACGGTGCGGCTGCGCCACGCTGAGGTGCTGGATAAGGCGGGCAATCTCTACACGGCGAATCTCCGCGACGCCGCGCAGGCCATGCGCTACATACTGAGCGGAAATGGGGTTGAGGTCTTCGAGCCGCATTTCTCGTTTCAGGGGTTCCGCTACGTCGCGGTCGATGGATTTCCGGGAACGCCTCCGCTCGATGCGATCACCGGGATTGTGGTCTATTCCGACATGGCGCCGACGGGCACGTTCGAGACATCGAATGCGCTCGTGAACCGTCTGCAGCAGAACATTGTGTGGGGGCAGCGCGGCAATTTCCTGGACATCCCCACTGATTGTCCGCAGCGCGACGAGCGACTCGGCTGGACTGGTGACGCACAGGTTTTCTCGCGCACAGCGGCTTTCAACATGGACGTCTCCGGCTTTTTTGCGAAGTGGTTGGCCGATGTCCCGGCCGATCAACACCCCAATGGTGCAGTCCCCTGGGTAATTCCGGACGTCATCGGGCGCACCAATCCTAATCTCGCCGCGAGCGCTGGTTGGTCGGATGTGGCGGTCATCGTTCCGTGGAATGTGTACCAGGCCTATGGCGACACCGGCGTGCTCTCACGGCAGTACGCAAGCATGCGCGCATGGGTGGAATACGAGCGCGCACAGGCGGGGCCGAGTTTTCTCTGGACGAAAGGCTTTCACTTCGGTGATTGGCTCGCATTCCAGACGAATCGTGCGGATTATCCCGGCGCCACGACCGACAAGGATTTGATCGCGACCGCGTACTTCGCGCACTCAACGGATCTTCTCGCAAGAACAGCGGAGGTGCTCGGACGGGCAGACGACGCGCGAAATTATCGGGCCCTGTTCGAGAACATTCGTGCGGCGTTCCAGCGCGAGTACGTCACGTCGACGGCGCGGCTGACCTCGAATACACAAACCGCCTACGTGCTCGCCCTGGATTTCGATTTGCTTCCGGATGGGATGCGCGCCTCAGCAGCGCAGCGACTAGCTGATGACGTGCGGCGGATGGGACATCTCACCACGGGATTCCTCGGCACGCCATCGTTGACGCGGATGCTGAGCGAAAACGGGCACGTTGACGATGCGTACAACCTTTTGCTCAATGACAAGTATCCGTCCTGGCTGTACGAGGTGAAGCAGGGCGCGACGACGATATGGGAACGATGGGACGGCAAAAAGCCGGACAGCACGTTCGAGGAAGCGAGCATGAACTCGTTCAACCACTACGCGTATGGCGCCGTCGGCGACTGGATGTATCGCGTGGTGGCAGGATTGAACAGCGATCCCGCGCAACCAGGCTACAAGCACATCATCGTGCGCCCGCAGCCTGGGGGCGGCTTCACATCCGCAATGGCGACGCTGATGACACCACACGGCGAAGCAGCATCGGGCTGGAAGATCGATGGAGATCAGCTGCGGGTTACCGTGCGCGTTCCCCCGAATGCGCGCGCGACCGTTAATTTGCCCGGTGCACATCTTCAGGATGTCCGTGAGGGCAGCTCGCCATTCGCTTCCACGGCCGGTGTTACGCGATCGACGCAGGTTGGCGATACCGTAGTAGTCGAGGTCGGGTCGGGCAATTACGAATTCGCCTATCAGGCGCCAGCTCTCTCGGCGCGCGTGAGACGCACGGCGACCCAATGATCCCGCCGGAGTCAGACTTTGAATGAACGGTCGCCGCAGATAGCCTTTAGCTCCGAGAGCGGCCGCACCTATCAGCTGAACAAGCTCATAGGCAAAGGAGGATTTGGCGAAGTCTATCTTGCGACACCCACACCTCAGCACGGGCTCCCGGCGCAAGTCTGCATCAAGATCACCGAACGTCTTTCGGCGTGGGTCCGCGAGGCCTATTTCGCCGAGCTCCTCTTCCGCGAGTCGCGCGCACTGCGCGTCTTCGACCGGTTCGCGGAGGTCGATGGTAGCGGTGCGCGCTACTGCATCGCTATGGAATACGCAGTGCATGGGGATCTCGGGACCTGGCTCGCGGGCAAGGGCCCTCAATCGGAACGCTTCGTCCGACGCGAGATCGCCGCAATCCTCGGAGCTCTCGACGTGCTGCACCTGGGCCAGGCAATGCATCGCGATCTCACGCCTTTCAACGTTTTCGTTTGTGAGAATGAGCAGCTGAAGCTGGGCGACTTCGGCATCGCGGCCCACCAGCTCAGCCAGCGTGGCGTTACCGCGGACGCTTTCAATGTTTTTTCCGCGCCGACCGAGATCGCGTGGGGCAGGGTTCGGCGCTGGCAGCAGCGCGACGACATTTATCAGGTCGGCCTGATCACGGCGATGCTGCTGCGCGGTGACATCGAGAGCCCGATGAGGAGTCGCGATGTCCGTCGTCTCCCGTGCAGCGACCATCTAAAGGAAGTCATTTACCGATGCCTCGGGGCGCGGGGCAAGCGCTATGAGGCCGCGGGCGAGCTGATTACCGCGCTGCGTCATCGACCGAAGCAGACCAATCTCGGCCGGGTCGGAAGCCTCGACGGAAAGCGGCTCTCCTTTACCGGCTTCCTGACCCGTCCGCGAAGCGAAGCGATCGCCGCCGCGAAAAAGGCTGGCGCCATCGTGCAATCCAAACCAGGACCGTCGTCGGACATTCTGGTGCGCGGTCGGCCGAACGCGCTTCAGATTGCCGGAGTGAGCGGGGGCGTGAAGCTGATGGAAATCCGGCGTCTCGCGGCCAGGGGACACCGCGTGACGGTAATCGGAGAAGCCCAATTCTGGAAACTGGCGGAAGCCGCGGCGCGGTCGCGCAAGACCAGGCGCGCGGCCAACAGCAAATCGGCCGCGCGCAAACCGCGGCGAGCCGCGCGTCATTCATAATTCGCGACCTTCCTCGTGCCTTTCGGACGTTCGATCCTGCTCGCGGCCGCGCGAAGCCAAACGCTAAACGACTTCGCTCTGCGGAGCAGATTCGTAAAGCGGGCGACGAGGACGTTCATGCCGGGCGAGCACGCTGATGATGCACTCGAAGCCGGCGCCATCATTGCCGCGAGCGGGCGCGGGCTGATCTTCACGCAGCTCGGTGAGGCGATCACCAGTGCCAAAGCTGCGGTCGCCGTGCGCGATCACTATCTCCGGCTCTTCGATCAGATTCGCGCGAGGAAACTTCCGGCACACGTCAGCGTCAAGCCAACGCAGCTCGGTCTCGATCTCTCGCTCGAAGAATGCGAGCGCCATCTGCTCGCGCTGGCTGCCAAGGCGGAGGATACCGGATCGGCGCTCTGGCTGGACATGGAGGACTCGAGTTACGTGGATCGAACGCTGGATCTCTACGTCACGCTGAAGAGAACTCATCCTTCCACTGGCGTCGCGCTCCAGGCGTATCTCCATCGCACTCCTGCGGATCTTGCGCGGCTGACGCCGCTCAAGCCGGTGATCCGACTCGTGAAGGGAGCGTACGACGAGCCCAAAGAAGTGGCGTTCGGGAAAAAGAGTGACACCGACCGCGCCTATTACGAGCTCGCGTCACGAATGCTGGACGGAGCGCGTACGGGGACCTGCGTTCCCGTTTTCGGTACGCACGATCTCACGCTGATCGCGCGGATCGTCGCGCACGCGCGTGCGTCAGGCATCGGAAAAGACAAGTACCAGATCCACATGCTTTACGGGATTCGCGACTCCGCCCAGCGCCGCCTCGTCGCTGAAGGGAACATCGTGAAGACGCTCGTCAGTTATGGAGCGGCGTGGTATCGCTGGTACATGCGGCGTCTGGCCGAGCGTCCGGCGAACGTCCTGTTCGTCGTGAAGTCATTATTCGGGTGATGCGCACGTGAAGACAGTAACTTTAGACCCGTCCGGCGCGTACGGTTCTCTAGCGATAAGGAGCTGGTAATGACTCGACGGGCCAAGCTGTGGCGAGCAGGTGCGGTACTCTTCGGCATCGTCAACCTTGGCGGCATGGGGTTCGCCCTGGCAATGGGTGAGATGATGCACGCCATGTCGCATGTATTCCTCCTGTTCCTCGGGCTCGGCGCTTATCTGGTGTGGAAAACTGTAACCACCTGGGCCACCACACCGTCGGGTGACCAGATGTCCCGAGCATCCCTGCCCTCATCGGGCAGGGATTCGACGCCGAAGCTCGGCGATCAACGCATCGACTATCTGCAGCGGTCAATCGATGCCCTTGCCCTCGAAGTGGAGCGCATCGGCGAGGCGCAGCGCTTTAAAGACAAGCTCCCCGCAGAACGAGGCGAAGCCCCGCCGCCTAAGAGACTACCACCGGAGGAGTAATGACAGAGTCTGGATCAGTCGCTGTCGCACCCGCACCTGACCGCCGCTTGGCGTGGCTGGGCGCACTATTGATCGTGGTTGGCTTCCTCGGGCATTTTTTCGCGGCGCGAGCAATCGGCACCTACATCTATTACCGGGATCACATCTTCGGCTTTTTCCTGATTCTCCTCGTGACTGGGTCCATCATCGCGGGCCTGGGTTGGCGATTCTGGAAAGGTCGCAAGGACATCACGCTGTTTGTCATCGGCGTGGTTCAAGCGCTGATCGGCATCGCGATCTACACAATGCGGTTCCACATCTCCTGATCGCCGTACGCATCCGGAAATACGATCTTCGTGATGGGGCCGCTGACCTAGCTCCCGCGCCGTTTCCCGCGCGCTTCACGCCACGCGCGCGTGGGGTCGTCGTCCGGGTCGGGCGTTTCCTGCGACGGCCTGGTTTTCTCGGGAACGTTGCGCAAGTTGACGCGGATCCGAGTCCACGTCGTTGATCGTCCACGCATTGAATCGACCAGCACATCGTCGATTGCCAGATGCGACGCTGCATCGGGATGTTGGGCTTTCCATCGCGCGAGACCCGCGAGCGCCGCCTCTTTATCAGGCGAGTTGGCGACGACTATCAGCGGCATCTTGACTCTCGACTTCGCGGCTGGCCGCTTGCCCGTCGTCTTCGCGCTGGCCGTTCTGTTCGTCGGCTCGCTTGCCTTCTTCCCTGCCTTCGCACCTTTCGCGCGTGACGGAGCCACGCGTGCCGGCTCACCTTCCATCTTCCGAAAGTGGGGCGGCCACGGCGCGTCCCCGAGCCCCGCGGCTTCATCGCGATCGGCGAGCTCGAGGAGTTGATCGAGTGAACCGGCCGCAGCATCCATCGCACTATTCGGGTCGCCAAACTCCGCCAGGCGGCGCGGCATCGTCAGCACCGTGAAATCGCCAGGCTCACATTCGGGAATCTCCTCCCAGCGCAGAGGCGCTGAGACACGTGCGTCGGGCAGCGGACGTATGGAGTAGGCCGAGCACGTCGTGCGGTCTTTGGCGTTCTGGTTGTAGTCTAGAAAGACGCCGTGCCGCTCCTCCTTCCACCACTTCGACGTCGCTAGAGTCGGCGCGCGCCGCTCGATCTCGCGCGACAGGGCCAGAGCAGCACGCCTGACTTCTGTAAATGTCCATTGCTGCTGGATCCGAACGTTGACGTGCATGCCGCGTGAACCGCTCGTCTTGGGCCAGCCGAGCAAGCCCATTTCCTCGAGCAACTTCTTCGTTTCCATCGCCACGCGACGGACGTCGTCCCATTCGACTCCCGGTCCGGGATCGAGATCGATGCGCAGCTCGTCGGGGCGATCGAGATCATTCGTCCGCACAGCGTGTGGATGCAGCTCGATGCAGCCGAGGTTCACGATCCACGCGAGGCCGGCCGCGTCATCAACGACGACTTCTTCAGCGGTGCGTCCTGACGGAAAAGAAAGCGTGACAGTCCTCAGCCATTCCGGGCGATTCTCGGGCGCGCGCTTCTGATAGAACGGCGGGCTCTCGGCGCCATCCACGAAGCGCTTGAGCATGCTCGGCCGGTCGCGGATGCCGGCGACGGCTCCGCTCGCGACGGATAGATAGTACTGAACGACGTCGAGCTTGGAGAGCTTCACGTCGCGCGAGAAGTAGGGCTTGTCCGGATTGGTGACGCGGACGTCACGCCCGTCGACTAATAGAATTTCCCCAGACTCCATCTTGGCCATAATCGCGTTTACGAGAGAGATTATCGTCCGAGCAACGATCAACGTCGCGCGGGGTCACCGATGTCGTCGCTTCGGAAGTTGACGAAAGCACCGCACGCGCGCGATGCCGCGGCGGCTCTCATATCTTTCGGCGATCCCATATGCAGTCCACAGCGCAACCGACTCCCTACCCCGAACTCAACGCCGTTCTCCACGAGTTGGTTGCGAGCATTAGACAGGCCGTTGGCAACGATTTCATTGGCGCATATCTGCAGGGTTCATTTGCGGTGGGAGATTTTGATGAGCACAGCGATGCAGATTTTGTCATCGCGGTCAGAAACGAGCTCTCCGAAGCTCAAGTGGGGGAGCTCCAGCGAGTTCACGAGCGGATTTACGGACTCGAATCTGAATGGGCCCGGCACCTCGAAGGATCGTACTTCCCCGGCGCGATTCTGCGCAGTGGTGAGCGATGCGGCGAGCCGCTGTGGTATCTGGACCATGGAAGCACCCGGCTGATCAAGTCTGATCACTGCAACACGCTAGTGGTTCGCACGGTGGTACGTGAGCGAGGAATCACGCTTGCCGGGCCCGATCCGACAAGGCTGGTGGATCCGATTAGTGTGATGGCTCTCCGCCGGGAAATGAGCAATACCATGCGCACGTTTGCTAAAGAGATCTTTGAGCAGCAGGAGCGGTACAGGAACCGCTTCTATCAGGGATACATCGTGTTGAGCTACTCCCGCATGCTGCATGATCTCGTCAAAGGGCGGGCCGGCTCGAAGCGCGAAGGCGCGGCGTGGGCAAAGGCAACTCTCGGAACCGAGTGGTCAGCGCTCATCGATCGCGCGTGGACCAGGCGTCCGAATCCGGCCGTCGCGGTCAGCGAACCAGCTGATCCCGTTGACTTCGAGGCCACGTTGCGGTTCGTCGAGGCGGTACTGCGCGAGAGCGAAGCGTACATGCTCTCGAAAACGTTTACCTAATCATACTCCGAGACCTAAGAACTGAACTGAACGGGATCCGAGATCTCAGAAGCGCAGATATCAGGCTTTAGTAAGGACGCTTGCGACGCATTCGAGTGGCGTTATCACACAGGCGGTGGGTTGTAGGCGGTGCGCGCGCACGTACGGTCGGAGCGCGGTGACTATCAACCGAGATCTATGCCGCTGAGATCTCGGATCCCGTTCAGTTCAAGTTTTGGGATATCGGATCCCATTCAGTCCAGTTGTCAGATCTCGGATCCCGTTCAGCTCGGCGGCGCCGAATCGTTGACCGTTCGGCCCTCGTGATGAGTAACGGCGGGCCGACGATCTCGTACCTCAAGCGCAGCTTCCGCGCGCGGCAATAGTCGCTTGTCGTCGATACGCGTCGCCCACTCCGCGAACGCCGCTGTCGGTCCTTTCCATTCCATCTCATCGACGTCGGCGAAGAGCAGCGCATCGGTTCTCAGCGTCGCGAGTGTCTTGAACAGGATCGCACGATCCCGCTCGGCTCCCAGTCTCTCAGGAGGGAACGACTCGATCGGTCCGTACCTGTTCACCAGACTCGCGGCGGTGCTCTTACCGATCCCCGGGATCCCCGGATAACCATCCTGCGCGTCCCCGACGAGGGCGAGAAAATCCGGGATGAGCGCCGGCTCGACTCCGAACTTCGCGCGCACCGCCTCGGCGTTTCGGACCTGCATCCCTTTACGAATGATCTGGACGACGCGGTCGCCGCGCACGCACTGCGCGAGATCCTTGTCGTTCGCCCAGATGCAGACTTTCTCGACGCGTGGATCTCCCGCGGCGAGATAGGCGGCCGAGGCAAGACCATCGTCGGCCTCGAGCTCGATCATCGGCCAGCACGCGACGCCCATCGCAGCGAGCGCGTCCTCGAGCGGGAGAAATTGCGAGTTGAGCACGCGATCGATTCCCTCGCCCGTCTTGTAGTCCGCCCAGAGATCGTTGCGGAAGGACTCGATCACATGATCGGTGGCGACGCCGATGTGAGTCGCGCCTGTTTCGACCATCTCCAGCACGGAGTGCAGCACTCCAGCAACAGCACCAAAGGGTTTGTCCTTCCCTTCGTTCCAGCTGCGCTGGCCGTAGAAATGACGGAAAAGCTCGTAGGTGCCGTCGATCAGGTGAACGATCATTTCTTATGCCGCTTCGGTGCGCGCTTCAGCAGGTCACGCATGCGCGCGAGCTCCTTGTCCGACAGCCGATGCTGTTCCACCAGGTGAGCGAGTAGCTTGATCGGCGACCCGCCGTAGATCTTGTCCAGCACCCGGCCCAACGCGGACTCTCCCGCCGCCTCGCGTTCAATCCTGGGAAAGTAGACGTGCGTCTTCCCCGCGCCGCGCCGATGCGCAACGTAACCCTTGATCTCGAGCGTCCGAATCATGCTCGAGATGCTTGTGTACGCGAGATCCGGATCGATCCGGTCCCTGACTTCGGTGACCGTTGCCTCGCCGCGGTCCCAGAGCACGCTCATGATGTCCAGCTCGCGCTGGGTCAGATGGAGGCCCGTCATTGTGGGAGGAAGTTTACCTCGGTAGCGCGGGCGAAGTATAGTTCGCGACTGTCGTCGAAGTGCCCGATGTCATTGCGTGGGATCCGTGCATAAGAACCGGGTGCGGCATCAACAACACGATGGCCAGTAGTCCAAAGGCCAACGCCGGCAACAGGAATCGCTGAACATGCCGGAGCTGCGTCGGTGCAAGGAGTAATGTTAGGCGACGCTCCAACGTCCCCACTCCTCCGAGAAGCGCCGGTTGGAGACGCGGACCGCGGCTCCCGGCCAGCGCGACCTTGAGCAGCAGCTCTCCGTATGCTCGCGGGTCGCCGAGTCCCGAAACTACCCGATTGTCGCAATCCATCTCGACCGCGAGGCACAGCCGGCGCAGCTGCCACCACATGGCGAGATTCCACGGCATCAGGATTAGCGGGAGCGAGGCGACGAAAAGGAGGCGCGCGTCGTGTGCTCTGCGATGTTCATCCTCGTGACGGAGGACATATTGCCGCTGCGCTCCCGGTAGGGCGAGCACCCACCGCGGAACGAGGACGCGGGAGCGAAACAATCCCACTGTGGCGGGCCCGATCGCGTCCGTGACGACTACGGAAACGCCATCGACGATTGCAGTTCCATCGGCTCGCGCCCTGCGTGACAGATTCACCACACGTGAGACACGCCACGCATTAGCGACACCCCACAAGATCAGGACCGCCGACAGAGTGACCCAGAGCCGAGTGATGCTCGCGTCGTAAGACTCGATGCGTGCCCACAAGACGGGATCCAACGCAGTGATCGATGTCATGCCGAACACGTGACCCATCGGTGGCTGCACCGCCTGCTGCACATCAACGACGGACACCATGTGGTGCCAACGATAATACCCGGGGAGGATGATTGAGACCGGGATGATGGCGCACCATATCCAGCGGCGCGGGAAGGCCGCGGGCAACACGCGCTCGATCAATATCCCGGCAACAACCAGGAGCATTCCGACGGCGTTCACGTAGAGAATGCACAGCATGAGGGTGGTTCCCCGGAAAGCGAATAACTAAGTACTCAGGACTAAGTACGACGAGAGATCGCCTCCGGTTTCGGGGACCAGTCGGGATTCGAGCGCCGGCTATTGAAACTAAAAACTAAGTTATTCCGTCTTCCCCTTAATTGGGCCCGCAGCGGTCTTGGTTCCTTTTGAGCATTGGAGACATGGAAATGGCCACCATCGCAGTCGCAGACCTGCTTGCGGAGGGCTCGCCGCGGCTCAAGGCCAGAATCGTTGTGGGTGCGAACGTGCCCGCGGAGGCTAAGTCCACGTGACCCGCCGAACCAATGCCAGAATCGCCGGCTTCACTTATCTGTTGTACATCGCCGTGGCCTTCCCGGCGATGGTGCTGTTCGACGAGGCGACCAGAGGCGACAATATCGCAAGCCAGCTTGCGACCATCGCGCAGCACTCGAATTCGCTGCGCGTGACTATCCTCCTCGGCCTGGTCAGTTGCTTCTGCGCGCTGGTGCTCGCTGTGACGCTCTATGGAATCACACGCGACGAGGATCGGGAGCTGGCGATGCTGGCATTCGCCTGCCGAGTGGGGGAAGGCCTGGTCGCAGCAGTTCCATTCTCTACGCTGGGACTGCTGTGGCTCGCAACGAGTACCGGGCCCACAGCACCCGACGTGCCCTCGGCGAACGCGCTTGCCGCCTATTTGTTGAAAGTCGGGACCTGGGAAACAACCACCGCCGCCTTGCTCTTCGCGGTGGGAAGTACCCTGTTTTCGTACCTCCTGCTGCGCGGGCGGATGATTCCTGTCGCCCTCGCCTGGCTCGGCGTATTCGGCTCGGCACTGCCTGTCGTCGTTCTCCCGCTTCAGCTCGCCGGGTTCGCCACGAGCTCGCTCATCCAGCTCATCTGGATTCCGGTGGCTCTGTTCGAGATCACGCTCGCCTTCTGGCTGATTATCAAGGGTGTTGCAGCTCCGGCGCAGAGACAACCCACATGAAGTTTCTTCTTGCTCTGCACATAACCGCCGGATCGCTGGCTATCGTTGCCGGCTTCATTGCCATCTTTGCGCTCAAAGGCGGCCTGCTGCACCGTCAGAGCGGGAAGATTTTTGTCTACTCGATGCTGGGGCTGGGGATAACGGGCGCCGTGATCGCCGCAATCAGATCACAGCCCGCCAACGTGGTTGGTGGATCGCTCGCCGTTTACATGGTCGGCACCGGCGTTCTCGCGCTGCGTCGTCGCGAACAGAACTTTTTCTGGGTGGACGCGGCGGGCATGGCCCTCGCTCTTGGTATCGGCTATTTCAGCCTGACGATCGGCCTCCGCGTCCTCCACAGCGCCAGCGGCACAATAGACGGCGTACCGCCCGCACCGCTCTTCGTCTTTGCCGGGGTGACACTGCTCGCAGCGCTGGGGGATTTGCGGATGATACTTTCCGAAACCGATACGCATTTTCCCCGTGCTTGCCATTCCGGCGCTGTTGCCGTTAGTGCTTCTGCTCCACTGGCTGGCGCGCGTGTTGTTCACTCGATGGTATCAGCACCGCGCCAAGGATTCATGGAAGCCGACTCTGGCGGTCACATGGCGCCGTGCGTAGCCTTCGCCGGACCAGAATTCCTCGCGATCAACTCCGCCCATAGTCGAAATGTCATTGACCAAAGCGTACGCGGCCCAGGGCCCGAACACTCCTCTAGCTCCCTTCCAGATCGACCGCCGAACGCTGAGGCCGAACGACGTGCAGCTCGAGATCCTGTTTTGTGGACAGTGACCGCCGTCGGAGACAAAGCGAAGAAATTCAAGCGCGGTGATGTCGCCGGTGTCGGAGTCATGGTCGATTCGGACCGGACGTGCGTCAACTGCAAGAAGGGTCTCGAGCAGTACTGCAAAGGCGGAATGGTCGGAACGTACAGCGCCCGCGACAGAATCAGCGGCGAGGTAACGCAGGGCGGGTACTCAAAGCAGATCGTCGTCCACGAGGATTTCGTTTTCCGCGTCTCGGACAAGTTGCCACTTGCCTCAGTGGCGCCGCTCCTCTGCGCCGGCATCACCACTTATTCGCCGCTTCGCCATTGGAAAGTCGGCAAGGGCCACAAGCTCGGCGTGGTAGGACTTGGTGGCCTCGGCCACATGGCAGTCAAGTTCGGTGCTTCGTTCGGTGCCGAGGTAACGATGCTCAGCACATCGCCCGGAAAGGAAAAGGATGCGCGACGTCTTGGTGCGCACAAGTTCGCGCTCACAAGCGATTCGGCGCAGCTCAAGCAGCTGAGCGGATATTTCGACTTCATCATCGATACCGTCTCGGCAAAGCACGATTACAACCTGTATCTCGATTTGCTGAACACCGATGGCGTGATGATGTGCGTCGGGGCACCGCCCACACCAGCTGAAGTCGCGTTGTTCACCCTGATCGGCGGTCGACGGAGCCTGGCGGGTTCAGGGATCGGCGGCATCCCCGAGACGCAAGAGATGCTGGACTACTGCGCGAAGCACGGTATCACCTCCGACATCGAGATGATCGACATTGCGTCCGTCAACAAGGCTTACGAGCGCATGCTGAAGAGCGACGTCCGCTACCGCTTCGTGATCGACATGGCGTCGCTGACCTGACGGTACCGCGGCACAAGCAATATCGGCCACCATTCCCGATTGGAACCAGCGTCCTCCGTGGCAGCCTGAGTGCGTAAATTGAATGCATGCCCACCAACACCGCATCCCATCGTTCGCTTCCTCACGAAACGGAAAGCGATTCACTCGCAGCGCGCTTCCGCGCAGCCGCGGATCTGCTCGAGAAGATCGTCGCCGATCGTTCCCTGCTCGCCGACATCCCGGAGGCTGATCGCAACAGGCTACTGAACGCCGCCGGCCGTGTATCGCGCCCCGATGCGCTCGGCCGCCGCCAGCTCCTGAAGGTCGTCAAACGGAAAAAGAGAGAGGAGAAGGTGCAACGCGCGGAGAGTGTCCTTGCGGCAACCGGCATCCGCAAGCTGCGTCGCGAGCCCGTCTTCATCACGTCGCCGAACATCTACCCCCCCAAATCCGCCGACCTCCTCACCAACGGCGAGCCGCTCCCCGAGACTGAAGACCCTCGCAAGTGTTACGTCTGCAAAAAAGAATTCTCGACGGTCCACCATTTCTACGACCGTCTATGCGTCGCCTGCGCCGATGAGAATTTCGCGAAACGGTCGGAGCTCGCGGACTTGAGTGGCCGCGTCGCCCTGCTCACCGGGGGACGCGTGAAAATTGGTTACCAGGCAGGCATCAAGCTCCTTCGCGCCGGCGCGCGTCTGATCGTCACGACGCGATTTCCGCGCGACTCGGCGGCGCGCTACGCTCGCGAGGCCGATTTCGGCGGGTGGTCCGACCGCCTCGAGATCTACGGCCTCGATCTCCGGAATGCGCCGAGCGTCGAAGCGTTCTGCAAGGAAGTGCTGGCGACGGAGCAGCGACTGGACTTCATCATCAACAATGCGTGCCAGACCGTCCGCCGCCCAGCCGATTTCTACGAGCATATGAGGGAGACAGAAACAGCAGCGCTCAGCTCAATGCCCGCGCAGGTACGACGTCTGCTCGCCACATACGAAGATCCGCGGGCAAGCCATACGGTCAACAGAAAGTCGGAAGTCTCGCTGCTTGCGAGCGGGCTCCAGGAGGAGAGCAGCAGCCTCTTTCCGCAAGGCCTGCTCGACCAGGACCTTCAGCAGCTGGACCTCCGGGGACGCAATTCCTGGCGTTTGCTGTTGGCCGAAGTCCCGTCCGTGGAGTTACTCGAGGTTCATCTCGTCAACGCAATCGCGCCCTTCATCATCAACGCGCGGCTCAAGCCATTAATGATGGGAACGCCCGAGCGCGACAAGCACATCGTCAACGTGTCCGCTGTCGAAGGACAATTCTACCGCTCGCACAAGACTGTTCGACATCCGCATACGAACATGGCGAAGGCGGCGCTCAACATGATGACTCGAACCTCGGCCGCCGACTATGTGGCCGACGGAATTCACATGAATAGCGTCGATACCGGATGGATCACGGACGAGGATCCGGAGGAGATTGCCGCGCGGAAAACCGCCGAGCATCGCTTCCATCCTCCGTTGGACATCGTGGATGGGGCGGCGAGAATCGTTGACCCGATCATTTCCGGGTTCAACACTGGCGTTCACGTGTGGGGCAAGTTTCTGAAAGACTACCGCTCGACCGACTGGTAGATTCGCGACGATCCATGAATGGACATGCCGAGGGGACTTACTCGGAGTCAAATCCCGAACTGCCTGAGATGGTGGTCCATGTGGCGGTAAGCAAACACACACCACGCCTTTGGGGTCATCTTCCCGAACACCGGATGTTCCGGCCACGTCGCTATCGGATCGGTGTTCTCGAACGACTGGACATGCCGCCGCACGGCTGCGCGCTCCACGGCCCATTCCAACGGTTTCCTGCCCTTGAGCTCCGGTGCCGTTGGTACGTTCTTGGGGAATGGAAGCCAGTAAATGACCAGCTGCTTGAGCGGTGGATACCGCAGCGGACGGTTTATCCGAGCGGCCTTGAGCTCGCCCTTCGCCATCAGCATCCAGTCCGCTAAATGAGCGAGCATTTGCGGCGCGGTCATCTTTCCCCATAACGGGGTAGTGTCAGGCGTCAGGCGCTCCAGTCTGTCCAGGAGTTGCTTGCGTGCCAGCGCGTTCGATAATGATCTTTGCATCCCGTCTCCGACAAATCCGATGCGACGAGAAAAGTACCGTGACAGCTAGCGTGCGAAAGGCCACCATCGACGGCGCGTCCATCGGGGCCGGTACCATCCTTGGCCGGTATCGATTGCTGGAACGAATTGGCGAGGGAGGGATGGGTGAGGTGTGGAAGGCCCACGACGACAACCTGGACCGGGATGTCGCCATCAAGATGCTGCTGCATGGCACTCTGGGCAGTGCGGCGAGCCGTGAACGCTTCCGTCGAGAGGCGCTGGTGCTTTCTCGTCTCTCGCATCCGGGGGTCGCCACCATCTTCGACTTCGATACTCGCGATGGCTACGAGTTCCTCGTCATGGAATACGTCGCAGGCGGGACACTCGAGTCGCGTCTCGCAGCCGGCCCGTTGCCGGTGGACGATGTGCTCAGGCTCGGCACCGCTGTCGCCGATGCGCTCGACAATGCGCACAGGCACGGGTTCCTTCACCGCGACCTCAAGCCGGGCAACGTGGCGCTCACCGCCGACGGTAATCCGAAGATCCTCGACTTCGGGATCGCCCTGCTCCTCTCGGGTGAGAAAGTCGCCGGCAGAATAACGGAGGCGGGCATGGTTCTGGGCTCGCTTCCCTACATGTCGCCCGAGCAGCTGTTGGGAGAAGCCTGCGATGCGCGCACAGATATCTACGCGCTCGGCGTGATGCTCTTCGAGATGCTCACCGGACAGCGGCCCTTCGCCAAGGAGCGACCGGAAGCGCTGATGTTCGCCATCGTCAGCAACGCCGCACAGTCGGTGCTCGCGATGCGGCCCGATGTGCCGGAAGCATTGGACCGGTTGGTCGCGGAATGTCTGCGCAAGGATCCCGCGCA
>WNGI01001863.1_pt1 | contig 20372 bp, 15 predicted proteins | sample 5400621 | NCBI WGS metagenome assembly WNGI01 (sample SAMN13153374, study PRJNA577476) | soil metagenome | isolation source: 20 cm soil or saprolite under Garry oak tree replicate 1 | place: USA:California | collected 2016-06-15
CTGCCGCAGCGCCGCCTGTCAACCCGCCGCAGACCGGCCCGGCTCCGGCCGCCTCCGCGGCGCCCGCTCCGCCCAAGGCGGATTCACAGACGGGCGCCGCACGATCCAGCCCGCCACCCCGCAAGAGCTCGCAACCCAGCGCCTCCACCTCCGCGCCCGCGCAAGCGATGCACGCGCCCTCACCGCCTGCGGCGCCCGCAACGGCCGCGCGCCCGCCCGCCGCCGCTGGGGCACCCCCGACGCTGGATCTGACCGCCCTCGAACAGCGCCTCAGAGATACTCACGCCATCGGCATATTCACCAAGCTCTCGCTGAAGAATCAGGTCGATGACCTGCTGGCGCAGTTCAAGACCTTCCACAACGGCGGTTCCAAGCCGCCTCTCGCCCAGCTGCGACAGAAGTTCGAACTGCTGCTGCTGAAAGTCGTGACTCTTCTTCAGGATGATGACCCCTCACTCGCGGCCGCCGTATCCTCTTCGCGCGAGGCGATCTGGGGCGTGCTGAGTGACCCGAAAAAGTTTGCGAATATCTGATTCCAACAACAGGAGTTGCCATGCGCCAGCGCTCACATGCTCTTGCCTTTCCATTGCTGACGTTGCTCGGCTCCACGGGTGTAATTGCGGCCGACGAGCAGGCATTCGGCAGGGATCTCAAGGCCACGATCGCCCTGCAGGGGTTTCCGTGCGATCAGGTGGTCAACTCCAAGCGTAACGGTGACAGTGATTACACCGCCTCCTGCAAAGACGGCAATCGCTATCACGTCTTCGTCGACCCGGCCGGACGTGTTGTAGTGAAGAAGCTCTGAGCCGAACTCGATAGGCCGGCACCGGCGCCGGGTGAGAATCGTGACACGTGTCGGATGGCGCAAGGCGCGCGTGGTGGCGGCCTGCGGCCTCGCCCTGCTCGCCGGCAGCGCGGCGGCGGACGCCGCACCCCCACCGTCCCCCTCGACACCAGCCGCGGTCGCCGCGCCTGACCGCTACGGCGCCGACACCGCGGCCGAGATCCTCGCCGCCGGCGGGAACGCGGTCGACGCCGCGGTCGCGGTCGCCTTCACGCTCGCGGTGACCTATCCGGAAGCCGGCAATCTCGGCGGCGGCGGCTTTGCCACCGTGCTCGTCGATGGCAAGGCCTACTTCCTCGACTATCGCGAGTGCGCCCCGCGCAGCGCCACCGCCGGCATGTACCTCGATGCGGCCGGCGAGGTCGTCCCGGACGCGAGTACGATCGGCGCCGGCGCCGCCGGCGTCCCGGGCACGGTGGCCGGCCTGTGGCAGCTGCATCGTCGCTTCGGCCGGCTCACCTGGCGGGCCGATCTCGCGCCGGCGCTGCGCTATGCGCATGACGGCTTTCGCGTCGATCGCCTGCTGGTGGCGAGGCGCGACCATTTCGCCGCCGAACTCCACGGGCGCACTAACTTCCTCGCCTACTTCGGCGCGCTCGCGAGCGAGGCGACGTTCCGCCAGCCCGAGCTCGAATCGACGCTGCGGCGGATCGCGGCCGCCGGTCTGCGCGGGTTCTACGCCGGGCGTACTGCCGAGCTCATCGCCGCCGAAATGGCGCGCAGCCACGGCCACATCACCCGTGCCGACCTTGCGGCCTATCGCGCCGTGTGGCGCGAGCCGCTCAGCGGGGACTGGGCGGGCTACCGCGTCATCACCGCGCCGCTGCCGAGCTCCGGCGGCATTGCCCTGCTGTCGATGCTGGCGATGAAGGCCGACCTCGCCGCGGCGTTCGCGGGCGTGGCGCCCAATTCGCCGCAGTACGTGCACCTGCTGGCCGAGATCGAGAAGCGCGTGTTCGCGGACCGCGCCGCCTACTTTGGCGATCCCGACTTCCAACCGGCCCCGGTGGCGCAGCTCCTCGACCCCGGCTACCTTGCGCGGCGCGCGGGCGAGATCAGCACCGAGCGCCCGACACCGGCCAGCGAGGTGAAGCCGGGGCTCGGCGAGCACCACGACACCACGCACTTCTCGATTGTCGACCGCTGGGGTAACGCAGTGTCGAACACCTACACCCTGAACGACGACTTCGGTTCCGGGCAGGTCGTCAGCGGCGCGGGATTTCTGCTGAACAACGAGATGGACGATTTCTCCGCGAAGCCCGGCGCACCGAACATCTACGGCGTCGTCGGCGGTGATGCCAACGCGATCGCGCCCGGCAAGCGGCCGCTGTCAACCATGACCCCGACGATCCTGACCGAGCACGGCCGGGTGGCGGTCGTAATCGGTACGCTCGGCGGGTCACGCATCGCGACTTCGATATTTCAGGTGCTGACCAACTGGCACGATTTTCACTCGCCACTCGAGGCTGCGGTGGCAGCGCCGCGCATACACCACCAGCTCCTGCCGCCCGATACCCTGTTCGAGGAACCCTACGCCACGCTCGAGCCGGCGGTGCGCGCGGCGTTGACCGCTCGGGGCTACACGTTCGTGAACCAGGGGTGGAATGGGGACGCGCCGGGCAAGGCGCGTTCAGACATTCAACACTTCACCCGCGTGCTCGCCGGGTCATAGAAGGGCCGCAACGAGACCCGCGCGGGAACGCGCTCGGAGGCGACCTCGACTTCGTATCGCCCCGCGACGATCCACTCGACGCTCACCGGCGCGCCGCGGTTGGCGAGGTAGCCGAGACCCAGGGCGGTGCCGAGGGTATGGCCGAACATCCCCGAGGAGATCCGTCCGACCAGCACATCGTTCCGCCAGATCGGCTCGTTGTGATACAGCAGGCGATCGGCGCCCTCGAGCGCAATCGCCGCGAGTCGCCGCCGCACGCCCTCCGCGCGCCGCTCGCTGAGCGCCTCGAGGCCGACAAAGCCGCCGGGCTTGTCCCAGGCGACGGCAAACTGCAGGCCGGCCTCGAGCGGTGTGTCCTCGTCGCAGATGTCGTGGCCCCAGTGACGATACGCCTTTTCCATACGCAGGCTGTTCAGGGCGTGGTAGCCCGCGAGGCGCAGTCCGAAGGACTCACCGGCGCTGACGATCACGTCGTACACGGACTGCGCGAACTCCGTGGGGATGTACAGCTCGTACCCCAGCTCTCCCACGTAAGTGATGCGGCTCGCCCGTACGCGCGCGTAGCCCAGATCGATGATCTGGGAGGTGGCGAAGGGAAACGCGGCAGTGGACAGGTCCGCATCCGTGAGCGTCGCGAGCAGCTCGCGGCTGTGCGGCCCCATGAGACCGAGCACGGCATACGCACAGGACACGTCGAATGCGACGGCGCGAGCGTCCTGCGGAATGCTGCGGCACAGCCAGCCGAAATCGCGCGTCTGCGTCGCGCATGAGGTGACGATCAGGTAGGCATCCTCAGCCTCGCGCGTGACCGTGAGGTCGGCCTCGATGGCGCCACGCTCGTTGAGCCATTGCGTATAGACGACCTTGCCGATCGGCACGTCAATGTCATTGGCGCAGATGCGGCCGAGCACGGTGGCAGCATCGCGGCCCTTCAGCACGAACTTGGCGAACGAGGACTGGTCGAACAGCCCGACCCGCTCACGGACCGCCTGGTGCTCGCCGGCCGAGCTCTCGAACCAGTTCTGGCGACCGTAGCTGTACTCGTAGCGCGGCTGCGCACCCGCGGTCGCGAACCAGTTGGCGCGCTCGAAGCCCGCCACCTCTCCGAAGCATGCCCCGGCGGCAGCGAGGCGGTCGTGCAACGCGGACTTGCGCACCCCGCGCGCGGTCTCGGCCTGGCGGAACGGCCAATGCATCGCATAGAGCAGGCCGAGCGTCTCGACCGTGCGGTCGCGCAGGTAGCGCTTGTTGCGCTGGAACGGCGCGCAGCGGCGAATATCGACGTCCCACAGGTCGAAGGGCGGATGGCCGTCGAGGATCCAGTCCGCCAGCACCTTGCCCGCTCCACCGGCGGACTGGATGCCGATCGAATTGAAGCCAGCCCCCACGTACAGACCGCGCATTTCCGGCGCCTCGCCCAAGAGATATCGGTCGTCGGGAGTGAAGCTCTCCGGCCCGTTGAAGAACACCTGCACGCCGGCTGACCCGAGAGCGGGCACACGGCGCATGGCACCCGCAAACAGCGGCTCGATGTGGCCGAGGTCCGCGGGCAACTGATCGAAGGCGAAGTTCTCGGGGATGCCGCTCTCGGCCCAGGGCTTCGCGCGCGGCTCGAACCATCCGACGAGAAGCTTGCCGGTGTCCTCCTTGAAGTACGAGCAGGCATCCGCGTCGCGCAGGATCGGCAGCCCGGAGGCGAGGCCTGGAATCGGCTGCGTGACGATGTAGCAGTGCTCGGCAGCGTGCAGCGGCACGCTGACATTCGCCCAACCGCCGACCTCGCGCGCCCACATGCCGGCGCAGTTCACGACGACCTCCGCGCGAACCTCGCCCGCCTCGGTGGCGACACCCGTTACCCGGCCGCGCGCGGTGCGGATCCCCGTGACCTTGACGTTCTCGGCGATGCGAACTCCGCCCTGCCGCGCGCCTCTGGCGAGAGCCTGGGTCGTGTCGACCGGGTTGGTCTGGCCGTCCTTCGGCAGGAAGACCGCGCCGACCAGGTCATCGGTCGAGAGCAGCGGCCAGCGCTCCCTGGCCGCGCCGGGCGGCAGGATCTGTACCTCGAGGCCGAAGCAGCGCGCCATGGATGCGCCGCGTTTCAGCTCTTCGAAGCGCGCCTCGCTCGCTGCGACCGCGATGGAGCCGACCTGTTTGAAGCCGGTCGCCTGGCCGGTCTCACGCTCGAGTCCCTCGTAGAGCTGCGTGGTGTACTGGGCGAGGCGTGTGAGGTTCTGGGTCGCGCGCAGCTGCCCGACCAGCCCCGCGGCGTGCCAGGTCGTGCCGCAGGTCAGTTGCTTGCGCTCGAGGAGCAGCACGTCGGTGCAGCCGCGCTTGGCCAGATGGTAGGCGACACTGCAGCCGACGATGCCACCGCCGATGATCACGACGCGTGCGTCGGAGGGAATGCTCTGCACCGAAACCTCGGCCGATCAGTACTCCGCGATCGCGTCGCGCAGCATCGAGCCCATCAGGTCGATATCGGCGCGGCTCGCGATGAACGCCGGCGCCATGATCGCGACATCGCCGGTGGTCTTCACGTGCAGGCCGCGATCGAACAGCTTCGCCTGCAGCTCGCCGCCGCGCACGCCCGGAGCCTTGCCCGGTTTGATTTCGATACCCGCCAGCATGCCGAACCCGCGCACATCGCCGACCGCGGGCAGGTCCTGCAACGCGAACATCGCGTCCAGGAAATAACCCGACAGCTCGCGGCCCTTGGCGAACAGCTGCTCGTTCCTGTAGATATCGAGCGTGGCGAGAGCGGCCGCGCAAGCCGCCGGGTGCGCCGAATAGGTGTAGCCGTGGAAGAACTCCGGTGCACCGTCCGGGGCGGCATCGACGATGGTGCGGTAGATGCTGTCGCGCACCGCGACCGCCCCCATCGGCTGGGCGCCGTTGGTGAGGGCCTTGGCCATGGTGATGATGTCGGGAGTCACACCGAATGAGGTCGCGGCAAAGGGCTCACCGGTGCGGCCAAAGCCGCAGATCACCTCATCGAACACCAGCAGGATGCCGTAGCGAGTGCTGATCTCGCGCAGCCGCTCGAGGTAGCCGCGCGGCGGGACGAGGACCCCGGTGGACCCGGCGATGGGCTCGACGAACACCGCGGCAATGCGCTTCTCACCCACGAGATTCACAAAGCGCGACAGGTCATCGGCAAGTTCCGCTCCGGTCCTGCCCATACCACGGGTCAGACGATTCTCCGGCAGCAGCGTATGCCGCAGATGCAGTACCCCCGGCATCAGCGCGCCGAACGCCTCGCGGTTGCGCACCATGCCGCTCAGCGCCGTGCCGCCGATGTTCACGCCGTGATAGGCGCGCTCGCGGGACACGAAATAGGCTCGCTGCCCCTCATTGCGGGCGAGGTGATAGGCGAGCGCGATCTTCATCGCCGTGTCGACCGCCTCGGAGCCGGAGTTGCAGAAGAACACATGATCCAGACCCGGCGGCGTGAGCGCGGCGACACCGTCGGCGAGGGCAAATGCGGCCGGGTGACCGCGCATGAAGGACGGTGTGAAGTCGAGCGTCTGCAGCTGCTGAGCGACCGCAGTTGCTATCTCCGGTCGGCAATGGCCAGCCGCTGAGGTGAAGAGCCCGGAGCTGCCATCCAGAACCTTGCGCCCCGTCGCAGTCCAATAGTGCATGCCGCTCGCCCGCACGAACAGGCGTGGCTCACGCTTGAACTCGCGGTTGTTCGTGAACGGCATCCAATGGCGTTCCAGATTCTCCAGCCTCATGTCCATGTCGATCTCCGCGCAGGCCACCGCGTCCGCAGGCGCGGGCCGCTATAGTGATGATTCTGTCAGCCGAAAGTGGCTCCGATCTCCGTCGCCGCCGCCTGCAGCCGCGGTATGAACTCGATGGCGCGCATCAGCGGCAGCCGCGCGGTTGCTCCCTGCACGGCGATCGCAGCGATGACATCGCCGTGCCGGTTGCGCACCGGCACCGCCACGCAGGCAACGCCGAGCACGTATTCCTCGTTGTCGACGGCGTAACCGACGCTGACGATGCGGTCCAACTCCGACTCGAGCACGGCGCGGTCGGTGATGGTGCGCTCGGTGAAGCGCTCCAGCGGCATCAGTCCGAGCAGGCGCTGGCGCTCGGGTGCTGCCAGGTGAGCCAACAGCAGCTTGCCGCTGGCGCAGCAGTGCGGGGGCAGTCCCCCGCCGCCCTCCGGCACGTGCAAGCGCAGTGGCCACGGCGCTTCGATGCGGTCGAGGTAAATGAGGGCGCCTTTCTTGAGCACCGCGAGATTGCAGGTCTCGCTGATCTCGCTCACCACACGGCGCAATATCGTGCGGCGCTCGGCTGCGGCGCCATCGCTGCGCAGCACATCGAGGGCAAAGCGCGACAGGCGTTCACCGATGATATAGGCGCGACCGCCGGGCTCGCGGGCGAGGAAGCCCGCTTCCTCGAACAGCGCGAGCGCGCGGTGGAGCGTCGGCTTCGGCAACTCGGTCGCCTGCATGAGCTCTGAGAGCGTGACGGCACGCCCCGCGCGCACCAGGACCTCGAGCACAGCGAAGGCCTTGAGTGTCGAGGAGGTTTCGCCCGCGATTTCAGGGGTCTCGACCGGCAGTGACAGGACGCGGCTGGTCATCAAGTCTCCGTTCCGATAAACAAGACATCAAAGGCGCTATAGAGGAATGATACTTGTCCTGTCACGTAGTTATTATAATATACGGTCCTCAAAGAGACAAACCATCTCGCTTGAAGAAACCTTGAAACAGGAGGCACGCCCGTGACCCAGCCGCAGAAGATGGGACCCTCGGAGGCGCTCGTTGAGACCCTCGCCGCAAATGGCGTCACGCACGTCTTCGGCATCGTCGGCTCGGCGTTCATGGACGCGCTGGATATCTTCCCGGCGGCGGGCATCCAGTTCGTGCCGGTCGCCCACGAGCAGGGCGCGATTCATATGGCTGACGGTTACGCGCGCGCGTCGGGCCGCCACGGTGTGTGCATCGCGCAAAACGGACCGGGGGTCACGAATTTCGTGACCGGAGTCGCGGCGGCGTACTGGGCACATTCGCCGGTCGTGTTCATCACACCGGAGAGCGGCTCCATGACCATGGGGCTCGGCGGCTTCCAGGAGACCGAGCAACTGCCGATTTTCTCCAAGATCACCCGGTACCAGGGCCACGTCAATAATCCGCGCCGCATGGCCGAGATCGCCGCGCGCTGCTTTGACCGCGCCATGCTGGAGATGGGACCGGCCCAGCTGAACATTCCGCGCGACTTCTTCTACGGCGAGATCGAGGCGAGCATCGCCACGCCGATGCGCGTCAGTCACGGGCCGGGGGATGCGGCGGCGCTGGATGCCGCCGCCGAGATGCTGGCCGGCGCGAGCTTCCCGGTGATCGTTGCCGGTGGCGGAGTCATCACGGCAGGCGCCACCGCCGAGGCGATCGAGCTTGCGGACCTGCTCGGCGCCGCGGTGTGCAACAGCTACCTGCACAACGATTCCTTCCCGGCCTCCCAGCCCCTCGCCGTCGGCCCACTCGGTTATCAGGGCTCGAAGGCCGCCATGAAGCTGATCGCACAGGCGGACGTGGTGCTCGCGCTCGGCACGCGCCTCGGCCCCTTTGGCACGCTGCCGCAACACGGGCTCGACTACTGGCCGAAGCAGGCGAAGATCATCCAGATTGACAGCGACCCGCGCATGCTGGGGCTCGTCAAGCCGATCTCGGTAGGGATTCATGGCGACGCACGCGCCGCCGCGGGCGCTTTGATCGCACGCCTGAAGGAGCGGCGGCTGGCGGGCGCGGCGAGCCGCAGCGCGCGCCTGTCACGCATCGCTGCCGAAAAGGCGACCTGGGAAGCGGAGCTCAGGGATTGGACCCACGAGCGCGATCCGTACTCGCTCGAAGTCGCGGCCAACACCAGGCGAATGCACCCGCGTGAGGTGCTGCGCTCACTCGAGCAGGCCCTGCCCCCTGATGCCATGGTGTCGACCGACATCGGCAACATCTGCTCGGTCGCCAACTCCTATCTGCGTTTCGAGCGACCCCGGTCGATGTTCGCGGCCATGAGCTTCGGCAACTGCGGTTATGCGTTTCCGGTGATCTGTGGCGCGAAGGTCGCCTCACCGGAGCGCCCGGCGTTTGCCTACGTGGGCGACGGTGCGTGGGGCATCAGCTTCAACGAGCTGCTCACCTGCGTCCGCGAGAGCATCGGCGTCACGGTGATCCTCTTCAACAATGAGCAGTGGGGCGCGGAAAAGAAGAACCACGTCGACTTCTACTCGCGGCGCTACCAGGGGGTCAATCTGCAAAACCCCAGCTGGGCCGCCGTGGCGCGCGCGTTCGGCTGCGAAGGCGTCACCGTCGAGCGGCTCACCGACGTTGCGCCTGCACTGCGCGCCGCGGCCGCAGCGCAGAGCGAGGGCAAGACGACCGTGCTGGAGGTGATGGTGACGCAGGAGCTCGGTGACCCATTCCGCCGGGACGCCCTGTCGAAGCCGGTCCGGCACCTCGCGAAGTACCAGAAATTCATGTGACGCGGCCTGCTGCCAGTTTCCCGCCGCGGCCGATGACTGCGCCGGACTCGGACTCCAGCGGGCTGCGGCGCGCACTGCAGCGGCGGCATATGCACATGATCGCGCTCGGGGGCGTGATCGGCGCCGGCCTGTTCGTCGGCAGCGGGGTCGTCATCGCTTCAGCAGGTCCCGCCGCCGTAGTCTCCTTCGCCCTGACGGGCACGCTGGTCGTGCTGGTGATGCGCATGCTGGGCGAAATGGCGATCGCCTACCCCGCGGTCGGCGGGTTCTACGAGTACAACCGTCTGGCGCTCGGGGAGCTCGCGGGCTTTCTCACCGGGTGGATGTACTGGTACTTCTGGGTGATCGTCGTGGGCCTGGAGGCGGTCGCGGGTGCCAAGATCCTCGGAACCTGGTGGCCGATGATCGCGCCCTGGCAGTTCACACTCGCACTCATGACGGTGTTCACCATCGTGAATCTGCTGTCGGTGCGCTCCTATGGTGAGGCGGAGTTCTGGTTTGCCTCGATCAAGGTCGCCGCGATCGTCGCATTTCTTTGCGCCGGCGCCCTGTTCGCGCTGGGCGCCTGGCCCGGGGCGGGGGAACGTGTGCTGCAGCTGACGGCGCATGGCGGTTTCATGCCCAATGGCATCGTCCCGGTGCTCACCGGAGCGGTCGCCGCGACGGGATTTTATTTCGGTGCCGAAATCGTCACCATCGCCGCCGCCGAGTCCGCCGAGCCCGAGAAGGCCGTGGCGGAGACGACGCAGTCGGTGATCTGGCGCACGCTCATATTCTATATCGGCTCGATCTTTCTCGTGGTCGCGATCGTGCCCTGGAACGACCCGACGCGCATGGCGCGCCCGTACGTCAGTGTCATGGAGGTGCTGAAGATCCCGGCGGCGGCAACCGTGATGAGTGTCGTCATACTCACGGCGGTGCTGTCCGCGCTGAACTCCGGCCTGTTCGCCGCTTCGCGAATGCTCATGGCGCTCGCCCGCCGCCGCGATGCACCCGCGCTGATCGCGAAGCTCGATACGCGCGGCGTGCCCCTCGCAGCCATCCTCGCCAGTACCGCATTCGGCTATCTGACCGTCGCGATGAGCTACCTGTCGCCCGACAGGATCTTCGCGTTTCTCGTCAATTCCTACGGTACCGTCGCGATTTTCGTCTACGTCCTGATCGCAGTCAGCGAGCTGCGGTTGCGCCGGCGGCTCGAGCGGGAGATGCCCGAACGGCTGCGGATGCGCATGTGGGGCTACCCGTGGCTCACGTGCGTGGCGATCGTGGCGATGCTGTCGATCGTGGCGGCGATGTCCGTCATTGCCGAGCAGCGCGCTTCCCTGGTATTCGGCCTCGTGAGCGTCATCGTGCTGCTCGGCGCCTACGCGCTGCGCCGCCTGGTGCACCTGCCGGCGCCAGCCGCGCGATGAACGCGACTCGCACTCCGTGACACTGATGCGACTGCTCGTTTTCAACGCCGGCAGCTCCTCCCTCAAGTTCGATCTGATGGAGGTGCCCGTCGATGGACCGGCACGCCCTCTGAAGGCCGGCGCTTTCGTGGACACGGCCGACGGCTCAGGGGCTTTCGCGCTGCAGACAGCGGAAGCTGCGCCCCCCAGGTCAGCGCCGATTCGCACACTCGCCGCGGCGGCTGACTTCGTGCTCGCGTGGCTGTCGCAGGAAAGCGTGCACGGTCGCGACCTGCTCAGCGGGCTGGATGCGACCGTGCACCGTATTGTGCATGGGGGTGAGAGCTTCCGGGCGACCGCGCGGCTCTCTGATCCGCAGCTCGCCTCACTCGCCGAACTCAACGTGCTCGCTCCGCTGCACAATCCGCCCGCCCTGGCGGTCATCGCGGCCGTACGGGCGCGGCTGGGCACACTCCCCGTGGTGGGTGTGTTCGACACCGCCTACTACGCCGAGCTCCCGGAAGCGGCCCGTTGCTATGCGGTACCGAAGCGCTGGCAGGAGGCGTTTGGCGTGCGACGCTACGGGTTTCACGGCACCGCGCACCGTTACCTGTGCCACGCGGCGCGCGCGCGCGTGCCGGCCGGCCGGGCCAGCAGCCGGGTGATCAGCCTGCAGCTTGGACGCGGCTGTTCTGTGACCGCCACCCTGGATGAGCGCGCGGTGGCGACCAGCATGGGATTCACGCCACTTGAAGGTCTCGTCATGGGCACGCGCTCAGGGGACGTGGATCCCGGCGCGCTGCTCTACGTCATGGAGCGCGGCGGCCTGTCCGCGGCGCAGGTGAGCCGCGAGCTCAATTACGAAAGTGGTCTCCTCGGTCTCTCCGGCCGCAGCGCCGACATGCGCGAGCTGCTGGCGCTCGAGCAAGGGGGCGATGCGGGTGCCCGGCTTGCGATCGAGATATTCTGTCGGCGTGCCCGGCATTATGTGGCGGCGTATATGAGCGAGCTCGGCGGGGTCGATGTGATCGCTTTCGGCGGCGGCATCGGTGAGCACTCCCCGCAGATACGCCGCCGGATCCTGCGCGGCTTCGAATGGCTTGGGATCGAGCTCAACGGGCAAGCCAACGACGCGAGTGTGGGGATCGATGCGAGCATTGGCGCGCTGAACAGCCGGGCCGCGGTCGAAGTCATTCGCGTCGACGAGGCCAGCGTCCTCGCAGGCGAGGCCGCGTCGCTCCTGAGGCGCCCCGCGCAGCCTGCGGAAATTTCCTGACACGCCCTTGCGGTCACTCTCAAGTGAGCAATGCGATGACCACCGAACCGTATCTGCTGACCCCCGGACCCCTGACGACCTCGCTGCGCACCAGGCAGAGCATGCTGCGCGATTGGGGCTCCTGGGATGTCGACTTCAACACCATCACCGGCCGAGTCCGCGAGCGTCTGCTGCAGATCATTCACGGCGCGGGTACGCACGAGTGCGTCCCCATGCAGGGCAGCGGAACGTTCTCGGTCGAGGCGGCGATCGGTACGCTGGTACCACGTACCGGACACGTGCTGGTCCCGCAAAACGGTGCGTATTGTCAACGCATTGCCCGCATCTGCCGGGTGCTCGGCCGCACGCTGACCACGATCGATTACCCGGAGGACACGCAGGTTGCCGCCGCGGACGTCGAGCGCGCGCTCGCATCCAACCCGTCGATCACCCACGTGGCGCTGGTGCACTGTGAGACCAGCACCGGCATCCTCAATCCGCTGCGTGAGACCGCGCAGGTCGTCGCCCGTCATGGCAAGGGCCTGATCGTGGATGCGATGAGCTCGTTCGGCGCCCTCGAGATCGACGCGCGCAACACCCCGTTCGATGCCGTCGTCGCCGCCTCGGGCAAATGCCTCGAGGGGCCACCGGGAATGGGCTTCGTCATCGCGCGCCGCGGCGCGCTCGAGCGCAGCGAGGGCAACTGCCATTCGCTGGCGCTGGACCTCTACGACCAATGGGTCTACATGCAAAAAACCACGCAATGGCGTTACACCCCGCCGACCCATGTGGTCGCGGCGTTCGATTCGGCGATCTCGCAGTACCTCGAAGAGGGCGGGCTCGCCGCGCGCGGCGCCCGCTATGCGCATAACTGCCGCACGTTGATCGCCGGCATGGCGAAACTGGGCTTGAGGAGCTTCCTGCCCGCGGCCATTCAGGCGCCGATCATCGTGACGTTCTACGCGCCCGATACTCCGCGCTACGCGTTCAAGAGCTTCTATGACGCCGTCAAGGCGCACGGCTATGTCCTGTATCCTGGCAAGCTCACGACGCTGGAGACCTTCCGCGTCGGCTGCATGGGCCAGCTCGGCGAGCGCGGCATGGCCGGGGCGGTCGAGGCGGTCGGCAAAGTCCTCGCGGAAATGCAGGCCGCGGCCTGAAGGCAGCACACGACATGCGTCGCATCGAAGTAAACGCACGGACCTATCGGCTGCCCGAGTGCCCTTCCGTGGTGGTGTGCGTGGACGGCTGTGAGCCGGACTACATTGCCCAGGCCGTGGCCGGCGGACACATGCCGTGGATGAAGCGGGTGCTGGCGCAGGGCACCGAGGTCATCGCCGACTGCGTCATGCCGAGCTTCACCAACCCGAACAACCTCTCGATTGTCACGGGCGCGCCGCCGGCGATTCACGGTATCTGCGGAAACTACCTCTATGACACCGACAGCGGCGTGGAGGTCATGATGAATGACCCGAAGTGGCTGCGCGCCCCAACGCTCCTGGCCGCGCTCGCCGACGCGGGTTGCAAGGTGGCGGTGGTTACCGCCAAAGACAAGCTGCGCAAGCTCCTGGGCCATGAGCTGCGCGGCATCTGCTTCTCCGCGGAAAAGGCCGATCAGGCCACGCTCGAAGAACACGGCATCGACGGGGTGCTGCGTCTGGTCGGCATGAGCGTGCCGAGTGTCTACAGCGCCGAATTGTCGGAATTCGTGTTCGCCGCCGGGGTCAAGCTGATGCAGACTCACCGCCCGGACATCATGTACCTGTCCACCACCGACTACGTGCAGCACAAGCACGCCCCCGGCTCGGCCGAAGCCAATTCGTTCTACCGCATGATGGACCGTTATCTGGGTGAGCTCGAGCACTCAGGCTGCGCCATCGCACTCACCGCCGACCACGGCATGAACTCCAAGACGCGGCTCGATGCGAGCCCCAACGTGATCTACCTGCAGGACGTGCTGGACGGCTGGCTCGGCGCCGCACGCACGCGTGTGATTCTGCCGATCACCGACCCGTACGTCGCCCACCACGGGGCACTCGGCTCGTACGCGACGGTCTATCTGCCCGCCGACGTGGATGCCCGCGCCCTCGCGGCGCGGCTCGCGGCGCTGCGCGGCATCGACATGGTGCTCACGCGCACGGACGCTGCCAGCCGCTTCGAGTTGCCCGCCGACCGGATCGGCGATCTGGTGGTGGTCTCCAGCCGCTCGGTCGCCCTCGGCGGTGCGGCGGCCAGGCACGACCTCTCGGGCCTGGATGCGCCGCTGCGCTCGCACGGCGGCCTCTCGGAGCAGGCGGTGCCGCTGGTGATGAATCGCCGCATCGAGAACCTCGAGGCCAACAGGCGCTGGCGTAACTTCGATGCCTTCGACTGGGTGCTGAACCATGCCCGATAACAACCCCGGTCGAACCCCCGAGATAAGGTACGACGACGGTGTGCGGCGCGAGAGCCTGCGTATCGGCGGCGCCCGCGTCGCTAGCGGGCGCAGCAGCGAAGTGTTCAATCCCTACACCCGCGCGCTCGTGGGCACGGTGGCGAGCGCTTCCATGGCCGAGGTACGCCGGGCGATCGGGATCGCCAAGGCATTCCGCCCGCGCCTGACACGTTACGAGCGCTACCGGATCTGCCAGCAGACGGCCGAGGCGCTGCGCGCGCGCACCGAGGAGATTGCCAACCTCATCACCGCCGAGAGCGGTTTATGCAAGAAGGACTCCATCTATGAGGTGGGCCGCGCGTGCGATGTGTTCATCTTCGCCGGCAACGCCGCGCTGCAGGATGATGGGCAGGTCTTCTCCTGCGACCTCACCGCGCACGGCAAGCGCCGCAAGGTCTACACCCTGCGCGAGCCCCTCCTGGGGGTGATTGCCGCGATCACCCCGTTCAACCATCCGCTGAACCAGGTCGCGCACAAGGTCGCTCCCAGCATCGCCAGCAACAACAGGATGGTACTCAAGCCCTCGGAGAAGACTCCGCTCAGCGCACTGCTGCTCGCCGACATTCTCTACGAGGCCGGCCTGCCGCCGGAGATGCTCAGCGTGCTCACCGGCGACCCCAAGGAGATCGCCGATGAGCTGCTGACGCACGCGGATGTGGATCTGATCACGTTCACCGGCGGCGTGGCGGTCGGCAAGTACATCGCCGCCAAGGCCGTTTACAAGCGCCAGGTGCTGGAGCTCGGCGGCAACGATCCGCTCATCGTCATGGAAGACGCGGACCTCGAGGAGGCGGCCACGCTGGCCGCCACCGGCTCGTACAAGAACTCCGGCCAGCGTTGCACCGCCATCAAGCGCATGCTGGTTCAGGACTCCGTGGCCGAGCGCTTCATCGAGCTGCTGCTCGAGAAGACCCGCGCCATCAAGTATGGCGACCCGATGGATCCAGCGACCGACATGGGCACCGTCATCGATGAGGCGGCGGCGCGCTCGTTCGAGGACAAGGTGCACGACGCCGTCGCGCACGGTGCCCGGCTCCTGTACGGCAACATCCGCGCCGGCGCACTCTACTCCCCCACGGTGCTCGATCGTGTGGACCCGGAGATGCCTCTCGTCAAGCAGGAGACCTTCGGGCCGGTGTCACCCGTCATGCGCTTCCAGGCGATTGATGATGCGATCCGCATCGCGAACTCCACCGCCTACGGACTGTCGTCAGCGGTGTGCACCAACCGGCTGGACTACATCACGCGCTTCGTGTCGGAGCTGAACGTCGGCAGCGTGAACGTGCGCGAGGTCCCCGGCTACCGCCTGGAGCTCACGCCGTTCGGCGGGATCAAGGACTCGGGCCTCGGGTACAAGGAAGGCGTGCAGGAAGCCATCAGGAGCTTCACCAACGTCAAGACCTACTCGCTGCCGTGGCTACCGTAATCGCGGCGACCGCGGCCGGGACCGCCACGCCCAGCACGCGCGCGCTGCGCTTCGCGCAGTGCCGCATACTACTGCTCCTGTTCCTGGGCTACGCATCCTGTTACTTCTGCCGCTCGAACCTGTCGGTCGCGACGCCGCTGCTGCTCGATGAGCTCGCGCGACGCGGCATCAGTCACGCCGACGCCATGGTCAGCATCGGCTCGATGGCCTCCTGGGGCGTGCTCGCCTATGCGTTGGGCAAATGGTTTCTCACCGGCCTCGGGGACTATTGGGGCGGCAAGCGCAACCTGCTCATCGCCACCGGCGGCGCCGCGGCCTTTACGCTGCTGTTCGCCTCCAGCTCCGCGCTGCCGATGTTCACCCTCGCGTGGGTCGGTAACCGACTGACGCAGTCGATCGGTTGGTCGGCACTGATCAAGGTCTCCTCCAAGTGGTTCCACTATTCCCGCTACGGCACGGTGGCCGCGATCCTTACCTGCAGCTATCTGCTCGGCGACGCAGCCGCGCGCCAGAGCATGGGGTTGCTGCTCGAGCACGGGGTCGGCTGGCGCGCGCTGTTCGTGTTCGGGGCCAGCGTGGCGGGCCTGATGTTTCTCGCCAACCTGCTGTTCCTGCGCGAGTCGCGCACCGACGAGGGCCACCCGGAAGCGGTGGCCAACCCGCGCAACGTGTTCTGCGGAGCACAATCGGGCCCGACGAATTTCCTGGCACTGGTGCTGCCGCTGTTGCGCAGCCGCGCCTTCCTGGTGGTTTGTCTGTTGAGTTTCGCCGCCACCATGGTGCGCGAGACCTTCAATACCTGGACGCCGGTGTATCTGCGCGACTTCCTCGGCTACAGCGTGAGTCACTCGGCCGGCTTGTCGGCGATCTTCCCCGGGGTCGGAGCGGTCTCGGTCCTGCTCGCCGGCTGGGCCAGTGACCGTCTGGGACCGAATGCCCGCTCGCTGCTGTTGGTGCTGGGTCTCACCGCAACCGCCGTGGCGCTCCTGATCCTCACCTCGCTGCGGCCGGGCTCGGCCGGGGTGGTGCTGCCGGTGGCGGTGATCGGGCTCGTGGCGTTCTGCCTGCTCGGACCTTACGCCTTCCTGCCGGGTGCCTTCGCCCTCGATTTCGGCGGCAAGCAGGCGGGCGCCGCGGCCTCCGGCCTGGTCGATGGCACCGGCTATATGGGCGGCATTCTCGCCGGCACCGTCATGGCGAGACTCGCGGTCGCGTTTGGCTGGGGAGGCGTGTTCATCACTCTCGCCGGTGTCAGTGCGCTCGCCGCACTCGGCGCCGGCTACCTGTACGTGCTGAATGCGCGCGCCGGGGTGCCGCCGCCGCAGTAGCGTTGCACTCGCTACCACGGCCACAATGCAAGAGCGGCTGACCCGCTCAAGGAGTTCGAGATCATATGAGCCTCAGTTGCGTCTCTCCGGTCGACGGCAGGGTGTACGCGGAACGCAGCGCCGCTACCGCCGCGCAGATCGGGCAGACCCTGCAGCGCGCGCGTGCGGCGCAGCCGCAGTGGCGCGAAGCGCCGATTGCCGAGCGAGCGGCCATCATCGGGCGCTTCTGCGGCGAATTCGAACGGCGCGGCGCAGCGATCGCCACCGGGCTCAGCTGGCAGATGGGACGGCCGATACGTTTCGCTCCGAATGAGGTGCGCGGCACGCTCGAGCGCGCCCGCTACATGACGGGGGTCGCCCCCACGGCGCTCGCCGATATGGATCCGGGACCGAAGTCGGGCTTTCGGCGCTTCGTACGGCGCGAGCCGCTCGGCGTCGTGTTTAGCGTGGCCGCCTGGAACTATCCGTACCTGATCGCCGTGAACAGCGTGGTGCCGGCGCTGATGGCCGGCAACGCCGTGGTGCTGAAGCACTCGGCACAGACGCCGCTGTGCGCGGAAGCATTCGCCGAGTGCTTCGCCGCCGCGGGGCTGCCGTCCGGCCTCTTCCAGGTGCTGCACCTTGGGCACGCCGACACTGAGCGAGTCATCCGCGATCCGCGCATCGACTTCGTGGCCTTCACCGGTTCAGTGGCCGGGGGCCGGGCCGTGCAACGCGTCGCTGCCGAGCGTTTCATCGGCGTGGGGCTGGAGCTCGGCGGCTGCGACCCCGTCTATGTGCGTCACGATGCCGATCTGCCACACGCCATAGAGAACATCGTGGACGGCGCCTACTTCAACTCCGGTCAGTCCTGCTGTGGGCTGCAGCGTATCTACGTTCACGAGAGCGTCTATGATCGCTTCACGCGCGGCTGCATTGAGCTCATTCAACAGTACCGGCTCGGCGATCCGCTGGACCGAGAGACCACGCTCGGCCCGGTGGTGCGCACCGCAGCGGCAGACGGAGTACGCGCGCAGGTGCGCGCGGCGATCGAGGCTGGCGCACGGCCGGTGATCGAGGAGCGCGACTTCCCCCACAGCAAAGCCGGTACGCCCTATCTGGCACCGCAGTTGCTCCTGGACGCCCCGGGCGGTTCCTCGGTCATGCGTGAGGAGATCTTCGGACCGGTCGCCGGCGTCATGAAAGTGCGCTCGGACGCCGAAGCCGTGGCGCAGATGAACGACAGCCCCTTCGGACTCACCGCGGCGGTGTGGACGCGCGATGAGGTCGCAGCGGTCACGCTGGGCGAGCAGGTGCAGACCGGCACCTGGTTCATGAATCGCTGCGACTATCTGGACCCGGCCCTCGCCTGGGTTGGCGTCAAGAATTCAGGCCGTGGCTGTACGCTCTCGGTAGTCGGATACCAGCACCTGACGCGGCCCAAATCATTCCACCTGCGGGTGAGCACGTGAGCGCAATTCTGAAAGCGAATTGGAACTACCCCACCACCGTGTGGGCGGGCCCGGGTCGCATCGCCGAGCTGCCGGCGGCCTGCGCGCGGCTCGGTATCAAGCGGGCACTGCTGGTCACGGACGAGGGCCTGCGTGATGCGCCGATGGTGCGGCGCGCACGCGCGCTCGTGCCCGGAAGCGGCCTGTTTGCGCGCGTGCGCGGCAATCCGGTCGCCGCCAACATCGAGGACGGGCTCGCCGCCTACCGCGAAGGCAGCCACGACGGCGTGATCGCCTTCGGCGGCGGCTCGGCGCTGGATGCCGGCAAGGTCATCGCCTTCATGTCCGGGCAGACGCGGCCGCTGTGGGATTTCGAGGACGTGGGCGACTGGTGGACACGCGCCGACGCGCGCGGCATCGCACCGATCGTGGCCGTTCCGACCACTGCCGGCACCGGCTCGGAGGTGGGCCGCGCAGGCGTGGTCGTCAATGAGGCCACCCACCAGAAGAAAATCATCTTCCACCCACAGATGATGCCGGGCGTGGTGATCAGCGATCCGGAGCTCACGGTCGGCCTGCCGCCCGCGATCACCGCGGCCACCGGTATGGACGCCTTCGTGCACTGCTTCGAAGCGTTCTGTTCGCCGGGGTTCCACCCGCTGGCCGACGGCATAGCGCTCGAGGGTATGAGGCTGATCCAGGTGTATCTGCCGCGCGCCTGCGAAAACGGCAAGGACCTCGAGGCCCGCTCGCGCATGCTGGCCGCGGCCAGCATGGGTGCGACCGCGTTTCAGAAGGGACTCGGGGGCGTGCACGCCATCGCGCACCCCGTGGGAGCGCATTTCAACACGCATCACGGCCTGACCAATGCGGTCGTTCTGCCTTACATCATCGTGCACAACCGCCGGGCGATCGAGCCGCATCTGCCCGTCATCGCCCGGACGCTGAACTTGCCCGGTGAGCCCTTTGCCGCCGTGTTCGACTGGGTGCTCGGCTTTCGCAAGCGCCTGAATATTCCGCACTCGCTCGCGGAGATCGGCGTGCCGCTGAGCAACCCGGACACCATCGGGCATGAGGCCTCGCTCGATCCGTCGGCGGGGGGCAATCCGCTCCCCACGGACGCGGCGGGCTACGCCCGTATCTTCCGCTCGGCGGTCAAGGGCGACCTCAACCTTGCTGGCTGAGCTGAAGTTATGCGCTCAACTCGCGGATCGCCTGCCTCCACAGCGCCTCGGTGGCCGCCGCCACCACGCGCCCGTCGGAAGTCGTGCCCAGTGGCGCCCCGCGCCAATCGCTGATCCTGCCGCCGGCCCCCTCCACGACCGGAATCGCCGCCATGAAGTCGTGGGGTTTCAGTTTCACCTCGATGACCAGGTCGCAGTAACCGCCGGCGAGCATGCCGTAGAGGTAGCAATCCCCGCCAAAGCGACGCAGCGCGGCGCGCGCGCTGAGCGCCTCGAAACGCCGCCGTTCCCCGGCGTCGAAGGTCTCCGCCGTGGTCGTGTAGACGACGGCCTGCTCGGTCGCGCGGCAGGCGCTGGTCCTGACCTGCCTGCCGTTGCAGAGCGTGGGACGGCCCTCACAGCCCACCCAGCGCTCGGCGAGCGCCGGCGCCTCGATCACGCCGAGCACCGGGCGGTCAGCCTGCAACAGCGCGATCAACGATCCGAACAGCGGAAACCCGGTGACGAAACTCTTGGTGCCGTCGATCGGGTCGAGCACCCAGGTGAACTCGCCGCTCCCCTCGGAGGCAAACTCCTCGCCCCGAATGGCGTGCCCGGGAAAGGCCGCGCGAATCATGCGGCGCATCCGCGTCTCGATTTCGCGGTCCGCGACGGTGACCGGACTGCCGTCGTCCTTGCGCTCCACGGCGAGCGGCGTGCGGAAATGCCGCAGCGCAATGTCGCGCGCGGCATCGGCGAGCTGCCCCGCCAGTGACAAGGCTGCGGGAAAGTCCGGGTGCTCGGTGAAGTTCATGAGGCACCACGTCGCTCAAGGCGTGGCGACGCCCTCAGTGGCGCTGCCGCGCGTACGGCAACACCTGCAGCTCCAGCCAGTTACGCGGCTCCGCAAGCCTGCATGATGCCTCCTGCAGGCCC
>WNGI01001324.1_pt1 | contig 20365 bp, 17 predicted proteins | sample 5400621 | NCBI WGS metagenome assembly WNGI01 (sample SAMN13153374, study PRJNA577476) | soil metagenome | isolation source: 20 cm soil or saprolite under Garry oak tree replicate 1 | place: USA:California | collected 2016-06-15
TGGCCGAGGCCAGCGGCAAGGTCGCCGCGGCGATGGCTGTCGCGAAGGGGCCGCGGCCGGGTGAATTGCTCACCAAGGCCTCGTTCAGAAATGCGCAAGTCGTGCTGCAGGCGATCGGCGGATCGACCAACGGCCTCATTCATCTGACCGCGATCGCGGGCCGCACGGAGCATCGCATCGATCTCGAGGCCTTCGACAGACTCGGCCGCGAGGTGCCGGTGCTGATCGACTTAAAGCCGTCGGGCGAGCATTACATGGAACATTTCCATCATGCCGGGGGGGTGCCGAAACTGATTGCGCAGCTCGGCGAGCTGATCGACCTCAATGCGAAGACCATCACCGGCGCGAGCTTGCTCGATGTCGTCGCCGCCGCGGAAGATGTGCCGGGACAGGACGCGATCCGTCCGCGCAGCCAACCGATCAAGCCGGAGGGCGCGATGGCGGTGCTACACGGCAATCTGGCGCCACGCGGCGCGGTAATAAAACATTCCGCGGCGACTCCCAAACTGCTGCAGCACACCGGGCGCGCGGTGGTGTTCGAATCCGTCGAAGACATGACGCTGCGGGTCGACGATCCCGATCTGGATGTGAATGCCGACGATGTGCTGGTGCTGCGCAGCGCCGGCCCCAAGGGCGCGCCGGGCATGCCGGAAGCGGGTTATCTTCCGATCCCCAAAAAGCTGGCGCGCGGCGGCGTCAAGGACATGGTGCGGATCTCGGATGCGCGGATGAGCGGCACTGCCTTTGGCACCATCGTCCTGCACATCACCCCGGAATCCGCGGTCGGCGGTCCGCTGGCGCTGGTGAAGAATGGCGACATGATCCGGCTCGATGTTACCAAACGAAGCATCGATCTTCTGGTCGACGCCAGGGAATTGGAAAAGCGGCGCGCGGCGCTTGCTCCTATCGCGACGCCGGAATGGGCCAGGCGCGGTTACGCGCATCTGTTCAATCAGACCATCCTGCAGGCCGACGAAGGCTGCGACTTCGATTTCATGCGTGGCAGCGGGAAGGGATAGCGGCAGCTACGCCGCTTCCCCGTCATTGCGAGCGCCAGCGAAGCAATCCATGGCGCCGCAAAGGTGGATTGCTTCGTCGCAACCGCTCCTCGCACTGACGGTGGTAGAATTAGCTGCATATGCCATCTCGCACATGCGTTGCGCCGTTGACGCCTGATGCTTGATTGACATTCCGACAACCCTGGTGGGATGATGAAAGAAGACCTCACAGGGGGAGACAATGTGCAATCTGAAAAAGATTCTCGGTGCGGTCATGGCCGCATCCGCGATCGCGATGACTGCAAGCGCTGATGCGCAGGAGGTGAAGCATTATCGCTTTGCCTATGATCAGCCGAAAACCACGGGTTACGGAATCCTCGGCGATATCTTCAGCGACAAGCTGAAGGAATTAAGCAAGGGTACGATGTTGATCGACCAGTACCCCGGCGCGCAGCTCGGGCAGGAGCCGCAGGTCCTGCAGCTGGTGAAAGCAGGCGACGTGGAATTCTGCATTTCTTCCTCGGCCAACGCCGCAACGCTGTCGCCGCAGGCCGGCGTGATGTCGATGCACTTCCTGTTCCGCTCCGAGGGGCACCTCATCAAGGCGATCGCGGACCCCGGCGTCTCCAATGCCGTCAAGGCGATGATCGCGGAAACGGTGCAGGGTGCCCGGGTCATCGCGCTGGCGACGCTCGGTCTGCGCAGCATGTATTCCAAGCGCGAGATCAAGAAGATCGACGATATCAAAGGGCTAAAGGTGCGGGTGCAGGCGACGCCGACCGAGGACACCATGTTTCCGGCCTATGGCGCGCAGATCGTGCACATGCCGTTCGGCAGCGTCTACACCTCGCTGCAGACCGGCGTGGTGGACGTCGCCGAAAACGGCGTCAACGTCTATCTCGCCAACAAGCACTACGAAGTAGCCCCGGTGCTTTCGATGACCGAACACGAGGCCAATAACAGCCTGGTCTGGGTGAGCGACAAATTGTGGAACAGCCTGACGCCGGAGCAGCAGGGATGGGTGCAGGCCGCGGCCGACGAGGTCAACAAGAACCAGCCCGCCAAGGCGGTCGAGCTCGAGCATCAATCGCAGGACAAGCTGAAATCGATCGGGGTCAAGGTCGTCACCGACGTCGACAAGTCCGGCTTCACGACCGTGGCAGACCCCTATCTCGACAAGCTCGCCAAGGAGCTCGGCCCGCACGCGGAAAAGATCAAGAACCTGATCCGGGCGATCAATTAGATCGGCGGACTGCAACTCGCCAGGTCGTCCCGGCGAGAGCGTGCAAGTCAGCCCGTCCGATGCTTGATTGACAATCCCACAACCCCGATGGGATGATCGAGGAAAATCAAGCAGGGGGAAACAATGAAAAGGTTGGTAAGGGCAATCGGCGGTTTGATTGCGGCTATGGCTGTCATGTTGGCCACGAGTGCCAACGCGCAGCAGGCGAAGCATTACCGCTTCGCGCACGACCAGCAGCTCAATACGGGCTATAGCGTCGCCTACGACATGTTTTCCGCCAGGCTCAAGGAATTGAGCAAGGGCACCATGATCGTCGACCAGTATCCCGGCGCGCAACTTGGACAAGAGCCGCAGCTCTTGCAACTGGTGAAATCCGGCGACATCGAATTCGCAATCGTCTCATCGGCGAATACCGCGACGATCTCGCCGCAGGCCGGCGTGATGTCGCTGCACTTCCTGTTCCGCAACGCTGACCATGTGGTGAAGGCGCTCGCCGACAACCAGGTGATCGATGCGATCAAGGCCATGATCGACGAGACAACGCAAGGACTTCACGTCATCGCCACGGCCTCGCAGGGCGTGCGGAACATCTACAGCAAGAAAGAAGTTCATAACGTAGGCGACCTCAAGGGAATCAAGATCCGGGTCCAGGCCACCGCCACCGAAGACGCGATATTCCCGGCCTATGGCGCGCAGACGGTGCACATGCCGTTTGGCAGCGTCTACACGTCGCTGCAAACCGGCGTTGTCGACGCCGCCGAGAACAGCATCAACGTCTACCTCGTCAACAGGCACTATGAGGTGGCGCCGGTATTGAACATCACGGAGCATGAGGCCAACAACGCGCTGGTCTATGTGAGTGATAAGCTGTGGCAGAGCCTTTCCGCCGAACAGAAGCAGTGGGTGCTGACGGCGGCGGCCGACATCAGCGCCAACGAGCCGGCGAAGGCGTTCGAGCTGGAAAAAACTGCGGCGACCAAGCTGAAGTCGCTCGGAGTCAAGATCGTCGAGGACGTGGACAAGAAGAGCTTTGCCGTGATCGCCGAGCCCTATCTCGACAAGCTCGCCAAGGAGCTCGGCCCGCATGCAGACAAGATCAAGACGCTGATCCGGGCGATCAACTGACGCGGCGAAGATAATTGCATCGTCATGCCCGGCCTGGTGCCGGGCATCCACGTCTTCCTTCCAGTTGCGCCAAAGACGTGGATGGCCGGGACGTCTAGCGCGAAGACGCGCTTCGCGCTTTTGCCCGGCCATGACGCAGAAATGCCTGGACGACGACGGAGAGCTTGACGATGTCCATCGCCGACAAACTGGTGCTGCAACGGCAGCGTCACCTGAAATGGCGATCGTTCGACAGGCTCGAACTGATCCTGATGATCCTCTGTGGCGTGTTGTGCCTCGGTTTCTCGCTGTCGGTGACGGCTGACATCGTCACGCGGACCCTCGGCCATCCCTGGCTGTGGCTGCAGGAGGTCACTTCCACGCTGTTCATCTATGCGATTTTCGTCGGCACCGCGGTAGCCACCCGCCGCAACGATCATCTGTATCTGACCGCGATCTCGGAGGCGATGCACGGCACGCCGCGCCTGATCGTCGAGATCATCATCCGCATCGTGGTTCTCGGCGTTGCGTTCTGCCTGATCTGGTTTGGCTACATCAACTATCTCCGAGGTTTTGGCAGCTTCCGGCTGCCGTCGGGCACGCCGATCGCGTCGCTCTATGCCGCAATTCCCTTGTCCGGCGTGCTGATTGGCCTGTTCGCGATCGAGCAACTGGTCAACGGCATCACCAAGGGGTTCGACCACCCCGAGCCGCGGGAAGAGGATCTTCCAATTCCGCCGGTTGATACCAGCGTTCAACCGAGGGTGGGCCTATGAGCGCGCCTGTCATCCTGGCGCTGATGTCCTTCTGCTTTCTGTTTTTCGGCTATCTCGGCGTGCCCGTACCATTTTCGCTGATGGCAGGGGTGTTCATCGGGGCGCTGCTGACCGACGTTTCGCTGGCGGCGATCATCCAGAAGATTTTTGACGGTATGGATTCCGAAGCGCTGCTGGCGATCCCGTTTTTCCTCCTGGTCGGCGAACTCATGAGTTCCGCGAACGTCGTGGTGCGGATCGCCAATTTGTCGTTGTCGCTGGTCGGGCACATCAGGGGCGGGCTGTCGCAGGTCGTCGTCGTCTTCAGCATGTTTTTCTCGGAGATGTCGGGCTCGACCACCGCCGATGTCGCGGTGATGAGCCGCGCGCTGGGCGGGCCGATGAAGCGCGAGGGCTATCGTCCGGCCTTTATCGCGGCGATCATCGCTTCCGCATCGACCATCGCGGCGCTGGTGCCGCCGAGCATCACCGCCGTGGTTTATGGCGCGGTCGGCAACGTCTCGATCGCCGGGTTGTTCATGGCGGGCGTGGTACCGGGATTTATGATCGGCTTCGGCCTGATGATCTATTGCTATTTCTTCGGCCCCTCCGGCATGCGCAAGCCGCGCGCGCCGCTTCGCCAGATCGCTTTCGCCGCCGGAGATGCCGCGCTTCCCCTGATGATTCCCGTGATCCTGCTCGGCGGCATCCTCACCGGCTGGTTCACGCCGACCGAAGCCGGCGTGGTCGCGGTGATCTGGATCATCGCGGTGGTGATCCCAGCGCTCAATCGCGGGCATCTTAAGAAGATCCCCTACGATTTCTGCCTCGCCGGGCTGATCTTCTCGCTGCCGCTGATCACCATCGGCGCCGCCAACGCGTTCGGGTGGATGCTGGCCTATCTGCGCGGCGCCATCGTCATCGCCGACTGGATCACCTCGATTGCCGGCAGCGACCCGCATATCATGATGCTGTTGCTGGTGCTGCTGTTCACCGTGGTCGGCGATTTCATCGAGCCGGTGCCGACCATCATCATTTTCATGCCGCTGGTGAATGCGCTCACCCAAGCCGGCGATATCAACGGCGTGCATATGGGCGTGGTGCTGATCGCGACGCTGGCGTTCGGGCTGATCACGCCGCCTTACGGGCTGGTGCTCCTGATGGCATCGAAATTCGTCGGTGTCAGTTTTGCCAAGGCGCTGCGCGCGGCGCTGCCTATCTATGTGGTGTTCCTGGTGACCATCACCTTTACGATCTATTTCCCGAAGGTGGTGCTGTGGCTGCCGAAGCAGGTGATCCCGGAATCGGTCGGCTGCTTCAAGTCGCCGTCCGGGACCGGGTATATCTGCCCGAATTAGAGTTACTGGCCGTCATCCTGAGGTGCCAGCCGTCTTCGGCGAGCCTCGAAGGATGACAGTTGCGCGGCCATCCTTCGAGACGCGCGCAAGTGCGCGCTCCTCAGGATGACGGCTGCATTCTGCAACCCCGCTACTTCCCCTTGCTGGTGAACTTCTTCACCGCAACGCGAAACTCGTCGGTGTGCATGCAGTCGATGATCTTCTCTTGTTCGGCATCAAGCTGCTGCCTGGTTGGGGCGACCGTGGCTTGATAGACCAGCGACTTGGTGGCGCCGATTGCCGCCAGCGGATTCTGTGCCAGCCGCTCGGCGAATTTTCGGGTCGCCGCCTTCAGTTCCGCCGCCGGAACAATTTTGGCGACCAGGCCCCAGTCATAGGCCTGCTGCGCGGAAAAACTGTCTTCGGCAAGAAATATCTGCAACGCGCGGCGGACGCCGACGGTGCCGACCATGCCAACCGTGCTGCCGCCGTCCGGCGATACGCCGATCCTGGCGTAGGCCGGCGTGAAGCGCGCATCGTCGGCGGCGATGCAGAGATCGGTGACGAAGGCCAGCCCCATGCCCGCGCCGGCCGCGGATCCGTGCACGCTGGACAAGACGATCTTCGGCATCCGCCGCACCGTCTCGATGAACGCATGATAGTGTTTGAGCAGTTCGCCGACCACCGGCGCGATGGTGTCGGCAGCGGCAGCGGCGCCGATGGTTTGCAGATCGCCGCCGGCAGAGAACGCACGGCCTTCGCCTTCGATCACGAGCACGCGGATATCGTCGTTTGCTTCGACTTCCGCGCCGAGCTGCTCAAGCTTCCTTGCGATCGAAAGATCGACCGAGTTGAAGGCGGCCGGGCGATTGAGCGTGATGGTGGCGATCGGACCTTCGATCCTGAGTAGCGCCGGATCGTCGGGAAGGGAGGTTGTGGCGTGATCGGTCGTCGGCATTGGAAACCCCCTGTGCAGAGAACGTCGCCGAGCATTTAAATAGCAGAAGGCAAGAGGTGACAATCCCGGCGAAGTCTGCAAAATGCAAATGATCTTCCCTCATTTTCGCATCGTGCCGGTCTGACCAAAAATGGCTCAAGGAACAGTTCTGATCGTCGGCGCCGGTCACGCGGGCTTCCAGGTCGCGGCATCGTTGCGGCAGCATGGTTTTGCCGAGCGCATCTGCCTGCTCAACGATGAGCCGCATTTGCCCTATCAACGGCCGCCTCTGTCCAAAGCCTACCTCAAGGGCGAGGGCCGTCCGGACAGCCTGATGTTCCGCCCCGACAAATTCTATCGCGAGCAGAAGATCGATCTGATTGCCGACCGCGCCGCGTCGATCGATCGCGCTGCCCGCAGGGTCTCGCTCGCATCCGGCTCGTCGCTCGATTACGGGCATCTGGTGCTGGCCACCGGCGCGGGCAATCGCCTGCTCGACCTCCCCAACGCCAATCTCGAAGACGTGCGTTACTTGCGAATCCTTGATGAAAGCGAGGCATTGCGGCAACGGATCGGCTCGGCTAGGCATGTCGTCGTCATCGGCGCGGGGTTCATCGGCCTGGAATTCGCCGCCACCGCCCGGGCCAAGGGCCTGGAGGTGGATGTGGTCGAACTCGCGACGCGCGTCATGGCGCGGGCCGTCACGGCCGAAATCTCCGACTTTTTTCAGGAAAGGCACACCGCGGCGGGCATCCGCATTCATCTTGGGGTGCAGGCCACCAGCATCGAGAGCGATGGCACTAGAGTCGCCGGTGTCAGCCTCAGCGACGGCCGCCATGTGGCGGCGGACCTTGTCGTGGTCGGCGTCGGCGTCCTGCCCAATGTCGAGCTGGCGGCGCAAGCCGGCCTGCCGGTGGCCTCCGGAATCATCGTCAACGAGCAATTGCTGACCGCGGATCCCAACATCTCGGCGATCGGCGACTGCGCGCTGTTCGCGAGCCCTCGCTTCGGCGCGTCGCTGCGGCTTGAGTCCGTGCAGAACGCCACCGATCACGCGCGATGCGTTGCGGCGCGCTTGACCGGCGATGCCAAGACCTATGATGGCCTGCCCTGGTTCTGGAGCGACCAGGGCGACGACAAGCTTCAGATCGCCGGCCTGACCACCGGTTACGATCGCGTCGCGGTGCGCGGCGATCGCGCCCAGAGATCATTTTCGGCATTCTGCTACAAATCCGGGCAGCTCGTCGGGATCGAGTCCATCAATCGGGCGTCGGACCACGTGTTCGGACGCCGCGTCCTTGCCATGAACCGGTCGATCGAACCGGAACAGGCGGCGGATTTGAGCTTCGATTTGAAGGCTGCGTTGGCTTGATCAGGTTTCGCCGCCCTTGCTTCCACGGTTCATATCGGCGACCTTACCGAATTGAGGACCCGTCAACGAGGTCTCAAGGCAATCATTGGGGGAGGATACCATGTCGGTCTGGACACGCCGTCTCGCGCTGGCGGCGGCATTCATCATCGCAGCTTTGGTCGCAGGCCCGGCTTCGGCCCAGACCAAACTGAAATGGGCGCACGTCTATGAGATCAGCGAGCCCTACCACACCCAGGCCCTGTGGGCCGCCGACGAGATCAAGAAGCGCACCAACGGCAAGTATGAAATCCAGGTATTTCCGGCTTCACAGCTCGGCAATGAGAACCAGATCAACGAAGGGCTCGGCCTCGGCACCGTCGATCTGATCTACACCGGCATCAATTTTGTCGCCACCACCTACAAGCCGCTCGGCATTACCGGCGCGCCGTTCATCCTGCGCGATTTCGATCACTGGAAAGCCTATCGGGACAGCAAGCTGTTTGCCGATCTCGCCAAGGGTTACGACGACAAGAGCAAGCACAAGATCGTCGCGCTGACCTATTACGGGCAGCGTCACGTCACCGCCAACAAGATGATCATGAAGCCCGAGGACATGAAGGGCATGAAGCTGCGCGTGCCGCCGGCGCCGCTGTTTCTGATGTTCACCAAATCCGTCGGCGCCAATGCGACGCCGATTGCTTTCGCGGAAGTCTACCTGGCACTGCAGCAGGGCACCGTCGACGGGCAGGAAAATCCGCTGCCGACCATCATGGCCAAGAAATTTTACGAGGTGCAGAGCCACATCGTCCTGACCGGCCACATCACGGAATCGCTGGTGACGGTGGTGGGCAACCACGTCTGGTCGAAACTCACGCCCGACGAGCAGAAGATTTTTCAGGATGTGCTAAAGCAAGCCGCTTCGAACGCGACCGACGCGATCGCAGCCTCCGAAAAAACCCTGGCGGGCGAATTCAAGAAACTCGGCAAGACCGTGGTCGAGCCCGACCGCGAAGCCTTCCGCAAGGCGGCAATCCCGCTGCACAACGATGCCTCCGCGGGTGCTGGCTGGACGCAAGCCCAGTACGACGAATTGCAGGCGTTGAAGTAGCCACGACGTCGTCCCCGCGAAAGCGGGGACCCATACGCCGTGCCGTCTCGTTTGGGCAGTGTGGCGGACGGCTTTTTTGGCCATGGGCAGCGGTGGTTATGGGTCTCCGCTTTCGCGGGGACGACTTGCCGAGAGGTTTTCTTCGTTATGAGCATCAACGCTAAACCCGCCGTTCCCTCCGACGACGTTCACCTGATCGTCGCCAAGGACGAAGAGGTTGTCATCGAGCACTATCCGGAGGACTGGATCGCGTTCGCGCTGTTCTGGGCGCTGGCCTTCATCGTCTTCCTCCAGTTCTTCACTCGCTACATCCTCAACGACAGCCTGTCCTGGACCGAGGAGATCGCGCGTTATGGCCTGATGTCTCTGGCATTCATCGGCGGCGCCGTGGTGACGCGCAAGAAGTCCCACATCGCGGTCGAACTGCTTTCGAACCTGATGAAGCCCGGGCCGCTGCGCAGCGCGCTGCTTGCGCTGGTCGATTTTGTCACGCTCGGCTTTATGGCGCTGCTGGCTTATTTCTCGGTGACGATCTTCGAACGCATGCAGGCCCAGACCATGACCGTGTTCGAACTGCCGATGAGCCTGGTTTACGGCGTTGTCGGCCTCGGCTGCTTCATGATGCTGGCACGCCAGGTCCAGGTGGTCTGGCGCAACGCGCGGGAAGGCTGGCGGCGCGCTCCTGACGTCACCGAGCAAATCCCGGTCGATTGAAAGCAGGTTCGAGCGATGCCGGTTCTGATTTCCGTCTTTATCGGGGTATTGCTGGCCGGCGTGCCGGTGTTCATCGCGCTGGCGTTTTCCTCGCTGCTCTACACCCACTTCATCGCGCATATCCCGGACTTCGTGATCCTGCACCGCATGGCGGGAGGGCTCGACAGCTTTCCGTTGCTGGCGGTGCCGTTTTTCATTCTGGCCGGAAACCTGATGAATTCAGCCGGTATCACCAACCGCATCTACGATTTCGCGGTGGCAACCTGCGGCTGGATGCGCGGCGGCCTGGCGCATGTCAATATTTTCGGGTCGGTGATTTTTGCCGGCATGTCGGGCACCGCGATCGCGGATGCCGCCGGTCTCGGTACAATCGAGATCAAGGCGATGCAGGATCACGGCTACGACACCGAATTCTCGGTCGGCGTCACCGCGGCTTCCGCCACGCTCGGTCCGATCATTCCGCCGTCATTGCCATTTGTGATTTATGGCATGATGGGCAATGTCTCGATCGGCGCGCTGTTTTTAGGCGGGTTCATTCCCGGCGCCGTCATGACAATCTTCATGATGCTGTATGTGAGCTATTGCGCGCGCCGCTACGGCATGGGCCGCGATCAGGCGTTTCGGTGGAGCACGCTCGGCCGCACCTTTGTCGCCGCGATGCCGGCGTTGCTGACGCCTGCCATCATCATCGGCGGCATGACCTTCGGCTGGTTCACCCCGACGGAAGCCGCGATCGCGGCCTGCGCCTGGGCATTGCTTCTCGGCATTTTCCTGTATCGCTCGCTGTCGCTGAAACAGTTTTACAAGGTCTCGATGGATACCATCGAGACCACCGCGGGTGTCCTTTTGATCGTGGCCGCGGCGTCGCTGTTCGGATGGGTGCTGACGACGACGCGGCTGACGGAGGCGGGTGCCGAGGCGCTGCTGAACCTCACCGACAACAGATACGTCATCCTGCTGCTGATCAACGTGCTGCTGCTGGTGGTCGGCTGCTTCCTCGAGCCGATCGCCTCGATCAGCATTCTTGTGCCGGTGCTGATGCCGATCATTCTCAAGGTCGGCATCCATCCGGTTCATTTCGGCGTGGTGATGACGCTCAATCTGATGATCGGATTATTGCACCCGCCGCTCGGCATGGTGCTGTTCGTGCTGTCCAGGATAGCCAAACTGTCGATCGAGCGGACCACCATGGCGATCCTGCCCTGGCTGATTCCGCTGTTGATGTCGCTGATCGCGATTACGCTTATTCCCGAATTGACGCTGTGGCTGCCGCGGCAGCTCGGGATGCTCAAATAGCGTCGCCGCTGCGTTCGCGGGGACGACTCAAAACGGCCTCGACTTCCGCCGCCGTCGGCATCGAGGGCGCAGCGCCCATTCGTTGCACAGAGATCGACGCCGCTGAATTGGCGTAGACCAGCGCCTCGCGAATTGATTTTCCGCCCGCGAGCTGCGCTGCGACCGCGCCGACAAAACAATCGCCGGCGCCGGTGGTATCGATGGCCTTGACGGCGTGGCCCGGAATGATCAGCGGGTTGCCCTCGATAAGCGCCAGCACGCCGCGCTTGCCCATTGTCACGCAAATGGTTTTGCCTGTGGTTTGCAACGATCTGATAGCCTCGATGAACCGCGCGGGGTCCTCAGTGTCGCAAAACTCGGTGTTCGCCAGAAGGCCAAGCTCGCTTTCGTTGAGGATGAGAATGTCGACGAGATCGAGCAGGTCGCGGCCAAATTCGATTGCCGGCGCCGGATTGAGGATCGTGGTTGCGCCGGCCGCACGGGCGCGGTGGAAGAAGGCGCCGATGGAGGGAAGCGGAATCTCGAATTGACTGACCGCAATGTCGCCTTTCGCGAAAGCCGGCGCGGCAACATCGGCGGCACTCACCAGCGCATTGGCACCGGGAATGACGACGATGGTATTGTCGGCATTGGCGATGGTGATGAGGGCGGTCCCGGTGTGGGCCTCGGATGTTTGCTGCACAAAGCTGAGGTCTACTTCCTGTGCCACCAAAAAAGCCTTCAGCTGATCGCCGAACGCATCCCTGCCGAGGCGGCCGATCAGCGCGGTCGGCACGCCGAGCTTTGCCGCCGCGACCGCCTGGTTCGCGCCCTTGCCGCCGAGAAAGTAAAGCACCGCATCACCGGTGACGGTCTCGCCGATGCGGGGATGCCGCTCGGCCGTCGCCACCACATCCATGTTGATGCTTCCGGCGACGAAAACGCGGCCCATGGTTTATTCCCAAAAGAGCTGGTTATGCCCGGACTTCGAACTCCTGCCTGACGGCCTCGATGTCGGCGCCCGTCGGCAGTCCGGCCTCGTTGCCGAGGCGCTGAATCTTGTAAGTCGATGCCGCGCGCGCGAAATCGAAATGATCGTGCCAGCTTTTGCCGAGGTTGCTGAGGTAGGAATAGATATAGGCGCCATGAAACACGTCACCGGCGCCGTTGGTATCGAGCACGCGTTCAGGCGGGATCGGTAACGCGGAAAGCGTGTGAGTTGTACCGGTCTCGTCGTACCAAAGCAGGCCGCGTTCTCCCATGGTGACGCCGCCGACCCGGCAGCCGCGGCTCTTGAGATAATCCAGCATTTTTTCCGGCGTCAGGTCCATCTGCTCGCACAGCCGCTCGGCCACGATGGCGACGTCGATGAATTCCAAGAGCTCGTGGGTATTGGTGCGCAAGCCGCCGCCGTCGAGCGATGTCAGGATGCCGGCCTCGCGGCATAGTTTCGCATAATGGATCGCGGCATCCGGCTGGTGACCGTCGACATGCAGCGCGCGACAGCCGCCGAGGTTGAGAAGCGGAAAGGGGTGGATATGCTCGTCGTCGCGGCAGCGCACGATCGCCCGCTTGCCGTCCTTTGGCATGATAAACGACAGCGACGAGGAATTGACCTTGCGCGGATGGATCGAAATTCCGTACTTCGCGCTCATGTCCTGAAACATCCGCCCCAACCAGTCATTGGCCACGGTGGCGATCAGGTCCGGCACGATTCCCAGTTTTGCACAACAGAACGCCGCCGTGACGGCATTGCCGCCGAAGGAGACGGCGTAGGCCTTTGCCACATGCTTCTCGTCCCCGGTCGGCATGTGGTCGGTAATGAAGGTGACGTCGATATAGGTTTGTCCGATGAAGAGGGCCTGCATAAAGTCATCCGTCATGGGCTGATGGGTGGGTCCCGGCGGCGCCCCACACTAGCACCGGTTATCGCGGGAGATTCGCTAAAATTATTCGCAAACGTGCCGCCTTAATCGCTTGAGATAAGCATGGGGCGGGACTACGACCATCCCTGGGCATCGTCAACGGTCTGCACCGATGCAACGGCTTGCAGCTCCGCTGGGTTCCTAAAAGCGACAAAAAGGGGAGGCGACCATGACCGTCTATTCCGGTCCGGTGTTCGATATGGCGGCGAACCAGTTTAACGTGATCGCCAATCATCTTGAAATCCCGATGGACGAGCGTGGCCGCCTGCTATTGCCAAAACGGGCGATCACCGTCTCCTGTCCAATCCATCGCGACGATGGCACGATCGCGGTATTCGAAGGTTATCGGGTGCAGCATCACCTCACAATGGGGCCGACCAAGGGCGGCACACGATTTGCTCCCAGCGTCGATATCGGCGAGGTGGCCGCGCTTGCGATCTGGATGAGCTGGAAATGCGCGCTGGCAGGCCTTCCCTATGGCGGTGCCAAGGGCGGGGTCAACGTCGATCTCTCTACGCTTTCCAAGCGCGAGCTCGAGTCGCTGTCGCGGCGCTACATGCAGGAGATGATTCCGTTCGTCGGGCCGCACACCGACGTGATGGCGCCGGACATGGGCACCAACGAGCAGGTGATGGCCTGGTTCATGGACACCTACTCGATGTACCAGGGGCAAACCGTGACCGAGATCGTGACGGGCAAACCGGTTTCTTCCGGCGGCACGCTGGGCCGGCGCGAAGCAACCGGCCGGGGCGTCGCGCATCTCGCCAAGCGGGTGATGCGAGAACTCGCGATCGATACCAACAATGCTACCGCCGTGATCCAGGGCTTTGGCAATGTCGGCTCCTATGCGGCGCTGGAGTTGCAACAATTCGGACTCAAGGTGATCGCGATCAGCGATCATACCGGCGCGCTTTACGACAAGAACGGCCTCGATATCCCCGCGCTGATGCGGCACGCCGGCGCCCATGGCAGCATCGCCGGCTTTTCCAATGAGCTGCACTTCGATCCGGATCAAGTCCTCACGCTGCCCTGCGATGTGCTGGTGCCGGCGGCGATGGAGCGCGTGATCGATGCGCGCGTCGCGGAAAACCTCAAGTGCCGCGTGCTGGCCGAAGGCGCCAACGGTCCGACGACGCCGGATGCCGACCTGGTGCTGGAAAAGCGCCAGGACGAAATCTTCCTGATTCCGGACATCCTCTGCAATTCCGGCGGCGTCGTCGTCAGCTATTTCGAATGGGTGCAGGACCTGCAGCAGCTGTTCTGGGAAGAAGAGGAAGTGACGCGGCGCGAATACCACATCCTCGACCGCGCCTTCGACCAGATGGTGATGCGCTCGAAGGCCGACAATATTAGCCATCGCACCGCCGCGATGGCGATCGGGGTGGAGAAGGTCCGAGCCGCCAAGAACACGCGCGGACTTTTCCCGTGATCACCGGGCTCGATCACGCCGTCCTGCTGGTCAACGATATCGAGGCCGCCGCCGCGGTCTACCAGACGCTGTTTGGCTGCGCCCCGGCATGGCGGAGCGCCGGCGACGGCGCCGACCGCGTGCTGTTCACATTTGACAACATGACGCTGGAGCTGATGTCGCCGAAAGGTTTCAGCGTGACCGCGGACCGGATTCGTGCGGTCATTGCCGAGCAGGGCGAGGGCCTGGCCAGCATCTGTTTTCGCACCGTCGATATCGCGAAAATGCATCGCAGGCTCGATCGGCTGGCGCTGAAACCGGAGCCGATCACGGATGCCGAAAGCCGAGACGCGGCCTCCGGCGCGACCTTGTCGTGGAAACGAACCCGCGCGGCAACCGAGGCCACGCGCGGCGTCCGGCTGTTTTTTCTTGAAATGACAAACGAGCGCCCGCGCTCGGTGCCTGCGGCCGACGCCCCGATCACCGCCATGGATCATGTGGTGGTCTCATCAGCGGATCCCGAGCGCGCAGCGGCGCTCTACGGTGCAAGGCTCGGGCTCGACATGGCGCTGGACCGTTCGCATCCGGATTGGGGTAGGCTGATGTTCTTCCGTTGCGGCGATCTCATTGTCGAAGTCGTGCAGCGGCCGGACGCGAATGCCGACAACGCGCAGGACAAACTCTGGGGCTTGAGCTGGCGTGTCGCCGACATCGACGCAACGCGTGCCCGGCTTGCGTCAGCGGGCATTGATGTGTCGGAGGTGCGAACCGGCCGCAAGCCGGGCACGCGCGTGCTCACCGTGCGCAACGGTACCTGCGGCATTCCCACGCTGCTAGTGGAGCGGATGGCGCCGACGGCATCGTGACATGCGATGTTGCACACCCTCCCCTGGAGGGGTCGAGACGAGCGAAGCTCGCTCTCTGGGTCGACGTGAATGAAATGAGCGGCGGGGTGGGGTGACAGTCTCTCGTTACGAACGGTGCCCGTGTTGAAGCATCACCCCGCCCCGTCTCGCATCTTGCTTCGCGCGATGCGAGCCGACCCTCCACCTCCAGGGGAGGGTAAGCCGGGCCGCGTCAAACCGCATCGACGCCGACGACATCGGCGACATGTTTCACGCCGTCGCGGGCCAGCAATCGCGCGAGGCCTTTTGTGATTTCGCGCCCGACGCCGGGCCCCTGGTAGATCAGCGCGGTGAGCAACTGCACCAGCGAAGCACCCAGGCGGATTTTCTTGTAGGCATCCTCAGCCGAGGACACGCCGCCGGCGCCGATCAGAACGTGCCGCTTGCGATCCATCCGGCGGAACGCCTCGCGGATGCAGAAATCGGCGAGTGCCGCAGCCGGAGGACCGGATACCGCGCCCGGCAAATCGCACCAGACCGGCTCGGGCGTGCGCATTCCCTCTGGCTTGACCGGCGGCAGGTTGAACATGAAGCCAAAGACAAAATCGCGGCCGTCGGCTGCCGCCAGCACGCGTTCGATCGCATCGATGCCGCCGAGCGGCGATACCTTGAGAAATACCGGCAGCCTTAAATTCACGTCGCCAAGGGCCGCGAGGCAAGCATCGAGGTGCCCGGCGTCGGCGAAGAAATCGCGGCCGTCCACGGTGTTCGGGCACGACAGATTGAACATCAAATAGTCCGCATGCGGCGCCATTACTTTGGCGGCCGCGACGTATTCGCCGATGATCTGGTCCGCCTTCAGGGGCGCCGCGCCCGGCCCGCGATTGGTGACCACGAGATTGATTCCTAGCGGTACCGGCAGGCGGATGCGCGCCAATCGTCTGGCAATCACCTCAGTGCCGTCATTCGGCAGGCCGTAATGGACGATGATCGCGTTGTCGTCGGGCAAGCGCCACAGCCGCGGTTTTGGGTTGCCACTGGACGGATCGAGCGAAACAGAGCCGATCTCGATTGAACCGAAGCCGAGGCCGGCAAGCGCGGATATTGCCGAGCCGCTTTTGTCGAAGCCGGCGGCGAGGCCAACGGGGTTAAGGAAATGCAGGCCGGCCACATCGGCCGCAAGCCTGTCATCGTCGATACGCGTCGCAGCCCGCATCGCGCCTGCGGCCCAGCCGAGACGCGCGCCAGCCGTAATCGCGAGATGATGCGCGGTCTCCGGTTCGAGCCGGAACGCGAGCGGGCGAATGAACTTCGAATAGGCAGTCATGTCCCTTCGGTCCATGGATTGCTTCGCTAGCGCTCGCAATGACGGTCCAAGATACATCATTCATTCTCAAACGGCGCCGCGCGTGCTACATCTGATCATTCATCATCATCGGGCGATAGTTTGGCCAAGGCAAAGCGAAATTTGAAATGGCAGCGCGATCCCGAGGGAATGCGGCTCCGCATTCTTGAGGCCGCGAAGCAGGAATTTGCCACCCATGGCCTCGCCGGCGCGCGGGTCGACCGCATCGCGGCCAATGCCGGCGCCAACAAGCGCATGCTGTATTATCACGTCGGCAAGAAAGACGATCTCTACCTCGCGGTGCTGGAAGGTGCCTATGAGAAGATACGGGCCGAAGAGCGCGGGCTCGATTTGGAGCATCTCGATCCGCCCAAGGCGATCGAACGCCTGATCGACTTCACCTGGAACTATTTCATCCGCAACCCGGAGTTCCTGGCGCTGTTGAACACCGAAAATCTGGCGCGGGCGCGCCATCTCAAGCGGTCCACGAAGGTCAAGTCGATGCATTCACCCTTCGTCGAGATGATCCGCACGGTGGTAAGGCGCGGCGTCGAGAGCGGCGACTTCCCGGTGGCAGTCGATCCGGTTCAACTCTACATTTCGATCGCGGCGCTGTGCTTCTTCTATCTGTCGAACAGCGCGACGCTGAGCGTGATTTTCGGCCGCGACCTCCTGACCAGGGAAGCCAAGGACGAGCGCCTCGACCATATGGTGGCGCTGGTGCTGGCGGCGCTCACGGGGAAATCATTCGCGGCGTTCGGGAAGAGCAAGGCGGCGAGGGTGCGTGCTCCGGCGCAACAGCCTGCTTGAGCTTATCTTTCGTCGTCCCTGCGAAAGCACTGCGAAAGCAGGGACCCATAACCGCCGGCCTTGGTTGTTGCGAAAGCTGTCGGCCGCGGTGCCCCAAGAGAAGCCGCGGCGTGGCGATGAGCGCAATTGCGCTCACGCCGGGGTTCCTGCTTTCGCAGGAACGACGGAGAGATTTTGCCGCAGCAAAAACACTAGACAGTATTTATCCAACGGGTTAATTTGTGCCCGAAAACGAATGAACCAGGGAGCGAAGCGTGGCCGAACCGAAAGGCCCCGGAGGCGTGTCGAAGGCGCTTAATGCGCCGTGGATTCGGCCGTTCTTGTTCCTCATTTTCATCGTGGTTGCCTGGGATCTGACCATCCGGCTGTTCCGGATTCCGCCGTACCAAATCCCGGCTCCCGGCGATGTCGTGGTGGTGTTGTGGCAGGACTGGCCCGAACTGATGCGGCAGGCGTGGCCCACAACTTACGCGACAATATGCGGGTTCCTGCTGTCGGCGGTGTTCGGCATTCCCGTCGCGATGCTGATCGCGGGATCGAAAACCGTGGAAAGCTACGTCTATCCGCTGCTGGTATTCTCGCAATCGGTACCGAAGATCGCGATCGCGCCTCTGTTTGTGGTCTGGTTCGGCTTCGGCATCATCCCGAAAGTGATTTCGGCGTTCCTGTTGGGATTCTTTCCGGTGGTGGTCTCGGCGGTGCAGGGGTTCAAATCGGTTGACCCCGACATGGTCGACCTGGCGCGGGCGATGCAGGGCAGCCGCTTCCATGTGTTCTGCGCCGTCAACCTGCCGCATGCGATGCCGGCGATTTTCTCTGGGCTGAAAGTCTCGGTAACGCTGGCCGTGGTCGGCGCCGTGGTCGGCGAGTTCGTCGGCTCAAATTCGGGCATCGGCTACGTGCTGCAGCGCTCGATCGGCACCTTCGATCTGCCCACGATGTTTGCGGCGCTGGTGATCCTGGCGCTGCTCGGTGTCGTGCTGTTCTGGATCGTCGACCGGATCGAACGGTTTGTGATTCCCTGGCATGTCAGCCAGCGCGAGGACATCATTTTCGCTTCGTGAACGAGATAAAGTATGGGCCGTCATTGCGAGCGCAGCGAAGAAATCCATCGAACCGCAAGTGGAGGAATGGATTGCTTCGTCGCTATCGCTCCTCGCAATGACGGAGAACAAAGGCAAGGGAGGAATACCATGATGCGATTGTTATCAGCGGTCTCAGCCGCTTTGATCTGGACCGCGCTGGCGGCCGTTCCCGCAAGCGCCGCCGACAAGGTCGTGCTGATGCTGAACTGGTACGTCTATGGCGAGCACGCGCCGTTCTATTACGGCAAGGCCAAGGGCATCTACGCCGCCGAAAATATCGACCTTGAAATCCAGGAAGGCCGCGGCTCGGCGGCGACCACGCAGGCCGTCGCCGCCAAGACCGCCAATTTCGGTTACGTCGACGTCCCCACCATGATGCGCGCGGCCATCAAGGGCGCGCCCGTGGTCGCCACCGGCGTGTTGCTGCAGACCAGCCCAATGTCGGTAATGGGCTTTGTCGAGAAGAACATCAGGAAGCCCGAGGATATCAAGGGCAAGACCGTCGCCATCACGCCCGCCGATTCGATGACGCAGATCTGGCCGCTGTTTCTGAAGAAGACCGGCCTGAAGGAAACCGACTTCACCACCGTGGCCGGCGATGCCCAAACCAAGCTGAACGCGGTGATCAACGGACAGGCGGATCTTCTGCTCGGCTACGTCATGGACCAGTCGATGAAGATCAAGGACGCCACCGGCAAGGATGTCTACCCAATCAAGTTCGCCGACTATGGCATCAACATGGTCTCGTCAGGCATCGTCGCCAACACCGACTACATCAAGGCCAATGCCGATTTGGTAAAACGCTTCATGTCGGCGACCACCAAGGCCGTCGAAGCCGCCGAGAAGGACGCCAAGGGCGCGGCGCAGGCGATCCTCGACGCCAACCCGAAGGGCGGCAAGATCGACACACTGACGCAAGGCTTTGAGCTGACGATCCCGCTGTATCGAACGCCGGAAACCAAGGGCAAGCGGCCGTTCCAGGTCACCGACCAGAACATGACCGATACGGTCAACCTGCTGGTCGAGTATGGCGGTCTCGACGCCAAGGCCAAGGAAAACCCGAAGGCGTTTTACACCAACGACTATCTGCCCAAAGGCAATTCATGAATGGGTGCCTTCTCGTCATTGCGAGGAGCGCAGCGACGAAGCAATCCAGCTTGTTTCGCGGCACGATGGATTGCTTCCGCCTTTGCCAAGGCATCGACGGACAAGTCGCGGAGTTTATCATCGGGCGCGCATTCGCGCGACCCGTTGGCTCGCAATGACGGCTCATCGTCACTGCTTCCGAACGGACCTCGCTGAATGAACCCGGCGACCAAAACGTCAAGTGTCCATCAATCGGCTGCGCATCTTCGCGTCGTGTCCGATCGGGGCGGCGGCGGCACGCCGGGAATTCAACTCGCCGGCGTGTCGAAAACCTATCGCTCGCGCGACGGCGAAGTGCCGTCGTTGCGCCCGCTGGATTTCCACATCAACGCCGGCGAGTTCTTTGTCGTGGTCGGACCGTCCGGCTGTGGCAAGTCCACGCTGCTCAAAATGATCTCCGGGCTGCTGCCGCCTTCGAGCGGCGAGATTTTTGTCGAGGGCGAAGCGGTGACAAAACCGCACGGCAATGTCGGGATCGTGTTTCAGAATTCGCTGCTGCTGCCATGGCGCAATATCCTCGGCAACGTCATGCTGCCGATCGACATGAAGCGGCTGCCGCGCCATGAATATCTGCCGCGTGCGATGGCGCTGTTGAAGCTGGTCGGGCTCGAAGGTTTTGAGAAGAAACTGCCCTGGCAATTGTCCGGCGGCATGCAGCAGCGCGCGTCGATCTGCCGGGCACTGGTGCATGATCCAAAGATCATGCTAATGGATGAGCCGTTCGGCGCACTTGACGCCATGACCCGCGAGCGAATGAACGTCGAACTGATGCGGATTCAGCGCGAAACGGGCAAGACCGTGCTGCTGATCACCCATTCGATTCCCGAAGCGGTGTTCCTCGCCGATCGCGTGCTGGTCATGACCGAACGGCCCGGCGCGATCGCCGCGATCTACGATGTCCCGCTGCCGCGCCCGCGCTCGCTCGACGCCATGGCCGATCCGGTGTTCACCGAACTGGTGCAGCGCATCCGCAAGCATT
>WNGI01001327.1_pt1 | contig 20353 bp, 22 predicted proteins | sample 5400621 | NCBI WGS metagenome assembly WNGI01 (sample SAMN13153374, study PRJNA577476) | soil metagenome | isolation source: 20 cm soil or saprolite under Garry oak tree replicate 1 | place: USA:California | collected 2016-06-15
CGCGTGAGCGAGCGCGCGGATTTGGCGGAGTCGATCGTTTCGGTTGGTCTCTCCAAAACAGGGGTCACCATCGAAGCCGGGATTCCGTTGTTGCAAACGATGGTGCATCGCGCCCGCAAATGCCGGCTGCTCGGCAGCGCCGCGCTCGACATGGCGTATGTCGCGTGCGGCCGATTCGACGCCTACATCGAGCAGGGCATTAGTCTTTGGGATGTGGCCGCGGGTTGGATTCTGGTGGAAACGGCCGGCGGTTCGGTGCAAATGAAACCCCGCACTGACATGCCCGATCGTTACAGCATCATCGCATCCAACGGCGTGATCGATTTGAAACTGTGAGTGCGTTTCGCTGCGGCATCGGTTACGACGCACATCGCCTGGTCAGCGGACGGAAATTAATTCTCGGCGGCGTCGAAATTGCACACAAACGCGGTCTCGAAGGGCATTCCGATGCTGATGTTCTTTCCCACGCCATTGCCGACGCCATCCTCGGCGCGCTCGGTGCCGGCGACATCGGAAAACATTTTCCGAACACGGAAGAATCGATTCGCGGAATCAGCAGCATGGAAATTTTGCGCCACGTGGCGACGATCGCCGCACAAAAAAATGCGCGATTGGTGAATGTCGACGCCACGATGCTGGCGGAAGCGCCAAAAATTTCTCCGTACATTACCGCGATGCAGGAGAAAATCGCGGACGCGCTCGGCGTGAAAGCGAACGCGATCAGCGTCAAGGCGACGACGAATGAGGGACTGGGAGCAATCGGCCGCGGTGAAGGGATAAGCGCAATCGCGGTGGCGAGCGTGGAGGTACCGTGATCATCATTCTGAGCGGGGCGAAGCGGAGTCGAGGAATGACGGTTCTTTCAAAATGATCCGGCTGTTCAACACCTACTCGCGGCAACTGGAGGATTTCGCCCCGCTCGATCCGCCAAACGTTTCGATGTATACCTGCGGGCCCACCGTCTACAGCCACGCGCACATCGGAAATTTTCGCGCGTACATTTTCGAAGATTTATTGCAGCGGCATCTCGAAGAGCGCGGCTTCAAGATCCATCGGGTAATGAACATTACCGATGTCGACGACAAAACCATTCGCGGCGCGCGGCAAGCGAAAGTTTCGCTCAACGATTTCACCGAACCGTTCAAGCGCGGATTTTTTGAAGATCTCGAAACTTTGCGCATCAGACGCGCTGGTGAATATCCCGGCGCGACCGAACCGCGTTACCTCGCCCGCATGATCGAGATGATCTCCGAACTGATCAAACGCGATCTCGCCTACCAGGCCGACGACAAATCCGTTTATTTTCGGATCAACAAATTTCCCGGTTACGGAAAGCTGGCGCATTTGAATTTGGAAGAATTGCGGCCAACCGGACGCGTTCGCAGCGATGAATACGAGAAGGAAAACATCGGCGATTTTGCGCTTTGGAAAGCGTGGGACGAAGCGGATGGCGAGGTGGGTTGGGTTTCACCCTGGGGGCGCGGTCGTCCCGGCTGGCACATCGAGTGCAGCGCGATGGCGACCACGCTGCTGGGCGATCAGATCGACATTCACTGCGGCGGGGTCGACAATATTTTTCCCCATCACGAAGCGGAAATTGCGCAAAGCGAGGGTGTGACCGGAAAAAAATTTGTGCGCTACTGGCTGCACTGCGCACATCTGCTGGTCGACAACCAGAAAATGTCGAAATCGCTCGGCAATTTTTATACCCTGCGCGATATCACCGCCAAAGGATACAGTGGGCGCGAGGTCCGCTACGCCTTATTACGAGTGCATTACCGCGCGCAATTGAATTTCACTTTCGAAGGAATGGAGGAGTCACGGCAGGCGTTAACGCGAATTGATGAATGGCTGCAGCGCTTGCGCGAAACGAGCGCGAGCGCTTCGCCAGGAAAAGGGGCGGGACCCATTCCGACTGACAATTTTCAATCCGCGCTCGATGACGATCTTAATATTTCCGGCGGGCTCGGCATTTTGTTCGAGTCCATTCGGGAAACCAATCGGGTGATGGATGCGACTGAACTCGATGCCGATGGAGCGAAAGAATGGTTGCAATGGTGGGAGAAGATCAACCAGGTGCTGGCGCTCGAGGCCACGCAAACGATGACATTGCCACCGGAGATTGAAACGCTGGCGGAAGGGCGCCGTCTCGCCAGACTTGCCAACGACTGGCAAAAAAGCGATGAATTGCGGCGGGAATTAAACGCCCGCGGCTGGGAAGTGCGGGATACCAAAGACGGACAAAAAATTACCCGCCGTGCCGGCATTAAGCCCTGAAGAAGCATTCGCGCCCGCCGAGTTCATTGCACTCGAGCACACCACCCACGCTAAACTTTTCGAGAATCAGCGCTTCATTTGGGATGCGCTCAAACAAATCGCGAGCTATCTGCAATTTCGTTTGAAACCGGCGGTGTTGGGACAGTTGATGGGCAAACCGTTCATCAGCAATACTGTCTTCATTGGCAGCGGCACCATCGTCGAACAAGGCGCCGTCATTAAAGGGCCGGCCTGGATCGGCGAGAAGTGCCATGTGCGTAGCGGTTGTTATGTGCGCGAAAACGTGATCGTCGGTAACGGCGTGGTGATGGGGAACTCGTGCGAGTTCAAGAATTGCATCCTGTGCGATGAAGCGCAGGTGCCCCACTTCAATTATGTGGGCGATTCCATTTTAGGATTTCGCGCGCATCTGGGTGCGGGCGTGATCTTGTCGAATGTGAAACTCGATCACCGCGAAATTTCCGTCATCGCCGGTGACTACACCATTCCAACCGGACTAACGAAGTTTGGCGCGATCATCGGCGACCGGACCGAGATCGGTTGCAACGCTGTCGTCAATCCTGGCACGGTCATCGGCCGGGATTGCATTATTTATCCTGGGGCAAACATTCGCGGTGTGGTACCGCGCGCACACATCGTGAAGTTGCGGCAGGATTTGCAGACGATGAGCAGGCGCGATCTGCGCTGATTGCGTAAGATTGGACCGCGGATTGCTCGGACCACTTCAATTCCGGATCTCAGCGTTCTCTGATTCGATCCGTGATATCCGGGTCATCCGCGGTTGTCGAATTAGGAATACGAATAGGTCAAGAGTAAGATTAAGAGGAAAAGGAGGGGTTAACGGATGGGAGGGGATTCGAACCCCTGGTGCCTTGCGGCACACACGCTTTCCAGGCGTGCACAATCGACCGCTCTGTCACCCATCCTTTTAATCTTCTTCTTCCTCTGAATCTTAATCTGGGCTGCACATCAGCGGAATAGACTAAGACCGAGAGGAAGAGGAAGATTGTTAAAGCTGCAGCCGGCGGAACAATTCATCGAGCGGCAACTGAATGCCGATAAAAAATTCGCCGAAATCCGCGTACTCCGCGCTCACGGGATCAAAACGCATTTCGTAGACGATTTTTTTGATTTGGAAAGTGTCGCGCGCAAAAAGCGTCACGCCCCATTCGGCATCGTCGAGGCCAGTCGAGCCGGTAATAAGCTGTTTCACTTTGCCGGCAAATTCGCGACCAACTTTGGCGTGACCGCCCATCAATTTGCGGCGCTCGTCAAACGGCAAGGCATACCAGTTGCGCTGTTCGCCGCGCCGTTTGCTCATATTGTAAAAGCAGACCACCGGCCAATCGGGCAGTGCAGGGTAAACGCGTTCCTCCCGATAATGCGCCATCCGTTCCGCGAAAGTTTTCATCGCGGCATCAAACTCCGCCGTCCCGAGTTTTAGATTCTGCTCGCGCGCGAGCGTGTCGGCGTATTGCTCGGCCGTGGTGGTATATTCGCTTTCTTCGGTCAGCGAAAGATAACTGTAAACCGGCTCCAGCACGCCGGCGCCCAGAGAAAGATTGAGACGTTTTTCAAAAGAATTCGCCGCATGCAAATCGGGCGTGATTAGCATAAAAGCGAGATCGGCTTTTGGCGTAACGATGCTTAGCGTAAGCAACTGCGTCTTTTCGGTGGCGCGGATTTCCTGCACGATTTCCGAGAGCGCGATCTTGGCCGTGCGCTGTTCATCGCCACTGAGCAACTGCCATTGTGCGAAATCGATCCGGTAAAAAAGGTGGAGACAATGCCAGCCTTGTTCGGGAATAAGGGGGGCGTTTTTATCGGCCATTCTGCTAGCTTCCACGCAGTGTGGTAGACCGGTCAAGGCGGAGACGCATCTTGTAAAAGTTCGCGACGACGAGACTTGCGTTACCCGGAGCTCTTGTTGCGCACGCCACTATGTCGTCGCTTTCGCCTGGCTCAGATGCGGCAGACAATATTCTTCGCCGTTGCGCGCGACTCGAAACTCAAGATTCGGGTCCGTCACTTCCGTCGCTCCACAAATCGCGCAACGATGCAAGGCCTCCGCTTCCGCTTCGCGGGTTTGCATTTCAAAACGACGACGACGAGCGGTTACTTCACGGCGGTGGCGGGCATCGTAGATGATGGCGGGGCCGAAAAAGATCAGATAATTTGCCATCGCGCAAATGGCGGCAGCGCGAAATTGCATCGAACCGACGACGATTTGCAGAAGCAAAACCGCAGCCGAAAACCAGGCGATCCATTTCACCTTTAACGGCAGGATGTAGGCGAAATAGATAACGAGATCGGGGTAAAAACGAGCGAAAGCGAAAAAAAGCGAAGTGGTCAGCATCAAATTTGAAAAAGCGGCACCAAAGAAAAAGGCGGCGATGGTGGTGCCGACCATCCCGAGCAAATAGAAAATGGTGAGCTTAAAAGCACCCCAGGCGGATTCGAGCCCGTTACCCATCCACCAGAGAAAGAGAATGTAAAAAGCGACGTTCACCCAATCGGGTAATGGCAGCATGCTCGCCATTTGCGGAATGAAAATGTAAGTGACCAGCCGCCAGACTTCGCCGTGCATAACTGCAACAGAGTCGAGGTCGAGCAGTCGGAGATAACCCGGATTCACTTTCTCGAGCACGAAGACAAGCGCAGTAAGAAAGCCGACGTAACGGAGCAAGCCGGGAATGGCGAGAAAACCGATGCGTCGTTCGAGTTTGTCCAGCCAGGTCATATGTTCGAGAGCGTAAAGGGGCGCATTGTGTTTTCAAGGTAGCAACGCGGTTCAGCCCAGGCGCCGACGCGGAGCAACACAGTCTTGTATATGTGTGCAGTATTGCTCGTCGATAAATGACGAAAGCACTTTGGCATTGGGGATTTCATTAAGAAACGCCGTCGGTTTGGGGAGTTACCCGGCGGAACGGAACACAGACTTCCAAGTCTGTGCGCCAAACAGGCTGTCGAGCCTGTTTTTCTTCAGCGGGTTGCAAACCCGCTGGGCGCGCAAGCTAAAAGCTTGTGTTCCGATGCTTGCGCCACTTTCCTTGAAGTTTAGGATGCTCGCGTGAGCGAAGCCGCGCAAAAAAAAACGCCGCTTTACCAGGAACACGTGCGGCTGGGAGCGCGAATGGTACCCTTCGGCGGATGGCTCATGCCGGTGCAATACACCAGCATTGTGGACGAACATCAGACCGTCCGAAACGCTGTCGGAATGTTCGATATTTCGCACATGGGACAGTTCATCGTCTCGGGAAATGGCGCGCGCGACTGGCTCAATGCCATGTTGACCAATAATGTAGCGAAGCTGGACGTCGGTCAGGGGCAATACACTTTTCTTCTCAATGATAACGGCGGCGTCATTGATGATTTGATTCTTTACCGAATCGGCGAAGCCGAATTTTTGCTCGTCGTCAACGCCTCGAAGATCGAAGAAGATTTTGCATGGTTGGAAAGGCACCTCAACGAAGGGTCGTCTCCTTGTCAGCTGAAAAATCGCAGCGCGGATTTCGGAGGCGTCGCCATTCAAGGACCGCGCGTGGTCGATCTCTTCCATGACTTGTTGGGGCAGAATGTGGAGCTTCCGGCACGAAATCACGTGATCGATTTCGTCATAGAAGAAATGCCGGTTTCGATCGCGCGCACCGGTTACACCGGCGAAGACGGCGTGGAAGTTTTTTTCCGCGCGAGCGACGCGGCAAGGTTCTGGAATCTTGTTTTAGAACGCGGTGCCCAATTCGGGACAAAACCGTGTGGCCTGGGCGCGCGCGATACCTTGCGACTGGAAATGTGTTACCCGCTCAACGGCTCCGATCTCTCAGCCGATCGCAATCCGATCGAGGCCGGACTCGGATTTTTCGTCGATCTGAAGAAACCAAATTTCACCGGACGCGAAAAATTGCTGAAAGCGAAAACAAACGGTGCGCGCGAGCGACTAATCGCATTTAAGATGAATGGAAAAGGTCCGCCGCCGCGTCCGCATTATTCTTTGTTCAGCGGGGGGAACCGCGTTGGCGAGATTAGCAGTGGCACTCTTTCGCCGAGCTTGAACATTGGCATCGGAATGGGGTATGTCTCGGCCGCGTCCGCGAAGATCGGGACGCCGCTGGAAGTGGAAATCCGCGGACAAAAATTTCCGGCGACGATTGAGAAGAAACCGCTTTACAAAAAACAATCATGAACGTTCCCGAGGATCTCCTTTACACAAAAAGTCACGAATGGATCCGGCGCGAAGGCGAGAATATCCGGGTGGGAATCACCGATCACGCTCAAGCCGAGTTGACCGATGTTGTTTTTGTCGAACTACCCAAAGTTGGCGCGAGCGTTGAAGCAAAGGCGCCGGTGGCGGTGGTCGAATCGGTCAAGGCCGCGAGCGACATTTACGCACCGGTTAAAGGCACGGTAGTGGAAGCAAACAATGCCCTCACCAATAACCCTGCTCTGATCAACAGTGACCCATTCGGCGAAGGCTGGCTTTTCGCGCTCAAAATCGATAACGCCGACGATCTGAAAAATCTGCAAAGCGCAGCGGCCTACAAAGACCAGATCGAGGCGTAATCATTATCGGTTGTCTTATTAAGAGCGGCCTTTAGGCCGGTCTTACTTAGAAAGGACTGGCCGACCGGCGGCATGCCGTGCTCCCCAATCCGTCTGCATCCGCGTAATCCGCGATTACCTTCAATCTTGGCCGAACAGCAGTTGCTCAACGCCGCGGAGGAGTTGCTCGATTTTCACCGGCACGGCCAGGAAGCTGTAACCGCGTAGGATTCCGGCAGACATGAACTGGCGTTCCGAGACAAGATTGCTCAGGCAAAGCAACGGAACATGGCAAAGATCGCGATCCTTCAGGAGTTGCCGAGCAATGATTGCTCCATCAGTCGCCGGGTGAATGAGATCGACCATGATCAGATCGGGCCCAAACCAACGCGCGGCGTGAACAGCAAATGCGGCATCGTGTTCTTCACGGATGGAATACTTGCCGGCGCTTTCAAGAGCACGGCGCACTGTGCGAGTGACGTGTGGCTCGTGATCGATGAGAAGAATTTTTTTCAGGACCTTCACGAAATTGCCTCTGATCCGAGCATCGGTTATGCCACTAGAGGCAATGACGAAGCTTAGAGTTCGCGCCGGTGAATCAAAGGAAACTTGAGACCGTATTAATGGTGAGCGCGAGAATCACGGTGTTGAACCCGAAGGACAAAATCCCGTGCAGCAGCACCAACCGCCGCATTTCTCGTGAGGTCACGCTCACATCGGAAACCTGGCAGGTCATGCCGATGACAAACGAGAAGTAGGCGAAATCACGATAGTCGGGCAGATAGTCCTCAGGAAACCTAAGGCCGCCGGCGAGTTCCTCTGCACTCGTGGTGCTGTCGTCATAGAATCTGTGGGCGTAGCGCAATCCGAAGACGGCATGCATCAGCAGCCATGAGAGCACCACCGTGGCGAGAGCGAGCAACAAGTGAATCGACAGGTGCCGCTCCTCCGGTTTTCCGCTTCGGATCAGAAATGCGACCGCGAAAAGAGCGGCGCACGCCACAATGATAACAAAGATGAAAATGACCGTGCGCCCAACATCCTGTCGTTGCGCCACCGCTCGAATCTGCTCCCGCGGAGTGAGCGTGACCGTCACCCAAATGAAACCGAGAATGGAGAAGGCAAAGGCATCATAGGCGGCGAGCGACGCCGTCCAGAGCGCGTGTGTTCGCAAAGCAAGGCCGACAATCACGGCCACCACAAATCCAAGCAGCAACCGGTGGTGCGCATCCATCTTCGCAACCCTCTCCAGCATCCGCGCCATGCGACCGAGAAGACGAGAAGCCGCTCGGATAGGCAAGCGAAACTAGGCGAGCATCGAGTTATCGGTTCATGCTCATGCTCCTGCCCGAAAACCCTGAATGGCAAATTGTGAGCCGTAAATCGCGTCGCTCGCGATTCGTCCGAAGAGTTAAGGTGTCATTCGACGAAGACGGCGAGGAATCGGAGATTCAGGCCAAACCAAATCGCCGTTAGCCCAGAAGACGGCCGTCATGAAGAAGCTGTTGAATACAGTTTATTGGATTGGAGTAGCCGTGTCGCTTGCACTGATTAGCTTCGGGGTATGGTGCCACTCTACCATGGATGCAATTGTGCGGATCCCTTTCGTCTTCCTTCCGGTCGGCTTCGGGTTAATGATCGGTTTTTACTGCGTCGAACATTTACTGCGACAAAGGAACTGAGCCCCAGATGATGAAATGCCGGCATTAAAGCGATTCTTGAAAATGAAACATGCAGGCGTTGCCATCCTCGTCGCTCTTACTTTTATCACCCAGAGCCTCGCGATCCAGCCCGAGAAAAGCCCGGCCGAGGCGATTCGCAATTTCTATGCATGGTATGTGCATGAGACTGTGAATGGTAGTCGGCCCCTTGAAAAAGAACGGGAACAGATGCGGAACTTTGTCACCGACCGCCTACTCAGCCGTATCGACAAGGCGTCGAAAGGCCGGGGTGGCTTGGACAGCGATTTTTTCCTCAACGCCCAGAAGGTTGATCCGGAATGGGCAAAGAATATTGCCGTTAGTAACAATTATCTCGGGAAAACAATGTCGAAGCTGGGCGTGATTCTCACTGGCGGAAAACTCGGTGACCGCCAATTTGAGGTGAAGATGCTTTTTCAGGAAGGCGCATGGAAGATTGATGAGGTCAAATTCAGCGACTGAGAAAAAAACTTTGACGGTGTCCTGCGCGTACCCCTAGCCTCTCCAAATAGTAAGCGAGTAGGCTTACTCAAATAACCGGACGGATTGGTGTTTGAATTCGGACGGGCTTTTCCTAAACCTCAACTGAAAGACAATTTGAAATGAAATTAATTATTCGCTTCCTGACTATCGGATTAGCTGCTGTGTCGTCGCTCGCGCTGGTTTGCGCACAAAGCTCGCCCAGTGAAAAGCCAGCAGCGGCGGCCTCTTCGTCTCCTGCGCGCAACGATGTTTACCATGTTTACTTTGGCAAGGCTGCCGCTGGCAAAGCCGTCCAGCTGGCGGAAATGCTGAAAACGCCAAATCCGAAAGACCCGATGCCGGGGCATTTCATTCTTCTGCGCCATCAGGAAGGCGATGCGTGGGATTATTGCCTGATCACCCATATCGGGGCCAAGGCCACAGTCGAGGCCACGCCCTTTCAGGTCCCGCCGGCGATGCGCGACGTGAGCGACTGGCATAACGACACGTTCGTGAACGGACCGTCATGGGAGGAATTCACCAAGGCGATGGCTATTTCCGACGACGCCAAAAGCAAGAGTGGTGGGTCGGTTTATGTGGTCTCGGTCTTTCGGCCCACCCCGGGACACCGTGAGGATTTGGAAAAGATACTGGCGGCGCCACCGAATCGTCCAAGCGACACTTCTGCTGGAACGGTGCTCATGCAACACCTCGAAGGTGCCCCATGGACTTTTCTGACGGTTGTTCGGTATAACTCGTGGCAGGACTTTGCCACCAACGATATGAACAACGCGACGCAATCTAACAAGAATGAGGGCGGTTGGTTTGCTTTTCGAGAGTACAGCGCTTTCCATACGGATACTCTGACTAATCGCATTGCGCCGTAATGTTCGGGCTGCCCCGGAAGACGTTATCGCTAATTATCGCGCCGTGCGCACTAGTGGCTGTGACTGGTTGCCAGCACGGGCCGAATCCGGCGGACACGGTTCGCAATGCCTATGGCTGGTACCTGCGCGAACTGAAGAGCGGCGTTAACCCTCTGGAGCAAAAGCGAACCGAGCTCAAAGAATTCGTGACCGACAATTTTCTGGCAAGCATCGATGACATGCGCCCTGAGCTGGAGGCCAGCTCGTTTACGGATGCTCAGAGCTTCGATGCCAAGCTTTCGATTGAAAAGGTTACGAGCGATCGCCGCGCCGCGACGGTGCAGATCGGACTAAGCGGTCGTCTCTCTGGTCAACACGCGCTGAATGTTTACCTGATAAAAGTAGATGGCAGATGGAAAGTGGATGACGTAAAGCTACTGGAACAATTATCGTTAGCTGAAAAATTGGAGCGAGCCGGCTGAATCTTGAAAGGCTACCGTTCAGTGTAGCGGCGGTCTGCGACCGCCGACGATTTTGTGGCACGCGGGCCCCGGCGGTCGTAGGCCGCCGCTACATCGAACTGCATCGCCAAAGTTATTGCTCATGACAGAAAGTCACGGCAACGCTTGCGATATGAGGCGGAAACTCGCGTTGTCGTCGAGGTCGCTGAAGCCAAAACCGTGGTCAGCGACCGCGGCGACAGGGGGGCGATAAAATCGCGCTGCAGTTTCACGCGCGGATAACCAATGTCGCTTCGGTCTTTGACGGGCGTGTGGGCAAGGCTTTTTCGAGACAGCACGGCACGATAATCGCATTAGACTGATTCGTGGCTTACCAAACCGCCATGATCGACGAACTGGATCGCGTCCTGCACACGCGGGCGGGTCGCCGGGTGGAATATTTCAGCATCGCCTGGACATCGGTGGAAGCGATTATCGGCGTCACGGTCGGAATACTTGCTGGCAGCGTGGCGTTGATTGGATTTGGAGCCGATTCAATTATCGAAGTGGCCTCGAGCTGCGTCTTATTATGGTGGCTGGCAGAAGGCTCGATTGATCGGGATCGCAGGGCGCAGCGATTGGTCGGCGCCTGTTTTTTCGCGCTTGCCGGCTATATCGCACTCGACGCCTCGATGGACTTGCTGAAACACGAGGCTCCGCGTGTCACTTACTTCGGCATCATCTATGCGGCAGCCTGTGTAATTGTCATGCCCCTTTTGGCGCGAGCTAAACGTCGCGTCGCCGCGCGACTTAATAGCCATGCTCTTCATGCTGATTCTCATCAGAGCGATATCTGCGCTTATCTCTCGGTGATATTACTTCTCGGTCTCGCGCTCAACGCCCTTCTCGAATGGTGGTGGGCTGATCCAATTGCCGCCCTTTGTATGTTGCCAATCATCATCCGGGAAGGAGCTGCCGGCCTGCGTGGCGAAACCTGTTCGCAGGCGCATTTTTGAGATGGAGTCAGATTGCCCAGCAGCCCTTCCCGGGCAACTGTGAACGCCCATGCCGGATCGACTAACCACCGACACCATCGACGCCGAATTAGCGCCGGGTGCGCATAATGCCATCCGCGTTTGTCTTCGGCTGCAACCCACCGAGCGGATCACCATTATTACCGACGAAGCGACGACGGAGATTGCGGCGGCGTTGCAGGCGGAAGTGGAAGAGGTAGGCGCCGATCATGCTGTTTTTGTTTTGGAAAATTACGCGGAGCGGCCGCTCACTCGCATGCCCAAAATCATCCTGGATGATTTGGCACAATCGCAGGTCTCAATCTATGCGGCGCAAACTTTGACCGGCGAACTCGGGCCGCGCATCGAGATGACCGCGGTGGTAAACAAAAATCGCATCCGCCACGGTCACATGGTCAACATCAACCGGCAGATTATGGTCGAAGGAATGCGAGCCGATTTCGTTGCGGTGGATGCGCTGAGCCAGCGTCTGATCGAGCGCGCCCGCAGGACTGAACGCATCCGCTGCCAAACGCCACGCGGGACGGATTTCGAAGCGGAGTTTTCTCCAAAACTAAAATGGTTGAAGACCAGTGGGCTGATCACGTCTGAAAAATGGGGCAACCTCCCGGGAGGCGAAATTTTTACTTCCCCGAAAGATTGCCGCGGCATCTTCGTTATTGATGGCGTAGTGGGGGATTATCTTTGTACAAAATATGGTGATCTGGCGGCAGCGCCCCTCACTGTCGAAGTAGAGGACAGCCGCATTCGCACGATGCGATCGGAGAACAAAAAATTGCTCGAGGAATTTCGCGCTTACACCAGCACCGATGAGAATAGCAACCGGGTAGGTGAATTCGCCATCGGCACCAACACCGCCTGCACCCATGTAATTGGTAATATTTTACAGGACGAAAAAATTCCCGGCATTCACGTCGCCTTTGGTCATCCTTACGCCGAGCACACCGGCGCCGATTGGATTTCGAAAACGCATATCGATTGTGTGGGACGCGATTTCGACATTTGGTTCGACGGCGAGCAGGTAATGCGCAGCGGGAAGTTCCTAGTGTGATTTTTGCCGGAGCTCTCCCGCAGAGTTCCGTTTGCGCCAATGACGAAGGGAGCAAGGCAACGCCCTTTGCATTATTTGGATTTCGTCATTCCTTCGTCATTAGACATTCGTCATTCGTCATTTCAAAGCCATGCATCCGGAACTTCGCGCACGCTTCAACTCCGACTTTGGCCCAGAGAAATATGCGGTGCTCTTGCGTTGCGTGAATGAAACCGAGAGATGGCCGGCCGATTTCCGGATTTCGGAAACACCGATTTTTCTGACGCGCGAATTTTGCGATGAAGTCGTAGCAGCGGCTAACGAGATCGTTGCAAAAACGCGGACACCGGAATTTGCGCGCCACGCCGCCGGCGCCATTCCCTCCGGACTGGAGGTGCCGAATGAAACCGCGCACCCGAACTTTCTGGTGGTTGATTTCGGAATTTGCGTCGAGGGCGGTAACTTGACACCTCGCTTGATCGAATTGCAGGCATTTCCCAGTCTCTTCGGTTTTCAATTGCTCCTCCTCGGCTGCATGCGCAAAGCTTACCCGGCGATCCCGCGGCACTGGACCTCGTCCTTCGGGGGAATGCAGGATGACGATTACCTTAGGCTCTTGCACAGAACCATTCTCGGCGACTCCCGGCCGGAAAATGTCGTCCTGCTCGAGATCGAACCGGCGCAACAGAAGACTCGGGTAGACTTCGCCTGCACCGAGTCACTTCTCGGCATTCCTCCTGTTTCCCTCACCGATATTACAAAACGTGGGCGACAATTGTTCTATCAACGCGCGGGACGCGAAGTGCGGATTGAACGCATCTACAATCGGGTCATCTTTGACGAATTGCTGAGACGATCGGATTTGCACCTACCATTCAGCTTTCAAGAAGATCTGGACGTAGTCTGGGTTGGTCATCCGAACTGGTATTTCCGGATCAGCAAACATTCGTTACCATTTCTCAAGGCCGGGCATACGGCGCGGGCATTTTTTGCCGATGAATTTCCAGCTGCCGAATCGACCGGCGATTTCGTCCTGAAGCCGCTCTATTCCTTTGCGGGCCTGGGTGTCGATATGGAACCTACTCGGGACAAGCTAGCGGCATTGAAAAATCCGCAGGAGTGGATCCTTCAACAGAAAGTTCACTACGCGGAATTTGTTCCGACTCCGGATGGGCCTAAATCAAAGGCGGAGATCCGGATGATGTTTGTCTGGCCAGATAACGAGCCTGAACCAATTCTGGTTAATAATCTGGTGCGGATGAGCCAGGGCAAAATGATGGGAGTCGATTTCAACAAAGACAAAACCTGGGTAGGATCGAGCATCGCGCTACACCAGCGTGGGAGTTAAACATATTATGAAACAGGAAAATCCATGGATCGAAATTTGCCCCGGCATCAGGCGACGCACTCATGCGCACGGCCGTACCATGTATCAAATGGTCGCGGAATTAACTGCCGGAAGCCGCATGCCCGAGCATCAGCACTCGCAGGAACAGATTGTCCATATTCTTTCCGGGCGAATGCGGTTGATCGTTGAAGGCACGCCGCACGAACTGGCAACTGGCGAAGTCTTTTACCTTGCGAGCAACATTCCGCACGGGGTCGAAACGATCGAGAACACACACGTGCTCGATACCTTCAGCCCGCCACGGGACGAATATCTGGCGATCGACGAGAAGGAACGGAATTCGAGAAAAGGTTAAACAGTTAAATTGTTAATACGTTAAAACCCGAGGAGCGCCTCTTTAACGTTGTAACCCCTTTAACTTTTTAACCTTTCCGGGTTTTCTCAAGACTCGCTGCTGTGTCGGCCGAGGTCCGTACCGGCACGATTTTGAATTCCATCAGATCATCCCAGTTTTCTGTCCAGCGCCGAAAGAGCGTGGGGTCTTCCGTTTCCATGAGCTGATAGCAGACTTTCAACTCGGTATCGATCCAGCTCGAGATATAGTTGAGGCCATCGGGCATCATCCGGCCTTTCTCGCGAAGTCGGCGATAGATTGCGGGAGCGTCTTTGAATTGCTCGATGACCATGTAGAGCATCGTTGTTTCTGTAGTGGCGGGCGTGTCGCTCGCAACCTGTATTTTGCAGCCGACACGGCTGCCGCTACAGCTACTTCAACTCCTCGTTTGTTTCAGCAAAGGCGTTGACCGCGATCTCCAAATCCTCGCGGGAATGCGCCGCGCTCACCTGCGTCCGAACGCGCGCTGTGCCGTGTGGCACTACGGGATAGAAAAAGCCAATGACGTAAACGCCTTTCTCCAGCATGCGGGCGGCAAATTTTTGTGATTTAGCGGCATCGCCGATCATAATTGGGACGATTGGATGGACTCCAGGTTTGATGGTCAGTCCACGCTCCGTGAGGGCGGTGCGAAAATATTTCGTGTTCGCTTCGAGCTTGTCGCGCAATTCGGTTGAACTGGTTAAAAGTTCAAGGGCTTTGATAGTCGCCGCCACAATATGGGGCGCAACGCTGTTGGAAAAGAGATACGGACGCGATCGTTGCCGCAAGAGCTCGACGATGTGTTGTCGGGCGCTGGTAAATCCACCACTGGCGCCACCGAGAGCCTTCCCCAGAGTGCCTGTGATGATGTCGATTCTGCCCATGACATCTCGGTATTCGTGCGTGCCGCGCCCGGTCTTCCCCAGAAAACCAGTCGCATGCGCATCATCAATCATCACCAGCGCGCCATATTTGTCGGCCAGATCACAAACAGATTTTAGATCGGCGATCGTTCCGTCCATCGAGAAACAACCATCGGTCGCAATCAATTTTACCTTGGCGTTGCTCGCCTCGCGCAACTTTGCTTCCAGATCGGCCATGTCGTTATGCTTGTAACGAAAGCGTTGGGCCTTGCAGAGCCGAATGCCGTCGATAATGGAGGCGTGATTTAGTTCGTCGGAGATCACTGCGTCCTTCTCCGTCAACAGGGTTTCGAATAGCCCGCCGTTGGCATCGAAGGCACTGGGGTAAAGAATGGTTTCTTCGGTGCCGAGAAATTTTGTCAGCGCACTTTCCAGTTCCTTATGAATGTCCTGGGTGCCGCAAATGAAACGGACGCTCGCCATGCCGAACCCATGAGTGTCGAGCGCTTCCTTGGCCGCGGCGATGAGTGCCGGATGATCCGCCAGGCCGAGGTAATTGTTGGCGCATAAATTGAGAACCCGCTTGCCACCCGCGACGGCGATGCGTGCATCCTGCGGCGTGGTGATAATCCGCTCAGTTTTGTAAAGACCTTGCGCTTTGATTTCATCAAGCGTCTTCGTGAGTTGCTGATCAAATTCGGCGAACATGCGGCAATCTTGCGCGAACCTGGCAGAGTGCAAAACCAGTCGCGTCAGAAGTCGCGCACGGAAATTTTCGGTTGCACAGCTTGTGAATAATCTGTTAATAACCCTTCGCCTTGCCCTTGAATTACCTTCGGTTTGCCATCGTCATCGCATTCGCGGGAACCAGCGCGATACTGCTTTCTTCCTGCGGCACGACCGGTCTCCGCGCACTCCCGGCCTACGAGCCTCCGCTCACAAAGTCAGGTTTCCAAAGGGTGCGCACGACCGCTTACACCCATACCGAATCGGATCATCTGCAATTTACAAATCACAATGCGCTTGGGGGCGAGTTACAGGCAGCAGGGCCGCCGATTCATCGCGCTGAAAACACTCGTTTGCCGTTAGAGATCGAAGGCGACTACCGGGTTGCTTCCTATACGCCGGCGCCGCAGCCGTTCTCGATGAACGATGACGAGCCAAAACCAACGGTGCGCAAGGCAACGCGCGCGATCACAACAACAGCTACGACGACGACCCGAACAGTGAAGGTCGTGCGTGGGAAGCGCGTGGTGGTGATGGCAAGACCGCAGCCTCCGAAAATCGGAAGTGCGGCCGCGGACTGGTCGCGCTGGCCGATGGGCACGACATTTCGATTGCTTTCAACCGGGCAGATTTATCGCGTGGACGACTACGGCTGGGCGCTGGCTGGACGCAACACCATCGACCTCTACATGGCTACCCAGGCGGAGATGAACGCTTGGGGCGCGCGCGAAGAGCCGATTCAGATTCTGAAATGGGGCGACTCAGAGGAAAGTTTGCGTTTTTTGCAGCGGCATCAGGATTACAAACATATCCGACGCATGGTGCTCGAGCTTCAAGGCAACGAAGAGGCTGCGGCGCAGTTGCAGTAGCTCCGCGGATCTGTGTTGGCAGGCGTGTCCCCTGCATCCGTCAAGACATGCAGCCGACACGGTGCCTCTAGAGAATGGAAGTACCGTAGGCTAGTTAGTGTCGCTGAAATCCATTACAATTTTTCCGGAGTTGCCGGACTTGGCGAGTTCGATCGCTTCTTTGAATTGCTGAAATGGGAAGCGATGGGTGATGACCGGTGAAATATCCACCCCGCTCTGGATGAGCGAGGTCATTTTGTACCAGGTCTCGAACATTTCGCGTCCATAGATTCCTCGCAGCGTCAGACTGTGGAAGACGACGACATTCCAATCGATCGACGCGGTTGATGGCATGATGCCGAGGAGCGCGATTTTGCCGCCGTAAAACATGTTCGGCAAAATATCGGCGAAAGCTTTGGGGTTCCCCGACATCTCGAGGCAAACATCGAAACCTTCCTTCATTCCGAGCTGCTTCATCGCGTCGGCTAATTTCTCGGTGCGCACGTCGAGCGCCATCGTCGCACCCATTTTGCGTGCAAGATCGAGACGATAAGGATTGACGTCGGTAATGACGACGTGGCGCGCGCCAGCGTGCTGGCAAATTGGAATGGCCATACAACCGATCGGGCCCGCTCCGGTGATGAGGACATCTTCGCCCACGAGATCGAAGGTAAGCGCGGTATGGACGGCGTTTCCCAACGGATCGAAACAGGAAAGAACATCGAGCGAAATGGAAGAATCGGCGTGCCATGCATTAGTCGCGGGGATGGCCACGAACTGGGCCCAGGCACCGGGGCGATTAACGCCGACGCCTTGTGTGTTCGGACAAAGATGATGACGGCCAGCGAGGCAATTCCGGCAATGCCCGCAGGTGATGTGCCCTTCCCCGACGACGAGATCGCCTTCGGCAAACCCGCGCACATTTGTTCCCACCGACGCGATCTCCCCAACAAATTCGTGGCCTATTGTCATCGGCACGGGAATGGTCTTCTGAGCCCAGGCGTCCCAATTATAAATGTGGATATCAGTGCCGCAGATTGAGGCCTTCTTCGTTCGGATCAGAACGTCATCCGGGCAAACTTCCGGCACCGGGACTTGTTCAAGCCACAAGCCCGGTTCCGCTTTGGCTTTCACGATTGCCGGCATCATTTTTTGCATCGCGAGCTAAACCTAGGCGAAATCGGGAAATGAGGAAAACAGGAATCGATGATGGATTTGCCGAACTAGCTTAAGGATATCGCAACGGGATCCCTCGACTTCGCTCGGGATGACAAAAGGCCTGTGGACAATTTCCTTCATCATTCGGATGATGAAGTTCCATGCCCGCAACGGCTGAAACGCAAGAAATTGGAAGGAAACCGGCCACGCCACGCGCTGTTTTTATTCTGCGCTTTAGCAGCACGGTCGTCCTCTGGACGGTTGCGTTGCTGATCGCGTTCTCCGGATTCGAACTCGCGTTTTGGGGATTAATCAGCGCATTCGGTTTGATCTCGCTCTGGGAATTTTACGGCATGCTCGATCAGCGCGGGCTACCGAATTTCAAGCTTACGGCCATGATCTGCGGCGTGGCCATGCTCTGCGGGAGTTTTTATTACTTTTCTCACTTCGGACTGGCGAATTCCTATGAATTCGAGACGGCAGTACTGTTGCTGTTTTTGCTGACCGTGATCACGCGCCAGATGTTTGCGCGTTTGCGCGAAGATGAGCCGCTGCAAGCGATGGCCTACACCCTCTTCGGACTTCTCTATGTCCTGTGGCTTTTTAATTTCATGACCAAAATTCTTTATGTCGTGCCGCGATCGGAGACAGGTGCGATCATGGGGCAATTTTACTGCCTTTATTTGATCGCGATCACGAAGTTCAGCGACATGGGCGCCTACCTTACCGGCAGCGTTATTGGGCGGCACCCGCTGATTCCACACATCAGTCCAAAGAAAACGTGGGAAGGATTTTTTGGCGCGATGGGATTTTCGCTGCTCGCGAGTCTGGCGCTTTTCAAACTGATGCCCGGACATCTCTCCGCGTTGAACTGGACCCATGCCACCATTTTGGGACTGCTGCTTGGTTTCGCGGCGGTGATCGGCGATCTGGCGGAATCGATCATCAAACGAAGCACCGGGGTGAAGGATTCCGGAAGATTGTTACCCGGCATCGGCGGGGCGCTCGACTTGGTCGATAGTTTACTCTTCACCGCACCGCTGTTGTTTTTCTATATGCGATTGGTGGTGCGAGTGCCGTAAGATGCGCGTGGCTTGCTGCGAAAGTTTCGCATGAAACGTAAGCGGGTTGTCGTTCTCGGTGCGACCGGTTCCATCGGGGAAAGCGCCGCGAAAGTTGCGCGGGACATTCCCGAGCGCCTGGAAATTGTCGGTATCGCGGCGAACTCGAAAGCGCGCGAGCTCGCGGCACAAGCAAATGAATTGCGGCCGCCCGCGGTTTGCATCGTCGATGAGACAAAGCTCAGCGAGTTGCGTGCGAACTTAAACTACCAGCCGCAGATTTTTTCCGGCGAAACGGGCCTGCGTCAGATCGCGTCGGGAGTAGCGAGCGATATGGTCTTAGTCGCAATTGTTGGGACCGGTGGTTTGCGTCCAGCGCTGGCAGCAATCGAAGCGGGGAAAGATCTGGCCGTTGCGAGCAAAGAAATTTTGGTGATGGCGGGCGAGATTGTGATGCGGGAAGCGCGCAAAAAAGCAGTGCATGTGCTGCCGGTTGATAGCGAGCACAACGCGATCTTTCAATGCTTGGAAGGGAGGGTTTCCCAGAGCAACAAACCTCCAACGTCCAACACCCGACATCCAACATCCAATGCAGAAACCGCCAGTCCGGCTCGGACTTCGGCGTTGGGCGTTCGATGTTCGGCGTTCGATGTTTCCGATGTCCGCCGAATCATTCTCACCGCCAGCGGCGGTCCCTTTCGGGAAACACCAGCCGAGAAGTTTTCCAAAATCACAGTGGAACAAGCCCTGAAACATCCGACCTGGAACATGGGGCCGAAGATCACGATCGATTCGGCCACACTATTTAATAAGGGACTCGAAATGATTGAAGCGCATTGGTTATTTGGGGTCGGAATGGGGCAGGTGGAAGTCGTGATCCATCCACAAAGCATTGTGCATTCAATGGTGGAGTTCGTCGATGGATCGGTGCTGGCGCAATTGTCGTACTCCAACATGTGTTTCCCGATTCAATACGCCTTCACCTGGCCGGATCGTGTGCCAAATTCGCTGCCGCCACTCGACTTTGGAAAACTGGCGGAACTGAAGTTTGCGCGGCCGCGTTATGATGATTTCCCCGCGCTCGGCCTGGCCCGGCGCGCCGGTGAAACCGGCGGTACATTTCCCGCTGTTTTGAACGCGGCCAATGAAATTGCGGTCTCAGCTTTTCTCGAGAAACGGATGAGTTTCCCCCGAATCTGGCAAACAGTTGAGCAGGTAATGAACGCGCACGAGTCCGTTGCGCATCCCGATCTCGATGAGATATTGCGGGCCGACCAATGGGCGCGCGCCGAAGCAGGGAGACACGTTGAAGCGTTAAAGGGTTGAAGCGGATGCGTATCGCGCCCCAAATCGGTCACGATTCACTAGTTACGATTTCGACAAAATGATCCTCCACATTGCGCGCGTCATCCTGATCGTTTTCGAAGTTTTGGCACTTTTCAATCTGCTCATCATTGTGCACGAGCTTGGCCATTTTTTAGCCGCGCGCTGGCGTGGCCTTTATATCGAAAAATTTGGCGTCTGGTTCGGCAAACCGATTTGGAAAAAAACGATCAACGGTGTCGAGTACTCCCTTGGTTCTCTGCCGTTCGGCGGATTCGTCGCACTACCACAACTTGCCCCCA
>WNGI01007490.1_pt1 | contig 20351 bp, 16 predicted proteins | sample 5400621 | NCBI WGS metagenome assembly WNGI01 (sample SAMN13153374, study PRJNA577476) | soil metagenome | isolation source: 20 cm soil or saprolite under Garry oak tree replicate 1 | place: USA:California | collected 2016-06-15
GCGGTGATCCTCGCGGTCTCCGGCTCGTCGCTGGTCGCCTATTCGATCCTCTACGCGATCATCTTCACGGCACCCTCAGGTCTCGTCGCCGCCCTCGGGTTTCCGCGCAGCGTCGCGATCACGGATACGGTCCTGATGGTTGCGCTAGCCGGCGCATGGCGCTTCGGCCTGCGGATGACCGGCGTCGGCCGCGCGGGAGCTCGCTCGGGCAACGGCGGTCCACTCGAACGCGCGCTGATCGTCGGCGACGGTGCGGCGGGTCTCGCAACCATTCGTGAGCTTCGCGCCAACCCGATGCTCGGGTTGCAGCCGATCGGAATCCTCGCCGACGACCTTCCGCCTGGTCAGCGGCTCATGGGTCTGCCTGTCCTTGGTCGACGCGAAGATCTCGACGAGGTCATTCCGCAGCAGCGCGTTCAAGTGGTCCTGCTCGCGCTTCCATCCGCGGACGGCCGAACGCTGCGACGGCTCGTGCGCCAAGCGGAGGCCGCCGGGGTTCGCTGCCTCACCGTCCCTAGCCTTGCGGAGGTCGTTGCCGGCCGCGTGACGATGAACGCGATTCGCGAGGTGGAACTGGAGGATCTGCTTCGTCGAGCCCCGTCGCGGATCGATCTACGCTCGGTATCCGAATCGTTCCGCGACAGCTGTGTCCTCATCACCGGAGCTGGTGGCTCGATCGGCCGCGAGCTCGCACGACAGATGGTGCCGTTCCAACCCCGGCGGCTTGTCTTGCTTGGCCGCGGCGAGAACTCGATCTTCGAGACACTCCAAGCCCTACCGATCGCGAACGGCTCGACGGAGGTCGTCCCCGTGATCATGGACGTGCGCGCTCGGTCGCAGCTCCGCCGACTTTTCGCTGACGTACGACCGGACGCGGTCTTCCACGCCGCCGCACATAAGCACCTTTCGTTCATGGAGCGATCACCCGAGGAAGCCGTCATGACCAACGTCATCGGAACGAGAAACGTGGTCAACGCATCGATGGAGCACGAGGTTGGACGCCTCGTCTTCATCTCGACCGACAAGGCCGTGAACCCGACGAGCGTTATGGGAGCCACAAAACGCGTGGGCGAGCTGCTCGTGCGCGCGACCGCGGTAGCCGAGAACGTGAACTACACGAGCGTCCGGTTCGGAAACGTGCTGAGCAGCCGCGGCAGCGTGCTCCCGTTGTTTCGGCGCCAGCTCGAGCACGGCGGCCCCCTCACGGTCACCCATCCGGATGCGATGCGGTACTTCATGACCATCCCTGAGGCGGTACAGCTCGTCCTGCAGGCCGCGGTCATGGCGACTCCCGGCGACACGTTCGTATTGGATATGGGCGATCCCGTTCGAATCGTGCAGCTCGCCCGCGATCTCATCGAGCTGCACGGACTCGAACCTGAACGCGACGTCGAGCTGGAATTCATCGGCCAACGCCCAGGCGAAAAGCTGGTTGAGGAGCTCTATTTCGCGGATGAGCGCCCCGAGCCGACCGCCCACGAAGCGGTGCGTTGCGTTCGCAACACCACTCCGCCTTTCGCCGGGCTCGTCGATCGCATCGAGCGCCTGCGTGACCTCGCCGAGCAGGGTCAGAGAGTCGAGCTTCTCCGGTGCCTTCAGCTCATCGTGCCGGAGTACCGCCCTGGATCCGGCGACGATCTCCCGGAACGCACCGCGAAAGATGGGCGGTGAGTCCACGGCCGATGGGCGGTCGCGGTTGCGTGCCCTTGTCGTATTCGGTACCCGACCGGAGGCGATCAAGCTCGCGCCGGTCGTAAGCCAGCTCCGTGCACGCCCCGGCGTGGACGTCTCCGTTTGCGTTACCGCTCAGCACCGGGAGATGCTCGATCAAGCGCTCAACCTCTTCGGTCTCGTTCCGGATCACGACCTCGATCTCATGCGCGCCGATCAGAGTCCCGAGGAGGTCACCGCGGCGGTCCTTCGCGGCGTCGCCGAGCTCGCCGACCGTTTGCGCCCAGACGTCGTTCTCGTCCAGGGCGACACAACGACCGCGATGGCCGCCGGCCTGGCTGCTTTTTTTCGGAGGGTTCCCGTCGGTCACGTCGAGGCGGGGCTGCGGACCTCGATCCGCTCGAGTCCGTTTCCCGAAGAGATGATGCGCCGGATCGTCACTCAGGTCGCGAGCTTGCATTTCGCTCCCACCGTCCGCGCCGCGGAGAACCTTCTCGCAGAACACGCCGAGCGCGAGGGCGCGATCTTCCTCACCGGCAACAGCGTGGTCGACGCGGTCCGATGGATCGTCGAACGCAGGGGAGATGCGCGGCTGCGGTTTCCCCGCCGGGCCGATCGGCTGATCCTGCTGACGGCGCACCGCCGCGAGAACTTTGGGGAACCGATCCGCGCGATCTGTCGCGCCGTCCTCGAGATCGTCCGACGCCACCAGGATCTCGAGGTCGCGTATCCGGTCCATCTGAACCCCAATATCCAGGGTCCGGTGCGGTCCATGCTCGGGGGCGAGGAACGAATCCATCTCCTTCCGCCGCTGCCCTATGGAGAGCTTGTTCACCTGATGCAGGACGCCGAGCTGATCCTCACCGACTCGGGCGGGATCCAGGAGGAGGCGCCCGTGCTCGGCAAGCCCGTGCTCGTGCTCCGGCGCGACACCGAGCGGCCGGAAGCGATCGAAGCCGGAACCGCCCTGCTCGTTGGAACCGATGAGAACGAGATCGTGGTCCAGACCGAGCGGCTTCTATCCAATCGGAACGCCTATGACCGCATGGCGAAGGCGCAGAGCCCGTTCGGGGACGGGCACGCAGCCGAGCGCATCGCGGACATCCTCATCAGCTGGAAGGACGGAGAGCTGGATCGCGTTTCGCACATGCGCTGGCCTGCGGCAGGTGGCCTGAGGCCGTATCGGGCGGTCGCCGCGGCATCGTGACTGCACTCGCGGGCAGGGTCGCTCTGGTTACCGGTGGCTCGGGGTCGCTAGGAGTCGACTTCCTTCCGCTCCTCGCTCAGCAAGCGCCCCGTGAGATCCGTGTCCTCGTCAGGTCCGAAGCCGCGGCTGACCGCGTTCGGGAGGCGCTCGAGACGGTTCGCGTCGATGTCCGGATCGCAATGGGCGATATCCGGGATCCGCGAGCCGTCGCCGAGGCGGTGGATGACGTCGATGTCATCTTCCATCTCGCGGCGGAAAAGGACGTGCTCCGCTCCGAAGAGAATCCTGCTGAAGCGGTCAGCACGAATGTCGGCGGAAGTGCCGCACTCGTCGAAGCCGCAAGCCAGCAGCCTCGAGCTCCGTTCCTCGTGGCCGCGAGCAGCGCGAAAGCGGCCGAACCGTCCGGCGTGCTCGGGATGACGAAGGCCCTGATGGAGCGCCTGATCTGCGCTTCGGGGATCGGATGCTCGGTACGCTTTGGAAACATCTTCGGCAGCACCGACTCGGTCCTCGACATCTGGCGGCGCACTGTCCGCGAACGAGGCGAGATCGACGTCACCGACCCTGAAATGACCCGTTTCGTCCTGACCGCGAAAGAGGCGTCCGGGTATCTGATCGCCGCTGCGGAGCGAGGTTGTGTCGGCACGATCGTCGTCCCCTCGCAACGAGCTTTTCGGCTTGGCGACCTCGCGGCAGCATTCGCGGTCGCCTACGGTGCGCGTTTGCGGGAGGTCGGGCCGCGTCAGACGGAGACTCGCCACGAAGCGCTCGTGACACCGACCGAAGCGACGTACGCGACCAGGGACGGCGAGTGGATCGTCTTGACTCCTGGTGCGTTGCGGCCGGGAGGCGTCCCCCTCCGATCTAACGATGTGACCCGCCTGCGCGAGGCCGAGCTCACAGCCCTGATCAGGGAGAACACGCCCGGGTGACGCCCGTGCTCGCGCTCGCCATTGGGCTCGCGATCGGCGCGGTCACCGCGCGCGCCGCCGCCCTTGTTGGAGTACGTCTCGGCTTGCTCGATCACCCGAGCGCGATCAAGCCGCACGGTCGACCCATCCCGTTCACCGGAGGATCGGCCATCCTGGTCACAGTCCTGGCGATCGCCCCCTTTGCCGCTTTGAATGGCCTGGTTCTCGCGGGAGCTGCGCTCGCTTGGCTCGTCGGCCTCATCGACGACATTCGAGGGCTCGATCCGTGGACCAAGCTCGTTTCCCCGATTCCTGCGTTAGTCCTTGGCGTCATGTCCATCGAGCTCGGGTTGATCGAGCGCGTCCTCGCGGTCGCCGCCGGCGTCGTGCTCTTGAATGTCTTCAACGTCATCGACGGACTTGATGGTCTGGCAGGTGGGACCGCTGCGCTGATGCTTGGGGTGTTCGCGTTCGGCACAGACCCCTTTGCCGGATTGGCCGCCGCGACACTTGGGGCTACCCTCGGATTCCTGCTCTTCAATCTTCCTCCCGCACGGATCTTTCTGGGTGACGAGGGAACACTTCTACTCGGCTACATCCTCTGGCTTCTGCCTCTCGGATGGCTCGCCGAGTCAGGTGCGCAACGCGTGTTGCCGCTCTGGGCGCTGGTGTGGCTCTTTCCGATCGTGAATTCGGGATACGTTCTCTTTGCCCGCCTGCGGTCGCGGCGTCCGTTGCTCCGCGGAGATCGGTCGCATCTCTACGACGACCTGAATCGCCGATTCGGCCTGCGACGGACGCTCGCTGTCTGCTGGGGCATTTCCGTGGTCGGCCTCATCTGTGTCCTCGCGCTCGCCCGCGCGAGCTGAGCCAGCGCATGCGGATCACGGTCGTCCACCAGTACTACCTCGCGCCCGGCGAACCGGGGATCTCACGCTTCAATGAGATGGCTCGTTTCTGGTCTGCCGCGGGTCATGAGGTCACCGTGATCGCCGGCACCGTAAGCCTATCGACGGGGCGCACGCATCCCGGCACCGAGGGTCGGCTTCTCGTCCGAACCACCGATGGTCCGATCACGATCTGGCGAGCTCATGTCCCATCGACGTATTCGAAGAGCTATCTCGGTCGGAGGTTCGCCTATGCCGTGTTCACATTGACCGCCAGCCTTGCCGCGTTGCGCTCGGGACAGGCAGATGTCGTGATCGCGACTTCGCCGCCTCTCATCGTCGTCATCGCTGGCTGGCTCAAGGCGAAGCTCAGCCGAGCGCCGTGGATCTTCGAGGTCCGCGATCTATGGCCGGAGAGCGCCGTAACGACCGGGGTGGTCAGTGCGCGATCCCCGGTCACGCGATTCTTCTACTGGCTCGAGCGCGCGTCGTACCGGAGCGCCGCCCGAGTGGTCGCATTGACCCAGGCGATCGCTGACGACATCGTCGGGCGGGACCTCGCCCCGGCGAGCCGACTCGTTGTCATCCCCAACGCGGCTGACCTGCGGCTATTCGCGCCCGGTCCGCATGACAACGCGTTCCGCCGTGAGCTCGGTTTCGGCAATCGGATCGTCGCGATGTACACGGGCGCTCACGGTCGCGCGAACGCGCTGGACCAACTCCTCGATGCCGCTGAGGAGCTCCAGGACCGCGCCGATATCGTCATCGCATTCGTCGGCGATGGCCAGCAGCGACGAGCACTCGAGGTGGAGGCGCGACGCCGTGCGCTCGCGAACGTCGTCTTCTGCGGCCCGCAGCCGAAGGCGATCGATGGTGCCGCGCGCACGCTCGTCTGCGACCAGGCGAAGGCCGGCCTCTACGCGGAGCCAGAAGATGGCCGTGCGATCGCCGAGGCTATCCGCGCGCTCGCCGACAACGCGGAGCTCCGACGCCGCCTCGGCGAACAGGGGCGGAACTGGGTCCTGGAGCATGCCTCGCGGGAACGGCTTGCCGCACACTACCTCGAGATGCTGGAGGGGTTGGTGGCGCAGCGATGACGCGGCCTTCGGTGTGCGTGGTCGGCCTTGGTTACGTCGGGCTTCCGACCGCCAGCATGCTCGCGACGCGTGGCTTCGATGTCTACGGGCTGGACGTCAGCGACCGCGTCGTCCGCGAGCTCTCCGCCGGCCGCACGCATATCAGCGAGCGCGACCTCGACACCCTCGTCCGGGCTGCGGTGCAGTCCGGAAAGCTCCGCTGCGGTACGACGGGTGAGCCGGCCGAGATATTCGTCATAGCCGTGCCCACGCCGGTCCGCGAAGACCGGACCGCGGACCTCGAGGCCGTCATGTCGGCCGCGAAGACCATTGCTCGCGTACTCAAGAAGGGGGATTTGGTCATCCTTGAATCGACCGTCCCTCCTGGCACGACCATCGGCCCGCTGCGCGAACTTCTCGAGCGGTCCGGCCTTCGCGCGGGCTCGGACTTCCTCCTCGCGCACTGTCCCGAGCGAGTGCTTCCGGGGAACCTGATGGTGGAGCTCGTCACGAACGACCGGATCATTGGAGGGATCGACGCCGCGTCGGCGGAGGCGGCGAGCGAGCTCTACCGCTCCTTCACGACTGGCGAGTTGATCACGACCGACGCAACGACTGCCGAACTTGTGAAGCTGATGGAGAACACGCACCGCGACGTAAACATCGCGCTCGCGAATGAGTTCGCACTCGTCGCGGAACGCCTCGGGATAGACGTGTGGGAGGCAATCGAACTCGCGAGCCGTCATCCCCGAGTCCAGTTTCTTCGTCCGGGGCCGGGCGTCGGCGGTCACTGCATCGCGGTCGATCCGTGGTTCGTTGTCCAGACGGCACCCGAGGTCACAAGACTGATCGCGCTCGCCCGCGACGTGAACGACGGAATGCCCGCACACGTCGTCGATCTCGTTCGAGAAGCAGTAGGGCGGCTCGAAGCCGCGACGGTCGTGACGCTCGGGCGGACTTACAAGGCCGACGTCGCCGACCTTCGTGAGAGTCCCGCACTGCGTGTCGTCGAGGCGCTACAGCGCGCGGGATGCGATGTACGCGAGCACGACGCGATGCTTGACCGCAACGTCGCGGTCGCGGAACTCGCCCGGGACGCCGACGCGATCGTCCTCCTCGTCGACCACAGCGCGTACCGCGCGCTCGACCCAGGCGCGCTGGCCCGGGTCATGCGTGGACGCAATGTCGTGGACACGCGCGGTGTCTTGCAGCGTGAGCGCTGGACCGAGGCTGGGTTCCGGACCATCGTGCTCGGGAACGGAAGCCAGGTGTGAGGTCTGGCCGGCGAGGTCGTGGCTGATGTGCGGGATTGTCGGCGTCCTGCCGCTCGGCGATGGCCAGTACACAGTCCGCGCGACGCTTCTCGACCGGATGCGCGACACGATGGCCCATCGCGGACCGGACGGCGCAGAGTCATGGATCGCGCCCGACGGTTCGGTGGGGCTCGGTTTCCGCCGCCTTAAGATCATCGATCTCAGCCCCGCGGCCGATCAGCCAATGGCGAACGAGGATGGCAGCATTCGCGTCGTCTACAACGGCGAGATCTACAACCATGCCGAGCTCCGTCGCGAGCTCGAGCGGCTCGGGACGCATCGGTGGAAGACGGATCACTCCGACACGGAGGTCATTCTTCACGCGTTCGAGGAGTGGGGCATCGAATGCGTCCAGCGCTTCCGCGGTATGTTCGCGATCGCCCTCTGGGACAACCGGAGGCGGGAGCTCTGGCTCGTTCGTGACCGCATCGGTGTGAAGCCCCTCTACTACAGCCTCCATCCGGATCGGCTCGCGTTCGCCTCTGAGATCAAGGCGATCCTCGAGGATCCGGAACAGCCCCGCGTGCTCGACGAGGAGGCGCTCTACCACTACCTCTCGTTCCTTGTTACGCCGGCGCCGGGCACGCTCTTCAAGGGGATTCGTAAGCTCGCGCCAGGCACATGGCTTCGGATCCGGCCGAGCGGCGAGATCCAGGAGCACCGCTACTGGGACGTCTGGGATCACACGGAGCCGCTCCGCGACGTCTCAGACGACGAGATCGCCGAGCGCCTTCTCGCGGAGCTGCGGACATCGGTCCGCCTTCGCAAGATCAGCGACGTGCCAGTTGGTGTGTTCCTCTCGGGTGGGATCGACTCGAGCACGAACGCGGCGCTCTTCACTGAGGACGAGGATCAGCCGGTCAAGACATTCTCGATTGGCTACCGGACTAACTACCCCTCATACCGCAACGAGTTCGAGTACGCGCGGAAGATCGCTGCCCTTGTTGGGGCCGACCATCATGAACGCGAGCTCGACGTCGACGACCTCATCAACTTTCTGCCTCGGATGGTGCATCTGCAGGATGAGCCGATTGCCGATCCGGTGTGCGTACCGGTCTACTACGTCTCGGAGCTAGCGCGGCAGAACGGCGTCATCGTCTGTCAGGTCGGTGAAGGTGCCGACGAGCTCTTCTGTGGGTACCCGAGCTGGAAGACGATGCTCGATCTCCAGCGCTTGGACGATCTTCCGGTTCCCGCCGCCCTCAAGAGTGCCGGTGCACTCGCGCTCCGCGCCGCGGGCAAGGATCACCGCCGCGAGTACGAGCTGCTCCGGCGCGGGATCGCCGACCTACCTGTCTTCTGGAGCGGTGCGGATGCCCTGACGGAGACACAAAAGCGATCGCTGCTGGGTCCTCGCATCCGTGGTTCGCTCAATGGCTTGTCCTCGTTCGATGCGATCCGGCCCATCCGCCAGCGCTTCGACGAGAAGGCGTGGGAGCGCTCGCATCTGAACTGGATGAGCTATGCCGACCTCAACCTGCGGCTGCCGGAACTCCTCCTCATGCGAGTCGACAAGATGGCGATGGGTGTCGGTCTCGAGGGGCGCGTCCCCTTCCTCGACCACAAGTTCGTCGAGCTCGCCATGAGCATTCCCGCGGAGGTGAAGGTCCGGAACGGAACGCTCAAGTACATCCTGAAGAAAGCTGTGCGCGGCGTGATTCCCGACGAACTCATCGACCGCCCGAAGCAGGGCTTCGGCGTCCCCGTCTACGAATGGCTTCTCGATCGTCTGGGCACGACCGCGCGCAGGGTGATCGGTGACTTCTGCGATCGCACCGACGTGTTCGATCGCCCGGAGGCGCTTCGCCTGGTCGACGAGCGTCAGGGGATGGCAGCGTGGATCGTACTCAACTTCGCTCTGTGGCACAGTCACTTCATCGAGCGGGAGCCGGTTGCGGTGGAAGCGTGAGACAGGTCCTCGTCCGTGGCGGCGGTGTGGTCGTCGAGGACGTGCCGGCGCCGATCGCCAGCGTGCGCTCGTTGCTCGTCCGGGTCGCGTATTCGTGCGTGAGCGTCGGTACGGAGCTCACCAGCGTGCGACTCTCGGGGATGCCGCTCTACCGGCGCGCACTGAAGCAACCGGAGAACGTGAAACGGGTGCTCGAGGTTGCAAAGGACCAGGGATTGATCCGGACGGTGCAGCGGGTGCGGGGGCAGCTCGCATCGGGACTTCCGACGGGATATGCCGCGTCGGGGACCGTCGTCGAGCTCGGCGAGGAGGTCGATCAGTTCGGGGTTGGCGACCTCGTTGCCTGCGCCGGCGCCGGCATCGCAAACCACGCCGAGTACATCAACGTGCCCGTGAATCTCGCGGTGAGCGTCCCGCAGGGCGTCTCATTGGAGCATGCCTCCACAGCGACGCTCGGCGCGATCGCGCTTCAAGGAGTGCGTCGGGCCACGCCGAGCCTTGGCGAGACCGTGGCGGTCATCGGCCTGGGGATCGTCGGTCAGCTCACGGTGCAGCTCCTGAAAGCGAACGGGTGCCGAGTCATCGGCGTCGATGTGGATCCCACGCGAGTCCTCACCGCCGAACGCGGTGGTCTTGATCATGGTGTCGACGCAGCGAGCGCGTCATTCGTCGAGCGGGTCCACAAGCTCACCGACGGGTTCGGCGCCGACGCCGTGATCATTACTGCCGCGACGGCGAGCAGCGACGTGATCCATGAAGCGATGCAGGCCTGCCGCAAGAAGGGCCGCGTGGTGCTCGTGGGGGACGTCGGTCTGAACCTGCGCCGCAGCGACATGTACGAGAAGGAGCTCGACTTCCTCATCTCCACCTCCTACGGGCCGGGGCGGTACGACCCTAGGTACGAGATCGAAGGTGTCGACTATCCCTTTCCGTATGTCCGCTGGACAGAGAACCGCAACCTCGAGCACTACCTCGATCTGCTCGCGCGTGGCCGAGTCAGCCTCGCCCAGATCGAGTCACGCACGTTCCCGATCGACGAGGCGCCCGCGGCCTATGCACTGCTCGGCGCCTCCGGGCCGAAACCGCTCCTCGTCACGCTCCGCTACCCCACGGCGGAGGGCCCGATTGCCCGCACCGTTCGCATCAGACCAAGCACCGCGCAGCGGACCGGACGATTGCGCGTCGCGCTTATCGGAGCTGGCAGCTTCGCCGAAGCGATGCATCTGCCGAACCTGGCAAAGCTGCGCGACCGGTTCGAGCTTCGGTGCGTAGCGAGCCGGACCGGCTCTGACGCAAAGGCGATCGCCGTGCGCAATGGGGCTGCGTACGCCACGACGGAGGTCGGTGAGGTTCTCGCGGACAAGGACGTCGACGTGGTCCTCATCGCGACGAGACATAACACCCACGCGTCGCTCGTGCTCGCTGCTCTCCGAGCGGGAAAGCATGTTTTCGTCGAGAAACCGCTGGCGCTCGATGAGGATGAGCTCGGCGCGATCGAGACGTTCTTTGCGGAGCGCGCGGGTGCCCCCTCGCCCGTACTGCTGACTGGATTCAACCGTCGCTTCGCCCCAGCCATCGCCCGCGTCCGCGAGATCCTGAAGGACCGCACCACGCCGCTCCTCGTGGATTACCGGATGAACGCCGGATACTTACCTCCTGGTCATTGGGTGCATGGGCCCGAAGGCGGAGGCCGAAACATCGGCGAGGCTTGCCACATCTACGATCTGTTCTCCGCGTTGACGGGAGCCCAGCCGAACGATGTCTCCGCGCATGCGGTCGAACCCCGTGCCAAGCAGTGGTCGAAGAACGACAACTTTTCGGCGACCATCTCGTATTCCGACGGCTCGGTGGCCACGCTGATTTACACGGCGCTCGGGAGCTCTGATCATCCGAAGGAACGTATGGAGATTTTCGCCGACGGCAAGGTCATCACCTTGGACGACTACCGGACCGTTGAGGCTGCCGGCTCGGGCGTCCACGGATGGCGTTCGCCGACGGTTGACAAGGGACATCTCCAAGAGATGGAAGCGTTTGCGAGGTCGATCCAGTCGGGCGGCTCGTGGCCGATTTCGCTGAACGAGCAACTTCAGACGATGCGGGTCGCCTTCGAGGTGGAAACGCAGCTCTACCGCGACCGGAACGAGCCCAATCGCGGCTGATGATGGTCGTGGCGTCGTGTTCCGCTGCCCACGAGATACCAGCCGGCGACGCTGCCAAGCCAATCCAGGGCCCGCTGGTCCTGGAGGAGGCGCACTCGATTCCGAAGCGCTGCGGTCAGCGGGGTGTCCTCCGGCCGGAAGTGGCGGACAGTCGTCGAAACATCGGCGAACCCCGCCGCACGTAAGAGCCTCCGCAATGCCCATGGTGAATAGACGCGTACCAGAGGCCGCGCCCCGATGCTAGATCGCTCCACGCCTCGCGAGAGCACGCCCGCCATGGAACCCTCTTGAAGGAGCTGACCGTGGACGACCCCCATCCAAAGTACTTGCCAAAGCCAGTAGTGGAGCGACGCGCGGTTGTACACGATGATTCGGGTTTGTCCGCCTGGCCGAAGCGTTCGCCAGATCTCACGGAGCGCTCGAAGCATGTCTGGCGTGTGGTGCAGGACGCCGTTCGACGAGACTCGGTCAAACATACCGTCGCCGAACGGGAGTCCTTCGGCGTCTCCGACGACGACGCGCGACGCGATGCCGGCGGCGTTGAGGTGCGTTCGCGCGAGTTCGACGTGCCTCGGGGTCAGATCCACTCCAGCTACATGTGCGCCAGCCCGTCCGTAAAGCGCGAGATCGATACCCTGGCCGCAGCCGACGTCCAGGACATCCAGGCCGGCAGTCGAGTCGTAGTCGAGGGCCTCTCGAAGCCAAGGCGCATACGCGAGCCGCGCAGTGACCAGTTGGTCCAGATGCTCAGCCGTGCCCTCAGCGGCCTCGACGGCAGGCCCGCAGGGATCGGCCGTCCACTGCTCGACGGCTCGCCGTTTGTAGTCGATCACGGAGCGAGCCTATCGCGTCGATCCGTCCCTTTCGGGCCACGGCGCGCGGCCTGATGGGCGGCGAGACGCATGGGGGAACCCGGCTCCGCGACGAACTACAGCGTAGCTATCACGAAGGCCAGGCTGTGATCGCGAGCAAGGGGGTGTACGAAGCCCCACAGTCGATGTGGCCCTACTACGAGGCCAATTACCGGCGGACCGTAAGCGAACTGCCCAAGGGTTCCATGGTCGTCGAGGTCGGAACGGGGCATGGGAGCCTGCTCGCGTGGCTTCGATCGCTCGGGTTCACCCGCGTCGAGGGAGTCGATGCGAGCCCAGGCGACGTGACCGCGGCAAATCGGATGCTGGGAGCAGAAGTTGTCGCCCTTGGGGATGGGGAAACCTATCTCCGCGCCCGGCCGTGCCTGTTCGATTTCGTCGTAATGAAGGCGGTCCTCGAGCATCTCCCCAAGGATCGGCTTTTGCCGATGCTCGGCGCGATCGCTGCGGCTCTTGGACCGAATGGCACTGCGCTCATCGAGGTCCCCAACATGGACTGGCTCGCCGCGTCGCACGAGCGCTATATGGACCTTACTCATGAAGTCGGGTTCACCCGCGAGTCCCTTCGAACCTTGCTGTTGCTCGTTTTTACCTCCGTTGAGATCCGCGGATCACAGCCGGGAGGACCCTCGCGCACTCAGCGGTGGTTCCGCCGGCCGCTCGTGTGGCTACTACGTCGGATTTTCTACGTTGTTGGCGAAGGGGCAAGCGACGTCCTCTTCGAATCTCGATCTCTTATCGCCATCGCTCGTGATCCCAAGCTCACCGATTAGGACCTGATGTCGTTCCGTCACTGGCTCGACTTGGCGGCCCGCGCACGAGGTCGACCGCCGGGAGCGATCGTGCGACGACTCCGCGCGGAACTGGTCGCTGAGTCGGAGCGCTGGCGTGCGCCGCTCCGCGCTCGCGCATTCGACGAAGCCGCCCTTCTCCACGTGTTTGGTCGGCCTACGATCGAATCGCTCTGGACGGCCCTTGCCTCACGTCCGTACGCAATGGCGGGACTCTCGAATGTGGCCGCGGATCTCGATTCGGTTTGTCCAGGAGACAAATCAGTCCTCGAGGCCGCCGCGGATAGGGCGGCACGAAGGACCGTCGACTTGTTGGGCTCCGGACCCATCCCCCTCGGCGTCCCCATCGATTGGCACGCAGACTTTAAGAGCGGTCACCGCTGGCCTGTGCAGTTCGCGAGACGCATCTCTTATCTCGACCCAGATCGGCCGAACGATGTCAAGGTCCCATGGGAGCTCTCGCGCCACCAGTGGCTCATCCCCGCTGCCCAGTGTTATGTGTTGACCAAAGACGAGCGTTACGCCAGTGCGGTGCGGGACGTCCTCGGCGAGTGGATCGCCGCGAATCCTTACGCGATGGGCGTGAATTGGTCGGTCACGATGGAGGTCGCCCTGCGGATTCTCGTTTGGACATTCTTTTTTCATGTATTCAAAGAAAGCTCCTCATGGGGTGACTCGAGCTTCCGGTCCCGATTCCTGCGTGCGCTCTTTCTTCATGTCGAGTTCACTCGGCGCAATCTCGAGCTGTCGGACGTGAACGGAAATCATCTTGACGCCGATGCGGCGGGGCTCGTCTTCGGCGGTCTCTTCTTCGGTGGAACGACCGGCGAGCGTTGGGCCGATCACGGGTGGCGGATTCTCGGTGACGAGCTGCCGAGGCAGATCGCTGACGATGGCGTCGACTTTGAAGGCTCCACCGCATATCACCGGTTGGTCGCAGAGTTGTTCTTGTTGCCGGCCCTCTACCGGCTGAGATTGGGTCATCCCGTGGACGAGACCTACGTCGACGGCCTCGCTCGGATGGCGCGGTTCGTGTCTGCGTACACCCCACCCGACGGCCTGTCCCCGCTCTGGGGCGACAGCGATGATGGCCGTGCCCTGCCACTCGGGACGCAACCTCTTCGAGACCATCGATACCTGATCGGTTTGATCGGTCGGGCCTTCGGGCTTTCCGATCTCATCGATGCCGCGTCGGGTCCTCGAGGCGAGACCTTTTGGCTTCTGGGACATGCGGCTGCCCGCGACATCCCCATCGAGCGCAGAACGTCGCCGCGAAGCGAAGCGTTCTCGACGAGCGGCGTGTACGTGATGCGGACCAAGGACGATTACGTATTCGTTGACGCAGGACCGGTCGGTATGCGCGGACGGGGCGGGCACGGCCACAACGACTGTCTGTCGTTCGACCTTGTGCTCGACGGTACGCGGCTCGTGGCTGACCCGGGATCGTTCGTTTACACGGCGTCATACGAGTTACGGAATCGGTTCCGCGGCACGGCGTCTCACAACACTCCGATCGCCGACGGCGAGGAGCAGAACCGTTTCATCGACCCCTCGTACCTCTGGTCTCTGCACTTCGATGCGGTCCCGCGGGTGATCTCCTGGTCGTCATCGCCGGGTCGTGACCGGCTCGTCGCGAGTCATTCCGGGTACGCCCGTCTCCAGCCGCCCCTAGAGCTCACGCGGATGATGGCGCTCGATCTGAAGAGCCACCGCTTCGTGGTCGAGGACCGCTTTGCTTCCGCCGGACCCCACAACCTTGTCGTTCCGCTTCATTTCGACCCCGGCGTTGGGCTCGTGAGAGAGGAACAGGAGTGGCGCCTTCGCACGAACCAGGGCGAGTTCCGACTTGTTTGGGCAGGCGAAGGAGCATGGCTGTGCGACGCGTATGACTCTTGGTACTCCCCGTCATATGGCGTGCGCCTGCCGACGAAGAGCCTCGAGTTCCGCTGCTTCGAGGCCGCGGCAAGCCTCACTGTGGTAATCGGTCCGGCGTCGCAGCCGACGAGCGAGCTGCTGAGGTGGCGTGATGATGTTCGGGGCCATGCTCAACAGGCGTGAGCAGCCAGGTCGCGTTGACCTTCTTCACACGTGGCGCCCGACTGCTGGCAAGTCTTGTCGCGAGCATCATTACGGCGCGTGCACTTGGCCCAGAGGGCAGAGGCGAATACTTCCTCGTGATCACGATCAGTGCGCTGATCCTCCAATTTGCGAATCTCGGATTGGCCTCGAGCAACACCTATCTCGTTGCGCGCAACCCGTCGCTCTTGCCAAGCCTGCTCGGGAACAGCGTCGTCGTCTCGTTTGTGGTGGGTGGCCTGGCCGCCGTTGGGGTGGCCGTTTGGCTCGCCGTGACGTCGGTCTTCCCGATCGATCCTCTGACCCTTGCGCCGATCATCGTGCTGGCGCCCGTCACGCTGTTTTACCTGCTGGGCTCCAACCTGCTCGTCGGCATCGGTCGCCTGACCGCATATAACCTCATCGAAGGCGGCTCGACGGTTTTCGTCGCCATGTGCATCGGAGTCGCCGCAGTCGCGACTGCGAATCCGTTCGCCGTGATCCTCGCCAGCGTCATTGGCTGGTCCGCCTGTGCCGCCGTGCTTGCCGCGGTCCTTGCCCCGACGTCGTGACGTTCCGGACCGGATGGCGCTTCGCGGCGAAGGCCTACCTCGTCACCCTCGCCGGAGTGCTTCTCCTCCGAGCGAATGTCTTCCTGCTCGAGCGGATCGCTGGCTCCGCCACGCTCGGCCAGTTCTCGATCGCATCGCAGGTCGCCGAGGCCATCGGCGCCTTTCCCGCTGCGGTGGCGCTTGTTCTGTTCCCGAGGCTCGTGCGACAGACGGAAAACAACTGGCGCACAAGCGTGCGGACGATGGCCGTCGTCGGTCTTGTGCTCCTGGTGACTTGCGCCGCGATCGCGCTGCTGGCCGATCCCTTGATCCGCGTCGCGTTCGGCCAACGTTTTGCGCCGGCGGTCGAACCGTTGCAGTTTCTGCTGCCCGGTGTGGTCGCGCTTGGGATGCTCACCGTGATGTCCCAATTCCTGGGCGCCGTCGGCTTGCCGGTCGCGCTTGTGGCGGCGTGGGCCGGCGCCTTGGTGCTCGTCGTCATCCTCGGACTCGCCCTCGTGCCCGCGGCTGGGGCGAGCGGCGCCGCCATCTCGCTCTCGATCGCGTATGTGGCGCTCCTTGGCGCGGTGGTCGCGATTGCGCTGCGTTACCGGCCGGCCTGATGCGCACAGTGATCCTCAGCGCCACCCCGCTCTCGGCTCGGTACGCGGAAGAGCTCGAGCGCCGCTTGACTACCGACATCGAGTTCGTTGTCCTCGCCAGACTTCGGACGCTCGGGCTCACCGGTCTGCTCAGGGAGCTGCGGCGACTGGCTCGGAAGAACGTGTACGTCGCATTTGAAGACGGCGCCAGCCAAACGCTGGTTCCCATCCTTGAAATTTTCGCGGTCGCCACCTTGCCCACGAATCTCGCGCTTGTCGATGGGAACTTCCACACGACGGCGATTCATCTCGGCGGGCTCCTCTCGGACATGCTCGGGCTGGGACGAGCTTCGCTGAAGACCGCGAGAGCCGCGTGGGCTGCGCACCGGGAGCTTACGACGTTGGATGGGCCGGCACAGGGGCGCGATCGACCGGGGACCGGACGCCACGTCTTGTATCTCAATACAAACCTCTGGTTCGGGCTCAAGGCGGGTGGATCCGTCGCGCACGTCGCCGGCATCGTTAACGGACTGGGGCGCGCTGGATTTGAAGTCGAGGCCGCGGCGCTCAGTCGTCCGCCACTCATCTCGGCAACGACACGATTCCGCCAGATCCCAGCCCCGGCAGTGCTCGGACTTCCGAGTGAGCTTAATCAGTACGTCGTGCAGCGCGCGCTAGTGGCCGATGTGCTTGCGCGGAGGGACGCCACATATCGCTTCATCTACCAGCGACTAACCGTCCATAGCTATGCGGGAGCGGTCCTGGCGCGCGCGCTCAAAGTGCCCCTCGTGGTCGAGTACAACGGTTCTGAGGTGTGGGTCGCCCGAAACTGGGGACGGCCCTTGCGCTACGAGGACCTGGCCAGACGCTCCGAGGAGGTGCTCCTAGCACACGCGGACCTAGTGGTGACCGTCTCCGATGTGTTGCGGGACGAACTTGTGCGCCGCGGGCTCCCGTCTGAGCGGATCCTCTCGTATCCGAATGGATTCGACCCGGAGCTGCTCAATCCATCTCGGTTCGATCGCAACGCCAGAACGTGGCTGCTCGGTCGACTCGGCATCCCGAGTGACTCCCTTGTCGTTATGTTCATCGGGACTTTCGGACGTTGGCATGGGACCGAGACCCTCGCCGAAGCGATTCGCGGGATGGTCGAACAGAATCGCGAATGGCTCGATGCGCGTCGTGTGCGATTTCTCATCGTCGGCGACGGCCTGCGGATGCCCCAGGTACGCGAAATCCTCCGCGGTGTTCCGTCAGACTATGTGACGCTCACGGGCCTCGTGCCTCAGGAGGAGGCGCCGGCGTATCTCGCGTCCGCAGACATCGCCGTGTCGCCACACGTGACCAACGCCGACGCCAGCGAGTTCTTCGGTTCGCCGACCAAGTTGTTCGAATACATGGCGATGGCGAAACCGATCGTGGCGTCGGACCTGGCGCAGATCGGCGAGATCCTTCGCCCGGCTCTCGACGTGCACGATCTTCCGGTAAGCGATCCGGATCCGACAGATGAGAGGCTCGCCATCCTTGTGCGTCCGGGCACCGTCGAAGACCTGACCGCCGCCATCCGTTTTCTCGTTGAGCGGCCCGCCTGGCGTTCGGCGCTGGGTGATCGCGCGCGGGCCAGAGCGCTCGCCAGACACACGTGGGATCACCAGATCCAACTTATACTCGACCACCTGGGGGACGGAATCAGGGGATGAGATTCGTGCCTGCGATCGTATTCTCGACGGTATACGTCATCACGTGTCTTGTGGGGGCGGTTTTCCTATTGCTCGATCTCCGCCCGATCGTGAGCCTTTACGAGCACTTCAGCGGCACGCACGCTCCGCGGCTCGATCCTGACCAGTTCCGAACAGTCCTCATCTTGCTCGTTGCTACGCCGGTCCTCTTTTGGGTCGGCTCCGCAGCCGCTAGCCGCGTCGGCGGCCGACCTTTCGCGCGGAGGCTTGAGTCCCGACTGTCCAACTTGCGCCTCGAACATTCTCCGTTCGTTCCCGTGTCGGCGTTCGTCGTAAGCGCCGGTCTTGCATTTGTGTCGTTAGCACGTTCCGGCGGGCTCAGTGATCTCTCCGCATGGCTGAGTTACCAAGCCTGGATTGATGCCCGCTGGCACATCTTTCAGCAGCTTTCCTTCTTCGAGTTCGTGAACATCTACACGCTTACCCCACTGACTGCTGCGTGGGTCCTCCTCGCGCTCCAGTCACGATCTCTGATCATTCGAATCCTCCCTACCCTGGTCTCTGTCGCCCTCGCGCTCGCCCTCTATCAAAAGAAAGCTGCCCTCGTCGTTCTCGTCATCGTCTTTGGCGCGTGGCTGATTGACGCGGCACGTGAGCGGCCACGTCGGGCCGCCCAGGGCCTCGCCGCTGCGGTCGCGGTGGGCACAGTCCTCTATCTCGTCATGGTCGTGGTCCCGACGGGAAACGCCGCGGTGGAGGTGGCGCGATCTCAGCAACGCGATAGACCCGTGCTCATCACTCCTGCGCCAAGCGTCGCGACCGTGGCGCCGAACTCTGTTCCGTCAAGTGCTGGGCCCCAGCGATCCGCGCTTGCGACCCCGACCCTCGCGCCGCCCGGAGATATCGAGGTCACCCAGCTCGATCCGGTGACCGCCGCAATCCTGTACTCCGTGGTGGGAACGCTGATGCGAACGTCGGAGCCGGCGCTGTACTACCCCGTCGTCTACCCGGGCTTGCATTCGTTCTACCCGCTCGACCTGGGGCAGGACATCGTCTGCTCGCCCCGTCTCGGCTGCCGCAATCAGGGCATGCCGGACGACAATCTGGTGGTCTGGGACTACATGAACCCGCAGTTCCATGGGGGTTCGGTAACAGCGCCTTTTCAGTTCGCGCTATACGCGCAGGGAGGACTTGTTCCAGCTATGGCAGGCGCCTTGGTGCTTGGATTCCTACTCGGTCTTGCGTGGCGCGCCGCGATGATCCTCCCTCGCATCTGGGCAGGCTTATCCGGCGCGCTCGTCATCATCCTCGCCGTGAACCTTGCCCTCGATTCGGCAAGGAACTCTGTCGTTGTCACATACGGGGCCATGTGGGGCGCCATCTTTCTTATCCTGTGCGCCGTCGCGGTCCACACTTTCTCCGGACAGCCGCGACGCCGCGACGCGATCCGTCGCTCACTCCCAGCGTGAGTTAGCGCTCGAGTAGTTCACGCAGGGGAAGCGTAGCGGTGTAGAGCCGAGCGCCGGCCAGCGACCATGTCGATCGCTCGCTCCGCGGATTCCAGTTCGAGATCACGAAGCGCATCTCCGTCGGCGTCGCGAGCGCGAAGGTCACGGCCATGATCCCCTTGTCGTAGCCATCCTGGTCCGACCAGTAGTTAGCGGTCGTGACCCACTGATTGAGGGTCGCGTCGAGGGCGCCCAGGTAGAGTCCCCCGTTTGTCGGTCGCCCCTCGACGGTGAACTGATACTTCCCGGCTGCCAGACGATGGGCGGTCGTCCACATCTGATAGGTGTACTTCTCGGGCCCGGTCTCCACGATGACTAGGCCGCCGCGTACCGTCGCCCGCGCACCGCCGAGCAGCGACCAGTCGGAATCGACACCGCGGGAAAAATCCCACGAGGTGACGGCGTACGAGAGAAGATCGGACCGCGGGACAAGTTGCGCATGGCCAGTCTGGTATTCCGCCAGCGCCTGCACCTCTGCGTTGAGCCGATAGACTCCGCCAGCGGCGAGCACGAGGACCATCGCGAGGGCGATGGTGGTCTTTTCCCACCCATGCGTATGTCCTCGTGAGCGTGGCCGCAAGTGCGGCTCGGAGCGCCGAGAGGCCATACCGACGCGCGCTGACGATGCCGGCCTCAAGCGTGGCACCTGACCAAGCGATCGCCAATTGCCAAAGCAATCCCCAACCGACTAGCCATCCCACCTCATACGCCGGAACTGGAACGGTCATGAGGGGAGGGAGACCCCCAATGGCCACGGCAGGAGTGACCAAAACCAGATATCGACCCGCGGTTTCTCTCCGGAATCCGGCCCAGAACAGCACGGGGAACAGCAGGATCAGCGTCCACCATTGTTCCCAGGCGTGGCCAATGAGTACGAGCAGCTTGCCGCCATAAGTCTGCGCCGCGAACGCGGGATCGTGGAGAACGATCGCGAGATACTGACGCCGCAGGCTCGACTCGTAACGTTCGGACAGGTACGGAGCTCCCGGATCATCGCGCTCGACCGCGGCCGCGGCGACCGAGTCATTGAAGTCGATGCCATAGGGGTTTGGCAGGTATCCGAGTCCGAGGTAGGCAGGGTGCCAGAACGGATGCGCAGTCGGCAGACCCGCCGCGAGTTCCCTTCCCGCCCACGCGTCACGATAGGAGCGCAGCGCGGC
>WNGI01004362.1_pt1 | contig 20350 bp, 21 predicted proteins | sample 5400621 | NCBI WGS metagenome assembly WNGI01 (sample SAMN13153374, study PRJNA577476) | soil metagenome | isolation source: 20 cm soil or saprolite under Garry oak tree replicate 1 | place: USA:California | collected 2016-06-15
CGGCGAAACCCACGCTCGACAACTTCGTCCGCATCTTCACTGAACACGATTTCGGGCGCGCTCTGGTGAACTCGGTCTTCGTCGCAGGCTCGACGATGGTCCTGGACGTCGTGGCGGTCTCGCTCGCCGGCTATTCACTGTCCCGGCTCGATCTGCGCTTCAAGTCCTGGATCATGTACGCGGTTCTGTTGCTCCAGACAATGCCCTTGTCCGCGACGATGGTGCCGATCTATGGCCTGGCTCGCGCGCTCGGCCTGCGGAACTCGTATGTCGGCCTCATCCTCATTCATGCGGCGATAGAGCTGCCGTTCCTCATCTGGCTGATGAAGAACTTCTTCGACAACGTCCCCCGCTATCTTGAGGAAGCCGCGTGGCTCGATGGACGATCGAAGCTCCGCGCGCTCGTTGAGGTCGTCCTTCCGGTCGCGCGCAACGGCATCGGCGTCGTTGCTGGGCTCTCGTTCCTGGCCGCGTGGGCCGAAGTCCTGATGATGATCATCCTCATCGATTCGCAGGACCTCAAGACCGTGCCCCTCGCCTTTTACGAGACGTTACGCACGCAGGGCGGTTACACCGAGGTGCAGTACGGTCTCGTCGCCGCGATGGGAGTGCTCTACGCGGTCCCGGTGATGGTCATCTTCCTGGCCACCCGCCGGATGATGGTGCGTGGCCTCGTCGCGAGCTCGCGAGGCCTTTGAGGTGGCGCGCGTCGAGTACGACGACGTTTCGAAGCGCTTCCCGACCCAGGACCGGGCGGCGGTCGATCATCTCGATCTCGACGTCGCGGATGGCGAATTCCTGGTGTTGCTCGGTCCCTCCGGATGCGGAAAGACGACCGCGTTGCGCATGCTCGCGGGGCTCGAGTATCCGGATCAGGGCGACATCCTGATCGACGGGGGGAGTGTCGTTCGGCTCGAACCCAAGGATCGCGACGTCGCCCTCGTCTTTCAGAGCTACGCCCTCTACCCGCACATGTCGGTGCGCAACAACATCCAGTACCCGTTGCGGATCCGCAAGCTCAGCCCCGAGGAGCAATCGCGAAAGGTGGAGCGGGTCGCGGAGCTCCTGGGCATCCGCCACCTTCTCCCGAGGCGGCCCGCCCAGCTCTCCGGCGGCGAGCAGCAACGTGTCGCCCTCGCGCGCGCCATCGTCCGCGAGCCGCGAGTGTTCCTCATGGACGAGCCGCTTTCGAACCTCGACGCGAAACTGCGCACGCATACGCGGACGGAGCTCAAAGCGCTTCAGAAGCAGCTCGGCGTGACGACGATCTTCGTCACCCACGACCAGGCTGAGGCCATGACCATGGGCGACCGCATCGCGGTGCTCGACGCCGGCAGGCTCCAGCAGCTCGGCTCGCCGGACACCGTCTACCAGCGGCCAGCCAATCTCTTCGTCGCGCAGTTCATCGGGAGCCCTCCGATGAACATCGTCGACGCCCGCCGCGACGGCGGAACGCTCGTGCTCCCCGGGGATTGGCGAGTCGAGACGCCGCGCGGGGTCGCCGCCAGGGACGGCGTCAAGGTCGGGCTGCGGCCAGAAGCGATCCAGCTCGAGCTCACGCCGGCGCCGGGGGCGCAGCCGGCCGAGGTCCTCGTGTCCGAGCCACTCGGAAGCGAAGTGATCGTCAACGTCACGCTCGGCGATGTTCTGCTGAAGGTGAGGACGGGACCAGAGGTCCGTCCGGATCCGGGGACGCGTGTGTTCCTGCGCGAGCGGCCCGAGGGGGTCCGGGTCTTCGACGCGTCGAGCGGCGCCGCGCTGAATTGAGGGACGGACACGAGCGGCGACCGCCGCCCACTCCGACCGCCGCTCCCGACCGCGTGCTGACCGGGACGTTCGCGCGGGATCACGAGCGGCGGTACGCGCACGTGCCCTTCCACGTCCCGGCTGGGCTGCATCAACTGCACATCCGCTACGCGTACAACGACCAGATCGACTCCGCTCCGTTGATCACCGGCGGCAACACGCTCGACATCGGCCTCTTTGACGAGCGCGGCATCGCTGAGTCCAGCCCAGGCTTTCGCGGGTGGAGTGGCAGCGAAAAGATGGAGGTCACCATCGCCGAGGCGTGGGCGACGCCGCCATACCGCAAGGGGAAGATCGGCGCGGGCACATGGCATGTCCTGCTCGGGCCATACAAAGTGGGTCCGCGCGGCTGCGAGTGGAAGGTCGAGATCTGGTTCGATCCGGGCCTGCCCGCGCCTCAGGAGCTCTATCACGCCGGGACTGGGCACAATCCATCGCTTCCGGCGAAGCGCCCGGGTTGGCTACGCGGCGATCTCCACTGCCACACGCTCTTTTCGGACGGTGACTCGTGGCCTGCCGAGATGCTCGAAGCCGCGAGCGCGGCGGGTCTGGACTTCCTCGGTGTCACTGACCACAACAACGTCGCTCACCACGCGTCGTATGGCGCGGGGGGCCGCGGGCAACCACTCGTGATCCCAGGGGTCGAGGTGACCACCTACGGCGGGCACTGGAACGCGTGGGGGACGGATCGGTGGTGGGAATTCCGCGAGCCTCGAGCGGAGGCGGTCGAGCGAACGATGCGGGCGGCCGCGGCGAGCGGCGCGGTCGTGAGCATCAACCATCCGAAACCGTTCGGGCCGCCATGGGAGTACGCGATCGACGGTGGATTCCACACCGTGGAGGTCTGGAACGGCCCATGGCCACAGCTGAACCGAGCCGCGCTCGATCGCTGGGATGAACTGTTGCGCCGTGGTGTGCGTTCGCCGGCCGTTGGCGGAAGCGACACGCACTACCTGCGCGTCGGCGACGTCCCTGCCCGTCATGCCGATTCGCTCGGAACACCGACGACCTGGGTGCACGCGGAGGCGGCGGTGCCGTCGATCCTCACTGCGCTACGCGAGGGCCGCTCGTTCGTGTCGGAGTCGCCGCTTGGCCCGCAGGTCTACCTCGACCCAGACCCTGGACGTACCGGTCGCGTCTCGGTCGAGGTTCGCGACGGCGCCGGCGCTGCCCTGCAGCTGCTTGGCGACGGAGGAACGCTCGCGAGCTTTCCGATCGACGCGTCCTTCTGGGACACGACGCTCGATCTCCCTCGAGGCACACGTTTTGTCCGCGCGCAGCTCATGAGCCCTGCGGGCGACGTCCGGGCGCTCAGCAACCCGATCTGGGCGGAGCGGCTTTGAGCTGAGTACCCCGCCGAATCCCGACTCACTCATCGAACACCGTGGCAGGACCGTCGAGCTGAAGGTTCACCGTTGCCTTTGGAGCGGGGCGTATTCGGAGAACTCTTCGCTCGCCATCGAGGAGTGCGGCCGAGAGAACGTGCTCCGCACCGAGATCGACCTCCGGCTCCTGCGCGACGGCGAGTTCGTCCTGTTCCACGACGACCGTTTCGACCGAGTGACCGATGCGCACGGCCTTGTGCAAGACGCGACCGCAGCCGAGGCGACCCGCGCGCGGTTTAAGGACGGCTCGCATCCGCTGCTGTTCGCGGACGCGGTCGCTCTAATTGCCGCCCACGAGTATCCGAGGCGCATCGAGCTGGACCTCAAAGACGTCGCCCCGTACCCCTGGCCGCAAGCCGAGGCGCTCGTGCGATCGGTGCAACCGATCAAAGAGCGCGCGCACTTCAGCTGTCCCGCCGACTGGAATCTCCGGCGGCTCCTGCGCGTGGATAGCACGATCGGTGTCAGCCTCAATCCGCACAGCTACATCGACACCGAGGACGAACCGGGGCTCGGCCTGCCGATGGGCGCCTATGGCTACCGCGACGCCCATCCACTCGCGAGCAGACGCCTTACGACGACTGCCGAGTACCTGCGCGATCGTTTCGGCGGCATCATGCGGCTCGTCCCGAGCGCGAGTGAGGCGCACCTTCGCCTGGCCATGTTCGAGCGCATGCTCGACGACGGCGTTGTGGATGCAGTGGACATCTTCCACAAGCTCGGAATCAAGGTCGACGTCTGGACGCTCGATGCGGGCATGCCTCGCTGGCGCGAGCGTTTCGCGCGGCTCGTGGATGCGGGCGTGGACATCGTGACGACCAACACCGCCCGGTCCCTTGCAGCGGCAGGCCGCGCGGCGGCGTGATCGCCCTTACCGATACGGCGATAGGCTCACCGTGGATATGACGCGCGCACGCATCGGCGTCGGTGTCGTCGGCGTCGGCCTTATGGGTCGGCGACACGCTGAGAATGCCGCTCAGTGGATCCCCGGCGCGCGCCTCGCAGCGGTCTTCGATGCCGATCGCGCTCTCGCCGCGCGCGTCGGCCGCGACCTCGACGCCGACGCTTGCGGATCGATCGAGGAGCTACTCGGCCGCGACGACATCCTGGTCGTCGTCATCGCGTCTCCCAGAGAGTTCCACGCTGAGCAAGCGGTCGCGGCTCTCTCCCGCGGCAGGGACGTGTTGCTTGAGAAACCGATGGGGCTCTCGCTCGCCGACTGCGACCGCGTCCTCGCCACGGCGCAGCGCGGATCGGCCCGGCTTCAGATCGGCTTCATGCGGCGCTATGACCCCGCGTACGCCGAAGCAAAACGACTCGTCGTCTCCGGTGTGCTCGGCGAGCCGCTCCTGGTCCGGGCGGTCCATCGCGACCGGGAGGCGGCAGACCTGCCCGAATCGCGCGGCGTCACGGACATGATGCTCGAGTCGACGATCCACGACTTCGACCTCTCTCGGTTCCTCCTCGGCGACGACATCGCGAGTGTCACGACGACCGCTGCCGTGCTCTGTCACACGCGCGACGCGCATGGACACGCGCCGAATGCCGCGCTGAACGCGGTGCGGTTCGCGGGTGGGGCGCTCGCGGACATCGAGACGTACTGGGGAGCGCGGTATGCGTATGACGTTCGAACAGAGATCGTCTGCGCCAACGGCGCCGTGCTGATCGGGCATCAGCAGCGGAGCCGACTCGCCGTGTACACGCCGGCCGGCGCGACGCACGACCTGTTTCCGGGCTTCCTCGAGCGATTCGCCGAGGCCTACCGCGCAGAGCTTGCGGACTTCGTCGACGGCGCCCTCGAGCGCCGCCTCCCGGCGGTCACCGGACGGGATGGTCGAGCAGCCGTCGCAGCCGCGCTCGCTGGGGTCGCGTCGTTTGAGAGTGGTCGACCAGCGGACGTCGCGGCGTAGGACCGCGCGCCGAAACGTCAAGCGTGCTGCGCGAGCCACCCCACCAGGCGTTCGCGGCAGAAGCGCTCGCGCTCCGGCAGCTCGTTCGAGCGGTACCAGACGATGCCCGCGAGGAGCAGGTAGATCTCGTAGATCTCGGCTCGACGGCGGCTCGCGTCATCCTCGACGCGCGCGTACGAATCGCGGAACGGCGCGATCATCGACGGACAGGCGGGCAGCGTCCAGCTCTCGATGCGTACGAGGTCGAGCAGCGGATCGCGGCCGCGCGCGCGCTCGAAATCGAGGAACGCGACGAAGTGCCAGCCGTCGGATCGCCGCTGCAGCAGCAGGTTGGCGAGGTTCAAGTCGTCATGCGTGAGGCGGCGTTCGACGCCTTCGAGGGAGCTGCGCCGCTCTTCGTAGTGCTGGATCACGGTCTCGTGTGATTCCTGATCGAGCGCGTCGAGGAAGCGGCATTCCGCGGCGCGCGTGCGGAGCCGGTCGTCGAGCTCGGTCGACCACGGCATCGGCGTGTCGACGTACTCGACGCGGTGCATCACCCGAAGGCCCGCTCCGAGCTCCTCGCCAACCCGGTGCTGGTCGGTGAACGAGAGCGCGCTGAGCGAGCGCGCCGCATCCTCGCCTGAGATGAAGTCCTGGATGTAATAGGGAACGTCGAGCGTGCGCTTCTCGACGTCGTACCAGCGCACCGCCGGATGGGGGACGTGTTTCTCTTGCAGGAGCTCGGCGAGATGCAGGAACCGGCGCATCCGACCCGGATGCGGGCGGCGGTGGACCTTGAAAAGGAATTGCTCCCCGCCGGGTGTCGTGAGCAGGTACGCGTGATGCGAGCGCCCGCGCGGCCAGGGCTCGACGCGAACTCGGGCGAGCGCGCCGCCCGAGATCTCGTCGGCCGCCTGAGCGACCTCGTCCTGCGAGGGCGGGACGGTGAGCGTGCGCATGGCCATCAGCGAATCTAGCGGCGTGGGCCCCTACGCGCAGAGCGTCAATGCGAGCTGCGCTGCGACCTGAGCGTTGGCACGCAGGAGCGCGATGTTCGCGTCGAGCGCGCGGTAGTTCGTAGCCTCGCCGAGTGCGCGCAACAAGTACGGGGTGAGGTCGGCGCCACGGATGCCGTCGCGGTCGGATGCGGCGATCGCCGCGCGGACCTGGTCCTCGACCTCGTCGCGGTCGAGCGCGGATTCGGCGGGGACCGGAACGCAGAGGAGCATGCCCGCGCCGCGCGCGAGCTGCTCCGTCGCGATGCGTGCCGCACCGAGGGCGTCGTTGACGCGGTACTGCAGGCGAAGACCGCTCGAGCGGACGTAGAACGCGGGAAACTCGTCGGTGCCGTAACCGAGGACGGGTACGCCGAGCGTCTCGAGCCGCTCCAGAGTCAGGGCAAGGTCGAGCACGAACTTTGCGCCGGCGCTCACCACCACGACCGCGTGCCGGGCGATCGCCTCCAGGTCCGCGGACTCGTCGAAGCTCTGCTCGGCCCCGCGGTGGACCCCGCCGATGCCGCCGGTCGCCAGGACCTGGATGCCGGCGGCCGCCGCGATCTCGACCGTCGCGGCAACAGTCGTTCCGCCGAGCGAACGCGCGGCAAGGACGGGCGCGATGTCACGGATCGAGACCTTGGCCACCCCGGTCTCGTTCGCGAGCCGCTCGAGAAGCACGTCGCCCGCGCCGACGACCGCGACACCGTCGTGCACCGCGATCGTGGCGGGCACCACCCCGAGCGCGCGGATCTCAGTCTCGAGCGCCCTCGCGGTGGTCAGGTTGCGCGGGCGCGGCAATCCGTGCGCGATGACGGTCGATTCGAGTGCGACCACCGGCGCATTCGCCGCGAGTGCTTTCGCGACCTCGGGTGCGATGGAGAGCTTCATCGCCGGCCCGAGGCGTGACCCTGCTCGCCGCTTGCTCCCGCGAGGAGCTCGACGGCATGGGGGACGACCGGCAGCAGGACCTCGAGCGATTCGCGGACTGCGCGTGGCGAGCCGGGGAGATTCACGACAAGCGCCAACCCCACCGCGCCTGCGACGCCGCGCGAGAGCATCCCGTGCGCGGTCTTCTCGAGCGACTTCGCGCGCAGGGCTTCGGCGATCCCGGGTATCTCGCGATCGATCACGCGCCGCGTCGCTTCCGGGGTGACGTCATTCGGCGAGAGACCGGTGCCCCCGGTCGTGAGGACGACGTTGGCGCCCGCGCGCACCGCGCCCAGGATCGCGGTGGCCACGCGTTCCACATCGTCCGGCACGAGAGACTCGTGGACGACCTCGGCGCCCGCGGCCACCAGAGCCTCGCGCAGGGCGGGGCCGCTCTCGTCGGCACGCTCGCCGGCCGCGCCCCTCGTGCTCACCGTGATGATCCCCGCGCGGAGAGTCACGAAGCTCGGTACGTCCCCGACTTTCCACCGGTCTTCTCGACGAGACGCACATCGGTCAGGATCGCTCCGCGCTCGACGGACTTGAGCATGTCGTAGAGCGTGAGCCCGGCGACCGAGACCGCGGTGAGCGCTTCCATCTCCACGCCGGTCCGCGCGCTCGTCGCGACCGTCGCCTCGATCTCGATCGCGTCCTTACCGAGGGTGAGGTCGACCGAGGCGTGCGTGAGCGGCAGCGGGTGGGTGAGTGGAATGAGGTCGCTCGTGCGCTTCGCGGCCATGATCCCGGCGAGGCGCGCGGCCGCGAGTACGTCGCCTTTCGGCGTCGCACCGTCGCGCACGAGAGCGATCGTCGAGGCCGACACGCGGAGGAGCCCGCGCGCGACGGCGCGCCGCTCGGTCACCGCCTTCGCGCCGACGTCGACCATGCGGGCGGCCCCCTTGCGGTCGAGATGCGTGAGCTTCTTCGCTTTCAACGAAGCTCCGGCTGCTCCGTCAGGATCACGTCGACGACCTCGCCCTTCTCGAAGCGCGATGGCCCGACCGGCAGATCGATGAGGCAGTTCGCAAGCGACATCGAGCGAAGGATTCCCGAGCCCTGCGGTCCGGTGAGCCGGACGGTGCCCTCCTCTGGGTCGTGAATGCCACGCGCGAAGAAACGGAGCGATCCCAACTTGTCGACCGGCTCGCCCAGTCGCGCCTTGGCCCTCGGCCGCGCAACGTTCACGCGTCCCTGCATCCGAAGGAGCGCTGGGCGGACGAAGATCTCGAACGTCACGAGGGCGGACACGGTGTTCCCCGGCAGCCCGAAGATCGGTACGCGACGGTCGCCGTCTGTGAGCTCGCCGAACGCGAGGGGACGTCCCGGACGGATGGCGATCGCCCAGAAGTCGATCGTTCCGAGCTCGGCGAGGACTGGCTTCAGGTGGTCGTGATCGCCGACCGAGACCCCGCCGCTTGTCACGATCGCGTCCGCCGCGAGCCCCTCGCGCAGCGCCGTCCGCAACGCGTCGGGCGAATCGGGGACGATGCCACGGACCCACGGCTCGGCGCCGGCCGCGCGGACCGCCGACGCGAGGGTGTAGCGATTTGAGTCGCGGATCTGTCCGCGCTCGAGTGGCGCGTCGAGGTCAACGAGCTCATCGCCCGTCGAGAACACCGCAACCCGCGGACGCTTGCGCACCCGGATGCGAGCGTGCCCGACCGATGCGAGAAGACCGATCTCGGCGGCGCGCAGGACGGTCCCCGCCTCGAGGACGCGCTCGCCTTTCCTCAGATCCTCGCCGGCCTGACGGGTGGACATCCCCTTCGGGGTCGCGGCCGCGATCGTGACGACGTCGCTCGCGTTGTCGGTGTCCTCGACCCGGACGACGGTGTCCGCGCCATCAGGCATCGGCGCGCCGGTCATGATGCGCATCGCTTCGCCGGGTCCGACCTCCCGATCGGGGAAGCCTCCGGCCGCAACCTCGCCGACCACCCGCAGCTCGACCGGAGCCGACGCGACGTCATCGCCGCGAACCGCGTACCCATCCATCGCGGAGTTGCGAAATGGCGGCACGTCGCGGTCGGCCGCGATGTCCTCGGCGAGCACGAGGCCGAGCGCATCGAGGAGCGGCGTCTGGACCGCGGGAACCCGCGGTACTCCATCGAGGATGCGCGCGAGCGCATCGTCGGCGCTCATGAGCTTCGGCGCGGGCCTCGCGCTTGTCGCGCTCTTCGGCATGGCGCGAGTTTAGGCCGGGTAGACGCCGATCTCGGTTGCCTTCACGCTGACCCAGACCTCGCCACCCTCGGCGAGATCGAGGTCGCGCACGGCGGCCGGCGTGACCTCAGCGACGATCGACATCTCGCCTTCGACACCCACGCGCACCCGGTCGCCCTGAAAGTCGAGCGCCGACGCATGACCGCGCCAGACGTTTCGCGGCGAGCCTTCCGGGCGCGTGCGATGGAGCGCAACAGCGCGCGGATGGATCGTAGCGAAGACCTCGCCCTCGACCCCATCGGCGGATTGGACCACGGCGCCGCCGACCAGCACCACGTGGCCCGCTGTCGCGACTCCGCGAAAGAGGTTCACGCCGACGAGATCGGCGACGTATCGCGACCGTGGCCGCTGCGTGACTTCGGCGGCGGACCCCGTTTGAACGACACGCCCGCCTTCGAGGATCACCAGACGGTCGGCGAGTGCGACGGCTTCCAGCGGATCGTGGGTGACGACGATGCGGATCCCGGCGAACGACCCGAGGTGGCGCCGTAGGTCGCGCCGCACCGATCCTCGCGCGGACGCGTCGAGCGCCGCGAGCGGCTCGTCGAGCAGAAGCACGCGCGGGTCGATGGCCAGAGCTCGTGCGAGCGCGACTCGTTGCGCCTGGCCTCCGGAGAGGGCACGCGGTTTCGACTCCCAGTATTCGCCGAGGCCCAGCCGATCCAGCCACGATGCTGCCCGCACGCGTGCCTCGGGCCCCGAGGTCCCGCGCGCGCGAAGGCCGAACGCCACGTTCTCGAGCGCGGTGAGATGGGGGAACAGCAGGTAGTCCTGGAAGACGACACCGATGGGCCGGCGTTCCGGCGGCACACGGAAGCCGCGCGATGCGTCTTCGAGGACGACGTCGTCGAGGTCGACACGTCCGCGGTCCAGGGCCACGAGTCCGGCGACGGCACGAAGGAAGGTCGTCTTACCAGCGCCGTTCGGCCCGAGCACAGCCACGATCTCGCCGGGCGCGGCGTCGACCGCGACGTCAAGGTCGAGCGTGCCGAGCCGAACCGCGACTCTTGCGGTCAGCATCAGAACGCCCGTAGGTACCGGTCGCGCATGAGGACGAGGATCGCGAGCGCCACCGCGAGCAAGACGAGGCTCAACATGATCGCGACCTCGGGGCGCGTCTCGAGGGCGATGTACACGGCGAGCGGAAGGGTCTGCGTAGTTCCGGGAAGGTTCCCGGCGAAGGTGATCGTCGCCCCGAATTCTCCGAGGGCTCGTGCCCAGGACAGCACGGCACCGGCGAAGACCGAGGGTGCGATCAGCGGCAGCGTCACCCGCCGGAACACGAGCCACCGGCCGGCACCGAGGGTCCGCGCGGCGTCTTCATACCGCCGATCCATCGACCGCAGCCCCGCCTCCACCGTGAGGACGAGGAAGGGCATCGCCACGAACGTTGCCGCGAGGATCGCCCCGAAGGTCGTGAACGGGACGCGGATCCCAACCGCCTCGAGCGCGGGACCAAAGAGGCCGCGCCGTCCGAACGCAAAGAGGAGCGCGACGCCGCCGACGACCGGCGGCAGGATCATCGGGAGGGTCGTCAGCGCTCGCGCCACGTCTCGCCCTGGGAATGGAACGCGGGCGTAGACCCACGCGAGCGGCACGCCGAGTACGAGGGCCATGGCCGTCGCCGCGAGCGAGACGACGAACGAGAGTCGCAGCGCGGTCAGCGCCTCAGGTGTGGTGAGATCGCTAAGTGCGGTCTGCCAGGGCGCGCGGGAGAGAAGTCCGACGAGAGGCAGGATGAAGAAGGCGACCGCGACGATCGCGAGCGCAGCGATGAGAATGGGCGGGCGTTCGGGTCTCACGGCCGCGAGAAACCAAAGTCCCCGAGCGCTTGCTGCCCCGCGGGCGAGGTGACGTAGTCGACGAACCGATACGCCAGCGCGGCGTTCCTCGATCCCTTCACCACAGTGATCGGGTAGTGCGCTATGACCTGGTGCTGATCCGGTATGTCCACTCCCGTCACGCGAGCTCCGGCCGACTTGACGTCGCTCACGTAGACGATCCCCGCGTCTGCCTCACCCAGGATCACTTTGTTCAGCACCGCGCGGACGTCGATCTCCTGGCTCACCGGATTCGCCGCGACGCCGGCCTTGGCCAGCGCTTGGAGTGCGTACTGCCCCGCGGGTACGGACGGCGCCGCGATCACTAGGACCACATCCCGGCGCGCGAGGTCGGCGAGGGTAGAGACCTTCTTCGGATTGCCGGCCGCTACCGCGATCTCGAGCCGATTGCTGGCAAATTCAGTGGGCGCCCCGTTGGCCAGGCTCGCGTTGACGATCTTTTGCATGTTGGTTTGATCGGCGGACGCGAATACATCCGCAGGCGCGCCGTTCGTGATCTGCGTCGCGAGAGTGGAGGACGAGCCGAAGTTGAGATTGATTTGCGCATCGGGGTTCGCCTTTCTCAGCTCGTTCCCGATTCTTCCGAAGGCGTCGACGAGCGAAGAGGCAGCGAAGACCGTCACCTCGCCGGCGAGTTGCGCATCGACGCCTGTCGAGCTCTGAGAGCACGCGCCGACTACGAAGGTCGCCGCGAGGCCAAGCGCGAGGACCGCGCGCACGCTACGTCGAGCCGCGTGAGCGCGGCGCGATCTCGACCACCACGTTCGTGGCCTTCACTACGCACACGACCGCGACGCCCGGCGCGAGGGCCAGCTCGGTCGCGGCCTCCGACGTCATGAGGCTCACGAGTCGGTGCGACCCCGCCTGGACCTCGACGACGGCCGCGACGCGGTCCTTTTCGACGCGGGTTACGACTCCGGGAAAGCGATTCCGCGCGGATTGGGCGACGGTCCTCTGATCGCGCTTTCGCCTCTTTGCCTGCAATCGGCGGACATCGGCGAGGCTCACGAGGCGCTGTCCGCCGCGCGACCTACGTACCCGCAGTCGGCCCTCGGCTTCCCAGCGCCGCAGCGTGTCGACTGATACCCCGAGAAGCTCCGCCGCTTCGCCAACTCGCAGCGCCGAATTCCTATGTTTATTGACGGCTTTGACCACGGTTACCTAGATATTCTAGGCAGGCTCCGCAATGACGCTGTATTAGGCGGCGTCGCGTCGATCGCCATCCATCGAAAGGGCCTCCTCCGCGCGTCGAAGCAGCACGGTGGTCGTCGCCAGCTCCTCGGTCCACGCGGCCGCGCCGGCCCTAACGTGCCACCGGGCGTTTCCGAAGGCGCGGACGGTGGAGGTCATCGTGCGCATGAGCTCGTCGAGTCGGGACCGGACGAGCGCCGCGAGCCGCTCTCCCCGATCGGTATCGCGCCCGACTGGGGCGATCGCCGCTACGCCGCACTCGCCGTAGCGGTAGGCGGAGACGTCGCCGCCGAACAAAGTCGCTGTCGCTCCCAGCGTCGCGCGGATCGCGCGATGGACCATCGCACGGCGGGTGGCCTCGCCAACCGCATCGACATCGACTTGGGCAAGCACGAAGATAGGCCTCGGCGACCGGACGCTCGCGAGGCGGCGGCACCTCTGCGACGATCGGAAACGGTCGTGGCTCGGTGTTTCCCAGGAGCCGGACGAGCGTCGGCAGCATGGTCGACCATCGTTCGCGCTCCGCGGTTCGTTCGGCTGCGCCGAGCGCCGTGAGACAGACGGTCGCCGCGCTCGCCGGAGCCAGGTAGCCGCCCTCGATCAGAGACTGCAGCGCGCGACCGAACGCACCGGAGGCAAAGGGCAGCCGCTCCGCCGCGATCGCGGCAAGGAGCGCCGCCGGCCGAGCCGGACCCGAGACGAGGCTTTCCAAGAGATACAGACGGAAGAACGCGGTCGCGAGGCCAGTCGCGCTGGGGCGGACCATCTCCCCTCCGAAGGCACAAGAAAGAGCGACTCCCCCTTGAGATGGCCCGTCGCGTGCCATGAAGCGCGGCGATGAGCGCACGCGAACGCGCCGTCCTGATCGTCAACCCCGCAGCCGGCCAGCGGCACGCCGAGGACGGCGACCTCGCGGACTGCGTCCGCCTGCTCACCGCCGCGGGCTTCGATATCGATCGTCGCCAGACCGGTACAGAGGGCCCGACCTCGGCCGACCTCGCGAAGAGCGCGCTGGTCGATGGCTTTCGTGTGGTGCTGGTCGCGGGCGGCGACGGCACGGTCGCGCCGGCCGCGATCGCTCTCCTAGGCACCGACGCGACGCTGGGAATCCTTCCGTTCGGAAGCTACATGAATATCGCGAACGGCCTCGGGATCCCGCTCAAGCCGATCGACGCCGCGCGGGTCATCGCCGAGCGAAAGGTAAAGCGTTCGGACGTCGGCGAGGTCGCGGGAAAGGTGTTCTTCGAAACGTGCGGCATCGGGATCGACGCGGACATGTTCGGCGCCGCGCGACTGGCGGAGCGGGGACGGTGGGGGCCCGCGTTCCGGCGCATCGTGCGCTGGGCCACGGCGAACTCGCATCGTGTTGACATCACCGTCGACGGAAAGACAGAGCGCCATCGTGTGCTTCAGATCCTCGTTGTCAACAGCCCGTACTACGGGTGGGCGCTGCCAGTCGTGCCGAAGGCGGACATGACTGACGGCCTGCTCGACGTGGCGATCTTCCCGCGAAAAGGAAGGCTCGACCTCTTCAGATGGATGGCGACCATCTGGCACACCGGCCGTCCCGGCAGGCCGCCCCGAGTGCTGCGTGGAAAAGTCATCGAGATCGCGTCGTTTCGCATGAACTTGCGGCCGATGTCGACCCATGTGCGGAGGTGGATCGCGAAACCGGAGAGCGTCCCTGTCACCTTGCCCTCGCGGAGCGCGACCAGGAGCTCCTGCGGCCCGACGAACGGCGCGACGTCGACGTAGGCCCGCCCGATCTCGATCGGGCGGTGCGAATCGCTGCCCACACCGCCAGGGAGGTCGTGCGCACGCGCGAATTCGAGGGCCCGCACGTTGCTCGACGATGCGACCTCGCGGGCGTTGAACACCTCGACGATGTCGAGCTTCGGCGCGACGCGCTCGAGGACGGATCGGCGAAGATGCCGGCGGCGGTTGCGGCTGAACGGGTGCGGGACGTACGCGAGTCCGCCCTGCTCGTGGATCAGGTCGATGCTCTGATCGGCGGTGAGACCGGGCGCGATCCTCTTCTCGAGGTAGAGGCCGACGAGCTCGCCGTCGGCGGTCGTGATCTCTTCTCCGACGATCACGTGAAGACCGGTGTTCATCTCGCGAAGGCGGAGTCCACCCTCGATCGTGTCGTGGTCGGTGATGCAGACCGCGCCGAGCTCCGCCTTGCGAGCGAGCTCGGCGAAGCTGGCAAGAGCGACTCGGCTGTCGCGCGAATACTCGGTGTGCATGTGCATGTCGAGCCGTACGCGATCCATCAGGCGAGTGTGCGGCAGTTCGCGTGCCGTGGCCGGCTCAGGCCCGGGCTGGCTCCATGTCGTCGCTGCCCGCGAACGCGAGGGTGTCAATCACCTTGCGGACGTCGTCGCTGAGCGCGGGGTCAATCGCGGCGTCACCCATCAAGAGCATCGCCCAGGAGGCCGTTTTCGCGTCAAGGGCCGGGTGCCGGATCCTGCGCGACTCGCGAGCCCGTGCGAGCGCGGCCACAAGCCGCTCATGTGTTTCTTTCCGTAAGTCGCGTCCGAAATCGCGCAGGCGGCCGTCGGTCTCGCACCCTTCGATCATCGCTCGCAATAACGCGGGGTCAGACCCCGCAAGAACACGTGAGACTTCCGATGCCAGATCGCCGTCTGGCTTCGCGGCCAGCGCATCGAACGTGCTGACGCGGTACTGGTGTTCGTCGTCCATCAGAAACCGCATCAGGTCGGACTTGTCCGGAAACTGCTGGTAGAACGTGCCGATGCCCACCCCTGCCGCCTGACAGATCTCGTGGACGCTCGCCCCGTAGCCGGTGTGACTGAAGGCGGTCCGGCCGGCGGCTATGAGTCTTGCGCGTTTTTCCGCAGGGCGCCGCTGCGATCGTCCCGTGGGTCGGTCGGCCAAGTGCTAAATGTGCACGGACCCAACGCAGCACGCAACTTCCGTGTTGCGCCGTCTAGCCGAGCTTCGGCAAGCCGTCGAGCGCGTGGCCGATGTACCCGAATCCGATGAATCCCAGCACGGCGAGACAGACGAAGAAGGCGAAGATCCAGAGCAGGAACGCACTGTTCCGGACGTGGGTGCTGTCGTCCTTAACGCGCTTCGCCTGTTACTTCTCCTCCATCGACTTCGCGATGGCTGCGAGGAATTCCTTGTTCGTCTTGGTCTTGCCGAGACGCTGCAGGAGAAGCTCGGTGCCCTCGATCTGGCCAACGGCTGAGAGCATCTTTCGGAGCAGGATGACCTGTCGCATCACCTCGGGGGCGAGCAGCATTTCCTCGCGGCGCGTGCCCGAGGCCGGGATGTTGATGGCGGGGAAGGTGCGCCGCTCCTGGAGCTTGCGGTCCAGGATCATCTCGGAGTTGCCGGTCCCCTTGAACTCTTCGTAGATCACGTCGTCCATCCGGGAGCCGGTGTCGACGAGGCACGTCGCGAAGATCGAGAGCGAGCCGCCGCCTTCGATGTTTCGCGCGGCGCCGAAGAAGCGCTTGGGCGGGTAGAGCGCGACGGGATCCATACCACCGGACAGCGTCCGGCCGGACGGCGGGACCGCGAGGTTGTACGCCCGCGCGAGACGGGTGATCGAGTCGAGGAGAATGACCACGTCGCGGCCGGTCTCGACGAGCCGCTTCGCGCGCTCGAGGGCCAGCTCTGCGACGCGCGTGTGGTTCTCGGTCGGCTCATCGAACGTGGAGGAGAACACTTCGCCCTTGATGGATCGGCGGATGTCGGTCACTTCCTCGGGTCGCTCGCCGACGAGGACGACCATGATGTGGACGTCCTGGTGATTCCCGGAGATGCCGTTTGCGATGTCCTTCAGCAGCTGCGTCTTGCCGGCCTTCGGCGGCGACACGATGAGCGCGCGCTGCCCATAGCCGAGCGGATTTACGAGGTTGATGAGGCGCTGGCTGAGGTTGGCGCTGTCGACTTCGAGGTCGAACATCTCGTCCGGAAAGACCGGTACGAGGTTCTCGAACACGGGTCGGCGCTTCGCCTGCTCGGGGTCGATGCCGTTTACCGCTTCGACGCGCAGCAGGCTGAAGTACTTCTCGCTGTCCTTCGGCGGTCTCGTCTGGCCGGTGATGAAGTCGCCGGTGCGAAGACCAAGACGGCGGACCTGACTGGAGCCGACGTACACGTCCTCGGGTGAGGGGAGAAGCGAGCGGCGCCGCAGGAATCCGAAACCGTCTTCGACGATCTCGAGGATGCCCTGCGCGAATATCGCGCCCTGCGCCTCGGTCTGCGCCTGCAGGATGCGGGTGACGAGGTCCTGTTGACCGAGTGCGGCGGCGCCTTCGACGTTGAATTCCTTGGCGATCTCGGCGAGCTCTTTCGGCTTCTTTTCGTTCAGCTCGGTGATCGTGTAGTACTTGCGACTTGGTGCCGGAGGCGGAGCCTCGCGCCGTGTGGCTGTCGCGGTGGCGGTGTCCCCGTTGGTTCTCGGACCGTTCGTGGCGGGGCTGTTTGATGCGTTCGTTGCGGGAGTCTCTTTGGTCGTGGGTGTCTCCGATGGGGTGGGTTCTGGATTGTCCAAGCGGTGTGTTCGCTCCTTAGTTTGCCTGCGGCCTTGTTGCCCAGGTCTCTGGCTTCGTGGGTCCGGTGGGCGCATTAGGTGCGCGCGCATCCGGCTGGTGAGAAGGGGAAAGGTTGCTTAGGACAGTATACAGCGGCATGCCGACGCTCACCACGGGGCAAGTAGCCGACCTGACGCTGCTCTCGCGGGACATCCATGGACATCCCGAGCTCGCGTACCAGGAACGCCACGCGCAGGCGGCGATCGTCGCATTCCTCGAGCGTGCCGGCCACCGCGTCGAGCCCGGCATCGGCGGGCTGGAGACGGCATTTCGGACGCGAGTGGGTCCGGCGACCGGTCCAGCTGTCGCTCTGCTCGCCGAGTACGACGCGCTCCCTCTGGTGGGGCACGGCTGCGGTCACAACCTGATAGCGATCAGCAACGTCGGTGCCTATCTGATAGCGGCGGCGAATGCGGCGCGACTGGAAGTGGCCGTCGAGCTCATCGGCACGCCGGCCGAAGAGAACGGCGGCGGCAAGATCGATCTGCTCCGAAAAGGCGTCTTCGATCGCACCGTGGCCGCTCTCTCCTCTCACCCCGCCGGGCAGGGCGGGTGGGCGGTGAGCGGCACCGGTCTCGGCGTGGTCGGAAAGCGCGTGACCTTCACAGGCGTCGCAGCGCATGCCGGGTCGGCGCCGGAGAAGGGACGGAACGCGCTCAATGCCGTGATCCGCTTCTTCGTCGGCATCGACGGATGGCGCCAGCAGCTCGAGGTCGACTCGCGCGTGCACGGCTACATCAGCGACGGCGGCGCCGCGATGAATGTCGTGCCCGCGCGAGCCGAGGCGATCTTTGGGCTTCGCGCAAAGGAGCGCGAGACGCTCGACGGCATGGTTCAGAGGTTCGGGGAGATCGCGAAAGGTGCGGCGCTTCTCACCGGTACAAACGTCGAGATCGCCGAATATCTTCCCTTCTACGAGCCGGTGAAGGCGAATCTCGTGCTCGGCGACGTGATCGCTGCCGAGCTCGCGACCCACGGTGTGACGCCGGAGCGAGGCATCCTCGTCACCGCGTCGACGGACCTCGGCAACGTGTCGACCAAAGTACCTACGGATTGGGTGCGCTTCCCGGTCAGCGAGAAGCCAGTCCCGGGGCACTCCATCGAGATGCGCGACGCCAGCATCAGCGATCTCGCGCACCGCAACGCGATCATCACCGCCGAGGTGCTCGGCTCGACCGCCGTCCGAGTCGCCACGGATAAGGCGCTGCGCGAGCGGATCGCCACATGAACGACGCGCTCCGCGGCGACCTGATCAAGCTCTCGCGGGAGATCAACGCCGACCCGGAGCTCGCGTACAAGGAGGAGCGCGCGGTCGGCCGCATCACCGCTCTCCTCGAAAAGAACGGCCACCAGGTCGAGCGGAATCTCGGCGGTCTCGCGACCGCATTCCGCGCGCGAGTCGGACCGCCGGGGCCCGCGGTTGCGCTCCTCGCCGAGTACGACGCCCTTCCCGATGTCGGACACGGCTGCGGTCACAACCTCATCTCGATGACGATCGTCGGGGCGTTCCTCACGGCCGCCGCCCGTGCGAAAGATCTTGAGACCGGCATCGAGCTCGTGGGTACGCCGGCGGAGGAGAGCGGCGGCGGGAAGATCGACCTGCTGGACAAGGGCGTGTTCAAGAACACCGTGGCGGCGCTCTTCTCTCATCCTGGCGCCGGCGGCCACTGGAGCGTGAGCGAGAGGCTTCTCGGGATCTCGGTGAAGCGGGTCATCTACGAAGGCCTCGCGTCGCACGCCGCCGTCTCACCCGAGAAGGGGCGCAACGCGCTGACCGCGCTCATCGCGCTCTTCGTCGCCGTCGACGGGTGGCGCCAGCACCTTCCGTCCACGGCACGGGTGCACGGGATCGTTCGTGAGGGCGGGGTCGCCTCGAACATCATCCCGTCGCGGGCGGTGGGGGACTTCGGCATCCGCGCCGCGGAGATGAACGCACTGAAAGAGATGATCGAGATGTTCGAGAACATGGCGAAAGGCGCGGCGCTTCAGACTGGTACGAAGGTCAAGATCGAGGAGGAGATGCGACCGTATCTTCCGGTCGAGGCGAACCCGATCCTCGGCGAGGCCCTGGCGCGGGAGCTTGTCCGCCACGGCAAATCGCCGTCCCGCGGGCACCTGGTCACTGCGTCCGGCGATATCGGGAACGTGTCGCAGAAAGTGCCCACCGACTACATCGGCTTTCCGGTCAGCGCCCAGGAGATACCCGGCCACTCGCACAAGATGCGGGAGGCGTCGGTCAGCGACTACGCCCACGAGAGCGCGTTCGTCGTCATCGATGCGCTCGCCGCGACGGCCCTCCGGGTCGCGACCGACAAGACCTTCCGCGAATCGCTCCGGACGTGACGAGCGACCTGCACGCGCGCAATCGCGCATCGCGCGATCGTCTCGCCGCGGTCATCGAGCAGCTTGGCGACCGTGTCGTCGAGGTGCCGGGTGGTTGGACCGCGTCCGCGCTGCTTGCGCATATCGCGTTTTGGGATCGGCTCGCCATCGTGCGGCTCGAGAAGTACCTGCGGGACGGTGAGCAACCGCTCACGGCGCCACCGGCCATGACGGACCTCACCAACGGCGCCGGAATCCGCCAGTGGAAAGACACGCCGCCGGCTGCCGCCGCGAGGCAGGCCCACGATGCCGCCGCGGCATTGGACAAGCTGGTCGAGAGCCTGACCCCGGACAAGCTCGCCGCGCTGAAGAAGCTCGATCGTCCGCAGCTCTACGACCGCACCGATCACCGCAAGCTGCACCTCGACGAGATCGAGCGCGCTCTCCGGTGAGCGATGTCGCGACCAACGATCGCATTCATCCGACGCCGCGCACCGAGCTTCCACGGGGGCGGGTGCTCGAGTTCGATTTTCCCGGCCTCGAGATAGGCGTCGCGGAGTACGAGGAGGGGCCGACCGGCTGCACGGTGTTCCACCTGGCGAAGGTCGCGTCGCTCGCCATCGACGTCCGCGGCGGATCGCCGGGCGTGAACGGGCAGCATCTCGACGCGATCAACGCGATCTGCTTCGCGGGCGGTTCCCTCTATGGCCTCGAGGCATCGACCGGTGTTGCGGCGGAGCTCTTCAAGATGCGCGGCTACTCGACGAAGTGGATGGATATCGCGCTCGTGTCCGGCGCGATCATCTTCGACTACGGGACGCGATCGAACGCCATCTATCCGGACAAGGATCTGGGCCGCGCCGCGGTCCGCGCGATGCGGCCGGGCCGATTTCCGCTGGGCGCTCGGGGCGCGGGACGGTCGGCGACCGCGAGCCACTGGACGGGCGCGGAGCTCGCGGGGCAGGGTGGCGCGCATCGCGAGAAGGGGCTCACCAAGATCCTCGCGTTCGTGGTGGTCAACGCGTACGGCTGCATCGTCGACCGCGGCGGCAACGTCGTGCGGGGCAAGCCGACCGGTCCGGTGCCCGGCCGCGCTCCGCGCTCGGCGAACACCACGCTTTCGCTTGTGTTGACGAATCAGAAGCTCGATCGGCTTCAGCTTCAGTCGATCGGCAGGCAGGTGCACGCCTCGATGGGGCG
>WNGI01001330.1_pt1 | contig 20341 bp, 22 predicted proteins | sample 5400621 | NCBI WGS metagenome assembly WNGI01 (sample SAMN13153374, study PRJNA577476) | soil metagenome | isolation source: 20 cm soil or saprolite under Garry oak tree replicate 1 | place: USA:California | collected 2016-06-15
GTCGTCGCCGTCGTCACACAGCCCGACGCACCGCAGGGTCGCTCGCGCTCCACACTGATTCCGCCACCGGTCAAGGTCGCCGCCGAAGCCGAAGATCTGACCATCTTTCAGCCCGAGAAGCCGACGGAGGGCGCGTTCCTGCTTCGCCTGCGCGACCTGAAGCCGGACATCGGGGTGGTGGTCGCGTATGGCCACATTCTCAAGCCCGAGCTGCTCGAGCTGCCGCGCCGTGGCATGGTGAACGTCCATCCGTCGCTGCTGCCCAGCTTGCGCGGTGCGGCGCCGGTCGAGTGGGCCATCATCCGCGGCCACGAAACCACCGGCGTGACGATCATGCAGCTCGATGCCGGAATGGATTCCGGTCCCATTCTGCACCAGATCCCGCACCACCTACCGCCGGACGTGACCGCCGGTGAGCTCTCCGCGCACCTGGCGGAAGTGGGGGCGCAGGCGCTGATCGAGACGCTCGCAATGATGGAACAAGCCGACCCGCCGCCGCAGCCCGTTCCGCAGAACGAGGAGCGCGCGACGTTCGCGCCCAAACTGACGCGCGAGATCGCGCGCATCGATTGGGCCAAGGACGCGCGGGCGATCAGCTGCCTGATTCGTGGCCTCGATCCCCGACCAGGCGCCTGGACCGAGCTCGATGGCGTCGAAATCAAGCTGTTCAACCCCAAGGTGAATGAGCCGCCGTTCCCCGGCACCGGGGGGAGGGCGGGGGGGACGGGACGGGCGGGGGGGGCCCCGGGCGAAGTGCTCTCGGCGGACGCCTCGCTGGTGATCGCCACGGGGCCGCTCCAGGATACCGCGGGCGGCACGCTCGAGATATTCGAGGTGCAGCCCGCCGGCAAAGCCCGCATGACGACCGACGACTGGCTCAGGGGTGCGCGACTCAAGCCGGGTCAGCGCTTCACATGACGACGCCGCTGCCGCGGCTGCACGCCATCACCGATGAGCGGATCGCCCGGCGTGGAGACCTCGACGACATCGCGCGAGCCCTCGCCGTCGGAGGGGGCTCGGATCTCGCGTTTCACGCGCGCGGGCGCGCGCTGAGCGGACTCGAGCACTACCAGCTCGCGGCGCGCCTGTCCGCCTGCACGCCGGCCCGGCTATTCGTCAACGACCGTCTCGACATCGCACTCGCCGTTCCAAGCGCCGGGGTTCAGCTTGGCCACGACAGCCTCTCCGTCAGCGCTGCCCGCGGCTTGAACCCACGCTGGTGGATCGGTAGGTCCGTTCACGACTTGGCCGAGGCCGAAGCCGCAAGGACCGAGGGGGCCGACTATCTTGTTGTAGGCCCCGTTTATCCGACGGCGTCGCACCCCGGCCGCAAAGCCTTGGGACTCGAGCGGCTGCGGGCCATTGTCGCGGCGGCGGGCGAGTTACCGGTGATCGCGATCGGTGGCATCACGGTCGAACGCGCGCAAGAGGTACGGAAGAGCGGAGCCCATGGAATCGCGGCGATTCGCGCGTTTTGGGATGACGCAGAACCGGCACAAGCGGCGCGGAGGTTGAGGGAATGGATGTTGTGATCAATGGCGAACGCAAGAACGTCTCGAGTGGCACACTGCTCGAGCTCTTGAAAGAGCTCGAGCTCGATCCGCGAGCGGTGGTTGTGGAGCACAATCGGAAGATCGTGCGGCGGGCGGGGCTGGGCGGTGTGACGGTGAATGCAGGAGACGCCATCGAACTCGTTCATTTCGTTGGCGGAGGGTGATACGATGACGACTGCAGTCGAAACCATCCGCGACGAGCCGCTCACCATTGGCGGCCGGACGTTCCAATCCCGGCTCATGGTGGGGACGGGCAAGTATCCCGACATGGAGACGATGGTGCGCGCGATCGAGGCATCAGGCGCCGAAGTCGTCACCGTGGCCGTGCGGCGCGTGAATCTCGATCGCGCGAAAGAAAACAGCGTCCTGCACTACCTCGATCCGAAGCATGTCTTCCTGCTCGCGAACACGGCCGGCTGTTACACCGCGGAAGACGCGGTCCGTTATGCGCGTCTCGCACGCGAGGCGGGATTCAACGACTTCGTGAAGCTCGAAGTGATCGGCGACGAGGAGACGCTGCTGCCCGACGTCCAGGGCCTGCTCGAGGCGGCCCGGATCCTGGTGAAGGAAGGATTCAAGGTGCTGGCATACACGAACGAGGATCTCGTGACGGCGCTGCGCCTGGAGGATGCGGGGTGCGCGGCGGTGATGCCGCTCGCCTCACCCATCGGCAGCGGGCTCGGCCTGCTCAATCCGTTCAGCGTGCGGACCATCAAGCGCCGGTTGCACGTACCCGTGATCGTGGACGCCGGCGTCGGCACGGCTTCCGATGCGTGTGTGACGATGGAGCAGGGCGTGGATGGCATCCTGATGAACACCGCGATCGCCGGGGCGCAGGATCCCGTCGCGATGGCCCATGCGATGCGCCTCGCGACGATTGCGGGCCGCGCGGCGTTTCTCGCCGGCCGGATGCCGCGCCGCGACGTCGCGATGCCGTCGTCCCCCACTAAGGGGATGCTGGATTAAGTCAGCAACAGCCGCGCGCCGGGCGGCTCTCGAGATTCTCCGCGCCGTACGCGCCGGAGCACCGTTGGCCGATGCGCGCGATCGTCACCTCACCGGTCTTGCCGAACGCGACCGGCGTCTCGCCTACGAGCTCTCGGCCGGCGTGCTGCGGCGCCAGCGCGAGCTCGATAGCGCGCTCGACCTGACTCGCGCCGATCCCCGCCTTCACGACGTGCTGCGGCTCGGCGCCTACCAGCTCCGCTGGTTGTCACGCGTGCCGTCGCATGCTGCTGTGTCGACGGCCGTGGAGCTGGCCCGGGAGACTGTCGGTGAGGGGAGTACTGGTTACGTCAACCAGGCGTTGCGGAACCTCAATCTGGAGACGGGAAGCGAGAAACGGGCAACGGACACACACCCGCGCTGGCTGGTGGACCGGTGGCGCGCGCGGTTCGGAGACCTGGAAACCAGCGAGCTGCTCGCCTGGAACGACACTCGGCCACCGCTCATCATTCAGCCGGTTCGCTGGAATCGAGACACAATCAAGGACCGGTTCGATGAAGCAGGGCTCGATATCACGGACGCACCGTGGAATGCCGGGCTCCAGATCCGGCCCGGCAAACACCTTTCCCGTGTCCCGTTTCCCGTAAATCTCCCGGGCTTTGCCGCAGGTGGCTGGATCGTGCAAGACCCGGCGCATGCGCTCATCGCGCGCTTTGCCGCGATCCCGGCGGGCGAATGGGTGTACGACGCTTGCGCCGCACCCGGTGGGAAGGCGGTGTCGCTCGAAGCCGCCGGAGCGCGCGTTATTGCGGGTGACACTCGTCACGACAGACTGGGGCGGCTCACGGACACGACCAGACGCGCGGGAGTGGCAATTCGCTGCGTCGGCGCCAATCTTGAGGCGGCGCCGATTCGCCCGGCGAGCGCCGCTGCGGTCCTCGTCGATGCCCCGTGCACCGCGACCGGCACGATGCGCCGCCATCCCGACGCGCGCTGGCGACTCCAGCCGGACGTGTTCGCGCGAGCCGCGGCGCGGCAGTCGCGCCTGCTGGACGCCGCCGCGTCGCTGGTGCGCCCGGGCGGCCTGTTGATTTACGCCACCTGCTCTCTGGAACCGGAGGAGAACGCGCAAGTCGTGGATGCCTTCCTGAGCCGCCATCCCGAATTCCGCCGGGCGCCGTCGCACTCGATGCCGGCGGAACTGCTCACGCCGACGGGCGACTTTCAGTCGCTGCCCCAGCGTCACGGAATGGATGGCGCCTACGCGGCACGGCTCGCGCGCGAGGACGATCGCTGATGCGCATTCGGCGACACTTCGAGCCGTTTCAGGAATTCACGATCGGCCGCCGAGTCTGGGCATGGGTCGGGATCGGTGTGGGCGTGGTGCTCGCCGGTTACCTCACGGCGTATCTCATCCTCTTCCCCGCTCCCCTTCTTCCGGGCCATCAGGCCGTGCCTCGCGTCCTCGGTCTCACGGTGGCCGAAGCGCAGGCCGAGATTCAAAAAGCGAAGCTGCAAGTCACCGACGGCGGCGCCGAGCCGAATCCGACCGCACCGCAGGGCGTGATCATCTGGCAAGATCCGCCGCCGGAAGTCATCGCGCCCGAAGGCACGAAGGTCACCCTGGTGTCGAGCGCCGGGCCACCCAAGATCCCGGTGCCCGACGTTGCCGGGCTCGATGCGAGCGTAGCGCAGAAGCTCGTGGGCGCCACCGGCCTCTCAGTGGCGCAAATCGAGTCCGTGCAGACCGCCTCCCCCACGGGTCTGGCGGTACTCACCCGACCGCCAGCCGGTACAGCGCTGGCGCCGGCGGCGGGCGTGACCCTCGTGGTAAGCCGCGGCGCGCCCACGATCTCGGTTCCGGACCTCCTCGGCATGGCTTCGGGAGACGCGCGCACGCGGCTGGAGACGGCAGGACTCCAGCTCGGCACTGTGACGCGCCGACGAACCAACGACGGGTCGCCCGGCACGGTCGTCGCCCAGCGGCCGGCGGCCGGGACGCTCGCCGCTCCCGGCACCGTCGTGGATATCGTGGTTGCGCGGAGCCCACAGTGAAGAACGGGGGGGGGATCCGGATCGCGCCGAGCGTGCTGTCAGCGGATCTCGCGAGATTGAAGGACCAGGTCGCGCAGGTGCTCGAGGCGGGAGCGGATTGGCTGCACGTGGACGTCATGGACGGGCGCTTCGTCCCGAACATCACCTTCGGCGAGAACATGATCGAGACGTTGCGGAAACTGACGGACAAGCCGATCGACGTGCACCTCATGGTAGTGGAGCCCGAGAACTACATCGAGTCGTTCGCCACGGCGGGCGCATCGGTGTTCACGTTTCATCCCGAGGCCACGATCCACGTGCAGCGCCAGCTGGACGCCGTCAAGGAACAGGGCATGATGGCTGGCCTGGCGCTGAATCCCGCGACGCCGCTGGCGCATGCGGAGGAAGTCGTCCGCGATCTGGACCTCTTGCTAATCATGACAGTGAATCCAGGTTTCGGTGGGCAGAGCTACCTTGCAGGGTCGAACGACAAGATTCAGCGCGCCCACGCACTACGCACCACGCACAACGCAGGGTTTTTCCTGGAAGTCGATGGCGGCATTTCCAGGCAAACCATCGCGGCGGCGCATCAAGCCGGCGCCGACACGTTCGTCGCCGGAAATGCGGTGTTCGCGAGCGCCGATCCCGGGCGGGAGGTGCAGGAGCTGCGGCGGCGCTGCATGGTGACGGTATGACGAATCGGCAGCAGTGGACCCTGGTTGCCGGGGTCGTGATGACGGCGGTGTTTGGCGTGGCCTTGGCCATCAAGCTGCGGCCCCAGCTCAATCTCCTCGAAGTCGGATCGACGGCGCCCGACTTCCAGGCCGTCGAGCTTCCCAGCGGCCGGCCAGCCACGATCGAGAACTATCGCGGCAAGGTCGTGCTGCTCAACATCTGGGCGACCTGGTGCCCGCCGTGCAAAATCGAGATGCCCTCGATGGAGCGGCTGCACCAGAAGCTCGCGGGGACCGACTTCCAGCTCGTCGCCGTCAGCGTGGATGAAGAGGATTCCAGTGTCGTCAACAAGTTCGTAAAGGAGTACGGGCTCACGTTCCCGGTGCTGCACAATCAGGACGGCTCGATCCGGCAGATCTATCAGACGACGGGCGTGCCCGAGAGCTTCGTCATCGATCGCGACGGCGTGATCGTCAAGAAGGTCATCGGGGCGGCCGACTGGGACGCGCCCGTGAACGAAAACCTGATCCGCCGCCTGCTGGATGCCCGCTAGCCCCTTCCCGTTCATCACGCGCAACTGGCCGATCAAAGGCGCGGCACTGTTTCTCGCGCTGATGCTCTACGTCGCCGTGCAGCTGCAACAGCCTGTCACGACGAGCTTCGACGTCACGCTCAACGTGCAGCTGCCGCCGGGACGCGCGCTGATGCAGAAGCTCCCCAAGGTGCGCGCGCAAATCTCCGGCAAGGGCACCCAGATCCTCAAGCTGCGCTCGCTCGCCGGCGACATCACGCGGCGCGTGCCGGACACGGTGACGGCCCCCACCTGGGTGGTCCATCTCGATCCCACCGACGTCGAGCTGGCGCTGCCCAAGGGGGCCGACGTGCGCGTCATGGAAATCCGTCCCAGCGAGATCACGCTGGCGCTCGACAGCGTGGCGCGCAAAGACGTGCGCATCGTATCGCTCGTCAACGTGACGCCGGAGTCCGCGCAGGTGCTGCGCGGCGGTCTCTCGATGACGCCCACGACCGCGCGCCTCGTCGGCCCCGGGAAGAGCCTGGCGGTGATCGATTCGGTGACGACGGTGCCGATGGAGATCAGCAACGTCTCCGGCACCTTCAGCCGCAATGTGCCCATCGACACGATGCCGCTCGGCTTCATCCGCATCGCGCCGAAGCAGGTGACCGTGACTGGTGAAATGGATGTCATCGTCGAGCGCTCGTTTGCCGGGATTCCGGTTGAGACGGGCGCCGGGGCAATCACGAACTACATCGTTACGCCGGCCAAGGTGTCGGTCTCGGTGCGCGGACCGGAGGACCGGGTGCAGGCATTGACGCGCGACTCGGTGCGCGTGGTTGCGCACCTCACGGCATCGATCTCGGGGGCCGCCGGCGGCGTCGCCAGGATCACGGTCATCGGCCCGCGCGGCATCACCGCGCACGCCATTCCTGATTCGGTTACGCTGCGCCGTCGCACCCCGACTCGCCGTGGCTGACGTCGTCCTCGGCATCGAGACGTCCTGCGACGAGACGTCGGCGGCGGTTCTGGTCAATGGCGAGCTCGCAAGCCTGATCATCCTGTCGCAAGACGTGCACAAGGTGTTCGGCGGCGTCGTGCCGGAGCTGGCGAGCCGCGCGCACCTCGCCGCGCTGCCCGCGGTCGTGGATCGCGCCATCGCGGAAGCGGGCGTCGCGATGCCGGCGGTAGACGCCGTCGCGGTCACTGCGGGCCCTGGCCTCGCGGGCGCGTTGCTCGTCGGCGTCGTGTATGCCAAGTCGCTCGCCTACGCGGGCGACCGGGCGCTCATCGGCGTCCATCACATGGAAGGCCATCTGTTCGCGCCGACACTGGAGGACCGCGACCTCGCGCCCCCGTTCGTCGCCCTCCTCGTCTCGGGCGGCCACACCCTGCTGCTCGACGTTCCTGCGTGGGGCCGCTATCGGCTGCTGGGCGAAACGCGCGACGATGCCGCGGGCGAGGCGTTCGACAAGGTCGCGACGCTGCTCGGTCTCGGGTATCCCGGCGGCCCGCCGATCGAGCGGCTCGCGAAGGAGGGGGATCCCAGCCGCTTTCAGTTTCCGCGGCCGATGCTCAACGAGGCGGGGGGCTTCGAGTTCTCGTTCTCCGGTCTCAAGACGGCCGTGCTGCACGCGGTGCGCGCGTCGGACGACCTCGACCGCGACCGGCCGCACATCGCGCGGGGCTTTCAGGACGCCGTGCTCGATGTGCTGGTCACCAAGCTCGCGCGCGCCATGGACTCGACCGGCTATTCCACGGCCGTGCTGGGCGGGGGCGTGGCCTGCAGTCGCGCGTTGTCGGCGCGCGCTGCCGAGCGCCTGGCGGGGAAAGGGCGCGTGGCGGTCGCCAGTCCCCGCCTGAATGCCGACAATGCCGCGATGATCGCTCGCGCCGGCTGGCACCGGCTGCGCCTGGGCGAGCGCAGTGACTGGACGCTCGACGCCCGCGCCGACCTTCCGCTCCCCGGTCTCGAAGCCGCCGAGATTACGACATGACTGTCTATCCGTTCGTTCTGCACCTCGGGCCGCTCGAGCTCACCGGCTACGGCTTGATGATGATGGTCGCCTTCCTCATGGCCGGATGGGCGATTCAGCTCGATCTCCGGCAGCGCAGCCTCGATGAGGATTACGCGGCCGACATCATCATCGCGGGCGTGATCGGCGGGTTGGTGGGAGCGAAGCTGTGGTACGTCCTGCTCACCGCTGATGCCGACGCGCTGTTTCGCCGTGGCGGGTTCGTGTGGTATGGCGGCTTCCTCGGCGCCGTGGTCGCGATTCTCCTGAACGGCTGGCGGCGACGCGTGCCGCCGCGCTTCACCGCGGAGATCTGCGCAGCGCCCCTCGCGCTGGGATATTCGCTGGGTCGCGTCGGCTGCTTCCTGGTCAACGATGACTACGGCATTCCTTCGAACTTGCCCTGGGCGATGAAATTCCCGCAGGGGCTGCCGCCGACGACTGTCGCCAATCTGCAGGCGATGCACGTCCACTTCCCGCTGGGCACCGATCCGATGCGGCTCGTGGCCGTCCACCCGACTCAGTTGTACGAGACGGCCATCATGTTTCTCGTGTTCCTGTGGCTGTGGAAGCGCCGCGAGCACGGCCACGCGGTGGGCTGGTTGTTCGCCGGCTATCTGGTCTTTGCGGGTGCGGAGCGTTTTCTCGTGGAGTTCGTCCGGTCCAAGGATGACCGCATCCTGGGCGCGTTCACGCTGGCGCAGGGGACCAGCATCCTGCTCATGATCGTGGGAGGTCTGCTGATGTACCTCTGGCGGACTCCGACCAGCCCCCAGACGCTGCCCGAGTCGCTACGACCGAAGGAGATCGCTCTGCGCGCTTGAGGGCTTGGGTCGCATGGACCACGCCCGGATCACTGCGACGATGGCGAGCACCAACAGCACGCCCTGTACGGCCAGGGACTCGAGCGTCGGGTAGATCCCGAACACGGGCAGGCGGGGCGCGTTTTCGATGACGGTCAAGGAAATGACCTGCGCACTCTGCAGCTCCGCGATGCCCTTCCCCGCAAACACGAACGCCATGTAATACAGCATGATGCCCGTCACGGTGAAGAAGGGCTTCATCGCGACGCGGAGACCAAGCTGGTTGATCGCAAAGTAGACGAGCACCAGTCCGACCGATCCAGCCGCGATTCCAGCGACGACCGAAACGCTCGCCTCGCTCGGACCCGCCGAGCTGAACAGCGCCTTGTAAAACAGAATCGTCTCGAAGCCTTCGCGATAGACAGCCAGGAATGCGACCGCGGTGAGCGCGACGCCGGAGCCGGACGACAGCGCGGTTTCCATTTTGCCGCGCACAAACGCCGTCCACTTGGCGGCTTCGACCTTGGAGAGGAGCCAGTAACTCACGTAGAAGAGCACGACGGCGGCGAGCAGCATCGTGGCGCCTTCGATCGTCTCGCGCTGTCCCGGTGTGACTTGAAACAGCAGCTCCACGAGCACCCACGTCAGCAGGCTCGCGCCCACCGCGAGCCAGGCACCACGGGCCACGTCGCGGCGGCGCTGCACCGGCGCGCCAGCTTTGACGAGGAAGGTCATCAACGCCGCCACGATCAGAATCGCCTCGAACCCTTCACGCAGCAGCAGGAAGAAGGAGGCGACGAAGAGGCTCATGGGCGACGGCCGGTCCGCCACGACGCGCTCGGCTCGCTCGAGCCCCTCGAGTAGCCGCTCGCGGATCGCCTGACGCTCGGCCTCATCGGCTTTGACCGTGCGGGTGCGCAGCCACGCGAATGCACCTTCCAGCTCGCTCGCGAGTCCCGGATTCTTGGCCCGCACCGACGTTTCGACCTGCTCGAACGTCATGTAGGCATCGACCGCGGTCTGTTCCGACCGCATCGACAGCGCGGAGTCGATCTGGCGGCGCACGGCGGCGAAGGTCGCGGCAGTCGCCGATCCGCCGTACTGCAAGGCCGCCACGTACGACGCGACGGCCCAGCGATCCTCGGCCGAGAGGTCGCCGGCAAATTCCGGCATCGCCGTCCCCGGCGTGCCGACGGCGACGCGCCGGTAGATATCGACGAGCGACTTGCCGCCCATGACCGCGGGATCGGCCAGATTCGCGGGCGGTGGGCCCTCGAGTGTCTTGGCTTTCGGACCGTCCCCCTTACCGCTCTCTCCGTGGCATTGGGCGCAACGCTCGTGGAATACGACTGCGCCGCGGGCCAGCGAGGGCGGATTGGCAGGCAACGGTTCGAGAACATTGGGACCGCCGGCGGCGAGCGTGATCTGCGCGACCAGGCTGTCGGTCGCGCGCCGGATCGAATCGGGTGGCGCGAGCTGCTCGAGCAACTGCGTGATGTGATCGAGGGACCGTTGGGCGCCGGCGCGGGCGGCGCTGGGCAGGCCAGCCACGTCGAATTGCGCCTGCTGAATGAAGAGTTTGGATTCGTCGACTTCGTTGGGCTGCGTGATTTCCCGCCCCGCCGGCGTCACACCCAGGGCGTACTCCTTGGCAGCCAGCGACGCCGCCGCGACCACCCGTCGCGCGGGGGTCAAAGAGTCAGCCGCCTGCCCTGCGAGTGTCTGCGCAAGGCAGGCGGCGAGCAACAGCGATGTCGTCAGGAACCGCACGGGCACAAAGTAGAGTAATTTTGTCGGGAATTCAATCTGTTGATAGCACTGCAATTGCGACTGCGGCCTGATGCGTGTGCGACAGCGACAGCAGCACCTTACTGACGCCTAGCTCCTTCGCCCGGCTCGCCGCCAATCCGCTCAATTCGACGTCCGGCCGGCCGTCGGGCGCGCGCGTCACCTCGATGTCGCGCCAGCCGATCCCGCGGGCTGCTTCACTGCCCTGGAGTGCTTTGTAAACCGCTTCCTTCGCCGCCAGCCGAACGGCCACGTGTTCGGCCGGATCCGGTCGGGAACGACAGTAGTCGGCCTCCGCCGGCGTGAGGAGCCGGTCGAACACATGCGCGCCTTTATCGGCGATCATTGCGCGCGCGCGCGCCACTTCGACCAGATCGACACCGACTCCCACGGCGTTCATTGCGACGGCCGGGCGACAAAGAGGCGCCGGCGGTAGCGATTCCCGTCCACGTCCACGACGATGATGTACGCGCCATTGACCACGCGCCGCGCTCCCCCGTCTACGGTCAGATCCCAAACATATTCGTTGGTCGGTGCGGCGACTGTCGCTTCATACAGGCGCTCGCCGGTGAACGTGAACACGGAGATGCGGGCGCTGCCGACTGTCGCCGGCCATGAGATTACGACCTGATCGCTCCGCACCGGGTTCTCGGAGACTTCGGCGCCAGCCGCGGTCGCCAGCTGCGCGAACCCTGTTGTCGCATCAGACGCGAAGCCGACGGCATCGAGCCACCAGCTGAACTGATTCGAGATGAACCGAACTTGCGCACCCCGCCGCCCGCCAGCCTGGGGAAGATCGACCCGCATCGGATACCAGTTGGGCCCGTCGCCGACGATCAGCGCGACGTTGCTCCACGTGCGTCCCGAATCACCCGAGAACTGGATCACGCCGTCCTGCTCGGGTGTGAATGTCGACCCGTTGTGTCTGGTCCACAGCTGCAGCCAAACCGCCGTGCGGCCGCGCAGATCGATGGGCGGCGAAGTCAACGTATCGGAGCCTCCAGCCGCGTACCACGAGTACTTGCCCGCCCCGGGCGCGCTCACGCTGTCGCGCCACCACCCACGCCACCCCTTGTCGAGCGGTTCCGCACCAGCCAGCGACACGAGTTCCGCTGAAACGTTCGTCCCTTCGGCGCGCAACGCCCGCACCGCGTCTAAATGGAGATCGGTACGCCAGTCCGTACGCAGCACGCCGCGGCGCAGGGAGTCTGTCTGCACGCTGCGATCGACGAGTGCCCCGGTTCCCGTCCGCAGTGTCACCGACAGCGGGCGGGAAGCGCTCGCGTCGAGACTCAGCCGGGAGTCGGGCCAGAGGGAGGTGAACCGCGGCACGCCCGGTACGAGTCCGGACGCACCGGGCGCGCGCGCCAGGTCGCCGGATGCATCGATCAGTGAGCGCGCGAACGGCAGGTTGTCGCGGAACACGCGCTCGACCAGCGCGCTGTCATCGGGGAACTCGAAACCATAGTACAGGCCCTGCAGGCAACAGCCGCTCGTCAGCTCCGTCGTGAAGGCGATCGTGCCGTACGTGCGGTAGGCCCAGTCGGTGTACTCGCCGTTCGTCGCGTAGAGATTCCAGCCTGGACCCGGGTGGTAGTGGTCGTGCGGCGATCCGGGCACGCTGTCGGTCACGGCGGGCGCGAGCTCTGTGCCCGCCAGCGCCTGATAGCGAGACAGATCGGGTGGCAATTCACCCGCGCGAAATCCCCAGGGATACGACACCAACCCGCCGTAGCTGTGATACGAAAGCGAAACGACGGGTGGATGAGCCGCGTGAAATGCCATGACCGCCCGCGTCTCCGGCTCCGAGGCCGGCGCCGTGCCGCGGTACGTCTCCGCGTACTCCCATGAGCTCGAGCCGAGCTCGTCCACGCCCCAGAACGTCGGATAGTTGCGATTGGGATCGACGCCGTAACTGCCGCCGGAATTGAGCCGGCGGTTTTTCCTCCAGTAGCGCTCGTTCGTGAACGTGTACTGGTAGCCGTCCGGATTCTCGACCGGCATTACCCAGACGTCGTGCGTTGCGATCGCCGCTCCCCCGGAGTCGGCGAGCCAACGGATCAGCTTCATCGCGACCGCGGTCGAGATCCATTCGCGCGCGTGGTGCGTCGCGATGAACAGCACGTTGGGCCGGGCCGGATCATCCGCGGCCGGTCCGATCTTGACCACCAGCATCGGCCGCCCCTCGAGGGACGCCCCGACAGAGTCGACGTGAATCAGCGTGTCGGCGCTCGTCCACGCACTGAGCGTGGCGCGTATGCCGCTCACCGGGTTGTCGAATGAGTGGAACGTGCGGAACGTGTCTTCCGCCACGCGAGTCGGGGCGAGTGCAAGGCCTGGAAGTGTGGTTCTGTAGCCCTGTCTCGCCAGTCGCGCCTCTGTTTCCGGTGACACGACGATGACTGCATGCAGCTCGCCGGCGACGCGCCGCATGCCGGCAACCTCGAAGCCCAGGCGCGCGAGAGAATCGAGGCTCGATCTCGTGGCGAGCGGAACCTCGACAACGCGCAGCTGCGCCGCGGCGTCTTGGGCCGCGGCGCAGCACAGGAGAAGCGCTAGAAGCCCAGACGCGCAGCGAGCCATGCAGGAGCCGGCACGTAGCCACCGAGGATGAGGCCGAGCCAGATCAACACGCCGGCGAGGGGGATCCAGATCACGAAAACCGGCCAGAGGCGGGGCCGCCATTTCGCGAGGGCCTCGAGCTCGGACGTCCAGCGCTGTCGCTCCTCTTCCACCTCCGTCTCGAGCGCGAGCCAGGCGGCCTCGAGTCGTCGTGCAACGGTGCGCAGGGCATCCTGCCAAGCGGCGTGCGCGTCCTTCTCGAGCACCGATGCATCGGAGACGCGGCTCGCCGCGATATCGAGCTCGTCGAGCGCCGCGACGAATGTGCCTCCGCCCGCTCCCAGCCGTGCGACAATCGCCCGCTTCTCGGCGCTCGTCAGGAGATGCCGGCGCAGCTTGCGCCGGGGCAGCCGCACGCTGTGCGCGGTGCGGGTGATCTCCGCGTCGAGCGCCTCGGCGACGCGATTCGCCGCGCGGCGAACCGCGTGGTCCCACGCAGCCGCCCACGCCCGCCGGCCGGTCGTTTCGAGCACGGTCGCTCGCGCCTCGGTCGCCCGCCCCTCGCCACCGAGCTCGAGCACGCGGGTCGCCAGCTCTTCGCGAATGTCATCGAGTGGAACCCAGGGTGGCTGCTGCCGCCGGGGAACGATGATGCGCCCGAGCGACGGGGCGAGCTCGGGCACGCGCAGGGGCATGAGGAGCTTCATCGGGCCAGGCGTGCGGTCTTCCCCGTGCGTTTTTCGTACTCGTCGGTGAAATACGGCAGCGATTCCGGCAAAAACAGTTCGCGGGGCAAGCCCGTGGCCGCGATCGCCCGCTCGATCTCGTCGGGTGCGCCCTCGACCTCGAGCAGCACGTCCATCGCCGGATACCACTCCAGCCGCAGCGTCGCCTCACCCAGACGGTACTGCTCCACGGCGCGATCGATTCGCAAAACGATCTTGTAGCCGAGGTGGCGCAGCACCACGAGCGCGGCTTTGGGGTCGTCGACCCGGGTCTCCCACTCCTCGCGGTGCCGGTAACCGTCCTTTTTTCCGACCGGCCCTTTCCAACCGAGCACGCCCCACTCGCGCGCGTGGTCCGCGGGGTGGTAGACGCGCAGCCGCACGACTTCGTCACGCGCGCGCAAACGCTCCTTGCGATCGAATCGCCGATCGAGCATCGCGCCGCGGTAGGTCAACTCCGCTCCCGCGGCGATCAGCGCGCGGCGAACCGCCTCAGGATCGTCGATCCGCGCCTTGAGCTCGAGCTCGTCGCGGACAACGGTCACGAGAACAGGGCGGCGAGCACCGCGTCCGTGTTTGCCAGATCCGGGAAGACGTGCGTGGCGCCCGCCGCCTGCAGCGCCGCGACATCGTAGAAGCCCGTCGCGACGCCGACCGAACGTGCGCCCAAGGGTTTGCAGCACGCCACATCATCCGGCGTGTCGCCCACGATCACCAGATCCTCGCCGGTGAAGCGTCGCCCGGTGCGCTGAGCGGCGCGCTTCGCGGCCACGGCTGGCAAATCGGGACGATGGTGGGAGTCGGAGCCGAAGGCTCCGACCGCGAAGCGCTCGAAATCAAGGCCCGCCGAGCGCAGCTTGAGCGCCGCGCCATGCTGGACGTTGCCCGTGAGTAAACCGACAAGCGCGCGCCCGTCCGTTTCGTAGGGCTCGAGCGCGGCGAGCAGGGCCTTGATCCCCGGATACAGCTTGGTCGCCTGGGTCGGTTTCTCGAGCTCAGCGGTGAGCAGCTCGACATACCGGCGGCATACGGCCGTGACGCGATCGTCCGAGCGGGCGTCGGGATGGCCGGCCAGCTCCAACAGCTCGCGCACGATCTGCGGATCGGTCTTGCCGTCGAAGCGGTAGCCTTCGATCGGGCCGGCAGTGCCCATTTCGTCGAGCATAGCGCGATGAATGGCTCGCCTTCCCGCGCCGGCGGTCCATAACAGCGTCCCGTCGATGTCGAAGAGGATCAGACGCATCCTTCAAAATAACGCACCTTACAATCGTCGGACCCCCACCATGCTCTCTCGCAAGAGCCGCATCCGCGGCTCATCGCCGTAAAGATGGTCCGAGCCCACCCCGCCGCGCGACAGCGCCGAATGCACGATCCGCCCCGCGCCTGCCCAGAGCGCGACGTGGGACACGCGGCCGCGTTCCGCAAAGAAGAGCAGGTCGCCCGCCTCGTAGCCTTGTCCATCCGGAGCCATCGGAATCTCGCGGCCCTGGGCGAACTGCTGATCGCTGTCGCGCGGCAGCGCGATGCCGCGCGCGCCGAACAACGCCTGCACGAGGCCGGAGCAATCGATGCCCCACTCGGTGCGCCCGCCCCAGAGGTAGGGCGCGCCGGCATACCACTTCTGCGCCAGCTCGGTGAGCGCGAGATGGCGCGCCTCGACGCGCAGCTCCTGCTCGCGCCGGACGCTGCCAGCGGCAACGGCACCCCGCTGGCCGTCCGCGAGCTCCACCACGCCGCGGCGTAGGGCGACGCGCGCCCCGTTCGGCAGCCTGCGCCGTCCATCCGCTGTGACGATGTCGGCACTGAGTGACCGGGCGGTGGCGCGCTCCTGCCAATCCTCGGACCAATCGGTCGGCCCGGTCGCCACGTACCCCGCATTGATCCAGGCGATGTAGCCGTCGGACGCGCGCACGCGTAGCCACCCCTCGCGCTGATCCAGTACATCGAGCGGCTCGCCGTGCAGCGCGTCGCTCACGCGCGGCGCGGAGACGCGCGGCTCGCTCAGCAGCGGGGCGAGTGCCGCCGTCACGATCGCCGCCCCCGCCGTGACATCCTGCGGGAGGAGCACCACCTTCTCGAGCAGGCCGGATTCTCCCGCCAGGCGACGCAACGCATCGCGCGCGTCAGGACTCGTCGTGGTCACGTCGATCATCTTCGGCAGCAGGGTGACGTCGAACACGCCGAGGCGGCCGTCGGGCACCCATTTGCGGCGAATATCGTCGACGGCGCGCTCGAGCTTATCCACGGCGCACGGCCCGCTCGACCGCTTCGGGAACCACGAGTGCCGCGAGTGCGTCGACCTGCAGCGGTGACTTCGCCTTCACCGCGGCGGTACTGACCGCAAAAATCACGTCGCCGTCGAAGAGGGTGCCGTACGGCGTAATGCGGCGGGCAATGGCGTCGCTGCCCGTGTACGCGAGCGCCTGCAGCTCGACGCGGCTCAAATCCGCATTGGTGGCGACGACGGCGAGCGTGGTGTTGCGGTTGAGCCGCTTGGGGTCGCCGAGCGGCGCGCCGCCATCCGCGAGATAGCGCAGGCTGTCGACCGATCCGGCAATGATCTCGCCGCGCGCATTTCTGACGTCTCCGACGGCATTGACTACGACGAGGGTGGAGACGATCACATCTCCGGCGTTCATCGCCCACGACCCCAACCCGGCGGGGACCATCTTCTCCAGCCCCGCAGCCTTGCTGCACGTCGCGCCGCGGCCGGCGCCGACCAATCCGTCGTTGTACTCGGCGCTCGCGTTGTCGCAGGCGTGATAGGCATCGTCGGGACTCGGCCAGCCGAGCGGCTTCCCCGCATTGCCAAGGTCGAAGATCACCGCGGACGGAACGATCGGGATCGTCCCCATGTCGCCGACCGGCAGACCGCGACCCCGCTCGCGCAGCCAGCGCATCACCCCGTCGGCCGCGCCCAGCCCGAGCGCCGAGCCGCCCGTGAACAGGATCGCGTCGATGCGCTCGACAAGATGGCGCGGATCCATCACGTCCAACTCGCGCGTGCCGGTCGCGCGGCCGCGCAAGCAGACGGCCGCGCGCATGCCGGCCTCGGGGGCGAGAATGACGGTGCACCCGGTGCCGTGCGCTTCGATCGTCGTGTGCCCGACCATGATACCGGGAACCGACGCGAGACTCATGCGCGCGCTCATTGACGCGCCAAGATAACGTCAACAACGTTGACGGCCATGACTACTCCCGCTTCCTCGTCTCCAGTCGGCACCACCGTTCTCGTCGTCGATGATGAAGAAGGCATTCGCCAGGCGCTCACCCGTTTTCTGACGCGCCTCGGCTATCAGGTCCGCGCGGCGGCGAACGCGGCTGAGGCACTCGAGCATCTCGCCTCGAGCCATCCCCAGGTGATGCTCTGCGACATCCGCATGCCCGGAACGAGCGGCATCGAGCTGCTCCCCAAGGTGCTCGCGCGGGACCCCGACCTCGCGATTCTGATGCTGACCGCCATCGATGAGCCCCGCACGGCCATCGAGTGCCTCAAGCTCGGCGCCTTCGATTACCTCATCAAGCCGGTGGATCTGGACGAGCTGGAGCTGTCGTTGCAGCACGCACTGCGGCAGCGGCAGCTGGAGGTCGACCGCCGCGACCTGGAGCAATGGCTGGCGCGCGAGGTGGCCGTGCGGACGCGCGACCTCGAGGAGCGCACGGCAGCGATCGAGGAGATCGCGCTGGATGCGCTGGCGGCGGCGCGGGACTGGGACGGCAGAGAGGCGGCGTTGAGCAAGTTGGCGGAGGAACTGGGCGCGCCGCGCGAGGAGCTGGAGGCGGAGCTGAAGCGGCGACGCGGTTAGGCCAGCTTGGACTTCGCCTTCTCCTCGCAGGCTTTGCACCGCGTGACGCCGCGGAACGTGCAGATGAGACAAATGAACGTCCCGCAATCCGAGCAGGGGTAGCCCTCGGACGCGCGCTCCTCGTTTCCGCAGGACCGGCACGTCATACCGTCGTGCTCTTTGAGTTGCGGTTTTTCCATGCCTCAAGATAGCACCGCTGTGAAGGAGCAATCGATGCTCTATCGCATTTGCGCCGGCCTGCTGTTGCTCGCGACCATCGGGCACACGTTCGGCGGCATGCTGGGCACGGCACGACGCGGGCCCAAAGCGGGACCCGAGGCTGATCAGGTGTTTGCGGCCATGAAATCGGTGCGCTTCAGATGGCAGGGTGCCGACACGACCTGGTTTGCTTTCTGGATGGGGAACGGGTTGTGTGTGAGTGCGGCCTTACTCGTGCCGATTGTCGTCCTCTGGGTACTGGGCGGCCTCGACGCGATGCAACGGCACGCAACGCTGCCGATGGCCTGGGCGGTCTGCGCCAGCATGGCACTCACTTCGCTGGTCGGATTCAGGTACTTCGGTCCGCGCCCGGGCGTAGGGTTCGGCGTGATCGCGATCCTGACGGCGATCGCGACCGTGCTGGGCTAGAGGGCGAGCCTACAGGTTCAGGCTGTACGCCTTGATCTTGTTGATCAGCGTCGCGCGCGAGATCCCGAGCTCCAGCGCGGCGCGCGTCCGGTTCCCGCCATGGTGACGGAGCGTTCGCTCGATGTGCTGCCGCTCAACCTCCGAGAGCGACTGGGCCTGGTGGCGCCGGTCGGTCGGCGCCCGCGGCCGAAGCTCGGGCACCTGCTCCAGCAGCGCGCGCAGCCGCGAGTTCTCGCGCGACAGCCGCGCCTTCTCCGCCGCGCGCGCGATCGCCGCGGCCAGATGAGTCATATCTACCGGCTTGGTGAGAAAGTTCTCGGCGCCCAGCTGCATCGCCTGCACCGCGATCTCCGTGTCGTCCTGCCCGGCCAGTACAATAACCGCCGCCCCCACGTGGCGCAGGCGTTCAAGCACGGCCAGCCCGTTGTCGTCGGGTAGATCGAGTCCAAGCAGCACCACGTCCGGGCGCTCGCGGCGGAATGTCTCCATGGCGTGCTCACCCGTCGCGTCCCGCCACACCTTGTAGCCGGTGTGCTCGAAGTGGCCGCCGAGCGCTTGCAGCGACGGCGCGTCGCCGTCGATGACGAGGAGCTTGTCAGCCATCGTGCAACTTGAATCCGGGTCCGACGAGCACTGCGAGCGCGCCGGGCAGCAGCCGCGCCTCGAACGGCGTCGTGCCGGTCACCTCGCCGTCGAGCTGGACCGGCCGTGGCAGGCCTTCCGTCAGCTCGACGCGCACCGTCCGCCCGCGGCCCCACCAGACGCGCTTGAGCTTCGAACTCCCACGGCTGCGAAAGAGCATCTCGAGCACCGCCTGGACGCCCTGGAACGCGCCATCGGCATCGAGTGCCACGATGTCGAGCCACCCGTCGTCGGGGACCAGCGTGTCGCGCAGGTTCAAGAATCCCGGAGGGAGCTTCCCGCAGTTCAACACGAGCAGCATCGCGGCTCGCATCTCGGTCGTCGTGTCGTCCACGGTTACGCGATGTGGGGCGCTGCGCACCGTCGGCAGCGCGAGCGCCGCGCGCGCGATGTAGGCACCGAACTTCCAGCGCCGTTTTTGCTCGCGCCCGGTCGCCGCCATCAGCTGCGCGTCGAATCCTGTACCCGCCACGACCGCGAAGTAGTGTGCGCCATCGGCACGTTCCACGACGCCCAGGTCGATCGCGTGCGCCCGGGCCTTGAGCAGCGCACGTGCCGCGGCGGCGGTAGTGCGCGGGAGCTGCAGGTTGCCCGCGAGCACGTTGCCCGTCCCGCCGGGGACCACGCCCAGCGCGATGCCCGATCCAGCGATTCCGGCCGCGATCTGCATCGCGGTCCCATCGCCGCCGTGGCTCACCAGCACGTCGAAGCCCTCGCCCAGCGACTCCTCGGCGATGCGCCGCGCGTCGCCCGGTCCCGTGATGGTGCGCAGGTCCACCTTCCAGCCACCGCGGCCCAGGATCTTGACGATCTCCGTGACCGCGTGCGCGTGTCCGCGTGCCGCGAACGGGTTCGTGATCACGAGCGCGCGCGTCATCCTAGTAGCGCCGCTCCCAGAAGAGATCGAGGCCAATCTGACGCGGCGCGACAGATTGGATCGGTTCCAGTTCACCGGTGGCGCAGGTACGCATCGGCTCGAAGCCGGCTTCGGTGCGCCATTCCGGGCTGAGCCGGTACTGCACCGTGGCGCCCAGCGTGTTGGTCCAGCGGGTCTGGCGGACCTTCGCGCAGTAGCCGGCGTTCACGACGACGAACGTCTTGGTTCCGATCGCCCAACCCGCCGCGACCTGGGCTCCGGAGAAGGGATTACTGACATCGCCGGGTCGAATCTCGAGATAGTCGAGGGGAACGCCCAGATCCGACACCAGCGTGCGTTCCAACTCGCCCGCGACGAGGGACGCCGCGGTACCGCGCACAAAGGCGCCCTGGTCGGTTCCCAGCTCGAACGTGGGCTTACCGGCGATCAGATACGAGAGCAGCTCCGTCTGGGTGTACCCGAGATCGGATTCGAGCGTGAGCTTGGGCAGTCGCAAGGTTCCCGTGATGTGGGCGCGTACGGGAATCTCCGGCCGGCCCGACGTTGGCGCCAACTGCCCCGGGCCGGGCAGCGGATGGACCTCATGCGTGGCCTGAATGTCGAGCTCGGCGTCGAGATCGGGCGTCCCAAAGTACTGAACCGTACCTGACGAGACCACGAACTCGCGCGTCACGGGGCCAATAATCAACCGGTAGGTGCCGCGCGGCGCCTGCAGCCTGCCGCTGAGGAGGTAGTTGTTGTTCACCTTGTTGACGGTGACCGAACCCGTGAGCTG
>WNGI01001414.1_pt1 | contig 20339 bp, 20 predicted proteins | sample 5400621 | NCBI WGS metagenome assembly WNGI01 (sample SAMN13153374, study PRJNA577476) | soil metagenome | isolation source: 20 cm soil or saprolite under Garry oak tree replicate 1 | place: USA:California | collected 2016-06-15
GAACGCGGCGAGGGTGAACTCTCGAACGCCCAAGCCGGCGGGCGCGATTGGCGAGATGAAGCCGAGGATGTACGCCGCGGTGTAAACCGCGATGTACGAGGAAATCTCGCCGGGTGCAGCGCCGAGCAGCCCGCGCACGAAGAGTTGAAACGCGACTCCGTAAAACAACCAGGAGAGAGTGCTCGCGACTGCCGCTGTCCAGATACTTGCCGCGGGAACGGTCGGAGGCGCGATCTCGCGTCCGATCAGATTGCTCAACCAGATCGCGAGCGGCGGAAGGAATCGCGGCGCGCTGAATAGTACGGCGACCAGGAGCAGCACGGCGGCGCCTACGAGAAGCGGCTGGCCCAGAAGCTTCGCACCCGTTATCAGAACAATGGCGGTGCCGGTGACGAGACTCACGGACTGCATGATCACCGACGAGCCCGCCGCGGCAATCGCCGAGAGTCCGCGCTTTCTCGCCATCACGCCCATCGCGGTAAGGGACCAAACATTTCCCGGAACGTACTTTCCGAGGTTCGACAGGAACCAGATCCGCGCCGCAGAATCCCAGGCTTCCAGAACGCGGCGCCAGCCTTCGATGAGCAGCGCGTAGGTAACGAGGATCAGCGCGGTCGCAGCGGCGATCCATTGCCATCCGAGCTGGATGTGGGTGAGTCTCGATTCGACCTTGTTCCACTGAATCGCCAGCGTGCGCGCGGCGAAGAACAATACCACCGCGGCAAAGATCCACTGCGCGACCTTGAATAGGTTACGACGTCCTGGCGCCAAGTACCTGTCGGTATATCTCTGCGTGGCGGCGCGCCGCGGACTCCGGCGCAAAAGCAGAGAGTGCGTAGAGGCGCCCTGCCCTTCCCAGCTGACTTCCACGGCCGTTGCGGGCGAGCAAATCGTCGAGTGTACCGGCGAGTGCGTCTCTGTCGCCGGCCGTGACGAGCAGTCCGGTCTTCTCGTGCTGGATCACGTCGCGAAGCCCACCGGAATCGAACGCGACGACCGGTGTCTCACAGAGGAGCGCTTCGACCGCGACAAGGCCAAGACCTTCGTCAACCGATGGGATGACGACAGCGGCGGCGCGCTGATAGAGCGGAGCCAGCTCCGATTGAGCGACCTGTCCATGCCAGCGGATACGGGAAGCAATTCCGAGTTGTTGCGCGAGCTGCTTCAGGCCGTCACGATCTGGTCCGTCGCCAACGATATCAAGTGAAGCGGCAGGTGTTTTCATCGAAGCCAGCGCGTAGAGGAGGTGTTCCACCCCCTTCTGCTCGGTGAGGCGGCCAACAAAAAGAAGGCGCTGACCATCGCGCGACGAGCCGGGCGCGAAGAGATCGGTGGCAACGGGCATCGGCGCGACCATCGGCTGAACGCCGGGGGCGAGCGCTTCCGTCTCTTCCTTGAGCCAGTGCGAGACGGTTGTCACCGCCGCGGAATGCTTGAGAACATGCGCGAACAGCGGCTTGGCGATACCAACTTTGCGAACCAGGCGGACGTCAGTTCCGTGAAGCGTCGTCACCAGTGGAATGCCCGCGAGACCACCGACCCACGTTCCAACGACGCCATTGGGGAACCACCAGTGCGCGTGAACCAGCTCCGGCTCGAAGCTGCGTCTGGCCCGAACAGCGTGGACGAAATCGGAACCGAGGAATCCCACGAGGGCGAGTCTGGCAGTCCAGGACGAAGCGACATCCGCCGCCATGTTTCCCGTGTAGGCGAGCTTCTCATAGCGGCGAGGTGCGTATCTGAATCGCTCAACGCTGACGCCCTCGATCTCGGCGGACGCCGGGAGACCGGGTCCGGCCGGCGCTACGACGCGAACGTTCACCTCTTCGGCCCGAAGGGCGACGGCGAGGCGCAGTATGAACGACCCGGCCGCATCTCCTTCCGATCTCGGGAACGAGTGCGTGAGGAACAGTACGTTCATTTGCTCAGAGATTCGGCGTCGTGTCGCGTTCCCGCGATTGATCTTCGATGCGCGCGCGAAGTTGTCTCAGCTCGGCGCGCTGCGCGGCGATCATCTCGCCGAGGAGACCAGTCGCGAAGAACACGCTGCCAACGGTTACGCAGGTCTCGACGAGATTCACCAATGGACGGAACCCTACTCCTCCAATCACGCGCCAGAGGATGGCCACGATTCCAACGACAACTCCGATGATGAACAGTGCAGCGCCCAGCAATCCAAACAGGAGCAGCGGTTTCCTGGCAAAGCGGAGCTCGAACCAAACGGCAAGCATGTCGAGCACGCCGACGGGAATGCGTCCGATTCCGAACTTGGATTGGCCTGCGTTGCGTGGGTAAAGCGGCACCGGAACCTCCGACAAGGAGAAACCATCGGCTACGGCCATCACGACCATGTAGCGATGCCAATCGGGGCGGTTCGGGAGATTGTCCATCACTTCCCGCCTGTATGCCTTGACCGAATTGAGATCGCGGACACCGACTTTGAAGAGCGAGCGGCTGAGCCTGTTGTAGATGCCGGACACAAACGCCTTCTCGTATTTCCCTTCCTTATAGCCGGTGACGATATCCGACCGGCCCTCGAGTATCGGCGCGACCAGGCGGGGGATGTCCTCTGGCTTGTATTGCAGATCGGCAGGATAAAACACGAGTACGCTGCCGCGTGAGTTCAGGTATCCGGTTCGAAGAGCGTCGGCGATTCCACGTCGAACGCCATGCCTCACTGGCCGGAGAAATGAATACTCGAGGGCGAGTCTCTGGAGGACGTTCCATGAATCGTCCACCGACCCATCGTCGATGACGACGACCTCGTAGCGTCCAGGCGCCGCTGCGAAGGCGACACGCGCTTGCTCCATGAAAAGCGGAAGATTCTCAGCCTCGTCCTTGGCGGGCACCAGGACGCTCACATCGGGCCGGCTCGCCGCAGGCTGAAGCGCCGGGCCGCTCTTCATGCGCTGCGCCGCGTCAGCCTGTGGTGCCGATGTCATACGCGCTTACGCATCCGGGCGGAGAGGACGCCGAGCTGGTCACGATACTTGGCGACGGTGCGGCGGGCGATCTGTACTCCGCTCTCGCGGAGGATGTTGACGATCGCCTGATCGGTGAGCGGATGCTTCGGATCCTCTTCCTGAACGAGCTTTTGGAGCTGAGCCTTGATACCGCGAGCGGAGACATCCTCGCCGTCCGAGGTGGCGAGACCCGAGGAGAAGAAGAACTTGAGCGGGAGAACACCTCGCGGAGTCTGAACGAACTTCTCGTTCGTCACTCTGCTGACCGTCGATTCGTGCATGTTGATCACTTCAGCGACTTCGCGGAGGGTGAGCGGTTTGAGGTGCTGGATTCCCTTCTCGAAAAACTCCCGCTGCCTCTCCACGATGTAGTTCATCACCTTGAGCATCGTTTGCCGGCGCTGCTCGATCGCCTGAATCATCCAGTTCGCGGAATTGAGCTTGTTGGAGATGAACTCCTTGTTCTCGCCATCGAACTTCTTCTTATCGCGGGCGATCTCCTGATAGGCGCGGCTCAGTTTGAGACGCGGAAGATTCGCGTCGTTCAAAAAGACGTGGTAGCGGTCGTCGATCTTCTCGACGATTAAATCCGGGATGATGTAGTTATCGTCGCGGGAACCGTATTGCAGACCGGGCTTGGGGTCGAGCTTCGCGATCTCGTCAGCCGCTTTCTGGACGTCGGTGGCGCTAATCCCAAAGCGCTTCGAGATCTCGCTCCAGCGATGATTGATCAGCTCCTCGAAGCAATCTCTCACGAGGCGATACGGGACCGATTGCTCCAGCCCCGATTCCCTGAGCTGCAACAACAGACATTCGCGAAGATTCTGGGCTCCAACTCCCGGAGGGTCGAGGGTCTGGATCGTGGCCAGCATCCTCACGCCTTCTTCCTCGGTATAGAGAGGAAGGTCATCGGTGCCGCGACCTGCATCCTCGGCCGCCTTGGTCACCACTTCGTTCAGCGCTCGCACGATATCATCAACTCCGGACGCGAGATAGCCATCATCGTTGATGTTGCCTATGAACTCATCGGCGAGGAGACTCTGTCGCGGAGTAAGCTCGAGCAGGCTGACCTGATCCCGGAGGTGATCGCTCAGATCGCGGGTGGCGACTGTGACCGGCTCGAAGTACTCGCGCTCCTCGTGCTCTTCGCGGCGACCGCCGGCGGTGTCGAAGCCATCGAGCAGGATCTCTTCCCAGTCTATCTCGCCGGAGCGCTCATCCTCGGTTTCCGCCTGCGCCGGCTCGGCGGCTTCGCCCTCCTGCTCCTCCTCTTCCTCCTCCTCAGCCTCGACGAGATCGAGGAATGGATTGTTGAGAAGTTCCTGCTTGAGGTGCTGCTGGAGGTCCAGCAACGGCATGTAGAGCAGGTCCATCGCCTGATAGAGGCGTGGATTGATCTTGAGCTCCTGACGGAGCTGGGTCGATTGATTAAGACCAGGCTTCAAGAGGCGGCTACCTCGTCTCTATCGTGAGCGAATCTCTCGCGCAGCCGTGCGGTGAGCGTTGGACCAAGATAGATGTCAGCCACTGTGTCGTCGAAAACGAGATCCCGGACCGTTCCGGAGACCTTAACCTGTCCATCGAACATAATGTATGCACGGTCTACGATGTCGAGCGTTTGTTCCACGTTGTGATCGCTAATGAGCACGCCGATGCCACGGTGACGCAGTCCGGCAACGATTGTTTGAATGTCGTGCACCGCAATCGGATCGACCCCCGCGAACGGCTCGTCGAGCATCATGAATTTCGGAGACGTGACGAGCGCTCGCGTTATCTCGAGTCGCCGCCGCTCGCCGCCGGAGAGTGCGTACGCCTTGCTCTTGCGCAGCCTCTTGATGCTCAGCTCATCGAGGAGCTTTTCGAGGCGCTCCGAGCGTTGTGCGGCAGAGAGTGGAAGCGTCTCCAAAATCGCCAGAATGTTGTCTTCGACCGACAGCTTCCGAAAGATCGAAGGCTCCTGCGAAAGATAACCAATACCTCGCCGCGCCCGCTCGTACATCGGGAGCTTGGTGATATCTACTCCGTCGAACAATATTCGGCCGGAGTCCGGCTGAATCAGGCCAACGATCATGTAGAACGTGGTTGTCTTCCCAGCCCCGTTCGGGCCGAGCAATCCGACTATCTCACCCTGCTGCAGCCGGAGCGCGACGTCGTTCACGACCTTTCTGCCGCGGTAAGTCTTGGTCAATCCGTCCGCCTCCAGCACACTCCCGCCGATAAGTGTGGGGCGCGGGGGTGTCGAAAGCGCGAGCCGAGAGTGCTCGCCGGTTTCTCGCATCGCTTCGGCGAATTCGACGCGGCGCGGGGCGATGTCTTTCCAGAGCGTCGGCGCGATGCGGACCGTATCGGTGTCGCGCTGCAGATCGCCGTTCAGCGGCAGAATCACCCCGCATTCGGCGAGTCGGGGCAGGATGGACGCGGTGAGATAGGCGCGGACTTCGTCCTGGGCCAGACGTCCGGCTTCGCGGTCGGCGTCCACCCCCTTGGCGCGCAGGGCGTGGATGTAGTCATTCCTGTAATTCGCCGCGACATCCCGAACTCTGGCGACGCCATCTTCGTCGGCGGCGCGAACGATCGCGTGCAGCGCCAGGCCATCGAACTGGTCCTTCTGTGAAACTCCGGCAATGAGCGCGCGCACGTTGTCGCGCAGCTGGTCGCTATCGCTCATCGCTTGATGATTACAGGGGGCTTTGCCACGGGCGGCGTCTTCTTGGTCTGGGCCGCGGCCGCGGCGGGCTTTTCCGGGCTCGACGCCGCGGCGGGCTCGATCAATACGCCCGTCGCTTTCTCAATCACGGTAACCGTGGCCACCTTGCCCTCCTCGAACATGATATCGATGATCCTTCCCACCACGTAGTTGACGGTGGGCTCGGTCTGGGGGCCCTTGGAGTTCTTCATCTGATAAAAAGATCTGGCATTGCCCTCAGCGACAATCTCGCGAATTTTGGGCTTGTTCGATGTGTCGGCCGTGATCACGGAGTCGAAGTGAGCGACGATTGTATCGCCCCTCATCCAGTCTCTTTGCGTGGAAACGACGCCCGAATCAGGATTGCTTTCGGCGTAGGCCTTACGCAATGCCCGGACCTCCCGGATGCGCTGCCCCGGCATTATCGCGTCGATCGAGTCGGCAATGATTTCGCGCTCGGGTGAAACAGCGTGCGCGCGGCTCTTGCCCCACGCCATCGCGCGCTCGAGCTGGTTGTTCTGCATCCTGAGATCGATCGAATCAGCTACCAATTCGAGGTCCTTGCTGAGCGCATGCCCATTGGGAGTCGCCACGACGCGCTCAACCTGGCGGTTGCGTGAGTAAACATCGATCACTCCGCCGGTCAGCGTAAAGGTGCGAGTCCCCTTCCCCTGAACGGATGGCTGGCGCATTAGTCGAGCGAAGTCGCGCCCACTGTCCATGAAGGCCGAATCACCAGTGGCCAATAGGTCCGGTCTGGTGATCTCAACGCGTCCCGAAGCGTAGACGAGACTGTCGCCTTCCATCACGATCTGGTTGGCGATCACGTGCGCCGTGTCGGGTGGTCTGCCGCGTCCGGAAGTGTCCTTCTGAATCAGAGTGACCGTGGGGCGTCCGGGAGCGAACATTCGGGCGAGCGGACGCTGCGGCGTGCTACGGTAGTAATCGGCGACGGGACCGCGGAGCGTGCTGCCGTTTGACTGCACCGCCACGACATCACCTTCGGCGTGAAGGTGATCGTCGTTCTGGTAGTAAGTCATCGTGTGCGAGTCTACTTTGGCGCGAGGCTCGGTGTAATGCACATTGCCAACGAGATACAGCCTTCCCTCGGCTTCGTAATACTCCGCGCTGTCGGCTGTGAGAGTGTTCCCCTGACCAATGCAATGCGCAATGATGCCGCCTCCCAGGTAGGTGATCCTCTTGCCACTTGCATCGGTGATGATATTCGCGGGATTGCCGGGCCTATTGACGAAATCCAGATCGCAGTTGCGTGGAAGGTTCTGCGCTCTCGCCGTCCCCGCGAAGGCACACGCAGACACTGCTGCCAGGAACCATCTCGCGAAGCTCACCGCTTGGGAGGAGGCGTAGTGGACGGCGCTGTGGCGGGGGCTGTGGCCGGCACGGGGACAACAGGCGCCGTCGATACACCTCTCGCAATTCCCTTCGCGCCGCTCAGTATCTGGATGTTCTTCATGTTGGGATCGGACCGGAAGCCGACCCCCTCGAGCCGGCGATTCGGTTCGGTCATCACGAACGCGCTGTCGCTCGAAATCTGGTTCTTCTGCTGATTGTAAATCAGCTCCGGAGTCGTGAGTCGCCGGCCATCTTCGGATACCACCACGACATTCTTCCGCGCGATCATGTTGTTCGTGCGATTGTTGATCGTACCGTGCCGCGCGGTGAGCACGGCGTCTTTGGCACCCGTGACCGTATAGAACGTCGTGTGGACGTTCTCGAGCTCCTGGCGGGTGTTGTCGTCGAAGAAGTAAGCGGTGTCCGCCTCGAGCTGCGCCCTCGCCAATCCCTGATCAGTGAGCTTGAATCGCGCCCCGTACATTATCTGGTCAGCCGAGTCAGCGAGGGGCGAGTGTGTCGCAACGGGCGGCTGCTTCTTGGAGCTGCAGGCGAGAGCGCTCGCGACTGCAAGGACCCCAATGACGAGCGCGCGCACTCAGACGACTCCGGCACGCATGAGATCGTGCAGGTGTATCACTCCGGTGATCCGGTCGTCTCCGTTCAGCACTGGCATGGCGATGATGCCGTGCGTCTCCATCCGATAAACGACCGCACTTCCGAGCTCGTCGGCGCGCGCCACCTTTGGGGTGCGGTTCATGACTTTCGTAACCGGGATCGGGAAAACGTTGTCTTCATGCTCCATCAGGCGTGAGAGATCGCCAGTCGTGATCACTCCCGACACCGCCCCCTTACCATCGGTGACGATCGCTATTCCCCGGCGCTCGGCGAGTTGCACGACCGCATCGCGCATGGTGGCCGATTCACGAAGAATGGGAAGGTTGTCGGTGATCATCACGTCCGATACCCTGGTCAGCAGACGTTTTCCAATCGCGCCACCGGGATGAAGCCGGGCGAAATCGTTCGCGTCGAAGCCCTTTTCCTCGAGCAGCGCAATCGCGAGCGCATCACCCAGTGCGAGCGCCACCGTCGTGCTGGTCGTGGGTGCGAGGTCGTGCGGGCACGCCTCCTCCTTTACCCACCCGTCGAGCGTCACATCGCTGTGTCGCGAGAGCGTCGATTTTGTGTCACCGGTGAGCGCAATCGTACATACCCCGAGGCGCTTTAAATGATCGAGGAGTCCAAGGACTTCATCCGACTCGCCGCTCTTGGAGATTAGAATCGCCACATCCGATTGGCCGACGATCCCCAGATCGCCGTGCACGCTGTCGGCGGGATGAAGGAAGGTCGCGGGCGTTCCTGTCGATGTCAGCGTCGCGGCGATCTTGCGCCCAACCAGGCCCGACTTTCCAACGCCCGATACAATGACCCTCCCCTTTGAGCGGGCGATAGTCTCGACGGCGCGCGCAAATTCATCTCCGATGCGACGCTCCGCCTCGCCGAGCGCTTCAGCCTCCATACGGAGAACTCGCCGTCCGCGCTCGACGATGTCTTTGTGGGTCATCGGTGGATGCGCGCCCAGATATCGACAGCGCGCTCCAGCAACGACGCCATCTCGCCCAGCGGCACCATGTTGGGTCCGTCACTTGGCGCGCAATCAGGATCGGGATGTGTCTCGAGGAAAAGTCCCTGCGCTCCGGCAGCGATGGCGGAGAGGGCAAGAATCGGGACGAATTCCCGCGCGCCGCCGCTAGCGCCTTCTGGTCCCTGGCCCGGCTTCTGGACGCTGTGCGTGGCGTCGAAGATCACGGGTGCGTCGCACGCTTCGCGGAGTCGCGTGAACGAGCGCATGTCGACGACGAGGTCACCGTATCCGAAGAACGTTCCGCGCTCCGTGACAGCGATGTCGCGCGAGCGGCCGTTCGATTTTGGGCCGCCGCGGACTTTCTGCACCGCTCCGCGCATGCCCTCTGGCTGAAGCCACTGACCCTTCTTGACGTTGACGGGCTTTCCCGTAGCGCCGGCGGCTTCCAGCAGGTCGGTCTGTCTGCAGAGAAAGGCGGGAATCTGCAAAACATCCACTACGCTCGCGGCGGGAGCGCATTGCTCCGGGGTGTGGACGTCGGTGAGCACCGGAAGGCCGGTTTCCCTGCGCACTCTGTCCAGCGCTTCGAGACCAGCATCGAGTCCCGGGCCGCGAGCGGCGCCGCGGTTCGATCTGTTCGCCTTGTCGAAGCTCGCCTTGTAAATGATCCCCCCAGGAATCCTGGCGGCGAGCTTCGCCAGCGCCTCACCCACGCGCAGGTTGAGCTCGTCGCTTTCCAGCACGCATGGACCGGCGATCAGAAAGAGCTTGTCTGCCGGAAAGAGTTCCGCCACGCTATTCCGCCGCTTCTATGGGCGCGCGCTTACGGCTGATTCTGATTGGCGATTTCGCCTGCACAGCCGCAGCGATGAAGCTTGCGAAGAGCGGATGCGGACGTGTGGGGCGCGACTGAAGCTCGGGGTGGAACTGGCAGCCGATGAACCAGGGATGAGTCTGCAGCTCCACCATCTCGACCAGCGATCCGTCCGGCGAAAGACCACTGAGGTTGAGTCCGTGCTCGATGAACTGATCACGGTATTTGTTGTTCACCTCATAGCGGTGCCGATGGCGCTCGCTGACCTGTGGCGCTGCATAAATCGCGGCGGCCTGCGTTCCGGGTCCGAGCTTGCACGGATAAGCGCCGAGGCGCATCGTGCCGCCCATGTCAGTGACGTGCTGCTGGTCTTCCATCAGCGAGATCACGGCATTGTCACATTCGGGCGCGAACTCACTCGAATGGCTGTCGGCCAAACCGATCACATTGCGCGCGAACTCGATTATCGCCGTCTGCATTCCGAGGCAGATTCCAAAGAACGGCAAGCCCGACTCCCGTGCGTAGCGAATCGCTTCGAGCATTCCCTCGACACCTCGCACTCCGAATCCTCCCGGAACCAGCACACCGTGGAAATCTGCGAGGAGCTCGCGCGTCTTATCCCTGTTGGTGAAGAGATCGCTCGCCAGCCATGAAATCTCGATCCCGACATCGCTCGCTATTCCGCCGTGAATGAGCGCTTCCTGCACGCTCTTGTAGGCGTCGACGAGGCCGGTGTACTTGCCGATGACGGCGATTTTCACTCGCCCCTTCGGATGCAGAACGCGCTCCACCATGTTGCGCCAATTGGATAGATCGGGGGCGCGTCGCCCCAGCAATCCGAGTTTGTGCATCACGCGCTCGTCGAGTCCCTGCTCGTGAAACAGGAGCGGTATCTCGTAGATGGTCGGCACATCCCGGCTCTCGATTACAGCACCGAACTCGACGTTGCAGAAAAGCGCGATCTTGCGCTTCACTTCCTCGGAAAGAGCCCGCTCGGTTCTGCAGATCAGGATGTCGGGCTGGATTCCGATCTCCATCAGCTCTCTCACCGAATGCTGCGTCGGCTTCGTCTTTACTTCGCCGGCAGCGGCGATGAATGGCACGAGTGTAAGGTGAATGAAGATGGCGTTCTCACGTCCAATTTCATGACGGAACTGGCGAATGGCCTCGAGAAACGGCAGCGACTCGATATCGCCGACGGTGCCTCCAATCTCGACGATGACGACATCGCTCTCGGGCCCAAGCCGCTTCATCGCGCCCTTGATTTCATCGGTGACGTGCGGAATCACCTGCACCGTCGATCCCAGGTATTCGCCGCGTCGCTCTTTCGTTATCACGTTGAGGTAAATGCGGCCGGTGGTGATGTTGTTCGCCTGTGCGAGCGAGCGATCGATGAACCTCTCGTAGTGACCGAGATCGAGATCCGTCTCGGCGCCGTCGTCCGTGACGAACACCTCGCCGTGCTGGAACGGTGACATCGTCCCAGGATCCACGTTCAAGTATGGGTCGAACTTCATGATCGTCACGCGCATTCCGCGTTCGACGAGAAGCCGTCCGAGGGACGCCGCCGCAATTCCCTTCCCGAGCGAGGAAACAACTCCGCCCGTGATGAAGATGTAGCGCGCCTGCTGGCTGGAATTACCCTGCATTTGTCACGGCTCCCGTCATAAAGGCATCCCAGCGCTCATTGGCGTGCGCCAGGTCTTCTTCAGTGTCAATCCCGCTCGCGGGCGCCTCGTTGGTAATTGCGACCCCAATGGGCAAGCCGGCGGCCAGTGGCCGCAGCTGCTCGAGACGCTCGATCTCCTCAAGCGGATGGGGAGGCAACGAGACCCATTCTCGAAGAGCCTCCCGCGAATAAGCGTACACTCCAATGTGCTGCAACGTCCGCTGCACCAGCTTGGCCCGGTCCGCCTGGTCGCGGAGATAAGGGATGGGCCCGCGCGAGAAATACATCGCCCGTCCGTCATCGGCTACCACAACCTTAACCAGGCTTGGCGTATCGAGTACCTCCTTGCTGGCCCGCGAAGCCGCGGTTCCCAGCGGGAACCTGCCGGACGAAACAAGCTCCGCCGCTCCACGCACCGCACCGGGGCCGATGAAAGGCTCGTCTCCCTGAACATTCACGATCGTGGTGTACCCCTGAAATCGCTGCTGAGCTGCGACCTCTGCTACGCGTTCGGTTCCAGACGTGTGTTTGTCGCTGGTCATGACGCATTCTGCTCCCTCCCGGCGGACCACGGACGCAACCGACTCGTCGTCCGTAGCAACGACGACGGCATCAGCCACGTTCATTTGAGAGATTCTTTGCCAGACCCGGACTATAAGGGGAAGTCCGGAAAGGAGACGGAGTGGTTTGCGGGGAAGGCGCATGGCGCCAAGGCGCGCCGGAATTACTACTAGCGTCCCCATTACCCGCCCGTTTTAGCGCGACACGATGCAAAAGTCACGCTCAGTAATATACCAACGGGGCACTACTGGAGCAAACTGATTTTCTCGCTCAGAGCGAGAGCGAAACTCCGAGCGAAAACGCCGATTTCCGGGAGAATGGCGAGCGATTTTGCGCCGGATCTATGCTGTAATCCGCCCGGAAGAAGCTCACGCCCAAGCCAACACCAAGATTCTGGATGAGCGCTGGAAGTCCTCCCACACCGGCGTTGCCCGCGGCGTATCTGAGTCCGACATAAGGGCTGCCGACGAACGGAAGCTGAATCTGGTCGATCGGAATTATGTAATCGCCCTGCACAAAAAGAAGGCGATCACCACCAAGGGCCAGCAGATTTACCGTCGCCAGAGTGGACGAGCCACCGAGGTAAGCGAACCTTTGAACTGGAGTGATTCCTGAGCCGCCAGTCATTACAGCGTGGCCCTTGAACGCGAATGTCTGGGTGCCAAAGGTCGGAAAGGAAACGCGGCCATCGAGTGTGGCCTGGGTAAAGGAATCTCCTGGTTGCGGCTGAGAACAGAGACCAAAGGGCGGAACACCTGCACAGTCGGGTTTTAGTGCGGTCCGGACGGACTGCTCCAAATTCGCATCGAGCTTCCCTTCCAGGTCCCCTCGTACGACTTGGAGAGCGGCTCCGCCCACCACTGAGGTGATGCTTCCCCGTGCCACACGTGGATTCGGCCTCCGCATCTTCAGGTCACCCTTACGGCCGAAAAAACTCCACGGAGACTTGGTGGGTGCGAGCGACCCCGTCGACCAATCGCGTTCGATGTTTCCGCCGACGAACGGCGCAAAGGTGACGGAATTGCTCGTGAACGTGCGCGCAAAACGGGCGGTCCCGCGATCGGCTCGATAATAGTTACGCGAGTCGCTCCCCGCGAAAAAGGCTGCCGCCGAGTTCGTGAGATCGCCACGAATCCATGCATCGTTGGTGAAAGTCCCCCGCCCTGCAAAAAACCTTAGCTCATTCTCGTCGCCTGGACGGATGCTGCCTTCGAGCGAAGGATCCCACTTTCCAAGGTTCGAGCGGTAGGTGACGAGCGCATCGACGTCGAGCCGGCCATCACCGAGCTCGAGTTTCGGACCCCATGGCAAAGCGAGGCCATTCACACGATCGTAGGAGGGAATTCGGAGGCCGAACCCAAGCGGGAGCGATATTGGCGACTCATTATACGTGGCGTAAGTCGTGTCGAGCCCCGCCTTGGTCGTGTCCTGAGCGTGCAACATGGACGTGACGCTCACGAGGGCGATGACTAATGGAGCAATGGCGAGAGCCTTCATCGTCCGATTGTTAGAAAGTTTCGAAGAATCTCCTTACCGCTTTCGGTAAGGATCGATTCGGGGTGGAATTGCACACCCCATACCGGATACTCACGGTGTCTGATCGCGTGAATCTCGCTGGCATCATCCTTCGCCCGCGCAACTATTTCCAGCTCGGCTGGCAGCGAGTCGGTCTGGACCACCAAAGAGTGGTATCTCATCACCTGGAGTGGACTGGAAACGTTCCGGAATATCCCCTTGCCGTCGTGCGTGATGCTTGAAGTCTTACCGTGCATCAAGGTTCGCGCGCGTACGACTTTTCCACCGTAGGCTTCGCCAATGGCCTGGTGGCCCAGACAGACGCCAAGGATCGGAATCGACTTTCCCCAGCGCTTTATGGCGGCCACGCTGATTCCCGCCTCGGATGGCGTGCAGGGTCCGGGCGAAATTACCATGCGCGTGACGCCCATACTTCCAATGTCGTCGACGCTGATCTCGTCATTGCGCTTAACGACGGGATTCTCGCCGAGCTCGCCCAGATATTGAACGAGATTGTAAGTGAACGAGTCGTAGTTATCGAGGACGAGGAGCATGGCTAATCTTACGCGATCTCGATCACGAGCGCGGGTGGAACTGCTTGTGAACGGAGCGCAGGTACTCGCGGTCGACGTGCGTGTAGATCTGCGTGGTCGAGATGTCGACGTGACCGAGCATCTCCTGCACCGCTCGAAGGTCCGCCCCGCCTTCAAGCAAGTGCGTCGCGAATGAATGACGCAGCGTGTGGGGCGACACCGGTTTGGTGATTCCGGCCTGGTTCACGTATTTGCGAAGAATCTTCCAGGCGCCCATGCGCGATAATGGCTGTCCGCGCGCGTTGAGGAACAGGATTCCCTTGCCATCACCCTTCTCCAGCTTTGGGCGGAGCTCGCGCAGATAGATCGCAATCGCGCCAATTGCGCGGCGACCAATGGGAACGAGGCGCTCCTTGGCGCCTTTGCCGAATACGCGGACGAGGTGGTCCTGAAGCATCACGTCGCGAACGCTGAGCGAAATCCATTCCGAAACCCTGAGGCCGGCACCATAGGCAAGCTCGAGCATTGCCCTGTCGCGAAACGCCAGCGGCTCGTCGAGCGAAGGAGCGGCAAGAAGCTTCTCGACCTCTTCAACCCCGAGCACTTCCGGAAGCGTGCGCCACTTCTTTGGCGTCTCAAGCCGCTCGCTCGGGTCACGCACGACGTATCCCTCCCCGAGCATGAATTTGAAGTACGTGCGAACGGCCGACACGTTCCGCCTGATCGATGCGGGAGACAGCCCGAGGTCCTTGAGATGATATACGAATTCGCGGAGCAAGCGTGCTCCAATCCCGGTCGGAGATGACGCGCCCTTGATGCTTGCATAGGTGACGAACCTGGCGATGTCCCGCCTGTAGGCGCGGCTGGTCTGTACCGAGGCACCCTGCTCGAGAGCGAGGAAATCGTCGAACCGCTCGATGTAGAACGCGCGGGCCACGGCATCATCCAGCTTGGGGTCACTCACCTTTCTTTGCCTGGCGCTTCCATAGCCAAATCCCCACCGCGAAGACGACAATGGCGATCGCGATCAACCCCGCGACCTTACCCGAGCGTACGATATAGTGTTCAACGACATCCCAATTGTCGCCCGCCCGGAAGGCAAGAAACGTAATGAGACCGAACCACACGGCAGACGCGCTAGCGACGGAAAGCATCACTTTGAAGGCGGGCAGCCGCATTGCTCCGGCGAACGGCGGAACGATCGCGCGGACGCCGGGAAGAAAACGGCTGACGAACAGCCCCGTGAAACCATACTTCTTGTGGAGCCGCTTGATTCGGGCTTCGGCGTCCGGACCGCCATACTTCTCGATTCTGCGCAGAAACGCCTTCGAGCCGAACTTGCGCCCCAGCGTGTAGGTGATGCCAGCACCGGCAACGTTGCCGAACCAACCGAGAAGGAAAACGGTAATCGCCGATCCATGAGCTCTGTCGGCAAGAAAACTTCCGAATGCGATGACGGCGTCGGACGGAAACGGCGGGAAAAAGTTCTCGAACGCCGAGAGCACGCCGATCGCCAGGTAAAGAGATCCGAGAGGCAGGTCTCCCAGCCATCCGGTGAGTGAATGGAGCATTCGCTAGCGATTCCCTCTCAGGGTGGCGACCGCGATGCAAGCGAGTCCCTCCTTTCGCCCGATCCAGCCCATGCCTTCGTTCGACTTCCCTTTGACGCTCACGCTCGCGGAATCGATACCGAGCGCGGAGGCAAGCCGAGCCTGGATTTTCTCGCGATGTGGCGCGATCCGCGGCGACTCGGCGACGATGCTGACGTCGATTTGATTCACGCGGTATCCGGCCGTCGCTATTCGTTTGACAGCAGCTTCGAGCATGTTAATCGAGTCGCGGTCCTTGTTGGCGGGATCGGTGTCCGGAAACATCTCCCCGATGTCACCCAGCCCGGCGGCGCCGAGGATGGCGTCGGTGACGGCGTGACAGATGGCATCGGCGTCAGAATGGCCCAGCAGGCCGACATCCGATGCGATTAAAACGCCCCCGAGTTTTAGAGGGCGGCCCGGGACGAACCGGTGGGAGTCGTAACCGACGCCGACGCGGACAGTCGCGTCGGCGTCACGCGGCATCCGCGTGGATCGCTGGTGCGGGATCGATGAGGGTGTAGTCCTGCTTTCTGCGGGCGGGTGTGAACCCGGCGTCGCGGATCAAGCGCTCCATTTCGTCGGTCGATGTACGGTGCGTCGTGTTCGCGGCAGACACCACGTTCTCCTCGATCATGAGGGAGCCGAAGTCGTTACAGCCGAAGCGGAGCGCGACCTGTCCGATCTTCATTCCCATCGTCACCCAGCTCGACTGGAGGTTCGGAACGTTGTCGAGAACGATCCGAGCGAACGCGACCGTGCGCAGGTACTCGGTGGCGCCTGTTTTCGGCTGATTCGACATCGTCGGAGTATTCTCGGGCTGCAGCGGCCAGCAAATGAACGCGGTGAATCCACCGGTGCGGGCCTGAACCTCTCTCACTCGCTGAAGGTGCTCCAGTCTTTCCGCCAGCGTCTCGCCGAGCCCGTACATCATCGTGACGGACGTCTTCATCCCCTCGTTGTGGGCGAGCTCCATGATCTCGAGCCAGCGGTCGGCCCCCGCTTTCTTGGGGGCGACTATATCGCGAACTCGCTGCACGAGGATCTCGCCTCCTCCTCCCGGAATCGAATCGAGTCCGGCCTTCCGCAGCTCACGTATCACTTCAACCGCATCCATTCGGAACAGCTTGGCGAAGAAGTCGATTTCACTCGGACTGAAGCCATGGATGTGGATGGGGTGGTTACGCTTGATGTACTGCATCAAGTCGAGATACCACTCGAACGGGATGTACGGATTGTGTCCGCCCTGGATCAGGATCTGGACACCGCCGAGAGATTTGAGCTCATCGATCTTCGCACCGATCTGCTCGAAGGAGAGTGTGTAGCCTTCTCCGTGCTTGGGTCGACGCGCGAAAGCGCAGAAACCGCAGTCAGCTACGCAGACGTTCGTGTAGTTGATGTTGCGATCGATGATGTAGGTAACCGTGTTTCCGGGATGCTTTTCCTGGCGCACGCGATCCGCTTCGGAGCCGAGCTCGAGGAGCGAGGCGTTCGTATAGAAATCGAGATAGTCGCGTGTCTCGCTCATGCGGCGGGAAGAAAGGTTAGTGTGCCGTTCGGAATGCGTCCACGCTCGACCAGCCGGCGGTAGAACTCTGTGAGTCCGGCGAGGTGCGAATACGACAATCCGTAGTCCAGGCCTGAAAGATACTCCGCGCAGGTCTCCGTCATTACGCCCGTCGCTTTGTGCGCCTGCTCGGCGAGCTCCGCCAAGTGGTGGAGTCCCCAATTGCGCGACGCGATCAGCCCGGCGTGGGCAACCAGCGCCTCCTTCACGTCGGTCGAGCGCTGCGCGACCCAGACCGCGAAGACAAAAGACTGTCCGGTCCAATCCTTCCACGTCTGTCCAAGATCGTACACGTGTGGATAGCGTTCGCGGTGGTTGGATCCTAGCACGAGCGCGGCATCGCCGATGACGAGGCGGGCCTCCACGGCGCCATCGCTCGACTCGATTACGTCGCGGACCTCCGCGTCGCCCGCGATGAACCGAGGCTTGGCATGCCAGACGTTCTCGAAGAGCAGCTCGAGAAGCGCGACGCTAGTCATGGAGCTCCGGCTGACGATGACGTTCCTCGAAGTCAGCTCGCCTGCCGGACGGCGAGAGAACAGCATTACGCTGCGCACGGGACCGTCGCACGAGATGGCAAGGTCGGGGAGCAGCAGATAGCGCTCGGAGTCGCGCGCGTACTCGACTGCGGACACGACGCTGATGTCGAGCTCGCCCGCGGCCATGCGCCGATTCAGATCCGTCGGAACTCCATCAACGAGCTCGGCATCGAGCGGGACGATACCGCGGTCGATCGCGCCGTAAACCGGGTAGCAATTGATGTACGGGATTCGACCGATCTTCATCAGGCCGCGACCGCTGCTGCCGCTGTCCGGTCGAAGACGCGCAGAGTGTTGTAGAAGGAGTCGCGCTCAGCCGGGATTTTTCCCGCTGATCTGATCAGATCGAGAATATCGTCGAGGCTCAGACCCTGGGCGGTATGTGCGCCCGCTTCGTGGTAGATCTTCTCGCGCACTACCGTTCCCTCGAGATCGTTCACTCCGAATGCGAGAGAGGTCTGCGAGAGAAATGGAGTGACCATGATCCAATGGGTCTTGATGTGCTCGAAGTTGTCGAGGAAGAGCCGGCCGACGGCGAGATTCCGGAGGTCGTCGAAACCGGTGGTCGCCGTTCCCTGCCGGCCGAGCTCGATCCCAAGCTGGTTGTTGTCGGGGTGATAAGCGAGGGGAATGTAGGCGAGGAAGCCGCGGGACTCGTCCTGAAGATCTCGAAGCATCGAGAGATGCTCGACGCGGTCCTGAATGGTCTCGACGTGTCCGTAAAGCATCGTGCAGTTCGATCGAATCCCGAGGCGGTGCGCGGTTCGATGGACATCGATCCAGTCCTCGGCCGCCAGCTTTTTGTCGGCGATCGTCATGCGCACGCCCTTGCCGAAGACTTCGGCTCCGCCGCCGGGCAAGGTGTCCAGTCCGGCGTCGCGTAGAGCGATTAGCACATCCTCGATCGACATCTTGTCGATACGCGCGATGTGCGCGATCTCGACCGCGGTAAGCGCCTTGATGTGAACCTGCGGGTGGCGCGTCTTGAGGCCTCTGAACATCTCGCTGTAGTACTCGAGGCCCGCTTTCATGTCGAGGCCGCCGACGATGTGGAATTCCTTCGTCAAGCCGTTGTCCGCCACCTCGGCTTCTGCATACACCTGGTCGAGGGTGTAGTGATATGCTCCCTCTTCCTTCGGAAGTCGCGCGAAGGAGCAGAAGACGCAGGTCTTCCGGAGGTAGCAGACGTTCGTCGGATTGATATGCTGATTCGCCGCGAACGTCACGACGTCGCCGTGCTTGCGGCGATTGGCATAGTCCGCGAGCATCCCGACTCCGAGGAGATCGGGCGAAGTGAAGAGGAGCTCCGCGTCAGCGTGTGAGATGCGCTGGTGCGAACCCACCTTTTCGCCCACGACTCTGAGGGCGCGATCGGTGATCCTGGCGAGGTCGAGCGAGATCTCCGGAGGGGGAGTCATCGGCTCAGGGCTTATAACGCTTGATGGCGAGGGTGGTGTTGTGACCACCGAAGCCAAAACTATTGCTTAGAACGGCGTTGACGTCGCGCTTTACAGAATTGTTGGGAGTGTAATTGAGGTCGAGCTCGGGCTCGGGACAGTTGTAGTTGATCGTGGGCGGGATGATTCCTGTTTGCACGACCATGGCACTGACGACCGCCTCCACAGCGCCGGCGGCGCCCAGCATGTGTCCAGTGGCCGATTTTGTGGAGCTGACGTTGACGCTCTTCGCCTGGTCTCCGAACACCGCCTTGATCGCGCGAGTCTCGTTGAAGTCGTTGGCAGGAGTCGAGGTGCCGTGGGCGTTTATGTACTGAATATCCTTGGGCTCGAGTCCGGCGTCCTTGAGCGCTCGCTTCATGGCGCGTTGCGCTCCTTCGCCGTCGGGTGCCGGCGCGGTCAGATGGTAGGCATCGCCGGTTGCGCCATAACCGACTATCTCCGCGTAAATCGTCGCGCCCCGTGCCAGTGCGTGCTCGAGCTCCTCGAGAATGAGGATCCCCGCTCCTTCTCCCATCACGAATCCGTCGCGGGTGGCGTCGAACGGACGGGAGGCCGTCTCGGGACTGTCGTTGCGCTCGGAAAGCGCTTTCATGTTGGCAAATCCGCCGATCGCCATCGGCGTAACTGTGGCTTCCGCGCCGCCGGTGATCATCATATCCGCATCGCCATACTGGATGGTCCGGTAGGCGTCACCTATTGCATGAGCACTCGTGGCACAAGCTGATACTGTGGCGTAGTTTGGCCCCTTGGCGTTGAACATCATCGACACGATTCCAGCTGCTATGTCGGCGATGAACATCGGGATGAAGAAGGGGGAGATTTTCCCTACCCCGCGCTCCCGGTAGACGTCATGCTGCTCCTCGAAGCTCTTGAGCCCGCCAATGCCGCTGCCGATTATGACTCCGATGCGATCGGGGTCCATACCGTTCCGCTCAACGAGACCGGCGTTGGTCATCGCCTGCCGGGACGCAGCGACCGCGTACTGTGTATACTGATCCGCGCGCTTCGCTTCCTTTCGATCCATGAAGTCGAGCGGATTGAAGCCCTTCACCTCGGCGGCGAATCGAACGGGAAATTTCGATGCGTCAAATTTGGTGATAGGCGCGGTTCCCGACTTCCCTTCGATCAGGGACCGCCAGGTCGTCGCCACATCGTTACCGACCGGGGTAATCGCTCCCATGCCAGTGACGACGACTCGTCTCTTCATTACGCTCCGACCTTCTGGTTCAGATAGCCGAGCGCGTCACCGACGGTGCGCAGCTTCTCGGCGTCTTCATCAGGGATGTCGATGTTGAACTCCTTCTCGAACTCCATCACGAGCTCGACGATGTCCAGGCTGTCGGCACCGAGATCCTCGATGAAGCTTGCCTCGTTGGTCAGCTTTTCCCGCTCCACACCGAGCTCTTTCTCGATGATGTCTTTGACCTTGTTGGAATTGTCGGCCATTTGATGGATTTCCTCGCGTTTATGGGGTGTCGTGAAATATATCTAACCGAATATCTGAT
>WNGI01001332.1_pt1 | contig 20336 bp, 16 predicted proteins | sample 5400621 | NCBI WGS metagenome assembly WNGI01 (sample SAMN13153374, study PRJNA577476) | soil metagenome | isolation source: 20 cm soil or saprolite under Garry oak tree replicate 1 | place: USA:California | collected 2016-06-15
CAAGCGCCATTACCGTTGGCGCCCGAATTCACGTCATGGGAACACATAACAGCGATGGGAGCATCACTGCCATCAGTATTGACATTGGTTGATACTGAGCCGCTGCACATGGGCGACCAGATCACTACAATCAGCGGTTGCTGAGTGCAGCATTCAACCCTGACGAGTCCAGGATTACCCTGGATTCGCCAGGGATCAGCATCCGAATCCTCTCTTCTCCTTTGAGTGAAAGAACCAGACATCATGACTTCTGACGAAAAATCGATGAAAGAACACCATGATTTGACAGTAGATATGCTTTTAAGAAAAAAATTGTATATACCTCGTTTACAGATATTAGCAAGCAGCGCGCTTGCAATACTGTTTTTGCTGGCAATTGTGCTGCGTGTATCACTTTACCGTGTAGTAACTAGCGACTATACTTTCTTCCTGAGCCAATGGTATGATTTCATGCAAACCCACGGTGGTTTTGCTGCACTGAAATACAACTTTTCCAACTATAATCCCCCTTACCTTTATCTCCTTGCTCTGACTACATACCTGCCAATCCCGAAACTCGTCGCGATCAAAACGCTTTCGGTCGTATTTGATGGTTTTCTAGGATTATTTACCTATCTCCTTCTCGGCTTAAAGTTTAGACGTTCTTATGCTGCAATCATCGGAGTATTGGTTGTTTTGTTTGCTCCCACTATTGTCATCAATAGCGCAGCATGGGGACAATCAGACGCAATCTATACTGCATTTTGTCTGGGCAGTCTCTACTTTTTGCTCAAGGAGCGGCCTGGATGGGCAAGTGTCTTCTTCGGTTTAGCCATCTCATTCAAATTACAAGCGATCTTCTTTTTACCTGTACTGCTCATAGTTCTGTTGAGAAGAAAGTGGGCGATGAAATATCTCCTTCTCATCCCCGCAGTTTTCCTGCTAATGCTGGCTCCGGCTTTCCTTGCAGGTCGAGATGCATGGAGTTTACTTACCATCTATGTAGGACAGATTATTAGCGCAGGTGTAGGAGGACCAGGGCAGTTCAATGGCGGGGGGCCGGGACTATTTAATGGCGGAAGGCCGGGACAGTTCAATGGCATTGGAAAGGGGCCATTTAATGGCGGAGGGCCGGGAGGCGGTAGCTTTTCATCCTCGTCGTTCACATTGAATGCACCTTCTTTCTACCAATGGCTGCCTGCAGGCGCGCCCGAATATTGGAAATGGATTGGTATTATCCTGGCTATGATGTTCGTTATCCTCATCGGAGTTCTGATAATGGCAAGCAAGAAACATCTTACGCAAGCAATAATTCTCAAAGTAGCACTCGTTTTTGCTCTGGCTGTCCCATTCTTCTTGCCAGAGATGCATGAGCGTTACTTTTACCTGGCAGATGTCCTATCTATCATCTATGCCTTTTACTTCCCTCGCTACTTTTTTGTAGCAGTTATCATGCAATTATGCTCACTTTTGAGTTATGCACCATACTTCCTTCAAACATCAATCGTCAATCTTGCCTATGTAGCGTTCGCTGTCCTGGTTATTACTGTTATCACTACGGCTGATTTAATTCTGACACTGTATCCCAACATCAGAAAAAAAGCAGCCATTCAAGCAAGTTCATGAGAACTTTCCCATATTCCTCCAATACGCTTCACATAATTTTCTCTTACTCTAGAAGTAGAGCAAGAAACAAATGCTTGCACATTGCATGTCAACGAGCATGGCAAGCAGTAATTTGCTCAGAGTTCAAGGTCTGAATAGCAGAGATAGGATAATCTATACAGCCAAAAAGAGTGTTTTTTAACTGAAAGCAAAGGAAAGAGAATATGCTACAACAAGAGAATGAAGCCTATGGACCCTATGCACCCTCCTATCAACAGAAGCCGTTTGAGTCTGTAGCGGTCTTAGAAGATGCAACAGCCACGCACGCCCCCGCAGAACAAGATACATCACCGTTGCCCTTGATTCCACCAGGGCCAAAGGCCCCGCTGCAAGCACAAAACCGACAAGGCCGCGGTGGAGCAATCCTGCTCTTTTCGCTTGTGCTCGCCATTATCTTTGGAGTAGGACTGTTTGCCGGATTGGAGTATGCAGGCAGCAGCACAGGTAGTACAACCACCACAACGAAGTCAGTAGCTACAACAACCACTACCTCATCCAGTGGTTCGACGATTGAAACTCTACAGGAGACCGCGATTGCAAAGATAGAGCCAGCCGTTGTCGAACTCGATGTAACAACTACGCAAGGTGAACAGATAGGCTCTGGAGTTATTATTGACACGAAGGGAGACATTGTAACCAATTACCATATTGTCAATGGTGAAGAGAGCATTACAACCGTTCTGTACAATGGAAACAAAGTACAGGCGCAATTAGTAGGCACGAATACCGCCGATGACCTGGCGGTGGTGCGCATTCAGCCGTTTGCCAATATGACTGTTGCCCAGATTGGCGACTCTTCCAGGCTTGTCGTAGGACAGGAAGTGCTCGCAATTGGCAACCCATTAGGGATCACTGAAACGGCCACTAAGGGTATAGTCAGCGCGCTTAACAAGAGTGTAACTGAGTCAACTGGAACTACGATCTCCAACGCTATCCAGACCGACGCTGCTGTGAATCCGGGAAACAGTGGTGGGGCTTTGATTAATTTGCAGGGACAGCTCATCGGTATCCCAACATTGACCGCAGTTAATACCGAGTCAAATACTGCCGCAAATGGAGTTAGCTTCGCGATCCCTTCGAATCTCGTACAAACAGTCGTACAGCAGATTTTACAACAATAGTAAGAGTAACCAGTCAGCAGGGGTACCAGGGGGCCTGCAGGCCCCCTGGTACCCCTGCTGACTGGTTCCGAATAAAAAAGGGTCATCGTCTTGAAATGAGAATTTTCTCATGCATTTCCAATAGAAAGCCAATATATATGCTGTATGCTTGAAACAAGATATAAACATATCCTGCTGAATGAGGAGAGTTCACAGATATACAATCTGGGCAGATAGCGCTTCTCAATATTATTCTTCTTATTAGATTGGAGATAAAATGGAAACGAATCCATACGAATACGATAGAATCCCACCATGGACGCCACAACAAAATCAGTTTTATCAGAACAAGCCCGCGGCTGCTCTGAATGAGCAACAGCTCTCACAATCGCAAAATCAAAAGTTGCCGCAAAGCGGTGTTGGTCAAAAGCCGGGAACGCAGGTGAAAATGCCTAAAGCGCGAGCGCTGGCCCTGGCCAATACTCTCAAGAGAACGCTGGCTGTTGCTTCAATCGTAGGCTTCGGCATGTTCGGTGGGCTGGTCGCTATGCACCAGGTCAGTACAACCACCACCCAGTCGACACAATCGACATCAGGGTCGTCTAATACAAGCTCGAAATCAAGTTCATCATCGCAAAATAGCAATAATTTCTTGAATCAACAAGGAGGAAATACCAGTGGAACAAGTAGCACTTCCTCAAGCAGCACTTCAGCAACACCCGTCACCGGAACCAGCACCTCCTGACTATACAACTCCTTCTGGCATGCTTCGCGAGGAATTCCGGGCGATGGGGACAACCATTTCTATGCTGCTTCCTGAAAACCAGGTAGAGATGGGAGAGGAGATCGTTCGCTCGCTCTTCTCCGAATGGGAACAGGCACTGAGTCGTTTCTTAGCGGAGAGTGAGCTTTCCCAGCTCAACCAGCAAGCAGAAACGCCCGTTGCAGTCAGCGATCTGCTCTATGATGTCCTGGCAACTGCACTGACAGGCGCCCAGGCTACTGAGGGAGTATATGATCCCGCCCTGCTGGACCAATTGGAACAGTTAGGTTATGACCGTACTTTCGATGACCTACCGGCAAACCGTTTCGATCCTATTATCCCTGGGGAGCCAGGTGGACGATGGCGTGGCATAAAGGTAGATCCGATACGTCGCCAGGTGACGCTTCCTGCCGGTATCAAGCTTGATTTCGGAGGAATCGCGAAAGGCATGGCGGTTGATGCAGTTCTGGAGAAGCTCTTCCAGAGCGGCATAAGCTCTGCCCTGGTAAATGCAGGAGGAGACCTCTCAGTCCTGGGACTCCCCCCTTCTGATGAGCAGTGGTTGGTTGCAGTCCCTGGGCAGAAGCAGTTCTGGACGATCCCACTGCATCACGGCGCCATTGCCACTTCTGGCATCGCTCATCGCCACTGGCGGCAGGGCAACATACTGCGCCACCATATACTCGACCCACGCACGGGTCTGCCAGCCCAGAGCGATCTGTGGTCGGTCACCGTCGTGGCAGACCGTTGCGAACAGGCAGAGGTGGCGGCAAAAGTCGCATTTATTCTTGGTTCGAAATCTGGAGCCGATTTTCTGCGCAAGCACCGCATTGCCGGACTGCTCGTGCACGAGGATGGCACGTGGGAAACTGTGGAGCCGTGGCCGACACATCTTATGGAGGAAGTAAGCAAATGAATACAATCTGGCAAAGCGTCACCTGGGATATTGCCCGGGCAGGCGGATTTACCGCCTATATATTACTCACCCTGGCAGTGATTGTGGGCCTGGCACTATCGACGCAAATCCAATCGCCCAGCCGCTGGCCGCGTTTACTCAACAGCGAACTACACAATTTTCTGACATTGATCAGTACGATCTTTCTTGTAGTGCATGTCCTGGCCACCTGGGTTGATCCATTCACCAGGTTCAGTTGGAACGAGATACTCATACCCTTAACAAGCCATTATCGTCCAGAATGGATGGCATTCGGTATTGTGGCGTTGTATCTGGGCATTGCTATCGGTATCAGTACCTGGCTGCGCCCTCACATCGGCTACAAGTTGTGGAGGCAGTTGCATGTATTGACATTGGGCATCTTTGCGCTCGCGACTATTCACGGCATTGGCACCGGCAGTGATACACAGACTCCATGGGCGCTGGGTATCTACCTCGTTAGCAGTATCCTGGTTGGTTCGCTCCTCTGCCGACGACTGTTCCTTTCGAAAGGGAAGGGCAAACCCACTCGAGTGCATTCTATGACCCCTAATCGCAGTATGAGGGCCACAGAAGCGAGTAGCCCTGATCAGAAACGAACTGAAGTTGCCCGTGTAAGGTAGATGAAAGAGAACGTCTAAAATGTAAGCATTCGAGTCTCTTTGTAGCTCCAATAACACCTTTCGTACTTGCTACGCTTTTGCAGTGGCTCCCCTGGCTTTTGAAGGCTCCAGGGCATCTCCACCGCTCGTCTGCGCTTTCATGGCGCCCGTTATGGTCAGACCCAGCGTGCTGAGGCAGATGAGGCCAGTTGTGCACATGAGCACAGCAGCCCATGGGTGGGAGAACACAAACATAGCTGTGACCTGGGTCGCTGGAATATGTAGTAATCCTGAGAATACGAGCAGACCCACGGCTTCGTTGCTGCCAACCTGACCAGGAGGTGTCGGCAGAATATAGAACATGTTATAGACAGAGTAACCAAAGAGAGCCATACCAAAGGTGATATGATAGCCGATTGTCCAGAAGGCGAGCATAGCAAAGAGGCCATCAAAGAGCACTGCTACAACAGTAAGAATGATTGCCGGAATAAATATTCTGGGTTGGCTTGCGCCAGCCAACAAAGAGTCTACAAAACCTGTAGCGAAGCCTTCGACCTTACTTCCAATGGATTTTGGAAGCAGCCCCGTCATCTTTTGCAGTAATGCAATAGCAGAATCGCGTTTCCAGGCTGAGAGTAAGACAAAAACCAGCAGGCTGATAAGGATACCACTCACGAACCAGAGCACTAACCAGAGCTTGATATCCATCTGCACACCTAGAAAGGGCACGATGGCCATGATGAAAAGCGCTGGCATCAAGTCCAGGGCTTTATCCATGGCTACCGTTGGAAGTGACTTGCTGACTGGTATATCAGCATTACGTTTGAGCATAAAGCATTTTGCAACTTCGCCGCCACGTATAGGCAACAGGAAATTGAGGAAAACACCAACCTGATAGAGTGCAATTGCTTGAAAGGTGCTGACTTTGCCAACAGGATTTAGGAAAAGTTTCCAGCGTATGCCACGGACAGACCACGCCATGAGAAATGATGCACCAGCAAGCAGAGCCAGAATAATGCCTTGTGGAGTTGCCAGGTTCATACGCAGGATAGCAATGGTAATAGGTAGATCTACGAATCGCGCAACAAGCAACAACAGGCCAACGCCAATTAGCAGACCTATAGTCACTTTAGTGGTTGGACTGTTGAGCAAAGCTTTCCAGGCTGACTGTTTTTGCTTTACTTCTGGCGCTATAGCAGGCGCTCCTACCGAAGCAAGCGGTATGGTGAGGCCGAAAGGTTCGCGTCCATATAGATTTATTACTGGCAGCGGGCCGGTCTGTTGAATACCATAGGGCCAGTATCCTTCTTCATCCCCCAGGCTAAACCCATCATTCGCACTTCGAGAGTTCTCTGGAGCGCCTTGCTTTGGAATACGGATCGCTGGCATCATGCCGCTGAGCTGCATGAGATGCATAGTACTCTGGCTGCTGATATCATCATCAAATAGGTGAGTCGATATTTTCCTATGCACCCCATTTGATGGAGACGCCAGAACAGATCTTTTATTAACTGACACTGTTTTTTCGAGAGAGATTGTAGGCTGCATGGCAACATCGCCATCTGTATGGCTTTCTGTTGTTGTTCTGAGCGGTACTGGCGTGTCTACTTTTCCATTATTTATACCTATCAGGCGTGTTCGAACTGGACGGGGACGAACTGGCGGTGGGAGTGAATTGACCTTATCGAATTGCATGCATAGCCTCAACTAGAAATTATTGGGCAACGTATTGAAACGAACTGCACGAGCTACGCTTCATACATATGAACGCATTACACAGGTGAAGTTAACTACTTGTTATAAATACCCATGCTTGTGGTACCATTCGGCAGTATTTTTCATCCCGATCTCTAACCCCACGTTGGGAACAAAGCCCAATTCGGCCTTCGCTTTGCTGATATCATAGACTCGGCTACGCGTAAGGAACTGGACACGACTACGTGTAAGTGGGGCATTCTCTCCATTGATACCTGGTATGACGGAGAAAATGTCCGAGGCAAGATTGGCTAGCCAGAGGGGGATGCTGCCCTTTGGTAGTTCTCGATCCATGGAATGCGCGATGGATGTTGACAGTTCGCGAATGGTGACTGGATGCTCACCGGCGATATTATAGCTCTGTCCAATGGCTTCGGGACGCTCGGCACATAGAAGAAAGGCCGAGGTCATATCATCAATATAAATTGGATGCAGCAGGGCCTTACCCCCACCGATGACACGAAACACACCTTTTTTAATTGATGAGAAGAAGCCAAGTAAATGGAGATCTCCAGGCCCATACACCAGGCCCGGGCGAGCAACGCTTACAGGTAGTCCATCTTCTCTAAATGCCTTCAGTGCAAGTAATTCGCCCTCGAGTTTGGTAGCTTCATAGGGATTAGTGGGAGCAAAGGGAGCATTCTCTGCTGCGGGCGTTCTACCTGTTACTCCATGCACCCCCGTAGTGCTGCAATGCACAATTCGCTTCAACTGCTTCTGCCCTTTACAAGCATTGAGAAGGATATGCGTGCCCTCAACATGGGAATAGTGATAGAGTTCTGCAGGTACACTGGGATGATAAAGCCGACCTACGAGATGATAAATGATGGTCGCGCCATCAACTGCCTGTTTAACTTGCTCTACATCGGTGATTTCGCCACGAATGATCGTGACCGCTTCACCAAATTGCGCACGGGCTTTCTGTTCGTCTCGTGCCAATATACGTACAGTCTGCTTTTGTTTTACCAGTTCAGTTGTCAGCGCCGAACCTAGAAAACCTGTCGCGCCAGTTACTAAGATAGTCATATCATTCCTCCTGACTTTTGCTACGCAAAAGTCGACGACTCCTTTCAGCTTGCCTAACCGTAGGTAGCGCGTAGCAGCGTTGGCAAGCTGGATAAGAGACATAAGCTAGCGTCGTTGGAGGAATGGATTTAGAAAATGTCATATACTTATTGCCTCGCTCCTGAATAACCCTTCACGCTGATAGCATTCTCGGGACAAGCCTCGTAACAGAGCAAACAACGCTGGCAGGTCCGATAGTCAACCTTCAACGTCTTGAGGTCGATCACATTTGGCAGAGGACACGCTTCTACACAGACGCCACAATGGGTACAATTTTCTTCTTTGATTTGCGGGCGCGTGCCAACCAAACCCGTGCCATAGAGTGTGGTGCAAAGATGCTTGCCTCGCTCCGCAATCCAGGTATAAGGATAATCGAGAGGATACATCATCCAAAAGATGAAGCGGTAGAGAGTATTTTGCTGTGGCAGACGAAACTTCTTGATGACGCCAACGTCTTCACCAACCAGTTTCCACAATGGCTTGCCCATCTGTGCCAGAGCCAGCTTCAGATGTGGAATATCGCGTGGCTTGACACCGACAATTTGACAGCAGACCAGGTCAACCGCCAGACTGTCGCGCCCTGCCACCAGTACTTGAAGATCGGCCTTATCGCCATAAAGCGGACCCTCGCCATCCTGTCCAACGCTGCCATCTACAATGGTGAGGTCAGGTTTGATGCCAAGATTCATATCGACTATGCTCTGGTCGATGCCGAAGGTGTGCATCGAGCGGCGGTCGGGTCGTGGTAAAATGCCCATTGGATTTTTCATACCGAGTGTCATCGTCGAGACAACATGTGTTTTGAGGACTGGCAGGTTAATTAAGCGTGCCTCGCTCAGAATACGCGGGATGCGGAAATGGCGCAAGCGTTTCGCACCCTTGGGTCTTAGTTCTACCCAATCTTGCTCGCCACCTTCAGGATCGACGCGCACAATGCGAATGCCATTTTCAGCACAGAATTTTTCAACACCCAAAATAGTATAGGTGGCATCCCGGTCGAACTCTGTGCCAGGTGTTTCGCAGAGTACAGGTTCTGCGCCACATGCACGAACTTCTTCTGCAACGGCTTTGAGGAGAGCAAAACTGGTGGTTGAGCCGGTCTCGGCATTGCGGCCAGCTACAAAGTTCGGTTTCAAAATTGCTATTTTAGCTCCGCACATGACCGAGTCCATACCGCCAATTTGCTCGATGATGCGATGCGCCGCTACTTCGATGCCATCGAAGGTACGAGTAACGGCTATTGTATCGGTATCTGGTCGTATTGCAAGCATGTTTATAGGTTCCTTTTCTCTATTTGAGATATGCGTTTTGAATGTGTTCATTGATTCTCTGCCATATCGACCGGTTATGCTCCTCTGCACTCCAATCAATGCGCAAAGCAGCCAGGAGCAGCATAGTATCGTGGTTAGCCACTACGAGTTGCCGGAACAGCGTAGACGTTAGGGAGTGGTGTTTTATGAATTACCTGCCAGATCTGTATGACAATCTGTAATTTCTGGTCGTCTGCGCGGAATTCTGCTCGTAATACGGATTGTTGTAATGCATTATTGATGATGTCCATATCTCCACCAGCAGTTTGAATGTCGTGCAACATCTCAGAATCAGCGACGATGTAGTCGATGCGATCCGGGTTGTTATCAAGCGCCTGCTGGTGTAGCTCTGGATCTCCAGCTACATTCCAATAGACCTCAGCATGAGGATAGACTGCCCCATCGCCAACACCCTGGCCACCAGAGACTCGCAAATCCAAATACATATAGCTATTAATGACTATAAAAGAGTTATGTGGAACATGTGTGCGTATCCAGACAAGCGCCTGTTGTTGGGCTGAAGTGGGATGCTGATAGACAATCCCTCCCATCGCATTTACATCATAGGGAATAACAGCTACCAGAACTGCTAAGAGCATGATAGCCCGCACAACATCGAAACGCACCACTTTGCCTAACCAGCTCAGAATAGTGTTTAAGGCAATTGCAACGTTCACTGCAATCAAAGGGATAAGCGGTATGATATAGAATGAGAGCACCTGTCCACCACGCACAAGCAACATCCAGAAACTGATTGCCAACAAAGAGATAAGCAAATATCTGTCAGGTACTCGTTCTGCATCACGCGATTTCAATTTTTTACAAAATGCTCGATTAAAGAATCTAAATGGGGGCAGCGAGAGCAGCCCATACAGCAGCAAACGCCAACGACTCAATAAGCCATAAAGCAGATTAAATAAAGGGGCAGCTATACTGCATACGATAAAAATTCGATCAAGACTGAGCCAGGCGGCCCAACTCGTAATAAAGCTTCCATTGGTCTGGCTGCGTTGGGCCTGTCCTAAAAAGGTATCCAGCATACTCAAGTGAACATGTGTATCCCAGGGAAGGTGCCAGGCATAGGGAAATAACTCATCCTTCAAAGCCGCCATCAATACAAAACCTGAACAGACTGCTATCAGGGTATAGGTGAACGATACAAGACCAAACTTGCGTTGGAACCTGGTTGTATGCAGCCAGGCAGCGTATAACATCACTGGTAAAAAGAGCAGCATTATCTCTTTGGAGAGCACGGAGATGCCAAATGAAATTGCTGCTAAAACGATAAAAAGAAGGCGACTATCGCTGACCGCCAGGAAATAGAGTGAGAGCAATAGCCAGAATGTAGCAATGTTATCTAAATAGATCTGGCGTTGAAAGGTTACACTGAGTGGTGATAGTGAGAAAATGATCAAAGCTAATAAGGCAGCGCTACGGCTACCACTCCAACGACGCACAATCAAGTAAACTAGTAAGGCACTACCGACAGAGTAAAAGAGCATAAAGACACGACCACTGTTGAGCGCATTGCCAAAAGTAAAAGGTCCACCAGTGAGTTGCATCCAGGCTGCAATTTGCATCCAGGCCAGTGGAGGGTGTCCATAACCATAAGGATATGGAGAAATAAGCCCTTGCGTAATTGCCCATGCATTTGACATGTAGGTGCCTTCATCTAGCTCATAGCGTGGGAAGTTAAACATGTTATAAGCATGAATCACAAATGCAGTTGCGAGACTCAGAACAATAAGTACAGCTTCCAACCAGGTTGGCAATGGTATCGCCCTTGTTTGTTTGGCAGTATTCAATGTTACATTCGGCATCACATGAGTGTCACTGGCTGCAATACGTGTCTCTTGATGAGGCATTACTTTTGGCGTGACCATCGTGTTGCCGGTTGGTTTGCGCAAAGGATTCTGTTTTTGTCCAGGCCGATAAGCTGTACGTAAGAAGAAATTGGGACTACGATACAAAATGATATTGCCATTCTCGATTTCTTGAGGAGCCGCTACATATTTATTCGTAGTTCTTAGAGTGACATCCCGTCTGAGAGATGCTTGCCTGGCAGGAGCCTTTCCTGCATGAGCTATTCGCTCACCTGGATTGATTTCGCCATTTTCTCCGACAAACTGCATCTCCTGTGCTTTCTGGGGCAAGACGGACTGAATAAATGGAGCAGGCCTACGTGTTGGCGCCGTGGAACTATTTAAGGCAGCAAGAGGCACAGTAATGTGATGAGAATAATGATCTTTCGTTTCGTCGTTCTTCCCAACCTGGCCATTACCTGTAATTGCGACGGGAGGAATTGCGGGTGGTTTTCCAACAACTTTTCGCCGTATTGATGAAGGCAACGGCTGTGGATTTACCGCGACTTCTGATTGTAGCCCGGCAACAGGACCCTGCGTTTGCTGAACGCCTGAATGTTGTGGTTCTGGCTCCTGAGAGTTTGGCGTTGGTTTTGAGGAAACTGTCATATGCCTTTCTTATTTCTATCCATTGGAACTATTATTTAAGCAGCGATTTTACTGCGATGCTGTCCGATGTGCGCAGTTTTCTCCCAATTTGATGTACCCTTGATTGCACGATACACGGCTCGAAGAGCGGCAATGCTCAGAATCCATTGGTATGGGAAGAAAGCCAGCACCAGGATAATCGATTCGCCCCATTTCCACTTGCGGTTATGCGCTTTCAAAAACTCATGCAGCCCTGCCAGATCTAAGAAGACACCCAGGACAAGACAATAGAGTGGTATGAAAGTGAGCATAGCAAGCCAGAGTGGAAATTTGACAAAAAAGAACATAATGATTGCAACGGGCACGAGAATTGCAAATAATGCTTGCACTTCCGGTAAGATGAGCACATAAAAAGCCAGCAAGCGTTGAGATAGCTTTTCCATCTTCAACCATTCCCATTTGAAGAGAATTTGTATGAAACCTTGATTCCAACGAGTACGCTGCCTGATGAACTGTTCAATTGTATGCGGTGTCTCCTCACGAGTGACGTATTCATCCTCGTAGATGATTCGCAAACGCGCATGCGCGAGGCTGAGGCGAATGCCAAGTTCTGCATCTTCAGTCAGACAGTTTTCATCCCAACCACCTAATTGTTCCAGCAGTTCACGCCGTACGAAAACTGTATTGCCACCAAGTGGAGTCATTCCGATACGCGCGAAGAAGTGCATGGATGACTTAAACCAGAAGAAGTATTCAAGCACATTCAAGAAGCAGAACCACTTAGTATTGTGGTTCATGAGCTGTACACCGCTTTGCACAGCATCAATATCCTCATTAAGCATTGAGGTATTGATAATATTAAGGATATCGGGATGTGGTTCATCCTCTGCATCGAAGATAGTGACCACATCGCCACGTGCTACCTGTAATCCCAGATTCAAGCCATGTGGCTTACTGATAGGATAATCATTATAAATGAGCAACTGCACATTTGGATCGCCAAGCTCGTCTATTTTAGCCTGAGCCTCGGCAATAGTGCCGGGATCATCTTCGCGACAAATAGCGATTATTTGCATGAGTTCTTTCGGATAGTTGAGATCGTAGATTTTTTGGATTGTCTCGCGGTAGACATCCTCTTCATTCTTGGCAGGCAAAAGAATTGTAAAGGTAAGGCAAGGGTCACGAAAGACTGTCGGAGCGTGGTTAAGCCATGCATGTTCAGGATTCTCCCAGATGAATAGGCGTAAACGTATGTTAAAGATGGCTTGAAATACCATGAGTAGGATTATCAGCAAGTAGAGTATTAAAAAGATTTGACTAATAACAGTTAAAATCACTCGTTACCTCGGTTAGATTGAATAGTAGCTATCATGTGTTCTTTGCAGAAGCTGTGCCCCAAAGAACGCCTCTAGCATGGGATATTGTATCCAAGCGGGTCAGTTTTCTTGCCGCACGCCGTTTGCTTCAGTGGATTAATGATAGCGTCATTTGTGCTTGGAACAATAAAGCTAAAAGCTTCTGCACCACCATTACGATGCAATGTAATAAGCACCATGCTATCGGCCCCGATACTGATATCCTGGGTATGCCAGGGACTGAAACCGAAAAGCTGGTTCTGAGAACTGACCTCCGCAAGTTGATTTGTACTGGATTTGTTAACGAACAGGAGACTAACGGCCTGATGCGCGTCATCCTGAGTGGCATAGACACTGACGGGATCGTGCTGGATTTGCAATGGGATAAGATCGGGTTCTAAATGCGAGAACAACTCCATTACCCGGTACATAGCTGTTTGTGAGCCATTGGCATTAAATAGCGGGTAGGGTGGCTGGACACCCTCAGCTGAGAAATAGGCCACGAAGTCAACTTGCTGATTCATCAGTGTACCGAGCGTATCGGCCCACCATAAAGCAGCCTGCCCACGAGTCGGTACCTGGGCATTTGGATTTGAATTGATTTCAGTGATTGCAACTGGCACATCACGCCCCATGGTCTGCCGAACGAACTGTCGCACTGATGGAAGCAGGTAGTTCCACTCATCAGAGCTACTCATTAATAGATAGGGAGAGGTGCTAGCATCAGCAAACTGGTAGCGATGGAATGAGACCCCATCCAGAAGATGAAATTTGAGATCGGGATGAGCCTTCTCATATTTTGCTACGCCTTCTAAGAATCCTTCCATCCAGAGTGTACCCATTGAGTCTTTTGGGCCTACACCAACGCCATAGAACTGGCTAATTTCTGGGCCAAAGACTTTGATGGTCGGATTATTTTGATGCATGGCAATTGAGTATTGAATAAAGTCATTCACATAGGCTGCAACGGTGAGTGATTTGCCAGGTTGATCTGGATCCATAAGCTTGTCTGGCTCGTTGCCTACAGACCAGAATTTGATTGGATGGACCTGTACGTTAGTAAATCCGTTTTTCTTACGAAAGACGCTATGTGGATTACTCATAAAATCCACCCAATTACCGGCCAGATTAGCTCTCTCCGGCAGACTGGCGGGATTGCCTGAAGCGTTGATTGGGTTAGACAGACGCGCCTGTACCATTCCATCAGCTCCAACCTGATAGAGCAGTGAACTAAAGTCGTAAAGCTGCTGATAAGATAGAATATGATTCTGGCCTGGCTGATCCTCTCCCCAGCTTCCGCCTGGAAAGCGTAGGAGCTTGATGCCGGCGTTCTGCAGACCATCAACAATCGGTGCATCATAAGACATAAAGCCTGTGAAGTTGCCGTTTAGTGAGTCTATCGAAGTTGTACCGACTTTAGGGAATACATTCACACCAAAGAGATAAGGGCTAATAGGAATACTCGGTTGCCTTAAATCAATGAGCGCTTGCTGTTGATTCCCGATCTTTAACACTAACTGGTCATTGTTGCCACTCTCGACACTCATCACGCGCACAGCAGCCAGAATCAGCATTACGAGTAAAAGTATGCTGAGAATAGCTAATAAACGACGATGATCTTTCCTTTTCGATCTTCGAGAAAGGAGGGTTTCCTGCGATACAGGCGCCTTCCAGTTTTGTACAGACCCATTTGGGGCCTCCATAGATTGAACTGGATTTACAGCTCCTCCCCGTTTTACGTCGTTATTGACAATCATACTACTCACTTCCTGCTCAGGGACCATTCTGTGTGATGGCCCTATATATATGAAGATGGCCTGGCGGGAACAAGCCATCTCCCAGATCACCAATACACATGTAAATAAACTTCTACCTGTTCAAACGTATGAAAACTAGCATCTGCACTAAATAGGTTCGCTTTAGGACAATTGTCAGGTATCGACAACCCTTGTCACAACGCCTTTCATCGTATAGACTACAACTACTAGCAATAAAAAAGATATTCGTTCGCTAATCGAAGAATAGGTAGATACACTTTGAAAGGTAGTTCGTGATAGTGTCTAGGAGTCTGAAAGTCGTTACTACATTCCCATTCACTACTGAATCGCAGCAACTTCTTAAAGAGGCTGCTGCAACAGAGGCGGTGGTTGTGACCACCAATGATGAGCTTTCCGTCCACTTGTCCGATGCGGAGATATTATGTAGTTATTTCATTCCGCCTAACTGGCGTACGCTGGCGCCCAGATTGCGCTGGCTACAATTCCCGGGAGCAGGCGTCGACTCACTTGCAACAACTGGATTGTTGGATGCAAATAGCACTGTGATTGTGACAACAGCAGCAGGCATACATGCAGAGACTATCAGTGAATACGTTTTCGGCAGTATGTTAATGTTTAACTGGAACTGGCCACAGATGGTACGTCTACAGGATGATCGTGTGTGGGCACGCAGCGCTACATGGTATCACCTTGGAGGGCGAGAATTAGCAGGTCAAACGCTGGGCATCATTGGACTTGGCAATATTGGCCGTAGAATTGCTCAACTTGGTCGTGTCTTCGGCATGCGTGTGCTTGGCACCCGGCGCTCAATCCATAACACTGGAGAGCAGGAACCGGATGTGGATCAATCCTTTCTACCAGAACAGTTGCACGAATTGTTACGTTTGAGTGATTACGTGGTTATTTCAGTACCTTTAACACGAGAAACTGAGAAGTTAATTGGTGAAGCCGAACTACGCATTATGAGGAGCAACACCTATCTGGTGAATATTGCTCGCGGACGAGTGATCGATGAACAAGCGCTTATACGGGCATTGCGAGAAGGCTGGATCGCAGGCGCAGGACTCGATGTTACAGAAGAGGAACCATTGCCTTCTGAAAGCCCTCTGTACTCGATGCCGAATGTTATTTTGACACCCCATATCTCTGGGAACAGCGTTCATTATGATGCTCGTCTCGCTGCATTATTTGCTGACAATCTCAAGCGATATCGTTCAGGCCAGCAGTTGCAAAATCTGTACGAACCTTCGCGAGGATATTAGTATAAGGATTACTGTTTACTTCCATTGGGATTGAGTAAAACATAGCTTTCATTGTATCCTCTGCCAGGCAGTGATGGAGGTTTAACGTATGAGTAAAGACCTGGGTCCCATTGAAATAGTTGGCGCCGAAGCAATTGGCCAGCCTGGTCAACGCCGTTTTCGCTTGTTTGCCATGATCCACAATATCTCAGTCGCCTTGTGGATGGAGAAAGAACAGCTTAATAACCTGTCTATAGCTCTTGATCGAATACTGGCACAGCTTACCGATGGACGTATATTGCGCACCGAAGCCCAGGCTTCCCCCCCAGCATCCCCGAGGGGAGCGCCTGCCAACTTTTCAGCTAAACCCGAATTTGAGTTCCAGGTCGGCCAACTGCGTATCAGTTACGATGAGAGGCGCAATTTGTTGGTATTGACAAGCGTTCCGTTAGGAATCGTGATGGAACCAGGGCAAGAACCCCAGGTGATTCTGCGTGATGAGGATACACTTTCTTTCCGTTTCACATTGGAGCAAGCTAAGGAATTAACCAGTTCGATCACGATACTGGTCAGCGGTGGTAGGCCCATATGTCCACTTTGCAGGATGCCTCTTGATGGGGGGCCACACGCATGTGTCAAACAAAATGGCCATCGTGACTTGGTGCAGGTGATGGAGGATGAAGTGGAAGATAACGAAGACGAGTAAGAGCAGGGTCGATTTTATCTATGAAGAAATAAATCGACCTTGCGCCTATGCATGTTACTAATCAGTACAAAGATATTTGTTGGCCTTTTGCAAGTAGTGCTCTTCGTTAGCTTCAATCATAAGTTTATGAAGCACAACGACGTCAGCATCAGGCAAACATTCTACCGGTTGAACGCACAATCGCATCACGGCTCGACCATTTTCGATGACCTGCACATAGCCCCTGGCACGCGGCACACGATATATACGCTGGGCGGTTGTAGGACTTGGAACTTCCACATAACCACGCCACACAAGTTGACGGCACTGCTCAGGAGTAAGAAGATCATGCAGAAGCACGTTTGCCCTACGTTCAGCAGGCGATAAACTCTTGAAATATGGCTGGAAAATCAACCAGACCATCGGAGAGATCGCCAGCATTAAGACAATCCAACCCAGGGTGGTAAGCACCTGCTGAGTAATGAAGATCATCCGCCAACGACTCGCGGGACAAGGACAATCTGCTCGGCTGTTTGGTCAAATTCCTCGATGCGTTGTGCAGGTTTCCCAGGATCAATTCTGAAGGCCGTAGCACCCTTGGCACGTTCCTGCTCAAAGATACGTTCTGCCTCTCGAACAGCAGCTGCTGCTTCGGGATTTCCCGCCAGGACACTCTGCTCATCCCAGGTGACACGGTCGTCACCACGCCGCGACATCACCCGTAACATTCCCACAGTCGTTCCTCCTTCGTAGTCATAGCCAGTGTCAGGATTCCGCCAGGGAACTCCCAACACGCTCGAAAAAGATGGTTACCCAACAGGGGTACCTCTAGCGATGGTTTCTAACGAACAAAAGGCGATTACAAAAAAACGAACTACGTGGTATACAGAATTTTGTACCTCATTAAAAGGCATTGTCTCTCAGAGACTTTTTAGTGCTGACGGCCAGCTTTGCCTTGGTTGAGGAAGAATTTTTATCTTCCAATTACCATATATGTATTGTAACTTGATACACCTTGAAACGTCAATGGCTAAAACAACTCAGTTTGGAGTACGGAGATATTCAGTTTTGCCTGGCAATGACGACGGCAATAGCCGCCGTACCTGGGCCAGTATGTGTACCCAACGTAGCACCAAGCTTATAAATAGCAAGATCACCTGTATACACAGTTTTAATAAACTGCGCAAGTTGCTCAGCGAACCCCTCACTTGATTCGGCAATTGAGACGTGCTCAATTTTACCCATTTCTCGCACCAATTCCGCAACTCGCGCATAGGCTTTGTTGCGTGTGCGTGGCTGTTCTACAGGGATTACTTCACCATCTTTCAAGGAAATGATAGGCTTGACACTAAGCATATTACCTAAAAAAGCCCTGGCGCCGCCTATGCGACCACCACGTTTCACATACTCCAGTGTATCCAGAACAGCAAGAATACGTGTGCGTGCCAATTCGTCGAGTAAATGCGCTTTGATCTCAGGAAGACCCAGTCCCTCTTTAACCTCTTGCGCTGCTCGCATAATGGATCGTGACATAGCTATACTTATATTTTTCGAATCGATAATTTCAATCGGAATTTTTTTCACAGTGTCTGGCAACGTGTCTCGCGCAGTACATGCGGACTGGTAGGTTCCGCTTAGCTTCGATGAAAGATGGACCGAGAGTATGGCATCAGCTCCATCATTTATTAGATTGATATATGCTTCTTGAAATGAAGCTGGTGAGGGCTGAGAGGTACGTGGCAGTTCCTTACTTGCCTGCAATTTACTGTAAAAGCTCGCGTTATCCAGATCGACTCCATCAAGGTAAGCCTCGTCGCCGAAAAAGACAGTGAGCGGTACAACGGTAATACCGGCGGCCTGTGCCTGGTCTCGAGGAATGTCTGCGGTGCTATCAGTGACAAGGCGCATTGTCATGACTCCACCTCCCTTTATAGTGAATATGTTGTAAAGTAATTCCTATTCAGCCGATAGAATGTATGCGTAATGAGGTTGACCTCCATCTACGACTTCAATTTCGAGATGTGAATATTTTTCTTTCATGCTCCTGGCAGTATCTTCTGCTTGCTGCTGCGTTACACCCTCTCCAAAATAGAGTGTGACAATCTCGTAGCGATCAATATTCATGCGTTGCAATGTCTCGCGGATGACATAATCCATATCTTGACCGGCAATTACCAGATTTCCATTCACAAGGCCAATTAAATCGCCATCGCGCACACGTACACCGCCAATATTTACAGTACGAATGGCCGTGGTGATTTCGGCAGTTTGAATATGGGTTGCGGCCTCGGCCATACTTTCACAATTTGACTCAAAGTTAGCTTCAAAATTAAATCCGAGAAGCGCAGCGATGCCTTGAGGCATAGATTCGGTGGGAACCACAAAGACTTCTTTGTCTGACAAGTCACTCACCTGGCGCGCACTTAAGATGACATTACTGTTATTTGGGAGCAAAATTACTTGCCTGGCATCTACTGCATTTACCGCCTCGAGCAATTCTTCGGTGCTGGGGTTCATTGTCTGCCCACCAGGAACTATAGCAGTAACTCCTATGCTGCGAAAGACCCTCTCAAATCCCGGACCAGCTACAACGGCAACAGTGGCAATTTGGTGGGTTAGCGGTTGGACCTGTTCGGCAATATGTTCGGCCTCACTTTCCGCCGCGTAGGTAAGGCTCTGCTCTTGTAAGTTCTCAATATTGATATCCAGCAAACTTCCAAGACTTACACCATAATCCAGAATTTTACCTGGCGATTCAGTATGGGTATGAACTTTGAGCATCTTCTCATCTCCAGCCACAACAGTTGATACTCCCCCCATATCAATAATGCTTTGACGAATACCCTCAATATCAAGTTTCTTTCCGCGCAGCAAAAAGACTACCTCGTAGCCGAATTCTTCTTCAATCTTCACTCGTCCCTTTTTAATGGCACTATCAAGCGCAGGATTCGCAGAACTTGCTAATAAAGAAGCTGTTGTTACCTGGCCAGACTCACCCCGAACATAATGCCACACACCCTCCAGGATAGTGCAGAAGCCCTGACCGCCGGCATCAACCACGCCAGCCTGTTTGAGAGTGGGGAGCAGATCAGGAGTACGAGCTACGGATTGTCTTGCCGCTATGATTGATTCTTGCATCATCATTACAAGGTCATCACCACGCTTAGCGCTTGCCATCGCCGCCTCAGCAGTTTCGCGAACCACGGTTAGAATAGTTCCCTCCACAGGTTTGATCACGGCCCGATAAGCCAGGCGCTGTGCTTCATCTAGTGCAAGAGCCAGGTCAAGGGCCGAAAACGTCTGTTTTTTATCGAGTCCTTGTGCCAGACCACGTAAAATCTGCGAAAAAATGACCCCAGAATTTCCACGCGCGCCCAGTAATGCTCCATGCGCTAGCCTGGCCGAGATTACTCCCGCCGAGGTATCTTCGCAATTAATGACATCACGGAAAGCTGCCTGTACCGTGGCATACAAGTTGGAACCTGTATCGCCATCTGGGACGGGGAAGACATTGAGGGCATTGATGATCTCGCGATGCTCTTCTAACGATGCAGCTCCTGCCAACATGGCCTTCTTCAGGTCCTGGCCATCGAAGACACTAATTCTCCGAGGGCGTTGTGATCGCAAACCTGAAGTGTACGGTGTATGTTCCTG
>WNGI01001713.1_pt1 | contig 20335 bp, 17 predicted proteins | sample 5400621 | NCBI WGS metagenome assembly WNGI01 (sample SAMN13153374, study PRJNA577476) | soil metagenome | isolation source: 20 cm soil or saprolite under Garry oak tree replicate 1 | place: USA:California | collected 2016-06-15
TTTCGTACGCGGCGCGCGCACCGGCGATGAAATGCTTGGCATCGAAAGTCTTGTCTTCGCGGGCGATCGAATCGAGGCCCGCGGCCGCGGCCGATCCGCTCTCGGCGATGCCCTTCCAGCGCTCGCCGGGCTCGGACGTCTCGGCAGGCTTTTGCACCGTCTCACCACCTCGGCCCGGCAGCGTCACCACATTGTCATTGGTCGCGCCGCGCACCGCATCGCGCGCGGAATAGGGATCATACGGCGGCCGCTCGCGGCCGGTGCGTTGGCCCAAGACGCTTCGCAGGCGCAGGAAGATGACTACCGCCAGCGCCAGAAAGATGATGGTGTAGATATCGAACACGTCTCGCACGCTCTCGATCGCCGTGAGGGAACCGCGGGATCAGTAGGGAGACAGACAGCAAGTCTGCAGAGGCAGAGACGGTTCCCGCATCAATATGTAAGTGCGCGACGGCACTGATCCAGAGGCCTGCACCGAACCCGGCGCATGCGTCGCACCAGTGCGACCATAGACGATCCCAACCGTGGCGCCAACAAGGCTGACGACCCAAAGTCGATGAAGATTAGGGCCGATGTCCTTGGTTAGGCGAGTATTAATCGACCGCTCGCGGCCTCCGCCTCAGATCTTATCAGCCTTCGATCCCGACGGGGACGTTTGTGGATTGTGCTCGATTTTGATCGCCACCTCGGCGCGGAGCCGCGAAGGTCGGTTCCCCAATACGCGTTGCGCGCTGTTTTCGTGCGTCGCCGCAAATTTGGAAGCGCGCGGCAAAGCAACCAAGTCGCAGGAATCTCTCTTATATTTCCAGCCTTTAGAGCTGACAGGACGCCGCGCTCTAGCTGGCATCAGTTCCTCGGACGGCGGCCGCGAATTTGCTGGCGATCCCACGCGTCACCCGCGAAGATGATCGGGCATTGATGTTGAAATCGATGAGTACGGCCGATTCCCGACCAAAGGGGGCGGCGGTCCCGGTCGCCCACGCGCGGCAGGTGAAATCCTTGTCGGACCGGGACGCCTGTGTTAGCCACCCCCGCCGACTGCAGCAATTGTGAGCAGTAAGAGGTAGAGTCGATGGCGACCACCGGCAATGGCGGACCCGCGCCGAGCCCAGGCGCTCAGCAAAGTCAGGCACAACTCACCGTGCTTGGCCAATATATCAAGGACTTCTCGTTCGAGAATCCCAACGCGCCTCGCTCCTTGACACCGTCGCAAACGCAGCCGGCGATCAACATTCAAATCAACGTCGGGGCCCAACAGCTCGCCCAGACCGATTTCGAAGTCTCCCTCAACCTCGAAGGCAAGGCCGAGAGCGCCGGAACCGTCCTGTTTGCCTTCGACCTGACCTTCGCCGGCGTTTTTCGCGTCCAGAACGTGCCGGCTGAGACGCTGCAGCCGCTCGTTATGATCGAGTGTCCGCGACTGTTGTTCCCGTTCGCGCGCGAGATCGTCGCGACCTCGGTTCGCAATGGGGGCTTCCCGCCACTGCTGCTCGACCCGGTTGATTTTGTCGCGCTGTATCAGCAGCGCGTCGCCCAGATGCAGTCGCCGCAGGCAACCACGCCGTCCAGCTAGCGAGCATGCCCAGTCGGTCGCTCAGACAGTGCTTCGGCTGCCTCATTGGAACAGCGGCCTTGCCCAGCACGCATGAATGGGGGCGCCCGGCCGCGATCGGTAGAATCGAGTTCGGGCTTTTCCGTCAGCTGGCGCCCGCCGGCAACTGCAAATAGTCGCGCCAGATCACATTCTCTCCGAGCGTTGCCACAAACGCGAGATGTGCTTCGTACTCCTCGTCGCTCAACCGCACTGCTAGGGCCGCGGGTCGTGCGCGAAGCGGCAGCGGGCCGACAGGCGCGCCGATCGCGCGCGTGTCCATTTCGACCAGAACGAGCTGAGCTTGCCGGGCGCCAATCAGCTCTAGGTAGACGTCCGCGAGAAGCTCGGCGTCGAGCAGCGCCCCGTGTTTGGTGCGGTGCGAATTATTTATGCCAAAGCGCAGGCAAAGGTCATCAAGGCGGTTCGGCGCTCCCGGGTACTTGCGGCGCGCCAGAAGCAACGTATCGACCACACGTTCGCGCGCCACCAGTATTTTGCCTGCGCGCTCGAGTTCGGCATTGAGGAAGGCAAGGTCGAACAGGGCATTATGCGCGATGAGCGGGGCGTCGCCGATGAATGCCACCAGGTCCTCGACGATCTCGGCAAAGAACGGCTTGTCCTTGAGAAACTCGGTCGAGAGGCCATGGATCGCGACTGCCTCGGGCGGCACGTCGCGCTCAGGATTGAGATAACGATGAAAGCTCTGCCCGGTCGGGATGCGATTGATGAGCTCGATGCAGCCGATCTCCAGCAGGCGGTGGCCCTGGAAAGGGTCGAGCCCAGTCGTCTCGGTGTCGAGCACAATTTCGCGCACGTCTACATTCCAGTGGGCTGCGGGAGCCGCCGAATCACCGTCGCCGTTTCGGCATTGTAGCAACCGCGTCGAGGATCGCACGCACACCGGCGCGCGCCGCCTCAAAGCCCCGCGACGTATCCACGACAAAATCCGCCCGGCGACGCTTCTCGTCGTCTGGGATCTGCTTCGCGAGAATGGCATCGAGCTTGTCCACCGTCATGCCTGGGCGTTCGAGGGCGCGCGAGCGTTGCACGTCAGGCGGCGCGGAGACCACCACCACCGCGTCGACGCGCTCCTCGCCGCCGGTTTCGAACAAGAGGGGAATGTCCAGCACTGCAACTTTCTCGCCACGCGATTCGGCTTCGGCGAGCAGGCGCCGCTCCGCCTCCTGCACGAGGGGGTGAACGATGGCCTCGAGCCGTTTCAGCGCTGCGCTGTCGCCGAGGACACGTGCCGCGAGCTTATCGCGATCGACCTTGCCGCCTGCGGTTGTGTCGGGAAATGCCGCCTCAATCGCCGCCGCAGCTTCCCCGTCGTAGAGGCGATGCACCACCGCGTCGGCGTCGTGCACGGGAACGCCTTCCTCGGCAAAGAAGCGCGCGGTCGTCGACTTTCCCATGCCGAGCGAGCCGGTGAGGCCGAGAATGAACATGCCGTCTAATCCCTTGAGCTGTCCGACAATTCACGCCGCCAGCCATCCGGCATCCCGGAAATATTGCAGCAGTGCCACGAGCGGCAGCCCGAGAATTGCGAAATGGTCACCATCGATACGATCGAAGAGCTGGATGCCGATTCCCTCCACCTGGTAACCGCCGACACTCGCCGTGAGTGCAGGGCCCGCAGCATCGAGGTAAGTTTCCAGGAAGTGATCCGAAAAGCGGCGCATGGTGAGCCGCGCAATCTCGCGATGCTCGAACAAGATGGAGCTCTCTCGCGCCAGCGCAACCGCGCTATGAAGCTGGTGGGTTCGACCGCGCAGCGCTTCGAGCTGCTGGCGCGCCCTGTCGCGGTCGGCTGGCTTGGAGAACCGCCGCTCGCCGAGCGTTAACGTCTGGTCCGCGCCCAGCACAAGGCGGCCGGGAAGGCGAGCGGCGACCGTCCGCGCCTTCTCGCGCGCGAGCAGTGCCGCGAGTTCGCTCCCCTCGCGCATGGTGCTCCGTTGCTCGATCGCGCGCTCATCGATATCGGCAGGGTGGACCTCAACTGGAAGTCCGGCATTTCGCAGGATGGCGCAGCGGATCGCGCTCTTGGACGCGAGCACGAGCGGTTGGCTGGCGAGCCACAGCGGCATCGCTCAAGCGACCGGCTGGCGGCGGCGTTCGGAGAGAAAGCTCATCACCGCCGCGGCGGTCTCCTCGATCGAGCGCCGCGTCACGTCGATGCTGGGCCAATTGTGCCTGGCGCACAGCTTGCGCGAGAACGCCACCTCCTCGGCGACCGCCTTGCGATCGATATATTGGTCATTATCGTGATGCGCTCTCAGACCGAGCAAGCGATTCTGGCGAATTTGCACGATTCGTTCCGGGCTGGCATAGAGCCCAACCACGAGCGGTCGCGACAGTTGCTCCACGTGCTTGGGGATTTGGACCCCCGGCACGACCGGTACGTTGCCGGTCTTCACACCGCGGTTTGCGAGATAAATTGACGTAGGAGTCTTCGATGTACGTGATACGCCGACAAGCACAACGTCAGCTTCCTCCAAGTCTTCGAGGTGTTGGCCATCGTCATGCAGCATCGTGTAGTTGAGCGCATCGATCCGCTTGAAATACTCTGCATTGAGCGTGTGTTGCGCCCCGACACGATGCGAGGTTTCGGTACCAAGATAGGATTGGAGAAGCTGCAGGACCGGCCCCAGGATCGACAGACAGGGCAGGCCCAGCTCACGGCAGCGATCTTCAAGCCGCTGCACCAGTTCGTCCTCGAGCAGCGTGTACAGCACGATGCCCGGCGACTCCTCGATTTCCGCCAAGACACGATCGAGCTGTCTCTGCGTGCGAACCAAAGGATAGACATGCTCGACTGCCGAAACCTTGGTGTACTGTGCGGTCGCGGCGCGCGCGACAGTGGTCAATGTCTCGCCCGTCGCATCTGACACAAGATGAAGGTGGAAATAGCTACCAGGACGCTGCGGCATAACGGCGGGACTAGCTGTGGATTTCCGCTGAGAAGGCCACGGGTGCAGGCCAAGTGCAAGCCCGCAGCCGACCAAAACCTCAGACCTGTCCCATTTGTTGGAATGGGGACATCGTCAAAGGCACTCCGTGGACGCACCGGGGAAATGTGAATCACACCTGGATTTCACAATCAGGGACCAGCCTCTAGTCATGATAAAATTGATACTTTCAGGTTGCTTCGTACGAATGGCATTTTACTCCACAGGGCAGGCATAACTTTTCTCCGCGTGGATAGCATGTGGGTGGTGATGTATGAGTCAAATCCACGACCTAAACATCACAACAGTATCTTTAAAGATTTAGATTTAAAGGGAAGTACCAAGTCGGATGACACGGTGAATAAGCCCCTCCTCGATGTGCTCGATCGTCAATGCCGTCGTCCACCACCAATATGGTTGATGCGGCAAGCTGGGCGCTATCTGCCGGAATATCGAGCAGTGCGGGAGAAGGCAGGAGATTTTCTCAAACTTTGCTTCACTCCCGAACTGGCGGCCGAAGCAACGCTTCAGCCCATACGTCGATTTGGTTTCGATGCGGCAATCCTGTTTTCCGACATTTTGGTGGTTCCGTATGCACTCGGACAGCCCGTGCAATTTACCTTGGGTGAAGGGCCGCAGCTTGATGCAATCGCGGATCGCCGAAGTCTGGCGCGACTGAAACCTGAACTCGACGACGGCATACTTGCGCCGATTTATGAGACGATCAAAAGAATCAAGGCGGAGCTTCCTCCGGCTGTCGCGTTACTCGGCTTTTGTGGCGCACCATGGACGGTCGCCAGCTACATGATCGCTGGCAGCGGCACATCGGAGCAGGAGCCTGCGCGGCGTTTTGCCTATGAAGATCCCGACGGGTTTGGCGAACTGATCGACAAGCTGGTCGACGCATCCGCAAGTTACCTCCTTCGACAATTGAAAGCGGGCGTTGATGCGGTGCAGATCTTCGATAGCTGGGCCGGCGTTCTGCCGGCGGAAGAATTTCGTCGATGGTGTATCGGTCCTACTCGACGCATTATTGCAGAGGTGCGTCGCCAAGCGCCTAATGCAAAAGTGATCGCGTTTCCGCGCGGTGCCGGCACCGCGCTCTTGCGCTACGTACAACACGTTCCGGTAGACGCCATCGGCCTCGATTGGACGGTCGATCCCACCTTTGTCCGCGACCAGATTGACCCGCGCATGCCGGTGCAGGGAAATCTCGACCCATTGGTGCTGCGCACCGGCGGCGCTGCACTCGATCGCATGGTCGACATGATACTCGAGGCCTTTTCGGAGCGGCCCTTCATCTTCAATCTCGGACACGGTGTTTTGCCGCAGACGCCAATTGCGCACGTGGAGCGAATGCTTGCGCGGGTGCGCGCGCGGTAGAATCCGCGCATGAGGATCGGAGCAAAGCATGTACGTCTGGCTGAAGGCGTTCCACGTCATCGCAATTATCGCGTGGATGGCGGGAATGCTCTATCTGCCCCGGCTGTTCGTCTATCACTGCGAAGCCGAGCCCCGCTCCAGGCAGTCTGAAACTTTCAAAGTCATGGAGCGGCGGCTCCTTCACGTGATCATCACTCCGGCCATGGTGGTGAGCTGGGTGCTTGGGCTATGGCTTGCGTGGGCGGGCGGGTTTTATGCCGCCGGCTGGCTACACGCGAAGGTGCTCTTGGTCCTCGCGCTTTCCGCCCTGCACGGATTTTTTGTGCGCTGCGTGCGCGAATTCGCCCAGGACCGGAATCGATTTTCTCAAAAATTCTACAGGATTATCAATGAAGTGCCGGCAGTTCTCATGGTCGGAATCGTGATCCTCGCGGTCGTTAAGCCATTCTGATGGCGCGCGACGCCGTCCACATGTGGCGAGCGGCCCTTGCGTACGGAACCGTCTTTACCTATGTTGGGTTCATCTCCCCGAACGCAGGCAGATGCAATTAATTCCGGCCCAAGTGCGGGAGCCGGCTCTTGTATCGGGCCCAAGCGCATCGCTTAAGACCTGCGATCCCCCCTCCGTACCGGTCGGCAGCTTTTTCAGTCACCGATCCCCTCCATAGGACTACCCCGTATGCGGGAAATGAAACTCCAAGACCTTAAGGCCAAAACGCCGGCCGAGCTTGTCTCGTTCGCCGAGGAGCTCGAGGTCGAAAATGCCAGCACCATGCGCAAGCAGGAGCTGATGTTCGGTATTCTCAAACAGCTCTCCATGCGCGAGACCGATATCATCGGCGAAGGCGTCGTCGAGGTACTCTCCGACGGTTTCGGCTTCTTGCGCTCGCCGGAGGCAAATTATCTGCCCGGACCCGACGACATCTACGTCTCGCCCTCGCAGATTCGCCGCTTCGGGCTGCGCACCGGCGACACGATCGACGGTCACATCCGCTCGCCCAAGGAAGGCGAACGTTACTTTGCGCTGCTCAAGGTCAACACGATAAATTTCGAAGATCCGGAGAAGGCGCGACACAAGGTCAACTTCGACAATCTTACCCCGCTCTATCCCGAGGAGCGGCTAAGGATGGAACACGAGGATCCGACCAAGAAGGATCTTTCTCCCCGTGTCATCGATATCGTTGCACCGATCGGGAAAGGTCAGCGCGCGCTGATCGTGTCACCACCGCGCACGGGTAAGACGGTGCTGTTGCAAAACATTGCCCATGCGATTACCGCCAACCATCCGGAATGCTATCTGATCGTGTTGCTCATCGACGAGCGGCCGGAGGAAGTGACCGATATGCAGCGCTCGGTGAAGGGCGAAGTGGTGTCCTCGACCTTCGACGAGCCGGCATCGCGTCACGTTCAGGTCGCGGAGATGGTGATCGAGAAAGCCAAGCGGCTGGTTGAGCACAGCCGCGATGTGGTCATCCTGCTGGATTCGATCACCCGCCTGGGCCGCGCCTATAACACAGTGGTGCCGTCGTCGGGCAAGGTGCTCACCGGCGGCGTCGACGCCAATGCGCTGCAGCGGCCGAAGCGCTTCTTCGGCGCCGCACGAAACATCGAGGAAGGCGGTTCGCTCACCATCATCGCTACTGCGCTGATCGATACCGGTAGTCGCATGGACGAGGTGATCTTCGAGGAATTCAAGGGTACCGGCAATTCCGAAATCATCCTCGACCGCAAGGTCGCGGACAAGCGCACCTTCCCGGCAATGGACATCACGCGCTCCGGCACGCGCAAGGAAGAACTGCTGGTAGCGCCCGATCAACTCAAGAAAATGTATATCTTGCGCCGCATCTTGAATCCCATGGGCACCATGGACGCGATCGACTTCCTGCTGGACAAGCTGCGCAACACGAAGAACAACGGCGACTTCTTCGAATCGATGAACGCGTAATCAGCGGCGCGCTGCGCTCACAGCCCCGGCAATCGCATCGGGCTCATTCACTGGCAACGAGCAGGTCTCGCCGACGCAGATGAAGGCTGCGCTCTGTGCTGCTGCCCTAACTTTGTCGCGAGCGGGGTGCTGAGCCGGCAGCTCGCGCGCCGCGCGCAGCACGACGCGATCAAGGAACGGAAGGTTGCGGGCGGCGGCGAGAAGATCGTTGGCGCGCTCGTCCTCTCCTGTCACGACGATTTCGGCTGCCCGCAAGCGTAGGTCAAGCGCGTTGAGCAAGGCGAGGTGCGCAAACAGATTTTCGGCCGCGCTCGCAGCGGTTGCTTCGAACAGCCGATCCGCCTTCTCGCGCCAGGCGTGCTGGCCGGTAAAGACCGCAAGGCGGATCAAGTTCTGCGCTGCCAACGCGTTCGGATTCGGTGTTGCGTCGTCGGTGGTGGCGCTGGGCCGGACCACCAAGCCTTCGGCGTCGTCGGCCGTGAGAAAATAGCCACCGTTGTCGGGATTGGCGTAGTGGCGGTCGAGCGTCGCCTGCCACGCGAGTGAGCGCTCGAGATAGGCATGCTCGCCGGTCGCCTCGTGAAGCGCCAGCGCGGCCCGGATCATGGCGGCGTGATCGGAGGCGAGGCCGGGGACGATGAGTCTGCCGGCCCGCCAGGAATGGCCGAGGCGGTCGCCCTGGGCCATGTTGGCATCTACGAATAGAAACGCGCGCGCGGCCATTTCGAGCCACAGCGGCTCATTGAATGCCAGACCAGCATTGACGAGCGCGGCAATCATCAGGCCGTTCCAGTCCGCCAGTACTTTGTCATCGAGGCCCGGCCGCACCCGCTTCTCGCGAACTCTCAGCAGTTTTTCGCGCAGCGGCGTGAGCCTTTGTTCATCCTCTCGGCTGCGCGGCAAATTTTTGAGACGATTAAGAATGTTGTGACCTTCGAAGTTGCCTTCGGCGGTGACGTCGTAGTTAGCTGCAAAGAATGCGCCATCGTCGCTACCCAATGCGGTCGTCACCTCGGCCAGCGACCAGACGTAGAATTTGCCCTCTTCGCCTTCGGAGTCAGCATCGAGCGAGGCGCAAAACGCTCCCTCCGCCGTCGTCATTTCGCGCGCGAGCCAAGCCACGGTCTCTTGCGCGCGGCGCCGGAACAAATCGTTGCCCGAGCGCAGGTAGGCGAGCGCAAGCAGCTCGAGCAGGAGCGCGTTGTCATAGAGCATCTTTTCGAAATGCGGCACCAACCACCGTTCGTCGACCGAATAGCGGGAGAAGCCGCCGCCGAGGTGATCGTAGATGCCGCCCTCGCAGATGCGAGCCAGCGTGAGCTCCACCGCTGCGCAATAGCGGGCATTGTTCGTTCGCTCCCCCGCGCGCCATAGACATTCAAGCATGATGGGCTGCGGGAATTTGGGTGCGCCCCGCATGCCGCCGTTGACCGGATCGATCATGCGGACGAGCTGGTCGGCAGCGCGGTCGAGGTCAGACGGAGCGATCACGACGCGCCCCTCGGGCCGCGCGCTCGCGGCCAAGCGTTCCATCAGCGCGCTGCGGTTCTGCTCGACGCTTTGCGGCTCTTGGCGGAACACGCGCTCGACCTCGCGCAAGAGGTCGACGAAAGCAGGCTTTCCATAGCGTGCGGTCTTCGGAAAATAAGTGCCGCCCCAGAACGGCTCGCCACCGGGGGTGAGGAACATCGTGAGCGGCCAGCCGCCGTGTTCACCGAGATGATGCAGCGCCGACATATAAATCTGGTCGATGTCCGGACGCTCCTCGCGGTCGACTTTGATGTTGACGAAGAGATCGTTCATGACCTTCGCAGTCGCCGTGTCCTCGAAGCTCTCATGCGCCATCACATGGCACCAATGGCAGGCGGCATAGCCGACCGAGAGCAGAATCGGCTTGTTGGTGCGTTTTGCCTCGGCGAGCGCTTCGGTTCCCCACGGCCACCAGTCGACCGGGTTGTGCTTGTGCTGCAGCAGATATGGGCTCGTCTCGCGTGCGAGGCGGTTCTCATGGGACGTGGCGACCGAATTGGTTGACATCTATTGATAATGCCCGCCGGTGCAGTTGGTTCAGCGAACGAGACCCGGCTGAAACGTCAACGAGTGCATTTGCAGTTGCAAATAAGCTATTTCGCTGCGATCTCGCCCGCAACCTATGGAGGGTTGAGCACCCAACGATGACCGCAGACCGCGACACGATCTTCGCCCTCTCCTCCGGGCGCCCGCCGGCGGCGATCGCAGTTATTCGCATTTCGGGTCCGCGCGCGCGCATTGCGCTCGAACAGCTGATCGGCCGCGTGCCGCAACCGCGACGCGCGTCGCTCGCGCGCGTGCGTGATCCGGCGACCGGCGAGATCGTCGACGACGGACTCGCGTTGTGGTTTCCCGCCCCTAACAGCGAAACCGGTGAAGACATGGCCGAGTTGCAAGTGCACGGCGGGCGCGGGGTGATCGCGGCCGTTCTCGCCGCCCTGGCAAAGCTCGCCGGATTGCGCCATGCGGAGGCAGGAGAGTTCACGCGCCGAGCCTTCGAAAACGGTCGCATGGATTTGACCGCAGTCGAAGGGCTCGCCGATCTGGTCGCAGCCGAAACCGAGGTGCAGCGCCGGCAGGCCTACCAGCACCTCAGAGGCCTGCTTGGCGAGCGTGCCGAGAGCTGGCGACAGCGGCTGATCGAGGCGCGCGCTCTGGTCGAGGCCGGCATTGATTTTTCCGACGAGGACGATGTCCCAAAGGACATGATGGCGCGCTCGCTCGAGCTCATTCGGCCCCTTGCCGAGGAAATCAGCAAGGCGGGCGCAGGGCATGGCGAACGGCTGCGCGAGGGCCTGCGCGTTGCCATTGCGGGGCCGCCCAATGCGGGAAAGTCGACCCTATTCAATCGGCTCGCGCGTCGCGAGGCGGCGATCGTGTCGCCGTTCCCCGGGACCACCCGCGACGTGCTCGAGCTACATCTCGACCTCGGCGGCTATCCGGTGACGGTGCTTGATACTGCCGGCATTCGCGAGACGAACGATCCGGTGGAACGCGAAGGGGTGCGGCGGGCGAGCGAACAGGCGGCTGGCGCAAACCTGGTGCTTTGGGTCGTCGATGCCACGGAAGGGGAATGGCGAAACGTTCCGAGGCCTTGCGCGATCCAGGCGGCACCGAATTCCATCACTTGGTTGGTAATTAATAAGATCGACCTTTTGTCAAAGGAGACACGACAAAGAATTGAATCTGGATTCAGAAACGATGAAACGGTTAGCCTTGTTTCCAGCGCGACCGGCGCCGGTTTCGATGAATTGGTTAACGGGATCGCGCGGTTTGCTGATCGGTTCTTTACTCCTGAACCCGCTTTGGTCACGCGCGAGCGTCAACGTGCACACCTTGCGGAAACCGTTCTTGCACTGGAGGGTGCGCGACGGGCCGCCACAGATGGGAGAGAGGAAATCATGGCGGAACAGCTTCGGCTGGCAACCAGGGCACTGGGCAAGTTGCTTGGGCGGGTCGACGTTGAGGATGTTCTGGACGTAATCTTCAGAGACTTCTGCATTGGTAAGTAGTCGCGACCGGCGGGCTCAATGGCCGACTGTGCCGGCGGCCGAGAGGCACAGCGGCGGAGGTCAGCAGGGGGCGCAATCGTCTACTCGGCCGTCCCATATGTTTCACGTGAAACGGCAGGCGCGGCGGTGAAAATAGACGAGTCCTGTCCTCGTCAGTTACAAGCTCCCGCCGAAGGCTAGAACGTAAATGGATGCGCAATACGATGTTGTGGTTGTCGGCGGCGGCCACGCCGGCTGCGAGGCCGCCGCGGCAGCCGCGCGTATGGGCGCCAAAGCTGCGCTCGTTACCCATCGCTTCGCGACGATAGGCGCAATGTCCTGCAATCCCGCGATCGGCGGTCTCGGCAAGGGGCATCTCGTGCGCGAAATTGATGCGCTCGACGGTCTTATGGGCCGGGTGGCCGATCTCGGAGGGATCCAGTTCCGCGTGCTCAATCGGCGTAAAGGACCGGCTGTGCGCGGACCGCGCGCGCAGGCGGATCGCAAGCTCTATGCGAGCGCCATGCAGCAGGCGATCTCTGCCATACCCAATCTCACGGTAGTCCCAGCCGAGGCGGCCGACGTCATCATTGCCGGCAAACGAATCGCTGGTCTCAAGCTGGCAGATGGGCGCGAGCTGGGGGCAGGGGCGGTCGTGCTCACAACGGGGACCTTTTTGCGCGGTCTCATTCATATCGGGGAACGAAAGACGCCGGCGGGTCGCGTCGGGGAAGCGCCAACCGTTGGCCTGTCGCTGACGCTGGAGCGGCTTGGATTTGCGCTTGGCCGGCTCAAGACCGGGACTCCGCCGCGACTCGATGGCCGCAGCATCGATTGGACTGCGGTGGAGATGCAACCCGGCGATGAGCCGCCGGAGCCTTTTTCCATGCTTACGGAGCGCATTGAAAACCCCCAGGTTCAATGCGGCATCACCCGCACCAATTCGGCAACTCACCGCATCATCCGCGACAACGTCCATCGCTCGCCGATGTATTCGGGGCAAATCCTGAGCAAAGGCCCGCGCTATTGCCCATCAATCGAGGATAAGATCGTGCGCTTCGGCGAGCGCGACGGGCACCAGATTTTTCTCGAGCCGGAAGGTCTCGATGATCCAACGGTCTATCCGAACGGAATCTCGACATCGTTGCCAGAGGAGGTCCAGCGCGCGCTCGTCGCGACCATTCCCGGGCTCAAAGACGCCCGCATGGTCCGGCCCGGCTATGCCATCGAGTACGATCACGTCGACCCGCGCGAACTAAAACCGACGCTTGAGACCAAGCGCTTGCCTGGCCTGTTCTTGGCGGGGCAAATCAACGGCACCACCGGCTACGAGGAAGCGGCTGCGCAGGGCTTGGTGGCAGGTCTTAATGCCGCTTCGCAAGCGGGCGGGGGAGGCGATATCACCTTCGACCGTGCCGAAGCCTATCTAGCTGTTATGATTGACGATTTGGTCACGCGGGGGGTGACCGAGCCATACCGAATGTTCACCTCGCGCGCGGAATATCGGCTCACGCTACGCGCTGACAATGCCGACCAGCGTTTGACCGCTCGAGGCATTGCGATTGGCTGCGTGGGCGCAAGGCGCCGGCGCCGCCATGAGACGAAAATGGCCGCCCTCGCTACGGCTCGCGACTTTGCTCGCTCGGTTTCGCTGACTCCCAGCGAGGCGGATCGCTATGGGCTTATGCTCAACAAGGATGGCCAGCGGCGCAGCGCCTTCGAGCTGCTGTCGCACCCCAACATCGGGACGGCAGAACTCGCGACGATCTGGCCCCAATTTGGCGATCTGCCACCGAAAATCGCAGAGCAAATTGAGATCGACGCGAAATACGACGTCTACCTCTCGCGCCAAGCCGCGGATATTGCGGCCTATCGGCGCGATGAGCGTCTGGAATTGCCCGAGGGGCTGGACTATTCCCAGATAGGCGGGCTCTCGACTGAAGTTCGCCAAAGGCTTAGCTCCGCGCGTCCCCGCACCATCAGCCAAGCCGCACGGATGGATGGCATCACGCCAGCGGCGCTCACGCTTCTCGTCGCTCACCTCAAACGTAATAGCCGGCGTCCGAAAGCTGCGGCTGGCGGAAACTGATGGCGCGAAGCCGCCGGCCCCCTCGCGGTCGCGAGAGCAGGAGCGGTGCGCAAACCGCCCAGGACGTGCAGCCGGCGGGGGCCATAGACCGCGCACATGCGCTGAGCCTCACCCCGGTTTCACGTGAAACACTGGAGCGTCTTGATCGATTTGTCGAGCTTCTGCTGACGTGGCAGCGGACGACACACCTGATTGCGCGATCCACAGTCGCGCATCTGTGGACGCGGCACATCGCTGATTCGCTCCAACTGCTTAACCTGGCCCCCGACGCGCACGTTTGGGTGGACCTCGGGGCAGGGGCCGGATTTCCCGGCCTGGTGATTGCCTGCGCGCTCGCGGGAAGACCCGGTGCTCGTGTTCATCTCATTGAGAGTAATAGAAAAAAAGCCGCATTCCTACGCGAGGCTCAGCGTCTGACCGCGGTACCGGCAAGCGTGCACGCCATGCGGATTGAGGAGTTCGCGGCGAGCTTCGACGGCCCGGCCGATGTCGTCACAGCACGCGCCGTCGCCCCGCTCAAGTCATTGCTCGACAAGTGTTTTCCCCTCCTGGGGAAAAGCGGCGCAATGGGCTTGTTCCCCAAGGGGCAAAATGCAGAGCTTGAACTGAGAGAAGCGCGCGAGTCGGCAATGATGGGGGCCTGGACCATGAACGCGACGCTCATGCCCAGCCGCACCGATCCGGCCGGTCGCATTGTTCTGATCCGCGATGTGGAGCGGCGCAAGCCAACGCCATAAGATTCCACCCGATTCGCGAGTGAGCGAGTCTGATGCTGGACCCGATGCCATGACCGATCATGCCGATTTGCCGGCGCAATCGGCGCCAGAATCGCCGCAGGTCATCGCGCTTGCGAGCCGCATTCCTAATCCCGCTCCCCCACGCGTGATTGCAATCGCCAACCAGAAAGGCGGGGTCGGCAAGACCACGACCGCGATCAATCTCGGCACCGCGCTGGCAGCCATCGGGGAACAGGTGCTCATCATCGATCTCGACCCACAGGGCAACGCTTCGACCGGGCTTGGAATCGATCGGCGCAGCCGGCGCCATTCGACCTACGATGTCTTGATGGGTGAGGCCACCTTGTTGGATGCGGTGTTAGCGACTGCCGTCCCACGCCTCTCCATCGCGCCTTCGACGCTCGATCTCTCGGGTCTCGAGCTCGAAGTCAGCCAGGAGCGCGACCGCGCGTTTCGACTGCGCGGCGCGCTTGCGCCGCTGCGCACTGAGACGGCGCGCGTGAACGACTTCAGTTATGTGCTGATCGATTGTCCGCCATCGCTCAACCTGCTCACCGTCAACGCCTTGGCTGCGGCCGATGCGATTCTGGTGCCACTGCAGTGCGAGTTCTTTGCGCTTGAAGGTCTCTCGCAGCTTCTGCAGACCGTGGACACCGTGAAGTCCACGCTCAATCCCGAGCTCATGATCCATGGCATCGTGCTCACGATGCACGATGCGCGCAACAACCTCTCCAACCAGGTTGTCGCCGACGTGCGCGCGAACAGCAAACACAAAGTCTACGACACCATCATTCCGCGCAACGTGCGCGTATCGGAAGCGCCATCCTACGGCAAGCCGGTGCTGGTCTACGATCTCAAATGCGTAGGCAGCGAAGCTTATTTGCGGCTCGCGACCGAGATCATTCAGCGTGAGAAAGAACTGATCCCAAGCCCGCCACCTGCCGAGGTTGGTTCGGATCAGCAGCACGGCGCTGCGTAATTGCAAAACAGTTCAGGAGACACGGCAATGCCAGATGACGGCCGATCGCGATTGGGGCGCGGCCTTGCGGCGCTCATGGGCGACGTCGGCGCTGAAACGACGACCTCGCTCGAACGCGGGCGCACTCAACGTCGGGTCCCCATCGAATATCTCAGGCCAAATCCGCGTAATCCTCGCCGCAACTACCCGGATGCCGAGTTGGATGAGCTTGCGGCATCGATCAAGGAGCGGGGCATCATCCAGCCGGTGGTCGTGCGCTCGGTGCGTGGCGCGAAGGATGCCTACGAAATCATCGCTGGCGAGCGGCGCTGGCGGGCGGCGCAACGCGCCGCGCTGCACGAAATTCCAATCGTGCCGCTCGAAGCGAGCGACAGCGAGGCGCTCGAACTTGCCATCATCGAGAACGTGCAGCGCAGCGACCTCAATCCGCTGGAAGAGGCCGCAGGCTACCAGGCGCTGGCGAGCGAATATGCTCACAGCCATGAGGACATCGCCAAGGTTGTCGGCAAGAGTCGCACTCACGTTACCAACACGCTGCGCCTGTTGAAGCTGCCGGAGCCGGTCAAGGCTTACATCCACGCCGGCAAGATCACGGCCGGCGCGGCGCGCATGCTCATTGGCGCCCCCGATCCGGAAGAGATGGCGCGCGAGATCGTCGATCGCGGCTTGAACGTTCGTCAGGTCGAGGCGCTGGCGAGGGACCGCGCGTCACGAACGGGTAAGCCAGCGAAGAAGCGCACCACAAAAAGTGCCGATACGATTGCGCTCGAGCGGCGGGTATCGGACGCGCTTGGCCTTGCCGTCGCCATCGATCATCGCGGCGAAGGCGGCGTGCTGCGAATCCATTATCGTAGCCTCGATCAACTCGACAACGTGCTGCGGCGGCTTGAAAAGAATTGATCCGGACCGTTGCAAGGTTCGTTCGACCATTACGGATTGCGAGATCGCGCCTAAGATGACCGGCCGGATTCCTTTCGCCGCGCGTCAACGGCAAGCGTGAGCAGCACACGCTGCGCAATCAGCTCGGCCATTGCGGATTGCTGGCGCGCTTCGAGCGCGGCCTCGGCGAGCTGCGCCATCGCGCGTTGCAGCCGTGCCGATGTCCAGATCCTTAGCGCAGACTCCACCGCGGGCTTGCGGCTGAAATGAACGAACGGCTGGATGCCTGCGGCGGCCTCGCCCACCGAGGTGCCTTCATCGATGGAAAGCCTCGCTCTGTGCAATTGCGCTACGTGCCGCAGCGCCGCTCCCAGGATCGTGCCCGGTGCCGTGCCGGCCGTGCGTGCCTTGCCGAACTGGATTTCGAGCTCGCCCGTGCGCCCCGCGAACGCGGCATCGACCAAGCCATCGACCGCCAGGGTCGAGGCATCGGCGACCACCGCCACGACGTCTTCCAGATCCACGCGCGTCTTGCCCCGCGCGAACAGCGCCACTTTGCAAATTTCTTGGCGCGATGCGAGGCGATCGCCACCGAGCAACGGAACGAGAGCAGCGCGTGCCTCCGGTGAAATAGCAAGTCCGGCATCGCGCATCTCATCATCGATGAGACGAAGCAAATCTTTTTCAGCGTCCGGATAGCAAGGCAGCGCGACGGCGTTCTTGGCGCGCTCGCAGACGACGCGCAACGGAGCGTTGCGCCTGAGATCGCCCGCCTCGATGACGATCCGGCAGTCCGACGGAGGATCTGCAATGAGAGCGTCGAGCGCAGGAGCAAAGTTGCGCGCACCGGCTTTCACCCAGACCGCGCGCCGGCCGCCGAACAATGGAATGGTGTTGGCCTCCTCGACGAGGCGTGTGGGCTCGCCCGCGAGCTCATCGCCGTCGAGCCGGGCGAGTTGAAATGGATCCTTGGGGTCGTCAACCGACATGCGCACGAGCGCTTCCGCACGCTCGCGCACTAACCCGGCATCGGGGCCAAAGACGAGCACGATCGGCCGATTGGGGCGGGCGAGAAACCTCTCGATGTCGGAGCCCTTCAGCGCGACCATGAAATCTCTATTGCTGTAACAGGCCGCCTCATAGTGCGCACGGCGAGCGTTTATCATCTGTTAGCCGCAGAACGTAGCGCTCCCCATTCAATCGATGGGCTCGGAGGGCGTATTCCGCAGATGATGGCGAGGAGTGCTCTTACGTTCCCGCGATGAAATAGGACGCAAGCCGCGACCTGATATTGTCGGCGATCACCTTCGCCGCACGGAGCTCGGCATCCCGCAATCCGCGCACGCGGGCGAATCGTTGTTCCTGACCTGGGATGTCGTAGGACACGCGGGCGAAGGTCTGCCCGGTCACAACGACCCTGCCGGTTCCGATTTCGGTCAGCGAATAGGTCGCGTTGATGCCGTAGTTCTCGACATCCGGCCGCGAGGTGTGAACGTCGACAATGATCGATGCCCGCGTCGAGGCGATGGCGATCTTGAGCCGGTGGGTTGGGGGCGCCGCATAGCCGCCGCCGGTGAAGTCGTAGAGGAGCGCATTGCGGATTTCGACCGCGATCCGCGCCTCGTCGGTTCCCTTCGGCGCCTGGATCTGTATGACGTCGACGGCACTGAGCTGGTCGCGCAGGACCGGACCGCCGGTCGGCGACTGCTCGCCGTACAGGGGCTGGAAGCAGCCGCCGGCGAGCGCAGCGAGCATCAGCGCGAACGTGGCCCGCACTAGCCTTCTCTGCGCCGGGACGGATAGCCTATGCGCGGCTCGCCGTTCCGCCTCGCCGCAATCGGCAGGGCAGCCGGGCGGGCCTAGACACTGCTCATGCCACCACATTGACGATCCTCTGCGGCACCACGATCACCTTCTTGGGCGGCTTGCCGTTGAGCGCCCGTTTTACCGCATCGAGCGCCAAAACGGCAGATTCGATCTCGGTATTTGCAGCATTTCTGGCGACTGTGACATCGCCGCGCTTCTTACCGTTGATTTGGACCGGAAGTGTGATCATGTTTTCGACCAGAAGGTCCGCCTCGAGCCGCGGCCAAGGCTCTGAGGCGACAAGGCTTTTGTGGCCGAGCGCGGCCCAGCAGTCCTCCGCCAGGTGCGGCATCATGGGGTGGAACAGCCGCACCAGGATGTCGGCCGCTTCACGCACCGCCCAGCGATAGTCGGCCACTGGCTCAGCCTCGACCTCGGCGAGGGAGGCCTGAAAGGCATTGGCAAACTCGTAAATGTGGGCGACGCATACGTTGAAGCGAAGCCGTTCGATGTCCTCCGAGACGCGTGCGAGCGCGCGGTGGGCGGCTTTGCGTAAGGCGAGCGCCGGCTCGCCGAAATGCGGCGGGCGCAGCAGAGAGGCGGGTGGCGTCACCTCTGCTGCTTCGTGCACGAGACGCCAGAGCCGTTGCACAAGTCGGCGCCGTAGCTGGCGATGATGTCGTCCGGATCGACCGTGTTGCGCTTCGATTTCGACATCTTCTCGATCGGACCGATCGCGACCGGTTCGCCGGTGCCAAGCAGCGTGGCGCGCCGCGCTTCGCCCGCGCCTTCGACCTTCACTTCGGCGGGCATGATCCACTCGCCGTTCGTGGCCTGATAGGTCTCGTGCACCACCATGCCCTGGGTGAAGAGGCCTGCGAACGGCTCGTCGACATCGATGTGCCCGGTCGCGCGCATGGCGCGGGTGAAGAAGCGGCTGTAGAGCAAGTGCAGGATGGCGTGCTCGATGCCGCCGATATATTGGTCAACCGGCATCAGCCGGTCGGCGACCGCGCGGTTGGTAGGGCGCGTCGTCCAGGGATCGGTGAAGCGGATGAAGTACCAGGACGAGTCGACGAAGGTGTCCATGGTATCCGTCTCGCGCCGGGCCGGAGCGCCGCACTTCGGGCACGCGACGTTTTTCCAAGTGGGGTGACGCTCGAGCGGATTGCCCGGTCGATCGAAATCGACGTCGTCCGGAAGCGCGACCGGCAGATCGCTCTCCGGCACCGGCACGATGCCGCAGCGCTCGCAGTGGATCACCGGAATCGGACAGCCCCAGTAGCGCTGGCGCGAAATCCCCCAATCACGCAGGCGGAAATTGACTTGGCGTGTGGCGACCGGGCGGTTGCCGTGCGACGCCTGCTCGAGTAGGCGCGCGACCTCCTCTTTCGCCTGTTCGACGGTCATGCCGTCGAGAAAGCGCGAATTGATCATGCGCCCATCACCTTCATAAGCCGTGTCGCTGATGACGAAGGTGTCCGGATCCTGTCCCGGCGGGCACACGACCGGCGTATTGCCGAGTCCGTATTTGTTGGCGAAGTCGAGGTCGCGCTGATCGTGCGCCGGGCAGCCGAAGATTGCGCCGGTGCCGTAGTCCATCACGATGAAGTTGGCGACGTAGACAGGAAGCTTCCAGCTTGGATCGAACGGATGCAGAGCCTTGATCCCGGTGTCGAAACCCTTCTTTTCGGCGGTGTCTATCAATTGCTGCGCGGTTCCATGACGTCGGCATTCCGCGATGAACGCGGCGAGCGCGGGGTTCTTGGCCGCGGCGGCGGTAGCGAGCGGATGATCGGGCGAGAGCGCCATGAACTTGGCGCCGAACAGCGTGTCGTGGCGCGTGGTGAAGACCTCGAGTTCGCCTTCCGCATTCGGCGTGGTTGAGGGATCGAGTGCAAAGGGGATGAGCAGTCCCTCCGAGCGGCCGATCCAATTGCGCTGCATCACGCGCACCTTCTCGGGCCAGCGGTCGAGCCGGTCGAGCGCCTGCAGCAGGTCTTCGGAAAATTTGGTGATGCCGAAGTACCATTGCGGCATTTCACGCTGCTCGACCAGCGCGCCCGAGCGCCATCCGCGCCCGTCGATCACCTGCTCGTTGGCGAGTACGGTCTGGTCGACCGGATCCCAGTTCACCTTGCCGAGCTTGCGTTCCACCAGACCCGCTTTGAGAAAGTCGAGGAACATCTTCTGCTGGTGCTTGTAGTAGGCGGGATCACAGGTCGCGATCTCGCGCGACCAATCGAGCGAGAGCCCCATCGACTTGAGCTGCGCCTTCATCGCGGCAATGTTCTCATAGGTCCATGCCTTGGGATGGACCTTGCGCTCCATGGCGGCGTTCTCCGCCGGCATGCCGAAGGCATCCCAGCCCATTGGATGGAGCACGTTAAGCCCCATGGCGCGTTTGAAGCGCGCAACCACGTCGCCCATGGTGTAGTTGCGCACGTGCCCCAT
>WNGI01001333.1_pt1 | contig 20329 bp, 23 predicted proteins | sample 5400621 | NCBI WGS metagenome assembly WNGI01 (sample SAMN13153374, study PRJNA577476) | soil metagenome | isolation source: 20 cm soil or saprolite under Garry oak tree replicate 1 | place: USA:California | collected 2016-06-15
GTCTCGGGTCGCGCTCCTGATATGGAACGACCTGTCAAGCGTGCTCGTCACGTTCGGGTCCTGGTCCTGCTGGAGCAGAGCAGGCGGCGGTCGAAGCGGCCGCATCGACGGTTGATCACTCTGATATTCGCGGATCGAGCCGAGCTCGCCGTCATGGTCGTGATCCGTCGGGAGCTGCCTCGGACTAGGGTCGCGGGTCCGGCCAGAGGCCTGTCGCGTAGGAGCGCCGAGGATCCTCCTTCCCGTGTGCCCCCCGACCGTCGCCCGCTCTGCTCCAGTATCCGCATTGGTGCCCTGCCCGCCGTCCGCGTCGCGTTAGGCGGCCGCGGGCGTGCCCCCTGGCGTGTATCGTTCGACGTGGACACCGATCGCCCAGATGAATCCGAGGAGCTCGCGGCCGATCGCGGTCACGACCTGCGTGGGGGCTTTCCCCTTGCCAATGAGGCGCGTGTAGCGCGCGTGCAGCCGATGCTGCGCTTTCCAGGCGATCGCTTTGATCTCCTCGCTCAGCCCCGCCTGGCGGGTGCGCAACGTGGCGCCGATCGCCGGGCGATGGCGGTACGCCCAGCCGGCCTCGATGACGATCCGGCGCAGGTGCGCATTGCCGGTCTTGGTAATGCCTCCGCGCCGCGTGTGGGGGCCGCTCGAGTGCTCGCTCGCCACGGCGCCACTGTAGCCCATCAGTTGGCGCGGCTTGGCAAAGCGGGACAGCGCGCCGACTTCCGTGACGATGCTGACGGCCGACAGCTGGGCGATCCCGCGCAGCGCCTGCAGCCCCGCGATCACGGCCCGCACGGGGACGGGTGCCACGTCGACGGCTGCCGCGATCGCGCGCTCCAGGCGCCCAATGCGCTCCGCCGCGTGGTCAATCTCCGTCCGGTAGTCGAGCAAGGTGACGTCCTGCGCCGGGTGCGCAAAGCGGATCGTCTGGAGCCACGCCCGGTGCTTCACGCCCCAGGCCTTGATGCCCGTCGGCGCGCGGCGCCCCTGGCGCAGCAGGAATTTCCCCAGCCGATGCCGGGCGCGGAGCTGGTCCTTCTTCGCCGCCTCCCGCGCCCGCACCAAATCGCGGAGGGCCTCGTGGTCCGCATCGGGCACCCAGACCGGGGTCAGGTCGCCGCTGCGATGGCTGCGGGCGAGCTTCTCGGCGTCGCGCCGATCCGTCTTCACCCGATCGCCGGCCTTGACCGGCACCAGGGTCGGGGCGATCACGGCGCACGGGACCCCGAGGGCGGTCAGCTGCCGGTACAGCACGTACCCGGTGGGGCCCGCCTCGTAGCAGACGCGCAGCGTCTCCGGGGGGCCGAGCTTCTTCGCCAGGCGGCGCACGGCCTCGGGCGTGTTCGGGATCGTCCCGAGCGAACGGACCTCGCCCCCCGGCTCGGCCACGGCGACTGCGATCGTCTCGGCGTGTACATCCAGCCCCACAAATCGGCTATTCTTCTCCATCGACCGGCTCCCTTCGCATGTAGCTCTGCGCTACGGGTTGAGGTTCCGATCCGCAGCGTAACCTACGCTCGCGTACTACGGTACGCTGCGAATCGGAGCCGGTCGTTCCATTGTGACTAGGAGGCCGGCGCCGCGCCGACGAGGTAAGGCAGCAGGACGGCACCGACATCCGCCTGCGAGCCGAGCTGCTTGCCGATGCCCGAGAGCAGTCCCATCACGCGGCCGACGAGCAGCACGTCGCCGGGAATTTCGACGAGCGGGTTCGTGCCGAGCCGCTGCGGCATCTCGGCGCCGAAGCGGGCCAGCATCTCGGGGTCCGCATGGGCACGCCCGTTCCGGATCGCCCAGCCGAGGAACGCCTCGCCGAGCCAGGCGAGGCTGTCGTCGCCGTCGTCGCGGGTGCGAAACCCGAGCGCGCGGAAGGCGTTGGCGACGGCCGCCGAATCCCCCCGCACGATCGCCGACACGAGCCGCACGATACCGTCGCGGAAGCCCGCGGGCAGCTCCTTCACGAGGCCGAAGTCGAGGAGAACGAGCCGCCCCCCCGGCTGCACGAGGATGTTCCCGGGGTGCGGGTCGGCGTGAAAGAAGCCGTGCACCAGCAGCTGCTCGCAGAAGAGCTCGAGCAGCCGGCGCGCGACGTCGGCCGGGTCGAGGCCGAGCGCGCGGAGCCCTGCGACGTCGGTCACCCGAACGCCGGGCGCGTAGTCCATCACGAGCACGCGACGCGTGCTCCACTCGCGCACGATCGCCGGCACGAGGACATCGGCCCGTGCCGCGAGGTGCTCGGCCATGCGCTCGGCGTTCGCCGCCTCGTGGCAGAAGTCGAGCTCCAGGGGGACGTACTTCTGCACCTCCTCGAGGACGACGCGTAAGTCCAGGTTCGGCTCGAGCCGGGCGAGGACGCCGAACAGAAGGGCGAAGTTCTCGAGGTCGATCGCCACGAGGTCGGCGATCTCCGGGTACTGGATCTTGACCGCGACCTCGCGCCCGTCTCGCAGTCGAGCGCGGTGCACCTGAGCCAGCGACGCGGACGCGAGCGGCACGGGATCGAGGTCCGTGAACACGTCGCCGACCGGCGCGCCGAGCTCGCGCTCGAGGTAGGGACGCAGCTGCGCGAGCGGACGCGGCGGCACGCGGTCCTGGAGCGCCGAGAGAACGTCCACGTACTCGGCCGGCAGGATGTCGGCGCGCGAGCCGAGGAACTGGCAGACCTTGATGGGCAGCCCTTCGAGACGCGTGGCGAGCCGGTACGTCGCCTGGGCGCTGCGGCGGTGGTGACGGGCGTAGTGGCCGTCCGCCTCGACGAGCCCCGCCCGGCCGAGCGCCTGGATGAGCTTGTAGCCACCGTAGACCCGGGCGAGAAGCGACGCCTGCGCAGCCAAGCGATATGCGCGCGTGATGAGCATCCCGCGCATTGTGCGGGGCGCTCCGCGCCGAGGCAACGCCTTGCAATCCCACGCATCGCCCGGCAAGCTCCACGCCCGGAATGGCGGAAGAGGCGAGGATCGAGGTCGGCGACCGCGTGATCGGTCTCGACATGCCGGGCATCTTCACCGTCATCGGACGGCGTGGCGCGTTGGTCGAGATCGAGAACGACCGCGGGCTCCGGCGCGTCGTGTACGAGGTGGCCCTCCGCCGCGTGAACGGCACCCCCCCGGGCCCGCGCGACGCCTGACCGGTTTTCGCTCAGCGCGTCCGGCCGGGCGGCGACAGGAAGTCCGGCATCTCCGTGCTCGGCCGCATCGACCAGCGCGCCGGCCGTTTGGCGAGGAAGGCCCGCACGCCCTCCGCCGCGTCCGGCTGCGTGCCCGTCCACCAGAAGGCACGGGCGTCGAGGTCGTCGGCGCGCGCGAGGTCGACCTCCGCCGCCATGTGCCAGAGCATCCACTTGGTGATGGCCACCGACACGGGCGCCGTCTCGCGCGCGATCTCCGCACCGAGCGCGCGCGCGGCGGACACGAGCTCGGCATCCGGGACGACGCGGCTGACGAGCCCCCACTCGAGCGCCTCGCGCGCCGACAGCATGCGGCCCGTGAGCAGCAGCTCCGCGGCCCGCGACATGCCGACGAGACGCGGCAGCGTCCACGTGCTGAGCGCCTCCGGCACGACGCCGCGCCGGACGAAGACGAAACCGATCCGGGCGCTCTCGGCCGCGATCCGGATGTCCCATTGCATCGGCAGCGTCGCGCCGACGCCCACCGCGGCGCCGTTGATGGCGGCGATGATCGGCTTCCGGACGTCCCACGCCGCCACCGCGCGGCGCGGCCTCCGCCACGGCTCGTCGGCCGGCGCGCCGCGCTCGTATTCGGTCTCGGCGGCGCGGTCGAAGGACGCTCCGCCGCGTGCGAGATCGGCGCCGGCGCAGAACCCCCTGCCCGCGCCGGTCACCACGATGGCCCGCACGGCGTCGTCCGCGTCACAGCGCGCGAAGGCCTCGTGCAGCTCCCGACCCATGGTCGGCGTGTACGCGTTCAGCCGCTCGGGGCGGTTCAGGGTGATCACCGCGACGCCGTCGGCCACGTCGAGCAGAATCTCGCGCCAGGTCTCGGAGGTGTCGTCGCCAGCCATGCGGTGAAGGTACGCTTCGCCGGACGGCGCTGGCAAGGTGCGGCGTCGCCGACCTTGCCGGTCCGCGGCAGCGCCGCTATCAGGAGCGTCTTGAACGCTGCCCGACTCCTCGGCTTGTTCCTCCTGCTGGTGGGCGGCGGCGTCGGGTTGCCGGTGCCGGAGGACCTGACCCTCCTCGGCGCGGGCCTCCTCGCGAATCGCCACGTGCTCCGACTGCGCGATGTGATCGTCGTCGGATTCGCCGGCGTCGTGGGCGCCGACTGGATCATCTACATCGCCGGCCGGCGATACGGCGCCACGATCGTCTCCCACCCGTGGCTCGCGCGCCTGTTCGGCGCGGCGCGCATGGACGCCGTCCGTCACGCCGTCGAACGGCACGGCGTGCGCGCCGTGTTCTTGGCACGGTTCATGTTCGGGTTCCGGATCGCGACGTTCCTCGCCGCCGGGACGTTCGGCGTCCCCGCGCCGCGCTTCGCCGTCGCGGAGGCGGCCGGCGCGGCGATCTTCGTGCCCGCGATGGCGACGCTCGGCTTTCTCTTCTCCGACCGCGCCGAGCGCGTCGCACGGAACGTCAGCGTCGTCGAGCACTGGATCCTGCTGGCCGGCCTCGTCGGCCTCGCGCTCTACCTCGCGCTCCGGGCGCTCGCGGCGCGCAGTGGCCTCGCGGCGAACACGCCCGTCATGCGCGCAGCGCCGCCTCCAGGTGAGGCAGCATCGCCGCCCAGTCCGCCACCACGCCGAGATCCGCCGCCTTGAAGATCGGCGCCTTCGGGTTGGTGTTCACGGCGACGATCACCCCCGCGCGACGGATGCCGACCAGGTGCTCCATCGCGCCGCTCACGCCGAGCGCGACGTAGACGCGCGGCGCGATCGCGCGGCCGGTGAGACCGACCTGGTGCTGCTTCGGCAGCCAGCCGGCGTCGGTGACATCGCGCGTGGCGGCGATCGCCGCGCCGAGGCGCGCCGCAGCGTCCCGGACGGCCGCCAGGCCGCCGGGGCCGCCGATGCCCTTCCCGACGCCGAGTACGAGGCGAGCGCTGTCGAGCGACGCAGCCGCGTCGGCGAGGGGGTCCCGGCGGAGCACCGTCACGCGGGTCGCGAGCGGCGGCACCGCCAATCGCTCCACCACGGGCGAGCGGCTCGGGTCCGGCGCGGCGGGCCGGAGCATTCCGGGCCGCACCGTCGCCATCTCGGGCCGCGTGCGCGACAGGATGGGCGCGACGATGCTGCCGCCGAAGGCCGGCTTGTGCTGCCGCACGCGGCCGTCGGCGGCGACGTCGAGGTCGATCGCGTCGCCGGTGAGGCCGAGGCCGAGCCGCGCCGCGACACGCGGCGCGAGATCGCGGCCGAGCGCCGTCGACCCCAGCAGCACGAGCCGCGGCCCGCGGGCGCGGATGGCGTCGGCCAGGACCGCAGCGTGCGCCTCCGTCGTGTAGGGGTCGAGACCCGGTCCCTCGGCGACGAGCACGCGATCGGCGCCGGCGGCGGCCAGCACGGGCGCCTCGGCGCTGCCGGGACCGATGACGATCGCCTCGACCGGCCCGCCGAGCCGGACCGCGAGTGCGGCCGCTTTGGCGAGCAACTCCCGGGTGACGGGACGCAGCCCCTCGACACCGAGCTCGGCCACCACCCAGATCGGCGAACCCGACACCCGCGCCCGCGGGGGCAGCGGCTCGCCTGCTTCGCCCGCACGGTCGAGCGCGCCGAGCCCGACGAGCTTCTCGCGGAGGGCCCGCGCGAGCGCCTCCGGTGACTCGCCGGCCAGCACCTCGCCAAGGCGGGTCACATCGACCGGCTCGATCGCCGCGACCTCGGTGGGCGACCCCGCCAACCCGACGTCGCCTGGCGCGAGACCGAGGTCGGCGACACCCAGCGTGGCGATCGGCTTCGCGGCCGCGGCCTCGCGCTCGGCCTTCTTCGGGAAGCGCTCCTCGGCCAGGTCCTCGGCGGCGGTGACGACCGCGGGCAGTGGACCCTCGAGCGTTTCGAACCCGTCGTCGGTCTCGCGCTCCGCGGTGAAGCGGCGTGCGCCCGGATCGACGTCGAGGCGGCGGGCGGCCGTCACCTGCGGCAAGTCGAGCAGCTCGGCCACCTCGGGGCCCACCTGGCCGGTCTCGGCGTCCACGCTCGCGCGTCCGAGGAGGACGAGATCGGGCGCCTCACGGCGGATCGCGGCCGCGAGCGCGCGCGCCGTGGCGAGCGTGTCGGAGCCGGCGAGGAGCGGGTCCAGGAGATGGACGGCCCGATCGGCGCCCAGCGCCAGGCAATGGACGAGCGCCTCGCGCGCCGGCGGCGGCCCCATGGTGAGCGCGACCACCTCGCCGCCGTGCGCCGCGCGGAGCGCCGTCGCCGCGCCGAGCGCCCGGACGTCGAAGGAGCTCGCCTCGCCCGGGACTCCCTCGCGCACGAGCCGGCGCGTCGCGGCGTCGAAGCGCAGCGCCGACAGGACGGGGACGTACTTCACGCAGACGACAATCCGCATGGCCGCCGTCTTTCACCACATCTTGCCGGGGTTGAGAATGCCGCGCGGGTCGAAGACGTCCTTCACGGTGTTGGCGACCATGCCGCCGATGGTGGCGAGCTCGGCGCTGCCGCCCGGCGACGGCGGGAAGAAGAGCCCGTGCGCGCGGAGCCGCCGGTTGAGCGCGCCATAGACGATGCCGGGCTGCACGTCGACCTGGAGGTCGGCGGGACGGACCGCGACGAGCTCCGTCATGCGCGAGCAATCGAGCACGATGCCGCCGTGGGCAGGGATCGGGTTTCCTTCGAGACTCGAGCCCGCGCCGCGGGCCGTCAACGGGACGGAATGCTCGTGGGCGAGGCGGACGACCGTCGCGACCTCGTCGGTCGTCAGCGGCCAGACGACGGCTTCAGGGCGCACGCCGGGGATCGACGACGCGTCGCGTGACGCGGCGTCGAGGTCGGCGCTGCGCGTCGAGCACCGTCCGGGCAACCGTTCCTCGAGCCGGCCGAGCACGGCGGTCGCGAGGCCGGACACCATGCTCCGCCGGGCTTAGCGCCGGCGCGCGGAGCGAACAAGCGCCGCGGTCAGAAGTGGTATTCGAGCACGACCCGCAGCACGTCGGCCGTACCGTGGAACGGCCCGCGCTTCTCCTCGTCGTACGCCGCCTCGGCCGTCCAGCCGCGGCGCTGCCCGCCGAGGAGGTCGAGACCCACGACCCGGTCCCTGTCGACGGGGGCGACGAATCGGGGCGGGCCCCTGTCGAGATCCTCGGCATAGCCGTCGGGGATATCGAGGCGATGCGGCAGCAACGACACGGCTCCCGGACGCGGCGGCGGTGCAACGGTGAGCGGAGGCGCGCTGTTCGAGGACTGCGCGCGCGTCGCCTGGGCAGCCGCCACGCCGAACGCCATCGCGCTCACGAGCGGCAGGATCAGCTGAGCCTCGCCCTCGGCGAGCGCGATCGGCGCGATCAGCGCCTGCGATACCAGCAGCGCCGCGAGGGCGTTGCGCGCTGCGGGACGCCGCGGCGCGAGGGTCATGAAAGCAAGTGGCATACCGCGCGGACCAGAGCAACACCCGACGCTCACCGTTGCAGGCGCGTCGCATCGTGCAGCGCCACGGCTGACGCGCGAACGCGGCGCGAGATCGCCACCGCGCGTCGATGTGCGTTGCTCGTCGGGCGACGCGCGGACGGCGCGACAATTGTGTTGTACGTCACTGCCGTGCGCGACGGCGGGTAATCCCCCATGCAGTGGGTGAAATCACCCGCAGTCCGTCGCCTCAACGCGACATCATCCGCCGAGGCGATGACGCAGCTGCTGCACTTCCACCTCGAGCTCGTGCGTGCGACGGTTGAGCCGCAGGAGGTAGGCGAAGATGCCGATCCAGACGGCCGTATAAGCCGCGAACAGATACGGTAGGAAGCTCATGCCACCTCCCCGCGGCGCGCATCCATCTCCCGACGCAGCGCCGCCACCTCGTCCTCGAGCCGCGCGCCTCGTACGCGCAGGTCGACCAACCAGGCCGCGAGCAGGATGAGCGCGAGCGCGGACACCAGCAGCCCCGCCCGCATCCACGGATCGGCGAGGCCGGTGCCGCCCTCGGTACGGGTGATCACGGCGGGATGGATGCCGCGCAGCAGCCGCACCGAGACGACGATCAACGGGATGTCGAGCACGCCGACGATGCCGAGGACGGCGGCGTAGCGCGCGATCGCCGCGTCGCCACCGCCGAAGGCGCGCAGCATGAGGTAGCTCGAGTAGATCGCCCAGAGGACGACCGTCATCGTGAGGCGCGGGTCCCACGTCCACCACACACCCCAGATCGGACGCGCCCAGATCGGACCCGTGACGAGCACCAGCGTGCAGAACAGCACGCCGACCTCGGCCCCCGCGTACGCGAGCCGGTCCGCCGTTGGCGCGCCGTTCCACAGGTAGACGGCGCTCGCGCCGGCCACCAGGAAAAACCCGAGGAAGGCGACCCACGCCGACGAGACGTGGAAGTAGAAGATGCGCTGGACGATGCCCATATCGGCCTCGGTCGGCACGAGGAGGAACACGAGCACCAGCGCGGCGAGCATCGCGAGGCCGGTCAGCGGGGGCAGCACGCGTCGCATCTCAGTCCCGCACAACATACGCGAAGAGAAGCCACCCAGCCACTCCGAAGATCACGTCGAAGGCGGCGAGCACGCCGAGGCCGCCGCTCGCGCCGGCGAGTCCGCCGTCGAGCACCGCGCGCGTCGCCTGCACGGCGCCGATCAGGAGCGGCACGAGGAGCGGCAGGAGGAGCAGCGGCAGCATGACCTCGCGCGCCCGCACGCGCGCGGCGAGCGCGCCGAAGAGCGTCGCGAGCGACGCGAAGCCGACGTTCCCGAGGAGACAGACGAGGAGCAGCGCGGGCAGGCGCGCCGCGAGATCCACGTGGAGGAAGAGGCCGACGAGCGGCACCACGACCGCCTGCATGACGGCCAGCAACACGACGTTGGCGGCGAGCTTGCCCGCATAGATCGCGGCCGGGTCGACCGGCGCGCCGAGCAGACCCGCGAGGCAGTCGTTCTCGCGCTCGAGGAGGAAGCCGCGCTGCACGCCGAGCATGCCGGTCAGCACGAAGGCCGCCCACAGGACGCCCGGCGCGAGCGTCGGCGCGGTCTCGGGCGAAGGGTCGTGGGCCATGGTCAAGACGACCACCAGCAGCACGCCGAGCACGAACACACTCGAGATACCCTCGCGCGTGCGCCACTCGATGCGCAGGTCCTTCGCCAGGATGGCGAGCGCGTCGCGCATGCCCCTCACGCCCGCTCGGCGACGATCGTCCGGTAGGCGGCGACGATCACCGCGGCGTCGTCGGCGCGCCCGTCGCCGGCCCACGCGATGCGGCCCCGGTGGAGGATCGCGATACGCGACGCGACGGGCGCCGCGCGGTCGACGTCGTGCGTCGCGAGGACGATCGAATGGCCCGCCGCGCGCAGCTCGAGGAGCTGCTGCTGCAGCCGCTCGACGGCGTCGGGGTCGAGCCCGCTGAACGGCTCGTCGAGCAGCAGCAGGTCCGGCTCGTGGAGGAGCGCGCGGGCGAGGGCCAGACGCTGGCTCATGCCGCGCGAGTACGTGCGCACGGGCCGGCGGCCGGCGCCGTCGAGCCCGGCCCAGGCGAGCAGCCGTGCGATCCGCGCGGCCGGCTCGGCGACGCCGAAGAGCTGCGCATAGAATGCCAGGTTCTCTGCCCCACTCAGGTCCGGGTAGCAGGATATCTCGTGGCCGGCATAGCCGATCCGGCGGCGAAGCGCCGCCGGCGCCCGCGTCGCGTCGGTGCCGAACAGGACAAGACGGCCGCCCGTCGGCGCGAGCAGCAGCGCCAGGATGCGGAGCAACGTGGTCTTGCCGGCGCCGTTCGGGCCGAGCAGCACGACCACCTCGCCCGCCGCGACGGTGAGATCGACGCCCGTCAGCACCCGCACGCCGCCGAAGCCGCGGGCGAGCCTTTCCGCGCGGATCGGAGGCCCGATCACCAGTGCGGCTCCACCTGGGTCCCGCGAGCCGGGGCGGGGGCCTGAGCGACGAGCAGGGTGTCGCGCCCCCGGCCGTGCGTCGCGCACACGTGGTAGCGACGCACTCCGGGGGCGCCAAGGGACCCGCGAGGAGCGAAGGCCCCCGCCCCGGCTCGCGCAATAGCCCGAGCAAGTCGGAGCCGCACTAGCGGACGGTGGCGCCCGGCGTCACCGGATCGTCGGGACGAAGCAGGACGACCCGTTCTCCGTCCGCAGCGGCGAGCACCATCCCCTGGCTCTCGACGCCGCGGAGCGTCGCCGGCTCGAGGTTCGCGACGACGATCACCTGGCGCCCGACGAGCGCTGCCGGCTCGTAGTGGGCGCGGATGCCGGCCACGACCTGTCGCGACTCGGTGCCGAGGTCGACGCGAAGGACGAGCAGCCGGTCGGCGTTCGGGTGCGGCTCGGCGGCGCGAATCGTCCCGACGCGCAGGTCGAGCGCGCGGAACTGCTCGATCGTGATCATCCCCGCCCCTCCTTCTCGAGCGCGGCCAGCGCGGCCAGCGCCTGCTCCTCGAACCGCCCGCGCTGCGTCGCGAGATCCTCGTCCGAGAGCTTGCCCATCCGGTGGTCCATCTCGGCCTCGCGGATCGCGGCGAGCGCCTGCCGCTTCTGGCGCTCCCAGCGGGCCCTCTCCGACCCGTCGTCGTCCGGCGCCGCCGCGCGGACGGGACGGAAGAGCGGCGTGACGACGAACAGCGACGCGATCAGGATGACCACGAGGCCGAGGACGAAGAGCGCCGGCGTGGCCATCATTCGGCGTCGAACTCCGCGAGCTCGCGGGCGAGCCGCTCCCGCAGCGCGCCGCTCGCCTCGGGCGCCGCAGGCGCCGCGGTCGTCGATCGTGTGCCCCAGCGGCCGATCGCCACGGCGAGCCCGAGGCCGCCGCCCGCGACGGCGGCGAAGGGGATGATCCACGCGAGCCAGTTGAACCCGCGGAACGTGGGCGAGGAGAGCACCTTCTCGCCGTACCGGGCGCGGAAGGTGTCGAGGATCGCATCCTTCGTCTCCCCCGCCGCCAGCCGTTCACGGATCTCCTTCTTCATCGGCTCGCCCGACCCGCACTGCAGGTGGTTGCAGGCGTGGACGGTGAGGCCGCAGCCGCACTGACAGGTGAGCGCCTCCTCCACCTCCTGCTGCGTCGCGGCGGCGAACGCGATCGGCGGGGCGGCGAGCAACACGGCCAGCAACAGCACCGCCATGGTGCTCAGTCCGCCGGTACGCGCGCCGCGCCGAGCGCGTAGGCCGGAGCGCGCCGCTCGGCGAGCGTCGGCCACATCGCCACCGTCGTCCCGAGCGCCATGATGACCCCGCCGATCCAGATCCACGACACGAGCGGGTTCACGTAGGCGAGGAGCGTGACCAGGCCCGATTCCTCGTCGTAGGAGCCGAGCACGAGGTAGAGGTCCTCGGTGAGCGTCGGCCGCATGGCGACCTCGGTGGTCGGCTGCTGCGGCTTCTTGTAGAAGCGCTTCTCGGGCGTGAGCGTCGCGATCTGCCGTCCGTCGCGCCACACCGAGACGACGGCGGCGAGACGCGACATGTGCGGGTCGTCCTGCTTGGTGATCCGCTCGTAGCGGAGCGTGAACTTCCCCGCCGCCACTTCCTGCCCCGCGGCGAGCGTCTGCTGGACCTCGACGCGGAACGCGCTCGAGGCCGCGACGCCGACGAACACCGCGACGACGCCCACGTGGATGATGTAGCCGCCGTAGCGGCGGCGATTCTTCCCGACCAGCCGGCTGAGCGCGCGGGGCGCGCTCTCGTGGAGCATCGCCTGGCGTGCCCGCATGCCGCGCCAGAACTCCTGGGCGATCGTGCCGATGACGAAGACCCCGAGCGCGAACGTCGCGTGCGCGTAGCCGAGCGGCACGCGGGCGAGGAGGAGCGCCACGGCGGCGACGAGCCCGGCCCCGACGGGAGTCGCGAACGCTCGCCAGAGGTTCCGCGGCGACGCCCGCCGCCAGGCGATCGCCGGCCCGATACCGGCGAGCAGGAGCAGCGCGACGCCGAGCGGCGCGTTCACCCGGTTGAAGAACGGCGGGCCGACCGTGATCTTCACCCCGCGCACCCACTCCGAGACGACCGGAAAGACCGTCCCCCAGAAAACCGCGAAGGCGATCCCGACGAGCACCAGGTTGTTGAAGAGGAAGGCCGCCTCGCGCGAGAGGAACGACTCGACGGTGGCCGCCGTCCGGAGCTCGGGGAACCGGTAGGCGACGAGGCCGCCCGACACGACGAGCACGAGCAGCAGGAAGCCGATGAAGAAGGGGCCGAGGCCCGACTGCGTGAACGAGTGGACCGAGGAGATGACGCCGCTGCGCGTCAGGAACGTGCCGAAGATGGTGAGCGAGAAGGTGAGCAGCACGAGCACCATGTTCCAGACCCGGAGCATGTCCTTCTTCTCCTGGATCATCACCGAGTGGAGGTACGCGGTGGACACGAGCCAGGGCATGAAGGCGGCGTTCTCGACCGGATCCCACGCCCAGTAGCCGCCCCAGCCGAGCACCTCGTAGGCCCAGCGCGCGCCGAAGAGATTCCCGAGCGTCAGGAAGAACCACGAGAAGAGCGACCAGCGGCGGACGCTGCGGATCCACTGGTCGCCCAGCCGGCCGGTGGCGAGCGCCGCGATCGCGAACGCAAAGGGCACCGAGGCGCTCACGTAGCCCGTGTAGAGCGACGGCGGGTGGATCGTCATCCAGTAGTTCTGGAGGAGCGGGTTCAGGTCGGCGCCCTCGCGCGCCGCGATCGGCAGGCGCTCGAACGGGTCGGTCACGAAGGTGAGGAGCCCGAGGAAGAAGGTGGCGGTGGTCATGAGCGTCGCGGTGACCCACGGCATGAGGTCCCGGTTCCGCTCGCGGTTCTGGAGCTGGACGATCGTCGTGAAGAGGGTCAGCATGAACGCCCAGAAGAGCAGCGAGCCCTTCTGGCCGCCCCAGAGCGCCGCGACCGTGTATTGCACCGGCAGCGTGCTCGAGGAGTACGCGGCCACGTACTCGAGCGAGAAGTCGTGCGCCAGGAGCGCCCGCAGCAGGATGGCGACCGCGACGACGACGAGCGCGAACACGGCGTACGCGGCGTGCGCGCCCGAGCGAACGAGATGGCGTCGCCGCTGGATCGCCCCGACGATCGAGACTCCCGTCGCGTAGACCGCGAAGAGGAGCGCGAGACAGATCGCGAGGCGGCCGAGCTCGGGCATGCCGCTCAGGAGCCCGTCTTGGCGGGCTCGTACTTCGACGGGCAGCTCGTCATGATCTGGTGCGCGGCGAGCTGGCCGGCGGCATAGCGGCCCTCGACGACCACCTCACGCCCCTCGGCGAACATGTCGGGCAGGACGCCGCGGTACGCCACCGGGACCGGGTCCGTGTCGTCCTGGTGGGCGAGCTCGAAGGCGAGGTTGTTGGTGCGGGCGTCCCAGTGCACGCTCCCGTGCCGGACCCAGCCCTTGACGCGCAGATCCTCGTCGGCGTGCGCCTCGCGGCTGGAGAGGAACTCGTCGAGGTTGAAATAGTACATCGACGTGGTGCGCACGCCTGCGTAGATCAGGTACGAGACCGCAGCGGCGATCAGCACGGCACCGACGATGAAGCGGCGTTTCTCGAGCACAGCATGCCCCGCCCAGGGCAATCTCGAAGCTTACGGGAAGCGTTCGGGGTGCGCAAGGCAAACGCGGTCAGTCGTCCTCGTCGACCGCGTTTTCGCCGCGTCGCGGACCCGTCGCCACGCCGCGCGTGGAGGCCCGCATGAACGCCAGGAGATAGTCCACGTCGGGCGAGTGCACCTCGGCTTCGACGCGCGCCATCGCTTGCCGCATGTTGGTCCGCACGCGGAAGAGCATGCGAAACGCCGTGGCGAGTGCGCGGATGCGCGCGGCGTCGAAGCCCGCGCGACGGAGCCCGACGCGGTTGAGTCCCCGCACGGTGTGGGTCTCGTCCATGATGGCGAACGGCGGCACGTCGCGGCTCGCGCGCGAGAGACCGCGCATGATGGCGAGCTGCCCGACCCGGCAGTGCTGGTGCACGACGCAGTTGCCGGAGATGAACGCCTGGTCGTCGACCACCACGTGCCCACCGAGGACCGCGCCGGTCGCCATGATCACCCGGTGACCGAGCCGGCAATTGTGCCCGACGTGCACCTGCGACATGAGGTAGTTGTCGTCGCCGATCTCCGTCCACGTCTCGGGCTGCGTGCCGCGGTGCACCTCGGTATGCTCACGAAAGACGTTGCGGTCGCCGATCCGGAGGCCGGTCGGCGCACCGGCGTAGGCGAGGTCCTGCGGCTCGTGGCCGATCACCGCCCCGGGATGAACGACGTTGTCGGCGCCGAGCTGCGTGCGTCCCGTGAGATACGCGCCGGCAAGTATGCGGGTGCGTGCTCCGATGCGGACCGGGCCGTCGATCACGACGTGAGGACCGATGTCCGCCGACGGATGGATCTCGGCCGCGCGGTCAACCACCGCCGTCGGATGGATCGGCACGCGCTAGCGCCCGGCGTCCTTCGGAGGGTCGTCGCCGGGCTCCGTGGGCTCTGACGGCACCGGCTCGCCCGGGATGCGATAGCGCTCGTCCGCCCAGGCAGCCAGGTCGAGGATGCGACAACGCTCGGAGCAGAACGGACGGTGGGCGTTGCCCTGCCAATCGACCTCGCGGCGGCACGTCGGGCAACGTACTCGGCGCACGGGGCGAGTCTAGCGGCTTGCCGATCATGCCGCCACCGCCTTGAAGACGGCGGCAGGCGGCGCCAGAGTACGGCATGCCCGGCGGTACGCTCGACGGTCTCCGCGTGCTCGCGTTCGAGGCGCGTCGCGCCGAGGAGCTCGCGACGATGCTCGCGCGTCATGGCGCGACGGTCACGCGCGCACCGGCTCTGCGCGAGGCAGGGCTGCCGGCGAGTCCGGAGGCGGACGAGCTCGTTCTGGAGCTGAGAACGGGCCACATCTGGACGGTCATCCTGCTCACGGGTGTCGGCACGCGGGCGCTGGCCGCGGCCGTGGCGGCCGCGTGCCCGGAGTTCCCGCAGCTCCTCGCGCGTACGACGCTCATCGCCCGAGGCCCGAAGCCGCTCGCCGCGCTCCGCGAGCTCGGCGTCGCCGGCGCCCATCCCGTGCCGTCGCCGCACACGTGGCGCGAGGTGCTGGGCGTCGTAGACGTGCTCGACGCGGCCCGTGGCCGCGGCGTCGCGGTCCAGGAGTACGGGGTCCCGAATCCGTGGCTGATCGAAGCCCTGCGCTCGCGCGGAGCGCACGTGCTCTCGGTTCCCGTCTACAGCTGGGCGCTGCCCGAGGACACCGCGCCCCTGCGCGCCGCGGCCGACGCGCTCGTGCGCGGCGACGTCGACGTATCGGTGTTCACCAACGGCGCCCAGGTGGAGCACCTCTTCCGGGTGGCCGACGACGCGCCCGCGCTGCGTGCGGGGCTCGCGCGGACGGTCGTCGCGTCCGTCGGCCCGGTCTGCAGCGAGGTCCTCGACGCGCACGGCGTCCATCCCGACCTCGAGGCGTCGCCGCCGAAGATGGGACCGCTCGTCGCGCTCCTCGCGGAGCAGGCCCGAGGTGTCCTCGCGGCGAAGCGGACGTAGCGCACCCTCGAGGTCACCAGGGGGTTGCCTCCCGGCGCGGCCGGCGCAATTAGCTGGCCATGACCGACGTTCGGGTGCGCTTCGGCGTCTGCCTGCCGCAGTTCGGCGCCACCTGGAGCCAGGCACGCGAGGTCGCCCAGGCGGCCGACGAGGCCGGCTTCGATTCGGTCTGGGTCGTCGATCACTTCGTCAATCTGCCGGACGAGAGCGTGGGGGTGCTCGAGGCGTGGACCGAAACGGTCGCGGCCGCGGCGATCACCCGGCGAGTGCGTATCGGACAGCTCGTCCTCTGCGTCAGCTATCGGCCGCCCGCGCTCCTCGCGAAGATGGCGGCCACGCTCGACCAGGTGTGCGGCGGCCGGTTGATCGTCGGTCTCGGCGCCGGCTGGCACCAGATCGAGTACGAGCAGTACGGCTATCCGTTCCCGCCGATCGGCACACGCCTGGCCCAGCTCGGCGAGACGCTCGAGATCCTGCGCCGGATGTGGACCGACGAGCGCACCACCTTCGACGGCAGGCACTTCACGGTGCGCGACGCCGTGTGCAACCCGAAGCCCGTGCAGCGCCGCCTGCCGCTGCTCGTCGGCGGCGGCGGGGAGCGTGTGCTCCTCCGTCTCGTCGCCCGGCACGCCGACATCTGGAACAACCTGGGCGTGAACCACGCGGACGTGGTCCGCAAGCGCGACGTTCTCGCGGGTCACTGCCGCGCGATCGGCCGCGATCCGAACGAGATCGAGGTGTCGCAGCAGACGCTCGCCGCCATCGCCCTCGACCGCGCCGAGGCGGCGCGGAAGACGGCCCGCGTCCTCGAGGAGCTGCCCTTCCTCACGGGCGCCCCGGACCTGATCCTCGCGGGCACCCCGGACGAGATCCACGCGCGCATCGCGCGGAACCGCGGCCTCGGGATCACCATGTTCATCGTGACCTTCGGACGTGGAACGGACCCCGAAGAGGTGCGCCTGTTCGGCCGCGCGGTCGTCGGCGCCTACCGTTGAGCTCGATGGCCGGCGCGCGGGCCACGGAGGTCGCGGCGATCATCCTCGCGGGCGGCGAGGGGAAACGCCTCTACCCGCTGACGCGCGATCGCGCCAAGCCGGCCGTGCCCTTCGCCGGCCGCTATCGCATCATCGACTTCGTGCTTTCGAACTTCGTCAACTCGGGCATCTTCAAGGTGAGCGTCCTCACCCAGTACAAGTCGGGCTCGATGATGCAGCACCTCGCGCGCGGCTGGCAGCTCGCGCCGCAGATGGGCCACTACGTTGCGCCCGTGCCGGCGACGATGAACCTCGGCCCGCAGTGGTTCCGCGGCAGCGCCGACGCCGTCTTCCAGAACCTCGACGTGATCGAGAACGAGAAGCCGACCTATGTCTGCGTGTTCAGCGCCGACCACATCTACAAGATGGACGTCTGCCAGATGCTCGCCTTCCACCGCGACTGCGGCGCCGAGGTGACCGTCGCCACGATCCCGGTTCCCGCGCACGAGATGTCGCGCTACGGCATCGTCGACTGTGACGCCCGCCGGCGCGTCACCGGCTTTCGCGAGAAGCCGCCGGTCGATCACGACGGCGCGGGAACACGCCGGGGCTCGATGGGACTCTACGTGTTCAATGCCGACGTGCTCGTGCGTGCCGTCGTGGACGACGCCGACCGCGCCGACTCGACGCACGACTTCGGCCGTGACCTGCTCCCCCGCCTGAGCGAGCGCGGGCGCGTGCATGCGTACGACTTCTCGACGAATACCCATCCGAAAATGACCGAAGGGGAGCGCGGGTACTGGCGCGACATCGGGACCGTCGACGCCTACTACCAGTCGTCGATGGACCTGATCTCGGTCTCGCCGGTGTTCAACCTCTACAACCCCGCATGGCCGATCCTGTCGGCGTACTACCCGAGTCCACCGGCCAAGTTCGTCTTCGCCGACCGGGAGAGCAACCGCATCGGCACCGCGACCGATTCGATGGTGTCCGAGGGCTGCATCGTCAGCGGCGGGCACGTCGACCGCTCGATCCTCGGCCCTCGCGTGCGCGTCAACAGCTTCGCCCAGGTGAGCGACTCGATCCTGTTCGAGGGCGTCGAGGTGGGCCGCCACGCGCGCATCCGCCGCGCGATCCTCGACAAGAACGTCGTCGTCGAGCCGGGCGCGGCGGTCGGCTACGACCCGATCGAGGACCGCCGCCGGTTCGTGGTCAGCGACGAGGGCGTCGTGGTGATTCCGAAGGGCGAGCGGGTGGCTTGACCGCGGCGGCAGACCAACGCCGCCTGGCGCAAGCCAAGCACGCGCCGTTTCGTCTCACTACCTAGCTACTTTCCGGTGCAATCGGTGGCGCAGCGCATGCCGCCGCCGCGCAGCGATAGCAGCATGGGACGCATCCACCGTACCTTGCGCCGGATCGGGTCGATCGTGAGACCGAGCACCTCGAGGGTCACGACACCGAGCAGCGGCGCGTCGCCGCGCTTGCCGAAGATCACCGGTGCCGGTGCACGCAGCTCTCCCAGCTCGTAGAGGGCGACGCCGACTTCACGTTTCACCACTCTGCCGTCAGCGAGCTCGAAGCGCTGGACGCGGTCCGGCTCGATGCCGATCTCGCGCAACAGCGGCGCCGGCACGATCGTATACAGCGCTCCCGAGTCGACGATCAGCCGCTGCTCGAACCCGCGGCGGCGATCAGCGGGGTTGCTGACGCGCACGTCGAGATACGCCGTTCCCACACGCCGTCTGTGCGCGAGCTGGAGATATGACGCAACCCGCCGCATTGCTTCCAATCAGCCATAGCACGGCAACATCTCGGCGACGAGGAGCCGCTACTTCTGCTCGGCCGGAAGCACGAACTCGAACGCCGCACCCTCGCCGTCGACGTACGGCGAGATCGCGCGAATCGTCCCACCGTGCCGCTCGACCGCGAGCCGGCAGAACGTGAGCCCGAGGCCCCAGCCGCCGAAGCGCTTCACCACGGATTCACCGCCCTGGGCGTACTTGCGGAAGAGCTTCGCCAGCAGGTCGGGGGCGATCGTCCGGCCGCGGTTGCCGACGCGCACGAGGAAGCCGCCGTCGGGCGTGCGCTCGGCGTGCACGTCGACGGTGCTGCCGTCGGGGGCGACGCCGATCGCGTTGTCGAGGAGGTTCAGCAGCACCCGCTCGATCAGCGCCGGGTCGCAGCGCACGATCGTATGGCTCTCGCCGGTCCGGTTGAGCGCGATCGACTTCGCCTGCGCCATGAGCCCGGTCTCGGCGAGCACCGGCTCGCAGAGCGATGCCCACGGGACGTCCTGCACGCGAAGCGGCATCGCGCCGCTGTCGAGACGATTCACGTCGAGGAGGGTACACACCAGGTGACCGATGCGCTGCGCCGCGCGGCGTATCAGCGGGACGTAGCTCGCCGCGCCGACGGGATCCAGACCCATCATGTCGAGCGCCGATTCGACGACGCAGACCGTGTTCTTGATGTCGTGCACCGTGAGGTCGACGAGGTCGTCCCGCCGCCGCTCGCTCTCGCGTAGGTCGGCCGTGCGCTCGCCGATCAGACGCTCGAGCTCGGCCGCATATCTCTGGAGGTGGTGGTGCGTGGCACGCACGAGGTCGGTCTGGGTGACGATGCCCGCGAGGCGGCCCTGGCCCGTCAGCACGGGCAGGCGGCGCACGCGGTGCTCCGCCAGCGCCGCGATCACGTCGGCCACGCTCGCGCTCGTGTCGGTCACGTGGAGCGGATGGCTCATGACGTCGCGGACGGGCGTGCTCGCCCAGACTTCCGGGTCGCGCGCGGCGTACCGGACGACGTCGCGCTCGGTCACGATCCCCACCGGCGCATCCCCGTCGAGCACCACGAGGCAGCTGATGGCGTGCTCGGCGAGCATGCGCGCGACCTCGCGGAGTGTGGCGGTCACCGGCACGCACTCGACGCGCGACGACATGTTGTCGGCGACGCGGAGCGAGGCGGCGTGCCGGGCGACGCAGCCAGGGCCCGCCTGGAGTTCACTCACGGGCGGGAGTATCGGCCTGCCCGCGCCGGAACTTGAGCGGCACGGTGTTTGATTCGCGCGAGGCCTTCGCGTAGCTCTCGACGAGTGGAGACTCCGCCGTTCCTCGCGGCGTGCCGCCGCCAGCCGGCGCCCTACACGCCCGTCTGGCTGATGCGCCAGGCCGGCCGATACCTGCCCGAGTACCGGGCGATCCGCGAGAAGACCGGATTCCTCGAGCTCTGTCGCACGCCGGATCTCGCCGCGCAGGTGACGGTCGACACTGCGGTCCGGCTGCGGGTCGACGCCGCCATCATCTTCGCCGACATCCTGCTCGTGCTCGATCCCATGGGTGCCGGGCTCGAGTTCGCGCGCGGCGACGGCCCGACGATCCGGCACCCGGTGCGTACGGCCGCGGACGTCGACCGGCTCCGCGACCCGGAGCCCGGCGCGCTCGAATACGTCGCCGAGGCGGTGCGCCGCGCGCGGGGGGCGCTGCCGCCCGCGATCCCGCTGATCGGCTTCGCCGGCGCACCGTTCACGCTGGCGTCCTATCTGATCGAGGGCGGCGGCTCGCGCCTCTACGCGCGCACCAAGGCATTCATCGCGACGGACCCGGGCGCGTGGCGCGCGCTCATGCAGAAGCTCGCGCGCGCGGTGACGGCCTACCTCGACGCCCAGGTCGAGGCCGGCGCCGATGCCGTGCAGCTCTTCGACAGCTGGGTCGGCTGCCTCTCGCCCGACGACTACCGGACCCACGTCCTGCCGCACGT
>WNGI01001334.1_pt1 | contig 20328 bp, 15 predicted proteins | sample 5400621 | NCBI WGS metagenome assembly WNGI01 (sample SAMN13153374, study PRJNA577476) | soil metagenome | isolation source: 20 cm soil or saprolite under Garry oak tree replicate 1 | place: USA:California | collected 2016-06-15
GCTGGCGCTGGCGCTGACGCTGCACATCGACCCGATCTTCGTCGGCGCGCATCATCTGTCGCGCTTCGTGTTCGTCACCATCGCGACGCCCGGCATCGTCCATCTGTTCGGACGGCCGCAGGAAGATGTCGACGATTGAGCTTCGCCCAAAAACGCGACGCTAAATTTTTCTTTATGTCACGTTCGTCAACGGCTGCGTGAAGCAGGCTCGCATTCCCGTGCCGCGATGCGCATCTCTGCACCATCGGGGATTGTGATACAGCAAGGAAACGGAACCATGAAGAATCTCGCTTTAACCGCATCGATCATCGCGATGGTTGCGATCTCGGGACAGGCATTTGCACGTGCGACCGGATCGAATACCCATTATGGGCCGGAAGCGGCCATCTCCTCAGACCAGCCGGCGGTAGATGCTTACGACGCTTTCGACTATCAGGCGACGCAGACGGCCGAGCCCGATGCGCACCGTTATCATGGCGGACCGAAATACAACGATTGACGATCGATGTTTTTCGGCATGGCTCTCGCCAGCGCGAGGGCCGTGTCAGTTCCGCGCGGAACGCGCGATGCCCCAGCCTGCGATCGCGGCCATCAACAGCGAGATCAGGAAATTGTAACCGGCGAGCGACAGGCCGAGGAAGCGCCACTGCGCTTCGTCGCAGCGGATCACCTTCACGCTGTCCAGACGCTCCAGCAAATTGCCGGCGCTGCCAAGATTTCCGACCGGGCCGGTGCAGTCGGTCGGCCCCTTCCAAAACCCCCACTCGACGCCGGCGTGATAGGCCCCCAACCAGGCATTGCCGAGCGCGGCAGCCGCGAGAATGGCCAGTCCCACATACAGCACCGCGCGCGGCGCGTCCCTCGCCGCGGCAACCGCAATCAAGGCGCCGAGCGGCACCGCCAGATAATAGGCGTAGCGCTGCTCGAGGCAGAGCGGACAGGGGCGGATATCCAGCACCAGCTGAAAGAACCATGCGCCCGCCAGGGTCGCGGCCGCGATGACGGTGACGGCAAGCGCCGCCGTGAGCGCGGGGTTGGCGTCACCGCGCGCATGCGGGGGATTTGCGACCGAGTCAGACGTCACATTGATCTCCTGGAGCATGGCCCGGAAAAGCAGGTCCGGCTTCGGAAAGCATCATGCTCAACAACCAAGCAACAGCGTCCTATCCCGCGCGCGCAGCGCTGTCGAGTTGAGAGCCTATCACATACGCGCGGGTTGACCCGGGCAAGCGGCCCGCTATATTCCGCCGGCTTCGCGATGCCGGCCTCTCAGGCAAGCCTGCGAAGGCCCCTGTGGCGGAACTGGTAGACGCGCTCGACTCAAAATCGAGTTCCGCAAGGAGTGCTGGTTCGATTCCGGCCAGGGGCACCAATTGGAAATGTGGCGCAGAGCCAAGCCGGTACCTTGGATCTGCTCTTGAGTATCGACGCTGTTACATTCGAGCATGGATCCGCCGAATCGGTCACAGCACGATCCTTTATTCTGCAGCCCAGCTGCCAAGATCAAGCAATGGCTTGCCTTCGCGCGGTGCCCCATCCGCGTCGCGCAGCGCATCCGCGATGTTCTGTGGCCGATAACGTTTCGCGGGCGGGAGGCGCAACGCGCCGGACGCCAGACGGTCGAGGACCTTGGCAAAGATGGCGCCACTCTCAGCGAGCGGCGTCACTTCGAGCCAATGGAGGAGGTACCAGCCTTGCACGGCCGCCGCACTGTAAATCAGCCTCGGTGCGAAGACTGGCATCTCAAATGCCGAAGGGTCGGTTTGCCTGTGTGAGGACAATGCCCCATAGACCAGCATACGGCCACCAGGCGCGAGATGCCGCGCAACCGTCGCTCCGGTCCTGCCGGCGACGCAATCGATCGCCCGAGATAGTAGCTTTCCCTCGCTTGCTGTCGCGAGTTGCGTGCCCCAATCATTGTCCTCGCTGGTGATCACTACGTCACCACCAAATGCTTTGATGTCTGGAACCTGCGCGCGATGGCGCACGATATTCACCGTGCGGAAGCGTTCCGAACGAGCGAGTTGCAGCACAAGCTGGCCCACCGTCGAACCGGCGGCGGTCTGGGCCAACCAGTCGCCCGGCTTAAGATCGTGCTCGACCATGGTCATCACCCAGGCTGTAACTGGATTCACCAAAGCTTGCGCGGCGTCCTCGTCCGAGAGATCGCCAGGTACGGGCATGACCCGTTCCGCTGGGCTCACGATGAGTTCACGCCACGAACCCCAGACGTTCAGAAGAACGACGCGCGTGCCAGGTGCAGGACCTGCAACGCCCGATCCAAGCGCCTCGACGACACCGACACACTCGATGCCGGGACTGGCTGGCAGCGTCGGCTGACGACCGAAGCGGCCGCGCATGATGTGCATGTCGCTAGGATGAACCGGCGAAAGTCGCACGCGGACGAGAATTTCACCTGGGCCGGGTTTTGGTTCGGGCAATTCTCGTTCGGCGAGGACGTCGTTGGGGTTGCCGGTGCGTTCAAAAACAAATGCTTTCATAAATGCAGTCCTTCTGTCGTCGTGTCGCTACGATGATCAAACCCCTCCCGACGCAGCCGGCGCTCGGGCGGGCCTGGGCCTGATTAAAAGGAACGCCGGGACGAGGCCGATGAGGGTGATCGCCGCCATAATCCACCAGGCCACTCGGAAGGCCTGTACCCACTCCTCGACCGCGTGAGGCTCGCCGACGATGGCGACCAGCACGGCGACTCCGATTGCCATTGCAACCTGACGGATCATGTTAATCGCCCCGGAACCCGTCGCAAACGATGAGGGAGGCAGCGATGACGTACTAACCCCCATCAAGGTCGGCATCATTAATCCGGCACCGAGGCCGATCGGAAGCATGCCAAAAGTCGCGGCGAGAAAGCTCGGCTCAAGACCGGGCACAACCGCCCACCAGACCTGTCCGAGCGCGAATGAAATCATCCCCGCGGCGCAAACCGCGGCGGCGCCGAATCGGGCTATGAGCTGGCGCGAGAATAGAAGCGAGACGACGGGTATCAGCAGCGGGCCGGGCGCCATCGCGAGACCGATCTTCAAAGCCGACCAACCCCAGATCGTCTGATCCCACAACACCATCGACAGCAAAAGCGCGCCAAAGGCCGCCGAACCCGGAGCGATAGCCAGCGCGGCTCCCGTGAACGGACGGATGCGGAACAGGTGCGGATCGATAAAAGGGTCGGACGACCGAAGACAGTGCGCAACGAACCACCCGAGGAAAATGACCGTCGCAGCGCAGGCAGCACCGATGCCTGGAGAATGCCAACCCCAGTCGTTTACCTTGACGATCGCGAAAACCAAGGACGCCACGCCAGCGGTCACCAGTAGCGCTGCCCCGAAATCGGGGTGTGAGCCGTTGTGGCCAGGAATTCTCGGGAGTTTTCGCCAACCGACGACCAGGGCGATCAGCCCGATCGGGAGATTGACGAGGAAGATCCAGCGCCAGCTCACCGTGACCAGAACCCCGCCGATGAGCGGCCCGAGCGCCGCCGCGACGCCGCCGGCAGCCGTCCACGTCCGTACGGCGCCGCTCCGGCCCTCAGGGGGGAAAGCGGATAGCAGTAGCCCAAGCGATGTCGGCGTCATGAGCGCGGCGGCTGCCGCCTGCACGACACGAAAAACCACGAGCATCTCAGTATCGGTGGCAGCGGCGCACGCGGCTGATGCTGCGGTAAAGGCCCCGATCCCGACGAGGAAGCTTACATTGCGTGGATAGCGCTCTGACAAGCGTCCAAAGAATACCAAAAGGGCCGCATACGCTATCGCGTACCCGTTAAGTATCCAAGAAAGTCTCTCAAGGCTGGGATTGGCGAAATCCAGAGCAATGTTGGGTAGGGCGACATTCACAACGAAGAGATCGAGATTAGCCAGAATCATCCCGACGGAGACGATGGCTAGCACCTGATTCGGAGTGGTTGCTGAAGAGAGATTGCCAGATCGTCGCGCGGTCGCAGTGGCATCGAGTTCAACCGGCAAGGCAGCGTCGCCGACGTGTTGGGTATCAGTCGCCTTGTTCTGCTCGGCCGTGGACTCCATCATGTGATTTCCTTTCCTGCCGTGTTCGTTGTTCCGTCAGCCGCGTAACCGACGATATTCCAGCTCAAATCCACGACCGCAGACGGCAGAAACGTCTTGGCCGACAGTTTTCTGGCGTGACGGGGATTGGCGGTGCAAGCCGTCCCTTGCCTGAGCGGGAACTGCCTCTCTGCAACAAAGCTCAAGCGCCCACGGGCGAAATGGCCGAGACCCCGCCGTCGATCAGGAAGTCTGCTCCGACGACGTACGCGGAATCGTCGGACGCGAGGTAAACCGCCAGCTTCGCGATTTCCCTCGGATCAGCCATGCGCTTGCTGGGATTGTTGGTTGCAAGGACGCCCTTGACCGCATCGCCCTGCTCTTCACCGGCGAAGCGACCGAACATCGCCGTGTCCGTCGGGCCTGGGCTTAGGGTATTCACGCGAATCCCGCGGTCCACGAGTTCGGCGCTGAGGATTCGCGCGAGATGGACGACCGCGGCCTTGCAGGTCGAGACGGTCGAGGTCGTCGGCCACCCCTTGCGCGCGCCAACGGACGCATTGATGATGACAGATGAGCCTCGCCTGAGCAGCGGCAAGGCCTTTTGAATCGTGAAGTAAGCCCCTTTGAAATTGGAGCCTATCACCTTGTCAAAGCTATGCTCTGTTACCTCTTCGAACGGCAGGAACTCGCTGTAACCTGCATTTGCAAAGATGCCGTCCAAGTGCCCGAACTCCCGCTCGATCGTGGCGAACATCGTATCGAGGTCGGCGAGTTTGCTGACGTCCGCGCGAATGGCGAGACTTCCGGCCCCCAGTGTCCCCTTAGCCGCCTGCAGCGTCCCCTCTTTCAAGCCGCAGATGGCGACGCGCGCGCCTTCTCGGTCGAATTCCTGCGCTGCGGCCAGCCCGATCCCGCTGTTCCCGCCAGTGATAAGGATATTCTTGTCCGCTAGCCTACCCATTGTCGTCGCTCCTTTAGATTAAACATAACCGTGTCGGGTACAGTTTTGGACAAAATGTAGCGGACGCCGCTAAAGTCGGCGGGCTCCGATGATGAAAGCAACCATGGTGGCCGGCGCGTCCCCAACCACGCGCCAACGGTGACGAGTTCCGTTCTGCACCAGGACATCGCCGGGAGACAGCAACACCTCCGCGCCATCGTCAAGCTCGGCTACAACGTTGCCTGAGAGAAGGACCCCGAAATCCGTCGTGTCGGTCCTGTGAAAGCCGGGTTCGTCGCCATCCTCGATGTGCATCTCGGGAGTGGGTTCTGGTGCAACCACGCCGCCCGGCAAGTACGTTGACATGATGAAGCGGATGCCACCTACGGGCGGAAAAATACCGGGCGCCCCCGGATTGTTCCCCGCGTTCGGGTAGGTTGCGGGCTCATCGGCATTCCAGAGGAAGGCGAGCTCTCCTAGGCCAGGGATGGGCATCCCATCGACTTGCTCGTCTCGCACAAAAACAGCGCGACCCTTGGCGTCGTGGCCGGTGACAACCTGGCGTACCTGCATTTTCATATTTAATTTTCCTTTCATATCCGTGTCGGTTACAGTTTTGGACAAAATTTAGCCGACGTCGCGTACCAGCTCCGCGAGGCTCGTTTTGCTGAGAGCCTGCTCAACGGCGTCGTTCGCGGCGTTGAAGATTGGGCCAAGTCTTCGTTTCATCGCGCAGGCCACCACGCATCGGTCATGCACCTGGCTGCGCTTCGCAAAAACTCCGTTCTCGCTTTCAACCGCCTTGTAGATCTGACCGAGCGTTATGCGAGATGCCGAGCGTCGCAAACCGACGCCGCCGTGACGGCCTTGGCGAAGAGCGACCAGTCCCTCCCGCTCGAGGAGCTTGAGGATCTTCCGCACCACGACCGGGTTGGTCTGGAGGCTTTTCGCGATTGCCTCCGAAGTCGTCCCCTCGTCGCCGGCGTAAGCGACGAAACTCATGATGTGGACAGCACTCGCCATACGACTATTCGCGGTCATAAATAGAGCCGTACCAGTTACATTTCAGGCTGTCAAGCTCGGTCCGTTATATTAGATGATGACTGAACGGAGGTGTGCGTGAGCAAGCTTTTTTTGATCAGAAGATACGCGGTAACTATCAATTCCCCTGTTCGCCAGCATCACTCGCTTTCCGTTGGACGGCTTACGGGCGCAATTTCACGAGGCAGTGTCTGCGTTAACCGGCAGGGTGAACTGAAACGTGGCGCCGTGGGGTATGTTTGCCGTGGCCCACAGCTGGCCACCGTGAGCTTCCACGATCGAACGGCAGATCGAGAGCCCCATACCCATGCCACCGGATTTGGTGGTGTAGAAAGCGTTGAACAGCCGGTCCGCACTCTCGGCGGAGATCCCGACGCCGCAATCCGTCACACTGACGCGCACTTGCTGTATCTCAACCTGGCCTGATCGGACCAACAGTTCGCGCGGCCGATCCGTGACCGACTGCATCGCTTCAATGCCATTCATCACCAGGTTAATCATCACCTGTTGCAATTGGACCCTATCACCCATGATCGTGGGTAAAGTGGGTGCCAACTCCATTCGCAACGACACCTGGTGGCCGATCAACTCACGCTGCACCAACGGGATGGTCTCCCTCACGACGTCATTGACGTTGAGCGGCACCTTCTCAAGGCTGGTCTTTTTCGCGAGCGCCCGGACGCGCCGGATCACCTCGCTCGCCCGATTGCCGTCGTCCATGATCCATCTCACCGATTGACGCGCTTCCTCCAGGTCGGGCGTTTCGCGGTCGAGCCAGCGCAGACAGGCCTCGGCGTTGGCGACGACGGCGGCGAGCGGCTGGTTCACTTCATGGGCGATCGAGGCGGTCAGCTGTCCCATCGTGGCGACGCGATTGACGTGCGCGAGCTCCATTTGCGCCTCGCGCAGAGCTTCCGAGGCCAGCATATGCTCGGTGAGATCGCGGATGATCACGAGCGCGGCCTCCACCCGCTCCGAGTCAGGCCGCAGTGGCGAGTAGGTCACCGCCGAGTAGCGCCGGCCAACAGAAGTGGTTAACCAGTCCGCGTAACTGACTTCCGCTCCCGCGAAGCAGCGGTCGAGATACGTCTTGGCTATCTGCTCAAAGCTTTCCATTCCCATGAGGTCGGCCACGTGCATCCCTACCAACGTCTCCGCCGGCATACCCCATCTCCGCTCGAAGGCCGGGTTCACCCGTTGATACCGATAATCTCGTCCGACGATGGATATGCGATCGGCTGACCTCTCGAACATCTGCCGGGTCAGGTATTCCGCCCGTCTGCGCTCGGTCAAGTCGAGCACGAAGGCAAGGCCCTCGTCTTGCCGGTCACCGAACGTCGTGGCACCGACCAGGACCGGCACGCGGCTGCCATCTTTTCGAACGTATTCCTTCTCGCGCGGTTGGGCGGTTCCGGCCGCCTTCAGCGCTGCGACGGCCCGGTCGTCGGCGTCGCGCCACTCGGCTGGCGTCAGCTCAGTCCATCGCAGCCGACCCGAGATCAGGTCTTCACGGCTGTAGCCCAGCATGTCGAGAAAGGCTTCGTTTGCTTCGATGATCCGGCCCTGAAAATCCCAGATCGTGATCCCGATGATGTTCGCATCAACCAGCCGGCGGATCCTGGCCTCACGCTCCCTGACATCGTTGTACAGGCGGGCGTTCTCCAGCGAGATCGCCGCTTGCGACGCCAGCAGTTCCAGTACGGATATCCGGGTGGGCGTAAACACGTGCGATGCCAGGTTGTTCTCGAGATACAGCACCCCGATCAGCCTGGACTGCTTCACCAGGGGCAGGCAGAGCACCGATCGGGCGTGCTTCTGGCGGATGTACTCATCGGCCGAGAATGGATTCTGCGCCGAGGCGTCATCAAGGATCACGCTCTCCCGCGTCCGGATCACGGTGTGGAGCACGGATTCGGGAAGCTCGGCTGGGGAGGCGGCCGTCTGGCGCAGCGTGACCTCGACCTGGCCGCGGCCTGTCGTCGCTTCCGCCGCGATCCGTGGCTCGTCGTCCGCGAACAGGATCAGCAGGCCACGCCCGGCGCCGGCATGTTCGATCGCGATCCGCAGCAGCGTCTTGATGAGCTCACCAAGGACGATCTCGCTGGACACCGCCTGGGCGGCCTTGAGCACCGTCCCGACATCCAGCTGCTCGACGGGCGCGCCGAAGGTTGCGGTGGGCGAAGACGATTCCCCCTGCTGCCGCGGATAACGCTGGTCGAGTTGCCGTACTTTGCCGAGCGCGCCCCAGCGAAGATAGCAGTGCCGCGCGTTTCGCAGGTAGGCATGGGCGATGGTCTCGAAGCCGCGCGCCGCGTAGAACCGCGCGGCGACCTCATGGGCCAGGCCCTCGTTCTGGACGAAGCCGTGCTCGCGCGCCGAGTGGATGGCCTCTTCGTAAAGGCGCTCCGCGTCCAGTTCCCGCCCTTCCAGACGCGCGAGCTCGGCGCCAACCAATGCCGCCCGGTTTGCGAACGTTGCAGGACAGTTGTCTGCCCAGATCGCTATCTGATCGAGATGCGATATTAGCGCTTCCAGATGCTGCGGCCGCTCCTCGGCCGCGGCCGTATCGCAACGCGCCGCCCGGCCAAGCGCCGCGTAGAAATGGTATTCAGACAGCTCTACTTGCGACGGCACGGTCCAAAGCAGCGCCGCGGCTTTCGACGCAGCCGCGACGGCAGATGCGCCGTTGCCGGCGTAGACGCACGCCTGCAGTTTGCGGATCCAGTAGCGGGACGCGGCGACCACCAGACGGGGATTACCATCCAGATGGTCCTCGAAGCAGCTCTCGTCGAACTCCGCATCATTGAAGGAGTTGAAGTCCGGTGTCAGTCCACGGAGCGTCCGGACCAGTCTGTGCTGCGCGGTAGTGATGTCGGCGATCAGACCGAATCGCACCTTCCCCACGAATTCGAGCGCGCTCGCGACCTCGTGCTCGACGTCAGCGAGCGGATCCCCGGAGGCGAGAAGATTGGTATTCAAGTCGTAGCGGCTATAGGCCGCATAAGTAAGGTCCCCGCTGCGCTGCGCCGCATCGAAGGCACGCTGCAGGAAAACGCGGCAGCTCGGCAGGTGCTGCGTCCAGTGCGCGACGTGAACGGCGAAGACCAGGTAGACGCGGGCGCTAAGGCGATCAAGCCCGCGCTTTTCGACGAGATCCAGGCCAAGCCTGCCGAAGCGGAATCCTCTTTGGTAGTCTCCAAAGTACGTGCCGAGGATGCTGCCCAGCCACGCATAGGCGAGGCATGATCCGTCACTGTTGCCATGCTCCAGGCTGAGTGCTGCCATCCGGCAGACGACGAGGCGAAACAGATTCAAATCCGTGAACAGTGCCGGCGATGTGAGCACCGTGAGCACGTCCATCGTCGCACGCCGGTCCGGATCGCTCATCCGTGGCAAATCCAGCAATGCCTCGATCGAGCCGGACCCCAGCCGCTGCCACAACCGACCGAACTCCTGCCGGACGTCCTGCTCCGTCGGGTGCGGCGACCACTGTTCGTCAATCCGCCGGAGATACTCCAGGCCGACCTCGACAGCGCTGTCGCTGTGGTCCAGATTCGTATAGAGATTGATGCGCACGCGGGCGACGGCCGCGGAGTCGACGATGGTCCGTGCGCGGGTTGACAGCAACGAGAGCCGTGCTTCAGCCGCCTCCAACTGTCCAGTCAGATACTCGCACTCGGCGCGTTCGAGCCACAGGCTGAATGTTAAATCGTATTGGCCGTCCCAGTCGCTTTCGTCGAGCAGGGCTATGCCGGCCACGACGTAGACGCTTGCCGACGCATAGGCCGTCGACGCCTTGGCCTTGCGCCCGGCGCGGAGCTCGATCGTCGCCACCCGCGCTTTCTCGTCCCGGTCGACCAGAAGCGTGGCGCCTCGATTGAAGTGATTTGCGACATCGAACAGATGCTCGGCGAGGTCGTCCGCCGTCATGCTCGCCAGCAGAGCGCGGCCGATGCGCAAGTGGACTTCGGCACGCTGCGCTTCTGGAATGAGCGAGTAGGCCGCCTGCTGGATCCGGTCGTGCAAGAATCTGCAGGCGTTGTCCTGATGAACCAAGAGGCCGGCGCGGATCGCCTCCCAGAGTGCCGCGAGCATCGCCTGCTCTGTTTCGCCGCGGACCAGGGCGAGGGTGGCGATCGGGACGACGTTGCCCAGGCAGGCGAGCTGCTTCAAGGCTTCCTGGGTGGTGGCGGACAATCGCTTCAGCTTTTCCGCCATGAGGTCCACCACATTGTCGGCGTAACTCTTGGCGCGGATGCGATCGATGTTCCATTGCCAGGCCCGCGTGACCGAGTCGAATGCGAGCAGCCCCTCGTCAGCCAGCGCGATAAGGAACTGGATCGCGAAGAACGGATTACCGCCGGTCTTCTCCTGGACCAGTTCGGCCAATGGCCGCGCGCGCTCCGGCTTGCAGTGGAGCGCGTCGGCGATGAGCCGGCCAACATCATGCAGCTCGAGGGGCGCCAATGCGATCTCATGCACCCTCGCGTCAACCGCGCGGATCGCCTCCAGCCTCCGCAGAAGCGGGTGAGAGGGACCGACCTCGTTGTCCCGGTAGGCACCGACCAGCAGCAGGTGCCGCACCTCCGGGTGCGTGACCAGATGCTCGAGGAGGTCGAGCGTTGCTGCATCCAGCCATTGTAAATCGTCCAGGAAAAGCGCGAGGGGGTGCTCCTTACACGCGAACACCCCGAGGAAGCGCCGGAACACCATCTGGAAGCGGTTCTGCGCGTCCTGCGGCGGCAGGTCCGCGACCGGCGGTTGTTTTCCGATCACGAGCTCCAGTTCGGGAACGAGGTTGACGAGGAGCTGACCATTCGGTCCTAACGCCTCGCTCAGGGAATCCCGCCAGCGGCTAAACTCGGTCTCGCTTTGGCCCAGAAGCGGGCGCACGAGGCTCTGGAAGGCTTGTGCCAAGGTGGCGTACGGGATGTCGCGTTTGTACTGGTCAAACTTGCCGGACGCAAACAGACCACGCGGCGATACGAGTGCCCTGTGCAGCTCGTTCACCACCGACGATTTGCCGATGCCGGAATATCCGGACACGAGCACCAGCTCGGGCGCGCCCGTGGCCACGACACGCTCAAAGGCCGTGAGCAGGGTATCGATCTCGCGCTCCCGGCCGTAGAGCTTCTCCGGGATCAGCAGCCGGCCCGATACGTCGTCACTGCCGAGTGGGAATGGGTCGATGCAGTCATGCGACTCCCATTCGGTCAGACTGCGCCGCAGATCGGCTTCGACGCCGGCAGCGGTCTGGTAGCGCTCCTCCGCCGTCTTGGCGAGGAGCTTCATCACAATGGCTGAGAGCGGCCCCGGAACGCCCGCGACCCGTTCGTTGGGCGGCACCGGCTGCCGCGCGATATGGCAGTGTACCCACTCCATCGGATCGGCGGCGGTGAAGGGGAGCTGCCCCGTCAACATTTCGTAGAAGGTGACGCCCAGAGCATAGAGATCGCTACGAGAGTCCACCGAGCGGTTCATCCTGCCGGTTTGTTCCGGCGCCATGTAGGCGAGCGTCCCGGCGATCACCTCGGGTAGCGCGGGGGCTTGATGCTCGCGCGGCAGACGCGAGGCGATGCCGAACCCCGTTAGCCACACGCCGCCGCCTGCTGCGTCCATCAGGATGTTTGCGGGCTTGATGTCCTTATGGATAAGGCCGCGCTCATGCACTCGGCGGAGCGCTCCCGCGAGTGGGATCGCGATGCGCAGGAACTGCGATATGTCCAGTGGCCGGCCAAGAAGTCGATCGAGCGGCGCACCGCCGGGATCCTCAAGCACCAGCGTCATGCGATCGTTGTAGCGCCTCAGCGCGACCGGGCGCGCCGCCCAGTCCGCGTCAAGTTCGGCCTTAAGCGCATATTCGTGTTGGAGCCGCTCGACGCGACCGAGCGAGGTTTCTTCCGCTGCAACAAGCAGGATCGGGGGCAAGCCGTCGCCGGAGCCGCGGTAGAGGGAGATGTCCCCCTCCCTCAGCGGCGAGAATACGTAGCTCGAGAGCTCGTTCACGCGGACCTCCTGCCAGGAGGACTACTTCAGTACGCTGATTTTGGTTGCGTTTGCTCTGGTACGTCAATCCAGAACACACGCATCGAAGTCGGCGATACTCTGGCGGTCCTCATCGCGTTTCTCGTCTCGCCGCACGCCGGCTTAATTACGGGCCGCGAAATACACCATCGACGGCACCGATCCGTCGCCCGGCCGGAACTTGGCAATCTAACCGTTGTGGGATCTATCCTGTGAGTTGTTGCTCATATCGTGAGCATATGCTCTGATGGGGCCCCGGAAAACATGCGATGGCCAAGCCCGACCTCATCATTTTCGACTGCGACGGCGTCCTAGTCGACAGCGAGGTGCTGAGCTGCCGTTGCCTCTCCAAGGTTTTGGCGGGTTATGGCATCGATCTTGGTCTGGATCAGGCGCTCGATCTGTTCCTCGGACGAAGCATGACTGCGGTCGTCGAGCACTACGGAGCGTTGGGACGCCCAATTCCGGAGCAATTCTCAACTGAACTGACGGCCGGGGTTCGTGCCGCGTTCACTTCCGCACTTTGCCCGATTGAAGGCGTGGACTTGGTCCTGGAGGGCTTGCAGATCCCGCACTGCGTCGCTTCGTCCAGCGATGCCGATCGGGTGTCCCTCTCGCTTTCGCTGACCGGTCTGGCGCCGCATTTCGACAACCGGCTTTATACGTCGCAAATGGTGGAACGCGGCAAACCCGCGCCCGACCTCTTCCTCTACGCCGCCGAAAGGATGCAGGCAGATCCGCGTCGCACCTTGGTGATCGAGGACAGCATCAGCGGCGTGGAGGCAGGCAAAGCGGCCGGCATGACGGTCTGGGGATTTGTCGGAGGCAGCCACTATCAATCGCGCGACGGCAAAGCGATTCTTTATGAGGCGGGGGCCGATCGCGTGTTCGGGCGAATGGCAGATTTTTGGCGAGCGGATCGGTAGGATTTGATGGCAGCCTCCGACAACGAGAAATCGCGCCTGGACGACGCGGCGCGTGCCGGCTGGCTCTATTTTATCGCCGGTCACACCCAGGATGAAATCGCCAAGATGCTTCAGGTTTCGCGCGCTTCCGCCCAACGCCTTGTCTCGCTGTGTCTCGCCGAGCGCCTGATCACGTTCCGGCTTGAGCATCCAATTGCGGCATGCATGGAGTTGGCGGGACGGCTAAAGGACTTGTTTCACCTCGTCTACTGCGAAGTGGTGCCAACCGATCCCACCGCGCCTTTGTCAGCTGCCGGAATTGCCGAGCGCGCCGCGAACGTCCTGGAATCCACGCTGCGCACCGAGAAACCCACGATCGTGGCGCTCGGCACCGGCAGAGCGGTGCGGGCCGCGGTCGAGCGTGTGTCGCCGATCGAGTGCCCCAATCACCAGATCGTGTCGCTGGTCGGAAACATCTCGGCCGACGGCTCGGCGAGCTTCTTCGATACGGTCGGGCGGCTGGCCGACCGAACCAGGGCACGGCACTATCCGATGCCGCTGCCGTTTCTGATGTCGTCCGCGGGCGAACGCGCCCAGATGCTCAAGATCGATCCAATTGCCAAGGTGAGGGCGGTCGCAGCCAAGGCCGACTTGCGGCTGGTCGGGATCGGCCAGATGGACCAGCGCGCGCAAGTGCATATTGACGGTTTCGTCTCGCGCGAAGAACTGTTCGAAATGATGCGATTGGGCGCCGTCGGCGAGTTGACCGGTTGGGCATTCGACGCCAAGGGCCGCATCATCGATGGCGGCACCAACCAGCGCCTGACCAGCATCCCGCCGCAAGTCCCGGCTAAAGCGCTGACCATCGGAGCGGCCGTGGGTCCTGCCAAGGTGCCGGCGATAGCGGCGGCGCTGAAGGGACGGCTGATCAACGGCCTGGTCACTGACGAGACGACGGCAAGCGCCATCCTGAAGCTGCAGTAAATCGATGCAAACGCTGACGGCTCCGCCAGCGGCAGGGGGCTGGCGTCGGCGTTCGCGACCGTCTCCCGCCCGCCTTTGCCGTCGACAATACGGTGCAGGCCGCCGATCTACGCCTTGACAACATTCCAACTCGGTGTGAACATAATTGCAAGGCGTGAGCATATGCTCAACGCGAAAAGACTTAGGGAGGTTACCGTGAAACACGTCCTCGGCGCCCTCTTGGGCGCGGTTACCCTGTTAGGCTCGGCCCCCTCGATTGCACAGACAACGCTGACGATCGCCACCGTGAACAACCCCGACATGATCCGCATGCAGGCGTTGACCAACGATTTCACCGCCAAAAATCCTGACGTGACCGTGAAATGGGTGACTCTCGAAGAGAACGTCCTGCGCCAGCGCGTCACCACCGATATCGCGACCAAGGGTGGTCAGTTCGACGTGCTGACCATCGGCACCTACGAAGTCCCGATCTGGGCCAAGAAGAATTGGCTGATACCGCTCGACAATCTCGGACCGGACTATGACACGGCGGATCTGCTTCCGAAGATCCGTGACGCCGTATCGGTGTCCGGCAAGCTCTTTGCCGCGCCGTTCTATGGCGAGAGTTCGATGATGATGTATCGCACCGACCTGTTCCAGAAAGCCGGATTGACGATGTCGGAACAGCCGACCTGGGATTTCGTGATCGATGCGGCAAAGAAACTCACCGACAAGTCCGCCGGCGTCTACGGCATCTGCCTGAGGGGCAAGGCCGGCTGGGGTGAGAACATGGCGTTTTTGACCGCGATGTCGAATTCGTTTGGCGCGCGCTGGTTCGATGAGAAATGGCAGCCGCAATTCGACAAACCGGAATGGAAGAAGACGCTTACGACCTACGTCGATGTGATGAAGGCTGCCGGCCCTCCCGGTGCAAGCTCGAACGGCTTCAACGAAAACCTGGCGCTGTTCAACTCCGGCAAATGCGCGATGTGGATCGATGCCACCGTTGCCGCCTCCTTCGTGACGAACCCGAAGGATTCGCAGGTCGCCGACAAGGTCGGCTTCGCGCTGGCGCCGAATGCGGGGCTGGGAAAGAACGCCAACTGGCTGTGGGCGTGGAATCTCGCGATTCCCGCGGGCTCGAAGAAGGTCGCCGCTGCGGAAAAGTTCATCGCATGGGCAACCAGCAAGGACTACACCAAGCTCGTCGCTTCGAAAGATGGATGGGCGAACGTTCCGCCCGGCACCCGGACTTCGCTGTATCAGAATCCTGAATACTTGAAGGTCGCTCCGTTCGCGAAGCTGACGCTGGCTTCGATCGACGCCGCCGATCCGAACAAGCCGAGCGTGAAGCCTGTGCCTTACGTCGGGGTGCAATACGCGGCGATCCCGGAATTCCAGGGTATCGGCACCACCGTCGGCCAGCAATTTTCGGCGGCACTATCCGGATCATCGACGGTGGACGCGGCGCTGGCTGCCGCGCAATCGGCAACCGAGCGCGAAATGAAGCGCGCCGGCTACATCAAGTAGCTCGCACCGATCCTTGCGGCGATTCTCCCTATCAGCCGCAAAACTGGCTGCCGTCCGCCCTCATAAATGCCCGGACGGCAGCCCTCATCGAGTGTCCCTGGATAAAGGAGGCGGCGGTGGCGACCCAGCAGACACAGGTTCTCGGACGGGCCCTGCTGACGCCGGCTGTGGCATTGTTGTTCATCTGGATGATCGTCCCGCTGGCGATGACGATCTACTTTTCGACGCTTCACTACAGCCTGCTGGATCCGGGTAGCGAGAGCTTCGTAGGGCTTGAGAATTTTCGGTATTTTCTGACCGACCCGGCGTTTCTGACCTCGCTGCAGAATACCCTGGTGCTGGTCGGTTCGGTCCTCGCCATCACCATCCTTTGCGGCACGCCGCTGGCGCTGCTGCTCGACCAGCCCGTGATCGGGCGCAGCGTCGTGCGGCTGATGGTGATCGCACCGTTTTTCGTGATGCCGACCGTCAGCGCACTGGTATGGAAAAACCTGCTGATGCATCCGCTCTCCGGACTGTTTGCCTGGGTCGCAACGCTGTTGGGATTGACGCCGATCGATTGGTTCACCGATGCGCCCCTGTTCGCGGTGATCCTGATCGTCGCCTGGGAATGGCTGCCCTTTGCGACCCTCATCCTGCTCACGGCGCTGCAGTCGCAGGACGAAGAGCAGAAGGAAGCGGCCGAGATGGACGGCGCGAGCGCGCTGTCGACGTTCATCTATCTCACCCTGCCGCACCTGGCGCGGCCGATCACGGTGGTCATCCTAATCGAAACGATATTCCTGCTGACCGTGTTCGCCGAGATTTTTGTGACGACCGGCGGCGGCCCGGGTCTGCAGACCACCAACATCGCGTTCCTGATCTACTCGCAGGCGCTGATCCAGTTCGACGTCGGAAACGCCTCCGCCGGCGGACTGGTCGCGGTCGTGATCGCCAACATCGTGGCCTTCTTCCTGGTGCGGATTATCGGACGGAATCTGGAGGCGTAAGCGATGGCACGCAAGGTAACAGCGCGACGGGTCTGGGTGTCCACGGCTGCAGCCTGGCTGTTCGGATTTTTGATCTTCCTGCCGATCCTGTGGATGGTGCTGACGAGCTTCAAGACCGAGCTCGACGCCTTTGCCATGCCACCGACATTCCTGTTTTTCCATTGGACCACGGAGAATTATGCGACGGTGCAGGGCCGCAGCGACTACCTGCACCATGCGCTCAATTCGATCATGGTTGCCGGCGGATCGACGCTGATCGCCCTGCTCATCGCCATTCCGGCGGCCTGGTCGATGGCGTTTGCGCCGACCAAGCGGACCAAGGACGTTCTGCTCTGGATGCTCTCGACCAAGATGATGCCGCCGGTCGGCGTGCTGGTTCCGATCTATCTGATCTATCGGGATTTTGGCTTGCTGGACACGCGAGGCGGCCTGGTGCTGATCCTTTGCCTTGGCAATCTGCCGATCGTGATCTGGATGCTGTTCACCTACTTCAAGGAGATCCCGAAGGACATCCTCGAAGCGGCGCGGATGGATGGGGCTACCATCGGACGCGAGCTGGTTTACGTGTTGACGCCGATGGCGATCCCCGGCCTTGCCTCGACGCTGCTTCTCAACTTCATCCTGGCGTGGAACGAGGCATTCTGGACCCTGAATCTTTCGACGCTGGACGCGGCACCGCTCACGGTTTTCATCGCATCCTATTCAAGTCCGGAGGGCCTGTTCTGGGCGAAACTGTCGGCGGCCTCGACGCTCGCCATTGCTCCGATCATCATACTCGGATGGTTCACCCAGCGGCAGCTCGTCCGCGGGCTGACCTTCGGCGCCGTCAAGTAGATTAGCGAAAGGGCTAGGCATTCATGGGCCAGATCACGCTCCAGCGAGTCCGCAAGTCGTTCGGGCCGGTTAGCATCATCAAGGATGCCAACCTGGATATCGAGGACGGCTCCTTCGTGGTCTTCGTCGGGCCCTCGGGTTGCGGCAAGACCACGCTGTTGCGCCTGATCGCCGGACTTGAGGACGTCACAGGCGGGCAAATCCTGATCGACGGCCGCAATGTGGTGGACGTGCCGCCGGCGAAGCGCGGGCTGTCGATGGTATTTCAGTCTTATGCGCTCTATCCGCATATGAGCGTCCGCGGCAACATCGCGTTCGGCCTGAAGATGGCGGGCCTGCCGCGCCCGGAGATCCACCGCAAGGTGGAGGCCGCCGCGGCCACGCTGAACCTGACGCCCTATCTTGACCGGAAGCCGCGCGAACTTTCCGGCGGACAGCGACAGCGCGTCGCGATCGGCCGCGCCATCGTGCGCGAGCCGAAGGCATTTCTGTTCGACGAGCCGTTGTCGAATCTCGACGCCGCGCTCCGCGTCCAGATGCGCCTGGAAGTCACCAAGCTGCAAAAGCAGCTCGGGACCACCGCCGTCTACGTCACGCACGACCAGGTCGAGGCCATGACGATGGCCGACAAGATCGTCGTGCTGAACGCAGGCCGCATCGAACAGTACGGATCGCCGATCGAATTGTACGAGCGGCCGGCTAACCTGTTCGTCGCCGGCTTTATCGGCTCCCCCAAGATGAACTTCGTGTCCGGAGCGGCGGCCGGCGAGCCCGGCGTCGCTACCCTCGGCGTCAGGCCCGAACACCTGAAGATCGGCAAAGAGGGCGAAGGCTGGCCCGGGACCGTCTCGGTCGCCGAGCATCTGGGCAGCGACACCTTCCTCTATGTCGATGCCGGCAAACTCGGAATGCTCACGGCGCGCTGCATCGGAGAATTCAGCCTGAAAGCCGGCGATCGCGTGTGGCTTGTTCCGGATCCAGCCCGCCTGCACCGCTTCGACAAGGACGGAGAGGTCATCCGGAGGTAAGCAGGACGAACAAAAAAATGTATCTGGAAAAATTCAGGCTGAACGGAAAAACGGCCGTTGTGACTGGCGCCGGCCAAGGCATCGGGCTTGCCTGCGCGGAGGCGCTTGCGGAAGCAGGGGCGAAAGTTGTGATCGCGGATCGCGATCCGAAGGCGGCCGAGAACGGCTGCGCCGGTCTCATGGCGAAAGGCTACAACGCCGAGACCGTCACCATGGACGTAACCGATTCCGCGCGCGTTTCCGCGGTTGCGGATCAGCTCGCCTCAAGGCACGGCAAGATCGATATCCTCGTCAACAATGCCGGCATTGCGCGAAGCGAAACGCCGGCGGAACAGGTGACTGACGAACATTGGCTTAACGTCGTCGACGTCAATCTCAACGGCACCTTCTGGTGCTGTCGTGCCTTCGGCAAGCACATGCTCGCCGCAAAATCAGGCTCCATCGTCAACATCGGCTCGATGTCAGGCTTCATCGTCAACAAACCACAGGAGCAGTGCTACTACAACGCCTCGAAGGCCGCGGTGCACCATCTCACGAAATCGCTCGCCGCCGAGTGGGGCGCCCGCGGGGTGCGCGTCAATGCCGTGGCGCCGACCTACGTGGCCACCCCCCTCAATGCATTCGTCAAGAACAATCCGCAGATGTATGATGCCTGGATCGGCGGAACGCCGATGGCCCGAATGGGCGAGGTCGACGAAGTTGCATCCGTCGTCCTGTTTCTGGCATCGGATGCCGCAAGCCTGATGACCGGGAGCGTCGTTCTCGTCGATGGGGGCTATACCTGCTGGTAGGCTTGCGCGGATCTTGAACGGGATTTGGAATGAGGCAGGCCTTCATCGGTGTCGACGTCGGGACATCGAGCGCGCGCGCCGGCGTGTTCGACGAAAAGGGAACGCTGTTGGCGACCGCCCGGCATCCGATCACGGTTTGGCACGAGGCGGGCAGCGTCGTCGAGCAGTCGTCCTCCCAAATCTGGGCGGCGTGCGCCGCCTCCGTCCGTGCCGCGATGGCGGAAGCAGCGCTTCCGCCTTCCGCCGTCAAGGGTATCGGCTTCGATGCGACCTGCTCGCTGGTGGTGCTCGACGCTGCCGCCCATCCGCTGACGGTCAGCACGTCGGGCGACGAGCGACGCAATATCATCGTCTGGATGGACCATCGCGCGATTGCCGAAGCCCGCTTGGTCAACGACACCCATGACGACGTGCTGCGCTATGTCGGCGGCTCGATCTCGCCCGAAATGGAAATTCCCAAGCTGCTTTGGCTGAAGCGGCACCTGCCGTCGACTTATCGCTCGGCGGGTCATTTCTTCGATCTCGCCGACTATCTTTCGTTCCGCGCCACCGGATCGACGGCGCGTTCGATATGCACGCTCGCCTGTAAATGGAATTTCTTGGCCCACGAACGGCGCTGGAGCGAGCGCTATTTCGAGCGCATCGGTCTTGGCGATCTCGCCTCGGACAGCAACGCGAAGATCGGAAACGAGATCGTCGCACCCGGCACGCCGTTGGGCGCAGGCCTTAACAAATCCGCTGCGCACGATTTGGGCTTGCTCGAGGGGACGCCGGTCGGCGCGTCGCTGATCGACGCCCATGCCGGGGGCGTCGGCACGATCGGAGGGCGCGAGAAGTCGGGCGATTCAGTCGATGTGTGCCGTCGCTTTGCCTATATCATGGGGACCTCGGCCTGTATCATGGCGACAACGTCCGAGCCGCGCTTCGTCCCCGGCGTTTGGGGACCCTATTATTCGGGGATGGTTCCCGGATTCTGGCTCAATGAGGGCGGCCAGTCCGCGGCCGGCGCGGCGATCGATCATCTCATAAAATCCCACCCCGCCTATAACGAGGCCGCCGCGGCTGCACATGCCCAGGGCAGGGAAATTCTGGAATTTCTCGAGCGGCGCATTGTCTCGCGCGTACAAAACCCGGGCGAGGCGGCATTGTTTGCCCGCGACATTCACGTCCTGCCGGAGTTTCTCGGCAACCGTTCGCCTTTCGCCGATCCGGATTCGCGCGCGATCGTCGCAGGGATGGATCTCGACGCCGACATCGGCTC